>Ga0224505_10001517_pt1 | contig 14436 bp, 12 predicted proteins | sample SF_Jan12_sed_USG_FD_169102 | JGI IMG/M metagenome (GOLD analysis project Ga0224505, IMG submission 169102) | Sediment microbial communities from San Francisco Bay, California, United States - SF_Jan12_sed_USGS_4_1 | ecosystem: Environmental > Aquatic > Marine > Sediment | place: USA: California... | reverse complement strand
CGTCCGACGAAATTCCAGCGACTGGCAACCGGCCAGGACCACGATACATCGCCCTGTTCCAGCGAATCTCGACGAAAGCGGTAGGCCAGGTTCAATATCTTGTTCGTTGCCGGTCGGTATTGCAGCCTCGCTTCAGACTTTGTCGTACCACTGATGCCGGTGCCCCACTGGTGTCCGAAATCAAAATTGACGTTCCTGAAAAGCAGGAAACGCAATTGCGCGATGTAGTCTGAAGTCTCGGACGTCGCCATCGTATCGCCGGGCAATGTCACCAGGCGATTTCCATAGTAGAGCTGCTGTCCGACTGTCACCGACATCAGTTCGCGGCCTGTCGACAAGTCGAGTATGCGCGAGGTGATGCCAAGACTGAGTTGCTCGGTGTCGCCGATACGATCGATGCCGAGGTATCGATTCTTGCGATACAGCTGCACCAGGTTGATGTCCGGGGTGATCGTATCAAACACCGGCAGTCCGTCCTGGTCCCGAAACGGAATGCTGACGTACAGAAGGCGAGGTTCGATCGTGTTGATGCGTGGCGAGTTCACTGCAGTGCGTTCGAAAATCATACCCATGTCAAGGCTCGATATCGGTACGGACCGGGACGGGTCAACGCTGTCGGTTGGCAGGGTGTTCTCGAGCTCGTAACGTGTATGGTCGTATTCGAAACCTGGTGTGATGAACCAACCCGGTCCCCCGATACGCAGGTCGAGCTTTGGCCTCGCATTCAGTCGCCAACCCGTGACGCCGACGTCACGGTCAAAATTGACGACCTCACCGTCGAGACCGAAGCGCAGGCCGAGCGGCGCATCCCAGCGCCCGTTGATCAGCACCTGCGGGAGTCGCCGGTACGGCTGCTCTTCGGGCAGGATGGCATCGTCTATTGTCTGGTAATCCTGCGCCTGACCGAAGACCGTGAAATTCGGTGAGTAATAGTCAAATCGCAGGTTGCGATCGAGGTGCGTGATACTCGATGCGCTGAGGCTGCCGCCAAGGTCTTCGTAGTACTGACTGTCCGAAACCTCTATGAGGTTGATGCGATTACGCCAGCCGTTGCCGAAGAGCGTGCGATGCTGATAGCGGTATTGGTAGCGCGTTTCGCTGGTGATGTCGTCATCCGGAAGATAATCAGCTGCGACTATCCCGTCGCTTTTCCCGGTCAGGTAACGAAAATTGCCGCCGATCTGCAGGCCACGACTCGTCAGAAGTCGCGGCGTGATCGTGGCGTCGTAGTTTGGCGCAATATTCCAGTACCAGGGCACACGAATTTCATTGCCACTGCGCCCCGAACTGCCAATCTCCGGCGTCAGGATTCCGGACTTGCGCGCATCGCCGATGGGAAAAGACAGGTAGGGTGCATACAGGATCGGCACGCCCTTGAACTCGAGTTTCATACCCTTGGCAGTACCCACGCCCTTGTTCGTATCGAGCTCGATCGATTCGCCGTGCATGAGCCAGTCTTCAGAGCCCGGTGGACAGGTTGTGTAATCGACACCGTCGAAGATCAGTACGCCGTTCTGGTTGATCTCAATGGCATCGGCCGCGCCGCGCCCGCTGCTTTCGCCCACGGAGAACTCGGCGCCCTCAAACCGGATGCGCCCTGAGCCGTAGGCGAATTCGGCCGATTCGCCGACAACCTGGGTACCCGGATCCTGGTAGCGAACGCCACCTTCAAGGTGTATGGCTTTTTGCAGCGGGTCATAACGCGCGGTCTCAGCACCTGCGAGCTTGTCGTCCTTTCGTAACAGCACGCCCCCCGACATCACGGCGGTCGGCAGGTCACCAAGCTGTGCCTCAAAGCTGCCAGCCTCAAGCAGGATGGTCTCCGGGTTCGCCAGCGGCGTCAGTAGCTGCGACGACTCCGGCGACAGCAGCGGATCCATCGAGGTTCGGCAGGATTGCGGTTCGGCCGCGAAGGCGCTCGCGGCTGCCAGCAGGAGTAGCATCGTTATCAGGAATCTGGGGAACAAGTTGATTATCAGGTCAGGTACCAGAACGGGATGTTAACAGGCATTCTTATTTGTTACCTTCGCATAGTTTTCTAGGTGCTTCAACGCGTTACGGAGATTTCAGATTAAGCCGCCAGACAGTTCCGCGGACCCTCGCCGGGCCGCCCTCAGCCGATGGACAGATGGCATTGCCGCGGTCGCCGGCTGCGACCCCATACCCGCGTCCGCCGATGCGAGTTTTCGGCGCTATTTTCGATTACGAAACGGGACGGAAAGTTTTATCGCGATGGACGCACCGCCGTCGCAGGAGAATTGTTTACCCTTCGTTCGCGTCGCCGGCTACCTCGAGGCGATGCAACTCAATGCGCCCCGTATCGTCGAGGCGGATATGGAGCAGGGCTTTCTGTTGCTCACGGATCTCGGCAGTGAACAGTATCTTGATCGCCTGCGGAGTGATCCCGATGCTGCTGACACGCTTTACTCAGCCGCGATCGACGCGCTACTGAAGATGCAGCGTCGTGGTGAGGCGTATCAATCAATCCTGCCGCCTTACGATGAAAAGTTATTGCGGTTCGAGATGTCCCTGTTTCATGACTGGCTGTGTGGCACGCACCTCAATATCGAATTCAGCGATGATGAAGAGCGGGCCTGGCAGGTATGTTGCGATGTCCTCGTTGAAAATGCGCTGGGTCAGCCACAAGTGTTTGTGCATCGCGATTACCATTCTCGCAACCTGATGGTGATGGCGGACAGCAATCCGGGCATCCTCGATTTCCAGGATGCTGTTGAAGGGCCATTCACCTACGACCTCGTGAGCCTGCTCAAGGATTGTTACATCCACTGGCCAGCCGGGCGAGTCCGTCAGTGGGCCCTTGACTACTATCAAAACCTCAGTGACAAGACCCGCAAGCAGGTAAACGAACCGCGATTCATGCGTTATTTCGAGCTGATGGGTGTACAGCGCCAGTTGAAGGCGGCCGGGATATTCTGCCGCTTGAATCATCGCGACGGTAAGTCCGCCTACCTTGCGGATGTGCCGCGCACACTCGAGTACATCGTCGACGTGGGTCCGCGCTACGCAGAACTCGATTTCGTTGCGAACCTGATTCGGGACAGGATATTGCCGGCCTGGGGCAATGCTGGATGATCGCAATGATATTGGCGGCAGGGCGGGGCGAACGGCTGAAACCCCTGACCGATTCGATCCCAAAAGCGCTGGTCGAGGTTCACGGTCAAAGCTTGTTGGAGCGACACCTCGAAAAGATGCGCGACGCGGGAATTAAAGACGTTGTCATCAATCTCGGCTGGCTGGGTGAGAAAATTGTCGAGCGAGTGGGTACAGGGTCAGCCTATGGATTGAACGTTTCGTATAGCGACGAGACCGGCAACGTCCTCGAGACCGGCGGAGGAATCTACAAGGCGTTGCCGCTACTCGGCGATGAAACGTTTCTAGTCGTGAATGCCGACATCCTTACGGACATGCCAATCCCGAACATGGTCCTGCAGGACGACGCCTTGGCACACCTGGTACTGGTGCCGAAGCCGGACTATCGCGAGCACGGTGATTTCGATCTGCGCGACGGACGCGTATGTAACAGTGCCGCCCCCGAGTTGACGTATAGCGGGTTTACGGTGTACCGCCCCGAATTTTTCGCAACCTGCAAACCCGGCCGGTTTTCGGTCGCTCCAATGTTCCGCAAGGCGGCGGATGCCGGACAGCTTCAGGGTTCCCTTTACGAAGGCCGGTGGGCAGACATCGGTACGGCGGAACGACTCGCGGCACTGCAATCAGAGTATCGATCATCATGACAAGCAAGCAAAGCATACCCTGGGCACGCATATCGGTCGAAGCTGTGGCCATCATTGTCAGCATACTGCTCGCGTTCGCAATCGACGCGTGGTGGGATGAAAGAAAGCAGCGGATCGAAGAGCACGAGATACTGCGATCCCTGCAAATCGAATTCCTGGCCAACCGGGACGACGCGGCGTCCGTCGTCCGGGTCCATGAAAACGCCCTGCGCTATGCGGCGGAGCTGGTGGCGCTTTCCGATAGTGAAATACTTGCACTGGCGGAAGACGAGGTCGAACGGCACATACGATATTTTGCTCACCCGCGTACGTTTGACGCAGTGCGCGGGTCGGTCGATGCGCTGACCAGTGCCGGCAAACTTGGAATTCTGCAGGACAGGGAGCTTCGCGAAGCGCTGACAACGTTCGTCAACATACTCGAAGATGCGCAGGAAGATCGCGAGTATATGTTCGAGTGGGCAATGATCGTCTGGCAGGAAGCCGCGAAAGATGGCGGGCCATACTGGATAGGGGCTGAAGACTTCACGCGCGAAGAATGTATTGACCAGCCCTCGCGTCCCGGCTGCGACATTAGTAATTCGATGCTTTTCCTGCCGGTTGCTACACCCGAAGATCTACTGCGCTTTCGCAACAACAGGGTGCTGATGGGGTATGTGAATCGCAGTCATGGGAATTCAGCGCGTTATTTGGCCGAGGTTCAGGAGGCCCAGGTGCAGATCGAGATTATTCTCGAGCTCCTTGATCAGAACCTCTAAAGTGCACCGCAGGCATATCCCGAGGGTTAACCTATAAAGAAATTGGCTAACGGTCTTGTTGCGCTCGCCGCGAACCAGGGTCTTTACAACAGTTTTCTTGCGGCAGGCCTGATCTGGAGCCTGGTCCGCAAGCAGGACGGTTTTCCGATCCGCGTGTTTTTTCTCAGTTGTGTCATTGTTGCCGGCATTTTCGGTGCGGTTACAGCGAAACCGTCAATCCTGTTTGTGCAGGCGGTGCCTGCGATCGTGGCGCTGCTTGCGATCATACTGACAATGTCACTCAGTCTTTACGTTAGGCGGATCACCAGTCCTCGGAATTACTCATCCAGGTACTGCCACGTGTCAGCACCGTCGAAGGTTCTTACCCGCAGGCCAGCAATGTCCTCCGGCGCAATCATTCTTGCATTCACTGCAATCCTGCTTTCCGCAAGCTTCTCGATGTCCTCGTAGTGCGTCAAACAGCCACAGATACTGCAGTGATAGAACTCGATAAGCTTGTCGCCCCAGGCATAGGGCATTTCGGAGCGGTGTCCTGACACAACGCGCGCGGTTTCGCGGGTGCAATAGGCCCAGAGGGCACCGTACCTGCGACAAATAGAGCACGTACACTGGGTGAGCGTTTCCGGAGGCGAGTCGATCTCGATGCGCACGGCACCGCAATGGCATGAGGCCTGGATCATTTCGGTTGTGCCTCCTCAATTTCGAGCCCCAGGTGCCGCAGAAAATGCGGCAGCAACCTCTGCGCAGCATCCTCAAGCGACAGGCCGATTCCCAGGTGCTTCAGGTCCGTCATCTTGAGTTCCGCATAGCCGCAGGGGTTAATGCGCGTAAAGGGTTCAAGGTCCGCATCGACATTCAGGGCCATGCCGTGAAAACTCGATCCGCGCCGGATTCGGAGCCCGACACTCGCAAGCTTGTCGCCAGCCACGTAAACACCCGGCGCATCGGCCCGAGCGACGGCAGCGACATCAAATTCCGCAGCCAGGTCCACGACGCTCTGCTCGAGTGCCGTCACCAGTTTGCGTACGCCGATGTTCGCACGCTTGAGGTCAATCAGCGGATAAACCATCAGCTGACCCGGTCCGTGGTAGGTCACCTGGCCGCCACGGTCGATTTGCACGACGGGAATATCGCCCGGAGCAAGCAAGTGCTCTTTGCTGGCATTCAAACCCATCGTGAAAACAGGCGGGTGCTCGACAAACCAGATCTCGTCCGGTGTGGATTCGTCGCGCGTATCCGTGAAATCCTGCATTTCGCGCCACAGCGGAACATAGTCCTGCCGGCCGCGAAACACGGTCTTCATAGCGCCATCAGTACGTCTTCGTGTCCGGAGACGTCGCGGTATATGTCATCGAGTTGCTGCTGGCTGGTTGCGGTCACAGTCACAGTCACCGAAACGAAATTGCCCTTGGCGCTCAGGTTGATCTGTATCGACTCTTCAGCCAGCGGGCCGACATGATTTTCGACCAGCGATATTGCGATTGCACGAAACTCCGGTGTATCCCTGCCCATCATCTTGATTGGAAACTCACACGGAAATTGTATGACGGACTCTTCGGACATATCACTCGAACCAGAGACTCACGCTGTCTTTCGTGCGTTGCCAGAATGTTCCCGATGGATTGTCTTCCAGCGCTCTTAGTGGTGTGTTGATCAGTTCTTCGCCGTCGAGACTGACGCTAAGCTGGGCAACGGGCTGGCCCATGGCGAGAGGCGCTTCCACGATCACCGGAATATCCAGTTTCGACTCGAGGTTTTCGTAGCTGCCTCGACGAATCGTAACGTAGAGGTCTTCGAGCACGCCTAAGCGGGAATACTCGTTCGCCGATTTCCAGACTCGGGCGGTCGATATTTCTTCGTCCGCTTTGAACAGCAAACGCGTTTCGAAAAATCGAAAGCCGTAATTAACCAGTGCCTGTGTGCCATCCTCGCGCGACTTGGTACTGGATGTGCCAAGCACGACTGAAATGAGTCGCATACCGTCACGTTTTGCGGATGCGACCAGGCAATACCCGGCGTCCTCGGTATGACCGGTTTTGAGACCGTCAACCGAATCGTCACGCCACAACAGCGAGTTTCGATTGCTCTGCTTTATGCCGTTGTACGTGAACTCACGCTCGGCATGCAGCGGATAGTACTCCGGGAACTCTTCAATGATCGCGCGTGACAAAGTCGCGAGGTCGCGCGCCGTCGTTCTGTGGTCATCGCCGGGTAATCCCGTCGCGTTCCGGAAGTGGCTTGAGTGCATTCCGAGTGCCGCCGCCTGCTGGTTCATCATTTCGGCGAATACGCTCTCCGTACCCGCAACATGCTCCGCGAGCGCCACGCTGGCATCGTTGCCCGACTGCACGATCATGCCGCGCAACAGGTCCTGTACCGTTACCCGTGTGCCGACCTCGACGAACATCCGCGAGCCTTCGGTCCGCCAGGCTTTCTCACTGATCGTCACTTCGTCGGTGAGCGATATCTGTCCCTGTTTCAATGCGTGAAAGACCACGTAGGTCGTCATGATCTTGGTGAGGCTCGCCGGCGCCAGGGACTCGTCCGCATTCAGTGACGCGAGCTCATGCCCGGTCTTGCTGTCGATGACCAGGTAGCTCTTGGCGCCGATGATGGGCGCCGACGGAACCGGCGCAGGTGCCGCATAACTAATTGAACAAAAAAGAAAAAATAGAAACGCAAGCGCGCTGTTTAAAGACTGGGACATACGGCCTCTGGGATTTTGAGCGGAATCGGCGCGTATTGTACGCGGCTATTCCGTAATAAGGTAAGGGTCGGTAATGGAGAGGGTCTCAAGTTTCGCGACAAGCAGGTCGTATTGCGTGACATTGGCCACCGGGCCGATGCGAACGCGATAAAGGACCTGGCCGGACGATTTATCTTCGAATATGAAGGCGCGCTCGACGCCCGACTGCAACAACGTTGCGAGTCGACGCTCGGCGTTACTTCGGTCGCCAAACGCACCCACCTGGATGAATACGCGCGGGTCGTTCCATTCAGACGATTCGTCGGGCGACGTGCCGGAGCCGGATGACCCCGAGTTGGCGATGTCTGCGCTGGACGCGACTGCGGGCGTGGAGACCAGCGGCTCCTTTTTCGGCGTTGTTACGCGTTGCGGGCTATCGCCGTTCGCAGCGTCAAAATTGTAAGCGGTCACTTCGACCAGGCCCGTGCCGTCCTTGATCAGGTCAAGCTTGAGCGCGGCAGCGTAGGACAAATCGATGATGCGATTGTCGACGAAAGGACCGCGGTCGTTGACGCGCACAACGACCGTCTGGTTGTTGCGCAGATTTCTGACCTGGACATAGGTTGGCAACGGCAAGGTTTTGTGAGCCGCTGTCATTTCGTACATGTCGTAGACCTCGCGATTCGAGGTCAGGTTGCCGTGAAACTTCTTTCCGTACCAGGATGCGATGCCTCGTTCCTGGTAGCCCGTGCTGCTTTGCATGACGGTGTAGGTCTTGTTGAATACTTCATAGCGCGGGCCATTGCCGTATTTGCTGCGCGGCTCCTTTCTCGGCACGGCATCGCCCGGGATATCCGGAATCCGGCCGCTGCCCGGGCCATCATTTTGTGTCTTGCTGCTGCCGCAACCTGCAAGGGCAACGGCGAAGGCGAAGACTATCCAATTGGAGTTACGACGCATTGCTATCGGCATCGGTCGCGACATTTGACGCAATCTGTTGGCCCAGCTGGTGGGCCGCGAGCGCGTACATGATGCTGCGATTGTACTTGGTGATGACGAAGAAATTGTGGAAGCCTACCCAGTGCTCGAGCCCGTCTTCGGTCTCGTAAGTCAGTAGCTCGCCCTGGCTGTCTGCGCACAGCTCGGTCGCAAACAACACACCTTTTTTACTCAGGGATTCGACAGTATCCGTTACCTTCAGCGTGTTTTCCGGCTGCGGAATCGGTTCTTTCCATGCGCTGCTCAAGGTCGCCTGTGCAACCACTTCTTCATCAACGCGCCAGCGATGCGCGAGAAAATAATTTGCAACGCTGCCCGCGACGTCAGCCCAGTTTTCCCAGATATCGCGCTTGCCGTCCCCGGTGGCGTCGACTGCGTAGGCGCGAAAACTGGATGGCATGAACTGCGGACGACCCATTGCCCCCGCGTACGACCCCATCGGCACCGTTGGGTCAATGTCTTCCTCGCGCGCCAGTATCAGGAACTCCATCAATTCCTTGCGAAAGAATGTCTGTCGCGGCGGATAGTCGAACGCCAGTGTTGCAAGCGCGTCGATTACCCGGTCCTTGCCGGTGATGCGTCCGAAGTAAGTCTCAACACCGATAATGCCGACCAGCATCTCAATTGGAACGCCGGTCTCCAGTTCTATACGTTCCAGCATTTCCCGGTTTTCAAGCCAGAACGCGGCGCCGGCATTGATACGTTCGGGCGTCATGAAGATCTTGCGATACTCGCCCCAGGTCAGCGTACGTTCGGCGGGTGTCGAGATTTTCTTGATGATGCTTTCTTTAATCTCGGCTTTGGCGAGGACCTCGGAAAGTTCGTCACGGTCGAAGTTGTGCTTCTCGACCATTTCATCGATGAACTCGACAACGTTCTTTTGCTTAAGGTTCACGTAGCCCTTGGCAGTAGCAAGAGCGGGAAAGGCAAGAATCAGGAGCGCGATTGCGCTGGCGAGCCAATGTTTGTTCGTCATCGAGAGTTCATTAGTGAGGCAATAATTTCCGGTGGGAATGAATCGACATCAGAATACCGAATCCCGCCATCAACGTCACCATGGACGTTCCGCCGAAACTGACGAGGGGCAGGGGCACGCCGACAACCGGAACGATACCCGTAACCATGGCGGTATTCACGAATACATAAACCAGGAAGGTCAGGCTTATGGATCCTGCCAGGAGTCGGGAGTACGTATCGTGCGCCTGAACCGCAATGTAGAGACCGCGGCCGATGACGAACATGTACAAAACGAGCAAGCCCATTACGCCGAGCAGGCCAAATTCCTCGCCGAGCACGGCAAATATGAAGTCTGTGTGTCTTTCGGGCAGAAATTCGAGATGCGCCTGGGAACCGTTAGTCCATCCCTTGCCGAACAAGCCGCCCGAGCCGATGGCGATTTTGGACTGGATGATGTTGTAGCCTGCGCCCAGCGGGTCGCTATCGGGATTGAACAGCGTCAATACGCGCTGTTTCTGGTAGTCCTTCATGAAATGCCACAGACCGAGCGCGCCAGGTACAGCGAGCACGCCGAGTCCGAACATCAGCTTGAATGACATGCCGGCGAGGATGATGACGATAATGCCGGACGCGGCGATCAGCAGCGCCGTGCCCAGATCGGGTTGTTTGGCGATCATGATCGTCGGTATCGCGATGAGCACGGCGATGACGGCCAGCTGACCTATCTTGGGCGGGATTTGCCGGTCGTGTAAAAACCAGGCTGTCATCATCGGGACCGCGAGCTTCATGGCTTCTGACGGTTGAAATCGAATGCCAATGTCCAGCCAGCGACGCGCACCTTGCCCGACGTCCCCTTTCGTCAATACGAGCACCAGCAACAGCAAACCTGCCAGGTAGCCCCATGGCGTCCAGCGGCGCAGGAAGTCCGGTGGCAGTTGCGCGACGATAATCATCGCTACCAGTGCCACGCCGAGCCGAATCGCCTGATTCACAAGCAGGCGCTCATTCTCGCCCGACGCACTGTAAAGTACGAACAGTCCGAAGAATGAGACCAGCAGAATTCCGCTCAGCAAGGGGCCGTCGATATGCAATCGGCGCATGACATCGGAAAAATCGCGGACCGGCGCCGGCCGCGATGAAAATAGTCGCTGTGTGTCACTGAGTCGCATTCTTGCCGTATCCCAGGTACTGATCCATGACCGCCTTCGCGATCGGTGCTGCAACACCGCTGCCGCTTTCGCCGTTTTCGACGATGACAGCGACCGCAATTTGCGGATTATCAAACGGCGCGAAAGCGATAAAGAGTGCGTGATCCCTTTGCCGCTCCTCTAATTCCAGCTCGTCGTATTTCACGCCCTGCGCAACAGTCACAACCTGTGCCGTGCCGCTCTTGCCCGCCATGGTGTAGGCAGCGCCGGTGCCGACGGCACGCGCAGTGCCGCGCGGCCCCTGCATTACGTCGTGCATGGCGGCAAGCACCTCGTCCCAGTATTCAACATTGGAGATGGCGACTTCCTCCGGGGGTTCGCGCTCGAGAAGTGTATGTTCGCCGCTGAGCGGGTCTTCGATCGCTGCTACCAGGTGCGGGCGCTGGTGCGAGCCGCGCGTAGCCAGCGTTCCAGCCGCGACAGCGAGTTGCAGCGGCGTTGTCAGCATGAAGCCCTGGCCGATAGAGGCAATAACGGTTTCTCCGTGATACCAGCGCTGGTTGTCCCGATCCCGGAAGTTCTGGCGCTTCCACTCTCTCGATGGCACAACGCCGGCACGTTCGCCGAGAATATCGACACCGCTTGCACTGCCCAGTCCGAACCGCGTGAGGTACTCGTGCATATTGTCGATACCAAGGACACCGCTGATTTCGAAAAAATAGACGTCGCAGGATTGTTCGATCGCATCATGCAAATTGACGCGGCCGTGCCCCTGCGGCTTCCAGTCGCGGTAGCGGTGCTCGTCTCCCGGGAGCTGGAAATAACCAATGCATACGCTTTTGCGAGTGAGGTTGGTGGCGCCCGTTTCGAGCGCAGCCAGTGCGAGCATTGGCTTGATCGTGGAGCCCGGTGGATACGTGCCGCGAATTACGCGATCGAACAGCGGCAGGTCCAGGTCGTTCTGCAATTCGTTGTATTGCTGTGTACTCATGCCGACGGCGAAGAGGTTCGGATCGAACGACGGCGAGCTGACCATCGCCAGTATGTCGCCGCTATTGGGGTCGAGTGCCACGACTGCGCCACGACGGCCTTCAAGGGCATTGTAGGCGGCTCGCTGCAGATCCAGATCGAGGCTCAGATGGACATTGAAGCCCGGCGTCGCGTTCTGGTCGACAGGCAACGAATCCAGCAATTCAGTGGTGTTCGCTACCACGTGTCGACCGCGCGCGTTGGTGATGAGGTGACGAAATCCGGCATTGCCGTGCAGGTCGTTCTCAAAACTGAATTCGACGCCGGTTTTGCCGGTGTGTGAGGAACCGGCATAGCGTGCCGGGTCCAGCCGTTGCACGTCATTGGTATCCAAAGGCCCGACATAGCCGACAGCATGTGCGAACAGATCGTCGTAAGGATAGTGACGTACCAGGCGCGGCTGGAAATCGACACCGGGGAAACGCGGTCGTTGAATTGCAAAATCCGCGATCTCCTGCTCCGTCATGCGGAACTTCAATGTCACGGGCTTGAATCGCTGGCTGCTGCCGCTCAGTGCTTTGAAGCGGGGAATCTCGGCAGCCTGAATCAGGTTGATCGCTGCGAGGCGATTCAACGTGTCGTCAATGTCATCGACCTGCTCAGGTATCAGTTCGAGCTGGTATGCCGGCATATTCTCGGCGATGACGCGACCCTTGCGATCGAATATCAAGCCGCGTATCGGTGGCACAGCCTGGATGCGTACGCGGTTGCCCTGGGACTTTTCGGCAAACAACTCGTGATCGAAGACTTGCAACTGGACCAGTCGTGCAATGACCACACTGAGGAGAAAAAATGATACGAAAGACGCAAGTACGACCCTGCCGATGAACATGCGTCGTTCCGAGTGGTGGTCCTTGATCGGTGAAAGCAGGCTCACCTCATGCTCCGGATCGCGTCCGGTAGCTGAGTCCCGAGAGGAATATCATCACTATCGGCCACATCAAGGTGCCCGAAATGACGGGTCCCCAATAGGCGACGGACGGCGCATCAATTCCTGCAACGCCGTTAATCCAGAACAACAGGAAATGGTAGATCGCCAGGATTGGGAATACGGTAGCCGTCATCTGCGGGATCGGAAATACCCGCATCTGCAAATGGAACCGTACGGTAATGAATGCGATAGCACAGAGAGCAAGCGCGTGCTGACCGAGCAAGGTGCCGAGTGACACATCGAGTACGATCCCAATAATCCATGCGCTGCCGACACTCCAGGTGCGGGGCAGCTGCATAGCCCAGTAAATCACGAGCATTGCCACCCAGTCCGGACGAAAGGCGGCAATGACATCGGGTACCGGCATCAGGGTCAGCGTCAACGCGAAGACAAATGACATCACCACGGGCAGGCGACGTGACGCGCGATCCCTATTCATCGACAGTCGCCTCCGCATCCGTTGCTGTGCCACCGGAAAATATCAGCATCACTTCGCGTACCTGCCCCAGAGACGCGGCCGGGGTAGCCGTGACCTCGGCGTAGGGTTCATGCGGAACGCGCGTCACCGAGTCGACAATTGCAACGGGGTATCCGGCCGGGAAGGCTCCGCCGAGACCGGATGTGACCAGCAGGTCGCCGACCCGAATATCGGCATTGTTGACGACAAAGGGCAGTTCGAGCCGGTCGATTGTTCCTGAGCCAACGACAATGGTGCTCAGTCCGTTGCGATTGACCTCGACGGGCAACGCGTGGTCCGTATCGCTGATGAGCATTGCCTGCGAAGTCATGAGGCCCGCCTTGATGACTTGCCCGACGACACCGTCAGCGTCAATTAGCGCCTGGCCGTCGGTCACCCCATCCTGGGTACCGGCATCAATAACTAATGAATGGCTGTAAGGATTCGCATCAACCGAGAGGATTTCCGCGACACGCGCCCTGTCGCGCGCCTGGGGACGCGCATCAAGCAGCGCACGCAGCCGGGCGTTTTCCGTTTCGAGGGCGTTGAATTTCTGCAGGCGCGCACTGGTTACCAGGCGTTCGGCATTCAGGCGAGCCAGTTCTTTTTCGAGTTCATTTCTCGATGTTGTCGACTCGCCGAGCCAGTTCCAGAATCGCACCGGGGCGTCGACGGCCACACGCAGCGGATATACCGCTGCGCCGATTCCGTTGCGCACCGTATCGAGATGGTTGTCACGATTGTCGACATACATCAGCAGGATGCTGACGAACAACAGGCCAAGGAATCGGAGACCCAGCGCCGGTGTACGGCCTGAGGTAGTACTGCTATCGCGGGATGCGACCATTGAAGGGTTTCAGATCTGCCGTCATTATTCCAAACCGAATACCGTGGGACCGTGTTCGTCGATCAGTTCGATCACCCGGCCACCGCCGCGCGCGACACAAGTAAGCGGATCATCCGCGATAACCACGGGCAACCCGGTTTCTTCCATGAGTAATTTGTCGATGTCGCGCAGCAATGCGCCGCCACCGGTCAGAACGATGCCGCGCTCCGCAACGTCCGAACCGAGTTCCGGCGGCGTTTGCTCCAGCGCTTCCTTGACGGCGCCAACGATGCCCTGCAGTGGCTCTTGCAGTGCTTCGAGGATTTCGTTGCTGTTCAGGGTGAAACTGCGTGGCACGCCTTCGGAAAGATTGCGCCCCTTGACGGAGATCTCGAGCACTTCCTGGCCCGGGAATGCTGAGCCTATTTCGTGCTTGATACGCTCGGCCGTCGCTTCGCCAATCAGGATGCCGTAGTTGCGGCGCACATAGCTCGTAATCGCTTCGTCGAACCGGTCGCCACCGATGCGAACGGATGAGGCGTAAACGATGCCGTTCAGGGAAATGACCGCGACTTCGGACGTACCGCCGCCAATATCCAGCACCATGGAGCCACGTGCTTCGTGCACCGGCATGCCGGCACCGATGGCGGCCGCCATCGGCTCATCTATAAGGTATACCTTGCGCGCACCGGCGCCCTCGGCGGATTCACGGATAGCTCGACGTTCGACCTGGGTGGAGCCGTAGGGCACACAAATCAGGACACGCGGGCTCGGCCGGAAGTAGCGAGACTGGTGCGCCTTCCTGATGAAGTGCTGCAACATCTTCTCGGTCACCGTGAAATCGGCAATCACGCCGTCTTTCAGTGGCCGGATCGCGGTGATATTGCCGGGTG
>Ga0224505_10001516_pt1 | contig 14443 bp, 10 predicted proteins | sample SF_Jan12_sed_USG_FD_169102 | JGI IMG/M metagenome (GOLD analysis project Ga0224505, IMG submission 169102) | Sediment microbial communities from San Francisco Bay, California, United States - SF_Jan12_sed_USGS_4_1 | ecosystem: Environmental > Aquatic > Marine > Sediment | place: USA: California... | reverse complement strand
CGTCCGGGTGTTCCAGGGGAAGGAGAAGCCGCTCCTCACCTGGGATGACGGCGTGGAGGTGGTGCGAATCCTGATGGCGGCCTACATGAGCGCCGAGAAGGGGAGAACGCTCAGGTTCCCGCCGACCGGCCTCGACGGGTTTGTGCCGGATGTCGCCAAGGGAGCCAAGAAGCTTCGTCGTGCCCGGCGCACGTGATCTGCATCACAACGGGCTGAGCCGTCCTTCACGGCGGGCCTGAATCGTGCCTCCCAGGACGAGAGGTCATTCTCTCAGGGGGGACGATGAGGAAGAGTCGCGCAATTTTCCTGCTAATTGGCACTATGCTCTTCGTGGCCTGGTCAGCCGTGGCGCAGGAGTCGGGGAAGCGAAAGGACAACCCCGTCAGCGTGGCGACGGCGACGGCAGAAGTCTCCGCCTCGGTTTCGGTCTCGGTCTTCTCCACGGCGGAGAAGCGGGCGCTCACCGACTACTACGCGAAGCACCCCGCTGGCGCCAAGCCGCTCCCACCGGGCATCGCCAGGAATCTGGGTCGGGGCAAGCCGCTCCCGCCCGGCATCGCGAAGACTCGACTGCCCGCCGATGCCCAGAAGTCGCTCCCGCCGCGGGAGGACGGCGCTCAGATCACGATTTTCGGCGACAAGATCGTCCTGCTCGAGGCGAGCGGCCTGGTGGTGGACATCCTCTCAGACATTCTGCGGTGATCATCGGGTAGGGGCGGAGCAATGGCTCCGCCCCTGCTGTGGACCCCGCCCCACATACACGAAACGGCACGCCGAATGGCGTGCCGTTGGCGCATCCGGCGGACCGCCGCGCGACTTACAAGCCGGCGCCGAGGGCAGTGTTGGTCACCGCCTTGTAGCTGTTGAGCCGGCCGTTGCCGAAGGTCTGATCGTAACCGGTGGCCCCCTTGTCGTCCGCCGTGCTCTCCAGCCTGCCTCTAAGTCCCGCACCCCTGAGCCCCGTCTTCGAGGCCACGATGCCCGCCGTCCCCGTCACCTGCGGCGCCGCCATCGAGGTACCCTGCAGCCAGGCGTAAGTGCCGCCCTTGTAGGCGCTATAGATGCAGCCCTCCGGCGTGGTGTTGGAGTAGCACTGCCCGCCTGGCGCGGAGATATCGAGTCCGGGACCGTACTGGGAGTAGGAGGCCCTCTCGTCCCTCCAGGTGGTGGCAGCGACCGAGATGGCGAGCGGGTCGCAGGCCGGGCAGGCCACGGTGCCCGAGCCGCTGTTGCCGGCGGAGGCGATGACCAGGACGTTCTTGGTGGTGACGGCGTAGGCGATGGCGTCCTTCTCCGCTTGCGATTCGCTGCTGCCGCCGAGGCTCAGGTTCATCGCCACCATGCCGGGCTGGTCGGCCGCGGCGCGGATCGCGTTCACGATCGCCGAAGTCGGACAGCCACGGCGGCCGCAGACCTTCTGCACGTACACCTTCACGTGCGAGGCGGCGCCGGAGACGCCCGCCACGCCGACGGTGGAGCCGGCCATGGTCCCGGTGGTGTGGCTGCCGTGGCCGTCGTCGTCGGTCGGGTCGTTGTCGTTGTTGTACCAGTCCTTGCCGGCAATCAGCCGGCCGGTGAACTCCGGATGCAGCAGGTCCACCCCGGTGTCGATGCTGCCGATCAGGATGTCCGCGCCTCCGGTGGCATACCCCTCGATGTTGTCCTCGTCGGCATCGGCAATCGAGGCATAGGAGGAAGCAATGAACTTGCCCGAGTTCTTGCCCGTCGTGTACTTCATGTTCAGCCCGCCCGGGTTGTAGAACGCCCAGAGGTTCGGGTTGATCGCCGTGGTCTGCCGCAGGTAGTTGGGTTCGGCCCACTCGACCCGGGCATCACCCCGGAGCGCGACCACCGCCGCCCGCTCCATCCCCACCCCGCCCCGCGCGATGACGAAGGCGTCGCGGTACCCGCGTTCCTGCAGCGCCAGTCCGTGGCCGCCGAGCACGGCCGCCGCATCGGCGCCGGGGCGGAACTTCACCAGGACCTCGCCCGGCATGACCGGCTCGGCGGGAGCCTGTGCGGATACCGCCTGAGCTGACGGATCAACCGGTTCGGACATCCGGTCGGCACAGCCGGCGCCGACAAAAGCGAGGGTGGAGGCGAGCGCGATGCGGGCTTGCAGCTTCATACGTGGGGTTCCTCACCATTGGCCGGGACAGGGGACGATACCAACAGGCGGGCTGCCCGGCCGGCAATCGCTGGCAAGGGCAGCCCGCAATACGACAATAGGAAACGGCGCGGCGGCAGTCAACAATGGCGGTGACGCGACAGGCCCAAGAACCGTGCCTCAGGCCGCCGACATCGCCCTTCCCACCAGCCCGCGGGCCTCGTCCAGGATCTGCCCCAGGTGTTTCTCGTCCCGGAAGCTCTCGGCGTAGAGCTTGTAGATGTTCTCGGTACCAGACGGCCGGGCCGCGAACCAGCCGTTCGCAGTCGTCACCTTGAGGCCGCCGATGGGTGCGTCATTGCCCGGCGCCCGGGTGAGCTTTCCAGTGATCGGGTCGCCCGCCAGTGTGACAGCCGTCACCGATTCCGGTGTGAGCCGCTTGAAGCCGGCCTTCTCGGCGGGGGAGCAGGGGGTGTCGACGCGGGTGTAGACCGGCGCACCGAGATCGCGGGCGATCTCGGCGTAGTGCTCCGAGGGGTCGCGCCCGGTGACCGCGGTGATCTCCGCCGCGAGCAGGCACATCAGGATCCCGTCCTTGTCGGTGGTCCAGACGGTGCCGTCCCGCCTGACAAAGCTGGCCCCGGCGCTTTCCTCGCCGCCGAAGCAGCAGCTCCCGTCATGCAGGCCGGGAGCGAACCACTTGAACCCCACCGGCACTTCCATGAGTCGCCGTCCCTCCGCCGCGACCACCCGGTCGATGATGGCGCTGGAGACCAGCGTCTTGCCCACCAGGCTGGTGGTCGGCCATTCATGCCGATGCCTGAGCAGGTAGCGGATCGCGACCGCGAGGAAGTGGTTGGGGTTCATCAGCCCGCCGGAACGGGTGACGATCCCGTGCCGGTCGGCGTCGGGGTCGTTACCGAAGGCGATGTCGAACTTGTCCTTGAGCTTGACCAGCGACGCCATGGCCTGCGGCGAGGAGCAGTCCATCCGGATCCGGCCGTCGTGGTCGAGGGTCATGAAGCCGAATCGCGGATCGAGCGTGTCATCCGTCACCGTCAGATCGATCCCGTAGTGGCCGGCTATAGCCGGCCAGTACTGGATCGAAGCGCCCCCCATCGGCGCCGCGCCGATCTTGAGTCCCGCCGACCGGATCGCGTCCATGTCGATTGCGGTTGCGAGGTCGGAGACATAGGGCATCACCAGGTCACGGGTCCGGAGCGTGACCGTCGTGGCCCGCCGCACGTCGCGGTTGCGGTTCTCCAGCAGCTGGTTGGCGCGGTCCTGGATCCAGCCGGTCACATCGGTGTCGGCGGGGCCCCCGTTGGGCGGGTTGTACTTGATCCCGCCGTCCTCCGGAGGGTTGTGCGATGGTGTGACCACCACGCCGTCGGCCTGGTGGCCCGCGGCGCGGTTGGCCTGGAGGATGGCGTGCGAGATCACCGGGGTCGGCGTGAAGCCGTCCCCCTTCTGCACCACGACATGGGCGCCGTTGGCGGAGAGCACCTCGAGCGCGGTGCGCTCGGCCATGGCCGAGGCGGCGTGTGTGTCCTTCCCCAGAAAGAGGTGGCCGTCGATGCCCTGTGCGGCGCGGTGGTCGCAGATCGCCTGGGAGATGGCCAGGATGTGCGCCGCCGTGAAGCTCCCGTCGAGCGGGCTGCCGCGGTGCCCGCTGGTGCCGAAGCTCACCCGCCTGGCAGGGCTGGCCGCATCGGAGTCCCGGTCATGGAAGGCGCGCTCCAGCTGCGCCACATCGAGCAGCATCTTCTTCGGAGCGGGCTTTCCGGCGAGTCGGTGCATGGTTGCCTCAGCTCTCTCCAGCCGGCTTCGCGTCCTGGCGGGACCGGATGAACAGGAAGGCCGGCAGGCTTGCCGCGATGAGCGCGAGGGCCTTCCAGCTATTGCCCCAGTCGGTCACGATGGCGCCTGCGAGGAAGGCGAGCGAGCCGAGCAGCGCCACCCCGGTGGTCCACGGGTACCCCGGGACCCTGAAGGGCCGGGGCGCGTCGGGCTCGCGCCGCCGGAGCGCGAACACGCTCGCGAATGACAGGAAATAGTTGACCACGTAGAAGAACGCCGCGATGGCCAGCACGCTGCTGAACGTCCCGGTCACGATGAACCCGATCGCGATGCCGACGCTGGCCCAGTGGGCCACCGTCGGCGTGCCGCCACGGTTGACCTCGGTGAACCACGAGGGGAGCAGGCGGTCGCTCGCCATGGCGTACGGGACCCGCGAGACCATGAGCATCAGGGCGTTGAGCCCGCCGACAATGGAGGCGAGGACCAGGATGCGGACGATCTGGTCGCTCCGCTCGCCGAAGATCGCCCGGCCGGCGGTGCTGGCCGGGAAGGGGTCGCCCGCCATCCGTTCGACACCGAGGATGCGCACCATCGCCAGGTTGAGCAGCAGGTAGATCGCGATCACCGCCAGGACGCCGCCGAGCATCGACCGGGGAATGTCCCGGCCGGGGTCTTTGACCTCGCCGCCGAAATAGAGCGGGCCGGTCCAGCCGTCGTAGGTGTAGATCACCGACTGCAATCCCAGGATGATGGCCCCGGCAAGCGCGGCCCCGGTGGGCAGCGTTACCGGCGGCGGCGGCCCCAGCTCGGGAACGGCGAACAGGAGCCCCGCCACGATGAGCCCGGCGAAGAGCACCGCCTTGAGCGCGCTCAACAGCTGCTGGGCCATATCGCCGGTCCTGATGCCGCGCCAGTTGAGCAGCGCGAACAGCACCACGAGTCCGGACGCGACGGCCGTGCCGTGGCCGGTCGTGGCCGGCACGAACGGCGCGAAATACTCGGCGAAGACGATGGACGCGGCGGAAAGACTGGCCGCGGTCGAGATCCAGTCCCCCCATCCCACCACGAACCCGGGGAAGTCTCCCAGTCCCCGACGCACGAAGACGTATTGACCTCCCGAGCCCGCGACCATCGCCCCCGGCTCGGCAAGAGAGAGAGCGCCGATCAGCGCGTAGACCCCGCCGATGAGCCAGACGCCGAGAAACAGCGCGGTGCTGGGGAGATGGGCGGCCACCTCTCCCGGTGTCCTGAGAATCCCGACGATGATCGTGTTGCCGATCAGGACCGCCAGGCCGAAGGCGACACCGAGGACCTTGAGGAGGTGGCCACTCATCCGCTAGAGCGTCCAGCCCTTGCGATACGTCGGGGTGAGCCACTCGGGCGGCACGGCCGCGTTGGTCACCTTGCCGTTCGTGGAATCGATCTCGAGCGGCTGGCCCATCCGCACCGCGAGGCAGCCGAGCAGCACCATCTCGGTGAGCGGACCGGCGTGGCCCGCGAAGGTCGATTGGTTCGGCGCGCCCCCCTTCATCGCGCGGATCCACTCCTCGTAGACTCCGGGCGAGCGTTCGTACTTCACCGCCGGCGGACTGGCCTTGAGCTCGGCGTCGCGGGCGGAGTCGAGCAGCCGCGGATTCTCGCCATACATGCCCGCGAGCAGCGCCCCGTTGTCGCCCACCCACATCTGGCCACCGATCTCCTCCGGCGGCCACTCCATGGTGCCGGGCAGGCCGGCCGGCTTCGGCGGCCAGAGGCCACCGTCACGCCAGATCACCTTCACGGCGGGCCGGTTGCCGCGCGCCGGAAAGTCGTAGGTCACCCGGGAGAATCTGGGCGCCGTCTCGTCGTAGAGCTTTGACGTTTCCGGCTCCACCCGGGTCGGGTAGCCGAGCTCGAGCGCCCAGAAGGCGGCGTCCATGCCGTGGCAGGCCATGTCGCCGAGCGCCCCGGTGCCGAAATCCCACCAGCCCCGCCAGTTGAACGGCGCGTAGGCGGGGTTGTACGGCCTCTCCGCGGCGGGGCCGAGCCACAGGTTCCAGTCGAGCGTTGACGGCGGGGTGTGCAGCTGAGTCGGCCGGTCGATCCCCTGGGGCCAGATCGGGCGGTTGGTCCAGTAGTGGACCTCGCGCACCGCGCCGATCACGCCGGCCTCGACCCATTCACGGATCTGCCGCGTGCCCTCGTTGGTGTGTCCCTGGTTCCCCATCTGGGTCAGCTGCTTCGGCCGGGCCGCCGCTTCCCGCATGAGCGCGCGCACCTCACCCATGGTCCGGGCCAGCGGCTTCTGGCAGTAGACATGCTTCCCGGCCCGGAGGGCAAGCATCGTCGCCGCGGCATGGCTGTGGTCGGGGGTGGAGACCGTGACCGCGTCGATGTTCCTGAGTTCCTTGTCGAGCATCTCGCGGTAGTCCTTGTACCGCCGCGCCATCGGGTAGCTCCGAAACGCGTCCTCGGCGGCGTTCCAGTCCACGTCGCAGAGCGCCACGAGGTTTTCGCCCTCCATGCCGCGGACGTCGCTCCGGCCCATCCCCCCCACCCCGATGCATGCCACGTTGAGCTTGTCGCTCGGTGCGCGGTAGCCGCGGCCCAGCACGTGGCGCGGGACGATGTGAAACAGGGCGGCGGCGCTCGCGGCGCTGTTGACGAACTCGCGGCGGGAAGGGTCTGTACGGCGCATCAGGGCGACTCCCGGTTTGGGGCGGGTGGTCAAGGGAAACGGAGGCGACCGCGCGGGGCGAGCCCGCTCAGGGCTGTTCCTGCCGGCGATTCCGATTGCCGCCGCTGAACAGCAGCGCAAACACCACCATGATCATCGCCGCGCCGGCCGCGGGCCAGCGCCAGATGGTGGACCAGTCGTGGCCTCCTGCCGGCAGGGCATAGCGCTGGACGATGACGCCCGACGCGTAGCTGCCGATCAGGTACCCGATACCCTGGGTGATGAAGGTGATGAACCCCTGGGCCGCCGCCCGGATCCTGAGCCCGGCCCGCAGGTCCACGTAGATCTGCCCGGTGACGAAGAAGAAGTCGTAGCAGATGCCGTGCAGCAGAATGCCGCCATAGAGCATCCAGATCGCCCCGCCGGCGTCGCCGTGGGCGAACATCAGATACCGGACCGACCAGGCCGCCATGCCCATCAGCAGGATCGCCTTCACCCCGAAGCGAGCGAGGAAGACCGGCAACATCACCATGAACAGGATCTCGGACATCTGCCCCAGTGTCATCCTGCTGGCCGGGGCAGTCATGCCGACTTCGTTCAGGAACAGGTTGGTGAAGGCGTAGTAGAACTGGAGCGGGATGCAGAGCAGGAACGAGCCTATGACGAACGCCGCGAACGACCGGTCTTTCATCAGCGCGAGGGCGTCGAGGCCGAGCACGTCGCGGATGTTGAGCGGCTTGCCGGCGGCGTGCGGCGGGGTATTGGGGAGGAACAGCGAAAACCCGGCAAGCGCCAGCGACGCCCCGGCGGCGATCTGCATCGGCACGGCGGAAGCCTCCAGGCCCAGGTGCCCGATGATCTGCCCGGCGACGATCCAGCCGATGGTACCGAGAACCCGGATCAGGGGGAATTCCTTCGCCGGGTCCTTCATGTTGTCGAACGCCAGCGAGTTCGTCAGCGCCAGCGTCGGCGCGTAGCACACCGCGTAGCCGATCAGCAGCGGATAGAAGCGGTCGAAGCTCCCCTCCTGCGATGCCCAGTAGATCAGCACCGCGCCAAGCCCGTGGAGCAGCGCCAGGATCTTCTGGGTGGCGAAGAACCGGTCGGCGATCATCCCGACGAAGAAGGGGGCGATGATCGCCCCGATGGCCATGGTGCCGTAGGCGGCGCCGATCCTGGGCCCGTCGAACCGCAGCGTCTGCCCGAGATAGGTCCCGAGGGTGACGAACCAGGCCCCCCAGATGAAGTACTGGAGGAACATCATCGCGGAAAGTTTGGTTCGGATCATGGCTCTCGAATCCTGACGTTGCGGTACGCGACCCAGTCGCCATGGTCCTGCAGCGCGATGTGGCCCCGGGGGGCTCGGCCGTACTGGGGCCACTCGGCGAACTTGGTCGCCTTCACCTTTGCCTCCCAGTCCGGGCTCATCAGCTCGTAGCTCACCACCTGCTGGCCGTTGAGCCAGTGTTCCACGTGGTTGCCCTTCACGATGATGCGCACCTGGTTCCACTCACCGGCAGGATGAACGACTCCCGCAGGGGCTGCGTAGAGTCCGTAGGCTGAGCCGGCGCTGGTCAGGCGCGAGGCGCCATCGCGGTGCGCAGCATCGTCCAGCACCTGCATCTCGGGGCCGGAGTAATAGCCATATTCGCCGTCCTCCGTCACCCGGTAGAAGATGCCGCTGTTCCCGCCGGGCGAGATCTTCCACTCCAGCGCGAGCTCGAAGTCGGCGAACTGATCCACAGTAATGATGTCTCCCGCCTCGCCCACCCTGGTCAGGGCGCCATCCACCACCTGCCAGCCGGCGGGCATCTCCTGCTTCTGGTAGCCGCGCCATCCGGCCGTGGACTGGCCGTCGAAGAGCAGACGCCAGCCCGCCCTGGCCTCCTCCGGCGTGAGGGTGTTGTGGTTCATGGGAGCCGCCTGGGCACACATGGTGGTGGCCACGAGGGAGCAGGCCAGTACAGCGGCCTTGCAAGATCTCCTGAAGACCTGGTGGGAGCTGGCGTCTGGCATCGGAAGCCTGTAGTTCGGGAGAGCGTGCCCAAGAATACGCCTGACGGGAGGGCGGCGGAAGAGCGTGCTTGCGCATCTCCCTGCCGCTCCGCATGATAGGCCACCCTGTCCAAGGGGTGAGGCGCTGCCGGACCCGCAGTTCGAGGCGTTCCGCCTCGCCGTTGCCAGCCGTTTCCGCGTCGAGCGCGAGCTCGGGCGCGGGGGGATGGCGACGGTCTTCCTCGCCGAGGATTTGAAGAACCACCGCCCCGTCGCCCTGAAGGTCCTGCGGCGCGAAATCGCTTCCGTCATCGGAGGCGACCGCTTCCGGCGCGAAATCGAGATCGCGGCACGCCTGCAGCATCCCCACATCCTGCCGCTGTACGATTCCGACGAGGCCGGCGGCATCCTCTACTACGTCATGCCGTATGTCGAGGGGGGCACGCTCAAGGACCGCCTCATCAAGGGACCAGAGCCGAGCGTCGCCGAGTCCCTCGCCCTGGTGCGCCAGGTGGCGCAGGGGCTGGCCTACGCCCATGCCCAGGGGCTGGTCCACCGCGACATCAAGCCCGCCAACATCTTCCTCTCCAGCGATCACGCCTTCGTCGGCGATTTCGGCATCGTCCGGATCATGGGCGAGGCGGTCACACGGTCGGGTCAGCTGACCGAATCCGACATGGTCGTCGGCACGCCGATCTACATGGCGCCGGAGCAGCTCAGGGGATCCGCCGACGTGGACGGCCGCGCCGACCAGTACTCGCTGGCCTGCGTGCTGTACGAAATGCTGACGGGCAATCCGCCCTCCTCGGCTGCCCGGGGGGCAGACACCCTGCAGCATTCCCTGCGCAGGGCGCGGCCCGAGCTGTCCAGGGCCACGACCCAGGCCGTCACGCGCGCCCTCGCCCAGGATCGCGATGCCCGCTTCGCCACTGTGGCGGCCTTCGCCGAGGCGCTGGAATCGGCCATGGTGATTCGTATCGAAAACCTCTGGCCGCGTTTCCTCCGGCGCGTGCCTCCCGCGGTGCGGTGGCTGGCGGTCGGCACCGCCGGCCTTGTGATCGCGTGGGCCGCCTGGTTCGCACCCTGGCCGGATGCGGCCGGTTGCACGGCACTCTCGCAATCCGACACGACCACCTACGCGGTCTTTCCGTTCGAGTATGAGGACGACACGCCTCCCGTCGGTGAGGAGCCCCTGCTGGCCGAGGCGCTCTCACGCTGGGGCGGTGTGCGCGTGACCGACCAGTTCCAGTTGCGGGAAGCCGTCGAACGGCGAAGCGCGGGGCCGATGCGGCTGCGCGATGCGCGGGACATCGCCTGCAGGGTGGGCGTCAGGCGATTCGTACTGGGCAACGTAGGGGCGGTGCCGGGCAGCGACTCGATCCGGGTCTCGGCCCGGCTCTACGACCTCGGCCCGGAGGACTTGCCGCTCGCCGGCGCCGGGTTCCACATGGCGTCCTCACTGGCGGGCGCGGACGCCCTTTTCGGGACTCTCGCGGATTCGCTGCTCTTCCGCGGCAGCCCTCCCCCGGAGGGGTTGGCGCGCGCTGGCACCCGAGTCCTGGCGGCACGCCAGGCATTCGACTCGGGGCAGCGAGCCCTCTCGGCGTGGGACCTCCCGGCGGCGGATTCGGCTTTCCGGCGAGCCGTGATGATGGATCCCGCCTATGCGGCGGGCAACCTCTGGCTGGCGCTGGTCAGAGGCTGGCAGCGGCGGGAACCAGCGCTCTGGTTGCCAGCGGCCCAGCAGGCCGCCGGGCGCGCCGGGGACCTCCGGACCAGCGATTCACTGATGGCGCAGGCGGTACTCGCGATGGGCACCGGGGAGATCGAGCGCGCCTGCCCCATCTGGCGGACCCTGACACGTGACGAGCCCAGGCGCTTCGCCGCCTGGTACGGACTCAGCCAGTGTCTGCGGGGAGATTCCATCGTTGTCCGTGACCGCTCGAGCCCGAGCGAATGGCGGTTCCGCTCGAGCTACCACGAGGCGCAGCAGGCCTACCTGGCCGCGATCCGGCTCCTGCCCACGATCCTCGCGTCCCCGGAGAATGCGGTGGGCGCACTGTCGAACGGCTTTCTCTACGTCACTCCGACCCGGCACCGGAAGGGGCAGGCCCTGCCTCCCGACAGCGGAACCTTTGCCGCGGCCCCGGGCTGGGCCGGGGACAGCCTTGTGTTCCTCCCCTGGCAACGGGCCCCCAACGTCGAGCTCTGGGCACCGCCGGCGGTCAATCCCGCCGAGGCCATCCGGCGCCAGCGCCTGCTGCTGGACACGCTGGCCCTGATCTGGGTGACGGAGGCACACGCCAGCGTCGATGCCCACCTGGCCCAGGTCGAGGCGATGGCCCTCGCCGTGGACCCCGCCGCGGTGGACTCGGCCCGGAGCGCCCGCCGCTACGCCCGTGACCCGGCTTCCCGAGTCAGGGTCATCGATGCCGAGGTCCGCACCCTGTTGCAGTTTGGCCTGCCCGACCGGCTCGACCACCTCCATCGGGCGCGAGCACTGGCCGACTCTGTCCTGGGCGATCCGGAGCTCACCGCGCACGCCGACCCTGCCGTCGTCGCCGGCCTGGCGGCGCTGACCGGACGCGCGGGACGCGCCGCGGCGGCCGCCCGCAGTTCCGCGGCCCGGCCGGATTGGGATCTCCCCAAGCCCCTGCTGCAGGCCGCGCCAGGCCTGCTCATGTACGCCGCCATGGGAGGACCGAAGGACAGCATCCAGACACTCTGGCGCCTGACCCGCGACGCGATCCAGCAGGGGCTGCCGGAGGCACGCCGGTTCGAGCGGGCGATGGAGGACGTCGGCCGGCCCGCCACGATGGTGTTCCCGGCCGAGACGCTGCCCTCAGTCTTCGAACTGCGGAACAAGGGCGACTGGCTCCTCACGCTCCAGGCGGCCTTCGCCGACTCGGGACGGGCCGCCATCCGGCGTTGGCGCGACTCGGCCGCTCCCACGCTGGTCGACAACCCCTCGACATTCGACACGGCACTTCCCATCGCGGCGCTACTTCTCGCCGCCGGCGACACCCTGCTCGCCACCAGGTACCTCGACCACAACCTGGCCAGCATCCGGTTCCGGTCGTACGAGAGTTTCGGTAATCCGGTCGAGTTGGCCACGATGGTGAGGGCCATGATACTCCGTGCCAGGCTTGCCGACCGGGTCGGCGATGCCGCGACGGCCCGGCGGTGGGCGGGAGCGGTGGTCACGCTCTGGAGCGGCGCCGACGACACGTTCATGCCCGAGATCCGGCGGCTTCGCACCATGGCCGGCTGAGCCCGGTCGGCGGGCGCGTACAGTCCCCTCAGCAAGGAGGTTCGCATGACCTGGAAGCGGTCACACATGCTGCCGTCGGTCGTCGCCCTGGCGTTCGCACTCGGTTCGTGGGCATGCGCGGGGAAGGTGGCGGATGGGAAGGGAGGGGAGAGGCCCGGGGCGGACACGGTGCGGGTAGTCCAGTTCCCCGGCCACGCGGAGTGCCCCGATCATGGATCCTTCATCGCATGGCGGGGGGATACTTCCAGCGCATTCAGTCAAGTCGCCCTAGCTGGAGCGGCGACCCTCATCCCGGAGTTCCACGACTGCCAGCGCCTCATCGACACCGACCATCAGTTCGGTCCGCTGGTGGGGATCTGGGTGCCCGAGTACCTCCCTACGGTGGAGGACTCCCTGCCCGACAACGAAACGGCGATCCCGGTGGCGATCGTCCACGCCTGGGACGGGGTCTATCAGCACCTCGACATCGCTCAGAAGTGGAACTGTCTCTACCTGCTCCGGAAGCCGGGGGCCGACGGCGAGTTCAGGGCGAAGATGATCCATGTGAACGAGGAGTCCGACTGCGCCGGAAAGCGGCCCGTCAGCGATCTCCCCCCGCCGTACCTCAACGTGACCCCCGTGACGATTCCCGGACTCGCCCTGGCGGACTACCCCGCCGCGGGCCGCTGGGACCGCGACCGCCACGCCCCCAAGCACTTCATCGGACTCTCGTGCGGGGCGGCGTGGTGCGAGATCTCACGCGGTGCACATGGATCATCGCGCCGGTACTCGCTCAATCTGGGTGCCGCGCCGAAGAAGCGGCGCGTCTTCGAGGTCAAGGGCTGGTATGACGAGCAGTACCTCGCGGTCCCGACGGACCCCCCGGGGGGGCTGGAGCCGCTCCCATTCCTCGGCACCATGGTGCCCGACGCCAATCTCCAGGACCGTCAGCTCTCCGACTTCGAAGGAGTGTGGGTACCCGCCGGAGTGGTGAGCCTGGAAGAGGAGTCGCCGGAGTACCGCGACAAACTGAACATCTCGCCGGGATCGCTCCCCAGCGGATACGATGCCGGCGCCAACCTGACGAGAGTGAGCCTGTGCTGGGAGAGCGGCGCCAAGGCCTGCCGGTTCCAGCCGGCGGCCGACAAGCCCGCCTGCGGCGGGACAGCCGATCAGTGGTACGCCCGCATCGAGGAGCCCGGATCCGTGGCCCGGTACCACTATGAGTGCGTCACCCGCCACGATCACTCCGGCTTCGGCCGGCCGATCCCCGGCACGGCGCGCTGGTCATGGAAGGAAGACGATGAGACCCAGTGGTGGCGTTGCGCCCAGGGCTGCTGCACCGTGAAGCCCTGAAGCGAGCCGACGATCCGACCGGCTCCCGTGCTCTGGCGCGGGGGCCGGGCCCGCCGTAGTCTCCGGCATGCACCGACGCCACCTCCTCCGCCTCCTCGGCGCCGCCGCCGCACTGCCGTTCGTCCCGCGAGAGGCGGAAGCCGCCCTCGCCTTTGGGCGCGCGGCACATCAGGCCGCGCGAGGACCGGGATTCCGCGCGCTCTCCGCCGCGCAGGCCGAGCTGGTCGCCGCACTCGCCGACCTGATCCTGCCGCGGACCGATACGCCGTCCGCCAGTGACGTCGGTGTTCCCGCATTCATCGATCACATGCTGGTGGAGTGGTACGCCCCGGAGGACACCCGGCTCTTCCTCCAGGCCCTCGACGACATTCACCGCCAGGCCGGTGGTGACTTCCTCGCCCTCGACGAAGCACGGCAGGTGAGCGTGGCAGGCGACCTGGACCGGTTCGGCGGCGGCGACCGCGGCACCGCCGCGTGGGCTTGGGGCCGGATCAAGTCCCTGACGGTGTACGGCTATTTCACCTCGGAGAAGGTGATGACCGAAGTGACGAGGGACCCGATCATCCCGGGGCGCTTCGCGGGCTGCGTCGCGCAGGAGTCCTAGTGTCGTGGCGCTGACCTACGACGCCATCATCATCGGCTCCGGCATCTCCGGCGGCTGGGCCGCGAAGGAGTTCACCGAGCGCGGCCTCCGGACCCTGGTCCTGGAGGCGGGCGGCCCGGTCGATCCCGCCACCGACTACGTCGAGCATGTCCAGCCATGGCAGATGCCCTTCCGCGGCTGGGGCGACCGCGCGAAGCTCGAACGCGAGCAGCCGGTCCAGAGGCAGTGCTATGCCTGCGACGAGTGGTCGGGGAAGTTCTTCGTCAACGATCTCGAGAATCCCTACTCCACGCCGGCGGACAAACCCTTCGCCTGGATCCGCGGCCGGCAGGTGGGGGGCCGCTCGATCATGTGGGGACGCCAGGTCTACCGCTGGAGCGACCTCGACTTCGAAGCCAACGCGCGGGACGGCCACGGTGTGGACTGGCCGATCCGCTATTCCGACATCGCCCCCTGGTACGACCACGTCGAGCGCTTCATCGGCGTGAGCGGCCGGGCCGAGGGGCTCTCCCAGCTTCCCGATGGCCAGTTCCTCCCGCCGATGGAGATGAACTGCGCCGAGGCCCACGTGCGGGAGAAGCTGCTGGCGGCGTACGCCGGGGAGCGGGTGCTCACCATCGGCCGCTGCGCCATCCTGACCCGCGAGCACCGCGGCCGCGCCGCCTGCCACTACTG
>Ga0224505_10001515_pt1 | contig 14457 bp, 12 predicted proteins | sample SF_Jan12_sed_USG_FD_169102 | JGI IMG/M metagenome (GOLD analysis project Ga0224505, IMG submission 169102) | Sediment microbial communities from San Francisco Bay, California, United States - SF_Jan12_sed_USGS_4_1 | ecosystem: Environmental > Aquatic > Marine > Sediment | place: USA: California... | reverse complement strand
GAAGATAGAAGGACTTTCCTCGCCACCTCCTCGAGCAGCCCTTTCCTCAGCTTTATCTTTCGCTGCGCGTTTCTTGCCAGTATTTGCATTTCCTCGGTCCTCGTCGATGTTCATGCCGGGATAGTCGATCCGCTGGTGGAATATCCCGCACAGGGTGGTGACTATGCTGGTGGTTATGGTCTGAAGGTCCTTCAGGGTAAGGTCGCACTCGGTGAACTGGTCGTCGATGAACTTGTTGGTGATGACGCGGTTGACCATGGCGGCGATCTTCTCGGGGGTCGGCTCCTGGATCGACCTGACGGCGGCCTCGCAGGCATCGGCCATCATGATGATGGCTGAGACCTTCGAGCTTGGTTTGGGGCCCCGGTAGCGGTAGTCGGTGCCGTGGATGGTCTGCCCCTCCTTTGCCCGTTCTTTCGCCTTTTCATGGAAGTAGGTGAGGATGCTCGATCCGTGGTGCTGGGCGATGACGTCCACGATAAAAGGGGGAAGGTGGTGGTTTTGGGCCAGTTCGACGCCGTCGAGGGTATGGGCGGTGATGATCTTCGCGCTTGCCTCGGGAACCAGCTTGTTGTGGGGGTTGGGGCCCGCCGCCTGGTTCTCGATGTAGTATTCCGGAGCGTTGATCTTTCCGATGTCGTGGTAGAAGGAGGCGACCCGGGCGACCAGCGGGTTCACTCCTACCGCTTCGGCAGCGGCCTCGGCGATATTCCCCACGACGATACTGTGATGATAGGTCCCCGGTGCAGTGACCAGCAGCTTCTTCAGCAGGGGCTGGTTCATGTCGAGCAGCTCCAGGAGCTTGATGTCGGTGGCGATGTTAAACAGCGACTCCAGGGCGGGCAGGGCGCTGGAGACGATGGTCGCCACCACGATACCGCCGATAAAACCGAAAAAGAGGTTGTAGAGGCTCTCGCCGGTAAAGAAGGTGTGGTGATACAGGTTAATGGCCGAAATGGTCAGCATGTTCATAATGCCGATCTGCACGCCGGCGTGGATCAGGGCCGACCGGCGGCCGCACTGCATGACGCTGAAGGCCCCGACCAGGCAGCCGCAGAAGGTGAACATAGGGAAAAGGATCGTTTCCTGAATGATAACCCCTGACACCAGGCTGACAATGAACGAGAAGACCAGCGCCAGGTGTACGTCAAAGAGGAGCGATACCAGCATGCTTCCGGCGGCGATGGGGATGGCGTATATCAGGTTGTCGATGGAGGCGCCGGGCAGGTGGTCGGCCAAAATGCTCAGGAGAAAATGGGAGAACCGCGTAATGGCTACCGTGCCGCCCAGCAGGATACAGAGCAGGATAAGATGTTTCCGGTTGTCGGCAAGGGTCGGCTTGTAGCGCCTGATATCCCTGTAGAAGATATAGATGACCGAGGTAATGAGGATGATGAGCCCCGAGGTGAGCTGCAGCCAGTGGGGTGAGAAAATGACGCTGGAGGGGGTGTAGGGCATCATGAAGGCGACCAGCGTCAAAGAAAGACTGACGATCATGACCCATTTCCACCGGGGCGTTTCTTCGGCGTGCTCCCCCTCCGGGATATCCCCTTCTCTCTGTGGCTGGTCGCCCATACCGTCTTTCATTCTACCCATAAGTCCCCGTCACTATAGCTATTTTGCTTTACAATACCACCAGATGCAGGATAAATCCAGAAGGGAGCGGTTTCCCGGCGTATTACCTGCCCGATGCCGGGATGATCGGTGCAGTTATCCCTCAGTCAGCATTGTCCTGAGATTCTGAAGTATCTCCTCGTTCAGTTCATTGATAAAGCGGCGGAAGAGCAGTTTCCCGAGCAGCAATTCCGTTCCCTTCGGCGGGTGAAAGGTGATGCCGAACTCGACCCGGGTGCCGTTTTTTGCCGGTGTGAGACGCCATGAACCGGAGTTCCTGGCGCCGGAGACCGACTTCCAGGTAAAGCGGGATGGGGGGTATTGATCGGTGATGACGGCATCCCACTCGATGGGGATGCCGCCGATGCGGGCTCTCCAGTGGGATTGCCCGTCATTGGTCAGGGTTATTTCCTCTATGCGATGGGTCAGTCGCGCAAAGGTGGGGAGGTCGGTGATGACGGCGAATACCTTCTCGGGCCGGGCCTCAATGGTGATCTGCCTGCGAAACCGCATTAGCGGCGCCCGCCCTGTTCACCGGGGATAGCCTTGCCGGGGTTGAGTATCCCCTTTGGGTCGAAGAGCGCCTTGATCCCCCGGGAGAGGCGAGCCACTTCCGGGCCGAGTTCCATTCCGACATAGGGGAGCTTGGTAAGTCCAACGCCATGCTCTCCCGATATGGTGCCGCCCAGTTCGACGGTTTTCCTGAATACCTCCCCGACCACTTCCAGCGCCCGCTCGTATTCCTCCTTGTCCCGTCGGTCAGCCATGACGTTGACATGGATATTGCCGTCCCCTGCATGGCCGAAGGCGGCGATCTTCACATTCCGGGCATTGGCCGTTTCTCTGAGGAAGGCAACCATCTCGGCCAGGCGGGTGCGGGGCACGACAATATCCTCGTTGATCTTCGACGGCGCTATGCGGTACATGGCCTGGGAGAGGTTCTTCCTGAGCTTCCAGAGCGACTCGCGCTCGGCGTTATCCCGGGCCCGGCGGATTTCCAGTGCCCCCGCCTCTTCACACAATAGCCGTATGGCATCCATCTCCCGCTCGGCTTCGCCGTTTTTCCCGTCGGTCTCGATGATCAAGGCAGCCCTCCCCCCTTGGGGAATGAAGGCGGTGTCTCCGGCAACGGCGAGGGCGGCCCGGTCCATGAACTCCACGGCGCGGGGGATGATCCCGGCGTCGAACACCCGGGCGACAAGGGTTGCTGCGGTGTCCTCATCCCGGAAAAAGGCGGTGAGGGTGCCGATCTCCGGTGGTTTGGGGATGAGGCGCAGGGTGATGCCGGTGACGACGGCCAGGGTTCCCTCCGAGCCGACGAGGAGATGCAGCAGGTCGTAACCCACCACCCCCTTGGCATTGGCGGTACCCACTTCGATTACCTCACCCGACGGGAGCACCGCCTCCAGCTTCTTCACATAGTCGGCCGTTACGCCGTACTTGAGCGCCCGCGGCCCGCCCGCATTCTCCGCCACGTTGCCGCCGATGGTGCAGAAGGCCGAGCTGGAAGGGTCGGGGGGGTAGAAGAGGCCCTGTGACTCGACATATTTGTGGATGTCGCCGGTGATTACCCCCGGCTGGACGGTAAGGAGGAGATTGCCCCGGTCGATGGCGCCCATGCCCCTCATCCGCTCGGTGGAGAGCACGATGCCGCCTTCCATGGCCACTGCGCCGCCGGTAAGGCCGCTTCCCGCGCCGCGAGGGGTGACGGGGATACCTTCGTTATTGGCCAGGCGGAGAATACGGCTTACTTCATCCGTAGTGGCAGGCTGTACCACTGCGTCGGGACGTCCCTCGATACGGGTGGCGTCGTAGGCATAGCAGAGGAGGTCTTCGGGTGCGGTGAGACAATGCGGTTGACCGACAATGGCGGCCAGTTCGGAAATGAAGGTGGGGGAGATCATGTTTGTGGCTCGGCTGGCTGCCGCATGCATGGTGGACGATCGAGTGGGTCCGGTGTCGCCACAATTATCCACGCGCTTTTCGGCCTACTCTTGAATTTTAGGACTCGTGGAAACAATGTACTCGGCTACGGCTTCACGAACCCCATTGTTATTGCGTTTTAACGGGTCCTTCAATTTAGTTGCCCATGGGCGGCCTGGATGTAATATGTCCCACTGCGATTTCTGTTGGTTGTATCGACCACTACCAGGATCATGATTGCCAAAGCCGTCAATCAATTGATTCCACAGAGGCGAGAACATCTCAATCAGCATTGATTCAGCAAGTGGTATCCAGATGTCGTCCACTACCAAATACCGGCAGGCAAAGTCCCTTATATCGAGGTTCTCCGTTTGCTGAATCGACGTCGTGTGCTCGACCAGTCTTTTATAGAGCACTTGGCCGGGATCACTATCCAGGCCAAACCCGCCCTTGCGAGCACCAGCAGGGACGGCCTTGCCCACGTAGATCGGCCAGCCGTATTTGTCCTTTCTATTCTTTTTCGCGATTTCGGCATAGTCGGAAAAATCACCGGTATAATAGATAGCATAAATCCCGGCGCCAATGAATGGTGTTGGCGGCATTTCATGGACTGGTCGAAGGAGCAGGGCCTCGGCGACGCTCTCCCCGAGATTTTTTTTGTCGAGAGGATTAAAAGGGGTAATGCGGGGAATTTGTTTCGAATCACTCATAGTCAATGAGCCTGAGAAAGAATGCTTTGGCCAACCATGCCAGCCAGCCGGACTGGTACCGCGTTCCCTATCTGGCGCATACATTCGGTCCATGAGCCTGAAAACTCATAGTCATCGGGGAATGTTTGAAGTCGAGCGCTCTCTCGCACCGTGAAATAACGCAATTCTCCGGTTGACAGGCGAAGCATGTTTTCTCCACCGGGGACGCCGTGATCACCTGCCTTTAAGGTTTTTGACGGTTCGTCAAGATTACTACCGGTATGGCCAGGATAGGCGCGGGCACCAGGTCGAAATTCGTGATTCTTGAAAACCACGTTTTTTTGAGGGTCGCGTGGGTCCGGTATTCCTCGCAAGGCATCTCTAACAGTCTGATACCGTAGGCCAGATGGCGGCACTAGGGTGTAGTCAGTCTTTAGGCGAGCAATTCGTGCTCGAAGCTTTTCTGGCAATTGGGGTCTATCTTTGCGCGCGACCTTATGGTCGTCCCAATATTCTCCGGTAACCCATTGCTCCCAGAGCAGTTTATCAAGATTGTGGGTCTCTTTTGGGAATGACCACTCCCGGCCGACATCTTTCCTGAAACCTACGATGAAAACCCTATGCCGGTATTGTGGCACTCCGTAATCCGCCGCATTAAGAAGGCGGAATACCACTCGATATTCCAACTCAGTTTCTTTGGCGGAAGTATGATGACGTTCAAGTCGCGCCAGGTGTTCTTGCCACATCTCAGTCTCTCCGCAAACAAGAGTGGGATACGTCAGCTGCAAGATGACGTATCCTAGATATCTTGAAAAGGACTGACGAAGAAGGCCCTTTACATTCTCGAAAACGAAGACGCGAGGGGTTAGTTCACGAACGGCGCGAACTGCTTCCGGAAACATATCCCTGTGATCACCACTTCCGCGATGTTTACCGCCAAGAGAGAAGGGTTGGCAAGGCGGTCCGCCCGCTACAAGCTCGATGTTTGAGGTCAGTTCGGAAAACCTAACAGCTCTTACGTCGCCTTCAAGAAGTCTCCAATCGTGGACAAGTGAACATCGACCGTGGTTGTTAAGCCTGATGGTTGCGCAGGCATCGGCATCTCTCTCAAGGAGGGCAACGTGCTCCCATCCAGCGGCCTCAAGTCCAAGCGCGAGACCGCCGGCACCGGTGAAGAGTTCGATTGATCGTAGGTTGCGTCGACTCATTTAAGGAACTTCCGAATATGTTTTTTTAACAAAACAGTATCTTTGGTTTCACATTCCCAAATAATCAGCACTCGCCAGCCCATGGCTCGCAAAGCTGAATGTACCTCGTTATCTCTTTTTACATTTTTTTCGAGCTTGGGCTCCCAGAATGACTTCCGAGTTCGGGGCATTCTATATTGAGCGCATCCGTGCTGATGCCAGAAGCACCCGTGGACGAAGATTACACTTTGACGGCCCGCAAACACAAGATCAGGACGACCTGGAAGCTTGTCGTTGTGAAGCCGATAGCGATAGCCCATGGCATGAACTATTCTTCGAACGACAAGTTCCGGTCCCGTATCGGCGCTACGGACCCTCGACATACGTTGACTTCGCTGTTCCGGCGATAGTGGGTCATACCGGGGCATTCCGCTACCTCGCTGTTCGCCGGTCTCCCGGCGAACAGCGAAAACGATGATGTTTACGACTTCTTGACGCTGAGGTTATCGAGCAGAATCTCCGCCACATCGGCCCGGTTGAGGGTGTAAATGTGGAAGAACTTGAAGCCGTTCTTGATCAGGTCGGCCATCTGCTCGGTGACGTGGTCCATGCCGATCTTCATCATCTCTGCCTCGTTGCCGTTGGCCTTGGCCATCTTGGCCTCGAGCGAGGCAGGGATGGAGGCCTTGCACATGCCGGCAAATTTCTTGATCTTCTCAAACTGGGCGATGGGCATCATGCCGCAGATGATCGGGATGTCGATCCCCATCTTGAGCGCCTTGTCCCTGAAGTTGTAGAGATGGGTGTTGTCGAAGAACATCTGGGTGATGCCGAAATCGGCCCCGGCGTCCACCTTTACCTTGGTATGCTCCATGTCCACCTGGAGGCTGGGCGCGTCCTGGTGCGCTTCGGGATAGACGGCGACGCCGATGGAAAAGGAGTTCATCGACTTGATGAAGGCGACGAGGTCATTGGCAAAGCGAAAACCGCCGCTCTCCGGCGGGATCTCGGTCATCCCCTCGGGGAGGTCGCCGCGAAGCGCCAGGATATTTTCCACGCCAAGGCTCTTGTAGTCTTCAAGGATAGCCTTGATGTCGTCCTTGCTGGAGCCGACGCAGGTAAGGTGCGGCATGGTGGTTATCTTGGCCTCTTCGAGGACCCTCTTGACCACACGCCTCGTACGGTCACGGGTGCTGCCCCCCGCGCCGTAGGTGACGGAGACATACGGCGGGTTGTAGGCCTTCAGCCTGTGGATAGTTTTCAGCAGTTCGTCTTCCGCCTCGTCGGTCTTGGGCGGGAAGTGCTCAAATGAAAAAACCAGTTCGTTCTTGGCCAGGATGTCTTTAATTCTCACGCTGTTCTTTCCTCCTCTGTAAGGTTAACTTCCTATTTCCTGTCCCTTGGCGACCACGACGATTCCCGATTCGGTGACGGTATACCTCTTCCGGTCCTCTTCAAGGTCATAGCCTATCATGGTTCCCTGGGGAATATCCACCCCCTTGTCGATGATGGCGCGACGAATCTTGCAGTGACGGCCTATATTCACATATTCCATGACGACCGAATCGGTGACCTCCGCGTAGCTGTTGACCCGCACGTTGGAGGAGAGCACCGAATTCTGCACCTTTCCGCCGCTTATGATGCAGCCGCCGGATACGATGGAGTCCAGCGCCACGCCGAGCCGCCCCCCCTTTTGCATCTGGGCGAAGACGAACTTGGCCGGGGGGAACTGCCCCTGATAGGTCCGTACCGGCCAGTCGGGGTCGTAAAGGTTGAACAGGGGTTCGATCCCGGCCAGGTCGATGTTGGCTTCCCAGTATGCATCGATGGTGCCGACGTCGCGCCAGTACTTAGCCTCTTTCTTGTTTTCGTCCTGGAAGTTGTAGGCGTAAACCTTGCCACCGTCGTTCACCATGGAGGGGATCAGGTCCTTGCCGAAGTCGTGGGAAGAGGCGCTGTTCTTTGCATCTTCCTTGAGCCTGCGGACTATATCCTTCGTGTTGAAGATATATATCCCCATGGAGGCGAAGGCCACGTTGGGGTTGTGCGGCACCGGCGGCGGGTCCTTGGGTTTCTCCAGAAACCCGGTGATGCGGGCTGTCTTGTCCACGTGAATGATGCCGAAGCTGCTTGCCTCCTTGAGAGGCACCTCCAGGGCGCCCACGGTGGCATCAGCGCCGGTCTCGAGGTGAAAGGCGAGCATCTGGGAATAGTCCATCTTGTACACGTGGTCGCCGGAGAGGACGATAAGGTAGTCGGGTTTTTCAGCCTCGACAAAATAGATGTTCTGATAGATGGCGTCGGCCGTACCCTGGTACCATTCGTCACCCACGCGTTGCTGGGGCGGAATGGTGAAGATGAACTCGTTGAGCTCCCGGTTGAAGATATCCCAGCCCATCCGGATATGGCGTTCCAGTGAGGCCGATTTGTACTGGGTGAGGACCGCTATACGCCGGAGGTTTGAGTTTACGCAGTTGCTCAGCGTAAAATCGATGATCCGGTACTTGCCGGCGAAGGGCACGGCAGGCTTGGCACGGTGGAGGGTCAGGGGATGGAGGCGTTCGCCCTTGCCCCCCGCGAGGATGATTGCGAGTACGTTCTTCATAGTTGACCTCCCGGATAAAGCGTATTAGAGCTTGATTCGTCGCTCACGGGCCAGGTTTTTCGCGACGAATATCGCGTTGTGAATGCGTTGCAGCTTCATGTTTCGCTGCCGTATGCCATCGAGGTCGTGCGAGGGGAAAGATTGACACCTGACCTCTGTCTGCAATCGTGTGAGCTGGTCAATGACTGCCTTGAGCCCCTCTTCGTCGACCTTCTTCAGGGTGACGGGGGTGATGCTGATGTAGCCGTCGGCAACGTCGCGGCAGACCGATTTGAGGCTTCTGCCCAGCAGCATATTCTCGGGCACAGTCTACCTCACCTTGTATTTCCTTGTGAGTGCCGCCAGTTCCTCTTCCTTCCGGTGAATTGCTTCGATATGCTCCATGACATCGGGGAATTCGTTCCGGCGTTCCCACAGTTTTCCCCGAAGCTCACTGGTCTCTTTTCCAAGAGCGGCCGAGGAAGATTCTATCTCCCGGATCGAATCGCGAAAGCCATTGACGGTTTCGTTGATGCTTGAAGAGATATCCTTGATGACCGGGTCGTTCTCCTTGCGGCAGTGGATATTGAAGAAGAGGTCGCCCCTGGCGACTTCGCCAAGAATCTGCCTGATCTTGAATAGCGGACCGGCAAGGCGGTGGGAATAAAAGATGCCGACAAGCCCGATATAGACCGCCATGACGAACAGGTAGATCGGGACAAATATCGGCAGCTCTATCTGGGCGGCCAGTTTCCGAAGAAGCACGGTAAGGATGTTGTAGCCGATGAGAAAAAAGATGAGGAAGACGATGAAGCGGCCCTGCATCTGCGTATCAACCAGGAAATTCCTGCGCCGGTTCGGAACCCTGCCCATCATGGTTGTTTCTCCTTGGCCTTGGGAACGTTGAGCGATTATCTGTCGGTTGAACAATTTCCTTGAGCTGATACGCGGAAAAAACTACCCTGAAGATAGTGTATTTGCGGGAGATGGTCAAGAGAAAGGATTGTAATCGCATGGTTTCGGAAAGAATATTCGGCCCCGACGGACTCCTCGCCAGAGAGCTGTCGGGATATGAGCATCGCCGTTCCCAGCAGGAGATGTCCGGGGCGGTGGAAGAGGCGTTGCGAAGCGACGGCACCCTGGTGGTAGAGGCCGGTACCGGTACCGGCAAAACGCTGGCCTACCTTATCCCGGCCCTGGCCAGCGGCAGGAAGGTGATCGTCTCCACCGGCACCAAGGGGTTGCAGGAACAGCTTTACTTCAAGGACCTGGCCTTCCTCCACGGCATTCTCCCCTGGCGCTTTACCGCGACCTACATGAAGGGACGCGCCAACTACCTCTGCCTGAGGCGCTGGGGGCTCTACTCTAGTCAACCGTCGCTTCCCGAAACGGTGTCGGCGCTGGTATCAACCATAGAGGCCTGGGCTGAGCGGACCGAACGGGGCGACCGGGCGGAGATTCTGGAATTACCCGACGACTCCCCTCTCTGGGACGAGATCAATGCCAAGGGGGAGCAGTGCCTGGGGAGCAAGTGCCCCACCTACAAGGAGTGCTTCGTCACCAAAGCCCGACAGGACGCCGCTGCAGCCGACCTTGTCGTGGTGAACCACCACCTCTTCTTTGCGGACCTCATGGTGAAGGATGCCTTCGGCGCCATACTCCCCCCGGCGCAGGTGATAATCTTCGATGAGGCGCACCTTGTCGAGGATATTGCCACCGATTATTTCGGCATCCATTTCAGCAACTACCGTATCGAGGAGCTCTGCAGGGATGCCTTGCGCGAGATCGCCGCGGCGCCGCGACAGGGGGCGAATTTTGTGAGAATCGTCGAGGCCATCGGGGTCGGGGGCGGTCGTCTCTTCGAGCATTTTCGCGGGGGGGACCTGCGGGGTCGCATAAACCGTCAGGTACTTACCCCTCAACTCCTGGAGGAAGCGGCCGGTCTTTCGAACAACCTGGCCCTGCTGGCCTCTACCATCGATCTTATGATCGACAAGACCGAAGGATTGGAGGCCGTCAGCCGTCGAGCGATGGCTCTCAAAGGTGAGCTGGAGGTGGTCCTCGGCGGCCCGGCCGAGGGGCTGGTCTACTGGTGGGAGGTCCGAGGCCGCGGCGTCTTTCTCCATGCGAACCCCATCGACGTCTCGGGCATCATCAGGGAAAAGGTCCTCGACAGGGTCGGGTCGAAGGTCTTCACTTCCGCAACGCTCACGGTCAGGGGGAGCTTCGACTACATAAAGGCCCGCCTCGGGCTGGAGCCCGACAATGAGCTGATCCTTGAATCGCCCTTTGACTACGGTACCCAGGCCCTCCTCTATCTGCCGCCTCGCATGCCCGACCCCAGCGACAGAAGCTTCGCCGCGGCGGTGGCCGAACAGGTGGTGAAGCTGGTGGAGCGGAGTCGCGGCCGGGCCTTCGTGCTCTTTACCAGTTATCGCAATCTGGAGGAGGTCTGGGGCCTCTGCGCCGGAAAGATACCCTACCCCATTCTCAAACAGGGTGAGATGCCCCGCTACGCTATTCTGGAGGCCTTTCGCCGGGAGGGGAACGCGGTGCTCTTTGCGACGGGAAGTTTCTGGGAGGGGGTCGATGTGCAGGGAGAGGCCCTCTCCTGTGTCATTGTCGACAAGCTCCCCTTTGCCTCGCCCGGCGACCCCCTTGTGGAGGCGCGCATAGAGGCCCTGCGCAAGGAGGGGCACAATGCATTCATCCGGTATCAGGTGCCTGAGGCGGTCATTTCTCTTAAGCAGGGGATGGGGAGGCTCGTCAGGACGAGGCAGGACCGCGGCGTCCTGGCCCTGCTGGACCCGCGAGTGAAGACCAAGGAGTACGGCCGCCTGTTTCTGGCCAGCCTGCCTCCCTGTCCGGTTACGGGGAATATTGATGATGTCGCGGGGTTTTTCGAAAACCCTCCGAGACCCGAAGGTCCCCGAGGGGAGGTTTCAGCAGCCGATATGGGGCGCGTTGAGTGAATACCTGGCGGCTCTTCCAGATTTCAGCCGCAAATATGCCGGGAGATGGGCGATCAACGAATGTAAGGTGGCGCGACATCGGCTGCTGAAACCTCCCCTCGGGGGCCTTCGGGTCTCGGAGCCGAAACCGGCATTTGGACAAAAAAATGGGCAGGACTTTCGGCAAGTCCTGCCCCAGGTCAACGGTTATAGAGGGAGGGCTCTCCTCTATTACCTCGCCATACTGCGAAAGTTGTGCCAGTGCCGCAAAATATGCGCAACATGTTGAAATTGCTTGCATCTCGTGGGGCTCTTTGTTCAAAAAGGGGCGACAGAAACGTTTCAGTCTTGAAATGAAACGTTTCATGTTTCAGGTGAAACATCGGTGTATTATCGGCTGTTCCAGGTTATGACGGCGCTTCGTTTGTTAAAGCGGGCGAGAAGGCCGTTTGCGGTGGGTTCGAGCTTTTTTGAGAGGTAATCGGCAAGAAGGGCATCGTGCCGGTCGTCCTCAAGGGGGATGTACTCCTTCCAGAAGGCGACGGCCTCGTCGAGGCTGGAAAAGGGCTGGTCAAAGTCGTAACGAACGATTGAAACGTCCGCATATATCTGCATGCGGTGGAGCAGCGTGTAGATTTCGAGATAGTCGGAGCGGGGAGGGAATTCCTCGCCGAAGAGGAGGGGGTAGATCTCCCGGTAATAGAACTTGTCCTGCTCCGGCCCCGCCGAAACAATAAGGGCCACCCGTTGCCGGGCCAGCCCGGTGACCTCCCGCAAAAACGACTCATCATAGATGGCGGGAACGTTGGCTGAAACGATAAGGTCTGCCGGGGAAAGCCCGGCCTTGCCCCATGCCGATTCCTCGAAGGAGATATTGTTAATCCCCTCCCGGGCCACCTCATCCCTCAGCAGGGCCATCATGGCCGCCGACGGTTCCAGGGCGGTGACATGCCGGAGCTCTCGCGCCAGGGGGATACTCAGGCTGCCCACCCCCGCGCCGATATCGAGGGCCGACTCGCAACCGCCCAGGGAGGGCCTCAGAACATTCATGACCGTCGGGGCAAAATTACTCAGGCGCTGCCCGTCACGGTACCATCGCGCCTTTCTTTCGTTCCAGAAGCCTCTGTTTCTTCCGCCGGGTATGCCTTGAGCGAGTCCCATTTCCCCTCCAGTCGTTGCATTACCCTAGCATATCATATTGAATAAATGAATTTTTTTAAAAAAATTTAAAAAAAAGACCTTTTTCGTATTTTTTTCTTGACACCGAATTTTTGCGATGGTATTTACTTGCAATCCAGATTGAACTTCTCCTGTTTTTAACTTTGAGGGTGCCATGCAACTAACAAGAGCCGGTGAATATGCAATTCGGGCAATTGTGTATCTTTCCGCGCAGCCCGAAGGCAAGATCAGCCTCATTAATGATATTGCCGAAGTACAGGAAGTCCCCAGGAGCTTTCTCGCCAAGATCATCCAGACCCTTACCAAGGTGGGGCTGGTGCGGTCCCATCGGGGGGTGAAGGGCGGAGTAACCCTTGCAAGGCGCCCCGAGGAGATTACCCTGCTCGAGGTGATCGAGAAGATGGAAGGCCCGATCTTCCTCAATGTGTGCCTGATCAGGCAGGGGGAGTGCCACCGTGACGTCACCTGCCCGGTGCATCCGGTATGGCGAGAGGCCCAGACGGCTCTCCTCGGCGTGCTGTCGGGTTACACCATGGACATGCTGGTGGCGAAAGGGGCCGAGCTTCAGGCCGCCCACGGGCAGGGTACCGGTAAAAAATGAGGGCGATATATTTTTTGCCTATAAAAAAGACAAAGATGGTCATCAATATCGGTTAAGTATTGAATCCAAAATTCACTCTATGTAAAAGGAGGTGAAGAAATTTCTGAAGGGGCCGGTTCCGAAGATGGTAGCCGGGTCTGAGTATCATGGATGGCCGGGAATTATATCCCCGCCTTATTAACGTTTAAGGAGGTAGAGACAGTGGGTACAATAACAGCTACTGCCACAGAGCAGTACGACATGCAGGTAGTGAAACAGTTTACCGTCATGACCATCGTGTGGGGCATCGTGGGCATGGCGGTGGGCGTCCTGGCGGCGTCCCAGCTCGCTTTTCCCGCCCTGAACCTTGATCTTCCCTGGCTTACTTTTGGCCGTATCCGGCCGCTGCACACCAATGCCGTCATCTTCGCCTTCGGCGGGTGTGCCCTCTTTGCCACTTCGTATTACTGTGTACAGAAGACCTGCCAGGCGAGGCTCTTCAGTGATGCCCTCAGCAAGTTCACCTTCTGGGGCTGGCAGCTGATCATCGTCCTCGCAGCGCTCACCCTGCCTCTGGGGTGGACCAGCGGCAAGGAGTACGCCGAGCTCGAGTGGCCCATCGATATCCTTATCACCCTTGTCTGGGTCGCCTATCTCATCAACTTCGTCGGCACCCTGGCCAGGCGCAAGGAAAAGCATATCTACGTCGCCAACTGGTTCTACCTCGGCATGATCCTGGCCATCGCCATGCTCCATGTCTTTAACAGCCTCGCCATCCCCGTCTCCCTGACCAAGTCCTATTCAGCCTATGCCGGCGTGCAGGATGCCATGGTGCAGTGGTGGTACGGCCATAACGCCGTCGGATTCTTCCTTACCGCCGGTTTCCTCGGCATGATGTACTACTATGTTCCCAAGCAGGCAGGCAAGCCTGTCTACAGCTATCGTCTTTCCGTCGTTCACTTCTGGTCGCTGGTCTTCCTTTATATCTGGGCCGGTCCGCACCACCTGCTCTACACCGCGCTGCCCGACTGGGCCCAGACCCTGGGCATGACCTTCTCCATCATCCTGCTGCTCCCCTCGTGGGGCGGCATGATCAACGGCATCATGACCCTCTCCGGCGCATGGGAGAAGCTCCGCACCGACCCGATCATCCGCTTCCTGGTGGCCTCCCTGTCGTTCTACGGCATGAGCACCTTCGAAGGTCCGCTGATGTCGATCAAGACGGTCAACGCGCTGTCCCACTACACCGACTGGACCGTCGGCCATGTGCACTCCGGTGCCCTCGGCTGGGTGGCCCTCATCAGCTTCGGCGCCATCTACCACATGCTGCCCAAGCTCTGGAACCGCGAGGCCATGTACAGCACCAAGCTGATCAACACTCACTTCTGGCTGGCCATGATTGGCATTGTTCTTTACATCGTCGCCATGTGGATCTCCGGTATCACCCAGGGCCTCATGTGGAGGGCCTTCGACAACTACGGCAACCTGACCTACTCCTTTGCCGAGACCGTGTCGGCCATGCATCCCTACTATGTAATCCGTGCGCTGGGCGGCCTGCTCTTCCTGGCGGGGATCATAATCATGGCTTACAACTGCTGGATGACCGTCAAGGTCGGGGTCAAGGCTGACGAGCGAATCGCCGAGCCTGCCACGGCCCGGGCCTAAGTAAAGGAGAGAAGACAATGATAGACCATTCCAAAATAGAGAAGAACAGTATCCTGATGATCGTGCTCACCCTCATCGTGGTGAG
>Ga0224505_10001513_pt1 | contig 14463 bp, 7 predicted proteins | sample SF_Jan12_sed_USG_FD_169102 | JGI IMG/M metagenome (GOLD analysis project Ga0224505, IMG submission 169102) | Sediment microbial communities from San Francisco Bay, California, United States - SF_Jan12_sed_USGS_4_1 | ecosystem: Environmental > Aquatic > Marine > Sediment | place: USA: California... | reverse complement strand
GCGACCGTCTTCTCGCGCCCCATCTGCCCGAGGAGACTGTACGCCACCGGGATCACCACGAGGGTCAAGACGGTCGCCGACGTAAGGCCGCCGATCACGACGAGCGCCAGCGGCTGACGCAAGTCGGCGCCGCGACCGACGCCCAAGGCCATGGGTAGCAGCCCGAGGACCGTGGTGGCGGTGGTCATCAGGATCGGGCGCAGGCGTTTCCGTCCGGCTTCGAGAATCGCCTGACGCATGGGCAGGCCGGCCGCGCGAAGCTGGTTGATGAACTCCACCTTCACGATGGCGTCGTTGACCACGATCCCGACGAGGATCACCGCCCCGATGAGACTCATCGTGTTGAGGCCGCCGCGTGTGACGAACAGGGTGACGGCGGCGCCAACGGTGGCGAGGGGCACCGCCAGCAAGATCGTGAACGGATGCACCAGCGACTCGAATTGGGCCGCGAGGATCATGTACACGAGCAGCAAGGCCAGACCGAACGCGAACGCGAGATCGCGGAAGCTCCGGGCCCGTTCCTCGTTGGCGCCGCCGAGGTCGTAGCGGACCCCACGGGGCGGCGGCACGTCGCGCATGGCGGTCCGGGCCGCCGCGATCGCCGGATCGAGGCCGCCGTCCGCGACGTCCGCGAAGATCACCATGATCCGTGCCTGGTCGTGCCGGCGGATCTCTCCGGGGCCGGTTTGTTCGTGGAGCGTGACCAACTCGCGGAGGGGAATCCCGTCGATGCGCAGATTCTGGAGTGTGCTGAGCGATCGGCGTTGTATTTCCGGCAGCCGGACCAGCACCGGGACCTTCTCGTCGAAGTCCACGTAGTCGGTGGCGACGGCACCACGCATGTACTGCTCGACGGCCTGCGCGATCCGGCGCGGGTCGATGCCATAGGTGGCGGCGCGCTCGCGGTCGACTTCGACCAAGACCTCGGGCTGTCCCTCCTCGGTGCGAAGCCGCACGTTGGAGAGCAGGGCCACGCCCTGCAGGCGCTGCAAGGCCAGGCGCGTGTAGACGCGGAGTTGATCCAGGTCGTCCCCGCGCACACGGACGACGATGTCGGCGTCCTCTCCGCCGAGCAGGCGGCCCAGCGCCGTCGCGGTGCCCGTCTCCACTGAGAGCGCCTCAGCCGGCACTCCGGCCAACTGCGCGCGGAGGCGCGTCACGGCGTCCGGGGTGCTGGCCCCCTCCACGAGCCGGACTTCGACGCGCGCGGTATTGAGCCCGCTCTCCTGGTCCTCGACTCCGGCCACCGCGCCCTGGCGCCCGACGCGTGAGAAGACGGCCGCGACCGCCGGGTCGGTTGCGGCGGCAGTCTCGATCCGGCCGGCCGTCGCCTCGGTCTCCTCGAGTGGTGTGCCGCGCGGCAACGTGAGGTGCACCGCGAACTCGCCCTGCTCGACCTCCGGCAAGACGGCCCGATCGAGCGCGGCGCCCAAGAGCAAGCCGAGCGCCAACGCGGCGGTGGCATAGCCCACGACCCGCCCACGGTGCTCGAGTGCTCGCTCGAGGATCCCGTGGTACCACTCGGCGAAGACCGCGAACCGGCGGTCGAACGCCGCGAAGAACGGCGCCGTGGCTCGCCCGGCGGCCCGACCGGGTGCCGTGGCAATCGCGACGAGGCGGCGCATGATCTTGCCGCGCTCGGGGCGCGGCACGCCCCACCTGGCCGCCATGGCCGGCAGCAAGGTGAGTGCAACGACCAGGCTCGCCAGGAGGGCGGAGGCGACGGCGATGGACAGGTCCCCGAACAGCTCACCCGCCACGCCCTCCACGTAGATGATCGGCGCGAACACGGCGATCGTCGTGAGGGTCGACGCCGTGACGGCGGTCTGGACTTCCTCGGCCCCGACGGCGGCGGCTTCCTTGGGGCTCAGTCCCAGCTCGCGGTGGCGGAAGATGTTCTCGAGCACGACGATCGAGTTGTCCACCAGCATGCCGACACCCAACGCGAGGCCGCCGAGGCTCATGATGTTGAGCGAGACGTTCGTCAGGTCGAGCAGCGCGAAGGTGACGGTGACCGAGATCGGGATGGCCAGCGCAATCGCCACCGGGTACCGCGGGTCGTGCAGGAACAGGAAGAGCACGAGGAACGCGAGCACGCCGCCATAGACCAGCGCCTGCACGACGTTGCTGATGGCGTCCGTGATGAAGCCGGCCTGGGCCGTCGCCACCGCGAGCGTCACGTCGGGATACTGCGCGCGGAGCTGGTCGAGCACGCGGTCCACCTGCTCGGTGACGCGCACCGTGTTCGCACCCGACTCCTTGAACAACAGCAGCCCGACCGCTTCCTCTCCCTGGTACCGCGCCACCGACTCCCGATCCTTGAAGCCGTCCTCCACGGTTGCGACGTCACGCAACAACACGAGGCCGCGCCGGCTCCCGGTCCGCTGGCCGATAGGCACCTCGCCGATCTCCTCGACGGTCTGGAACTCTCCGAGCGTTCTCAAGGCGTACCGATACCGGCCACGCCGCACCGTCCCACCCGGCGCGCTCTGATTGGCGGCATCGAGGGCAGTGGCGACGTTGTCCACCGTCAACCCGAACGTCTCCAGCAGGCGCGGGTCCACTTCGACGTGAATCTCTCGCTCGAGCCCACCGGTCAACGCCGCCTCGGCAATCCCGTCGATCTGTTCGAGTCGGCGCCGGAAGACCGTTTCCGCGAGGTCCTTGATGGCGGCGAGATCCCGCCCCGCCGCCGACACCGCCATGATCGGCTCGGCGTTGGGGTCGGTGCGCAGAACCGTCGGCCGGCCGGCCAGCTCCGGGAGCGCATCGCGGATGTTGTCGAGCTGCTCGCGGACGTTGAGGGCGGCGAAGTCCATGTCCGTGCCCCAGGAGAACCGGAGCGTGACGAGCGAGATGCCTTCGCGAGACACGCTCTCGACCCGCTCCACACCCGGCACGCGGCCCACGACCTGCTCGATCGGTTCCGTGACGAACCGCTCGACCTCGCTCGGCCCCACGTCGGGATACCGCGTATGGACGACAATCCGCGGATACGCGATGGACGGCAGCAGGTCGATCGGCAGACGAACGAACGAGATCACTCCGAGGAACACGGCCGCGGCCGTGAGCATCGCGACCGCGACCGGGCGGCGGACGGCGAGCCGGGAGAGGCTCACGGCCGCACGGGCTGGCCGACCCGCTCGTTCAGCGTCACTGCTGCCGCAACGAACGAGTACCGCGCATTGATGAGCTGGCGCTCTTCCTGCGCCGCCCGGTCGATCAGGATCTGCAAGTTGGCGAACGTGATGGCCCCGATCGCGTACCGCTCACGCGACAGCCGGAGCCGCTCGTTGCTCAGCTCGGTGGCCCGTTCGGCAAGCGCAACGCCGCGATAGGCGTTCTGGAGATCGATCAGCGCGGCGCGCACTTCCCGTTCCCGGGCCAGCTTGGCAGCCCGTAGCGACTCTTCCGCATTCAAGGCGTCCGCGGACGCCTGTGCCACCTGGGCGCGTGTCTGGAACCCCTGGAACAGCGGCCAGTCGAGACTCAGGCTGAATCCCAACGTGCGGTTTTGTGGGTTGAAGTTGAACAGGGCATCGTAGCCGACCGCGTTCGAGGAACGGCTCAGGCTCGCGCCGAGCCGGACCGTGGGCCAATAGCTGCCGCGGGCGGCGCTTGCCCGGAGATGGGCCGCGCGGGCCGCGGCATCGAGCCGCGCGACGTCCGGATGCGTGCGCACCGCGACGGCAACGAGGGAATCCGGATCGATGGAAGCGGGATCCCAGGCCGTCGGCACCTCGCCGGTCACCGCGAAGCTGATGGCTTCGACCAGGGCCAGCTGTTCCCGCACCGCGAGCAGGGCCTTCTCCGCCTCACCCTCGGCCCGCGCCAGCTGCAATTCCTGGCTCGCCACGTCCGCCTCGGCGCCGAGCAGGTCCTCCTGCGTGGCGCTCGCCGTCCGGAACAGGCGCGACGTCGCGTCCCGTTGCTCGCGCGCCGACGCCAGCAACCGGTCTTCGAGGGCAATGAGCTGCCGGGTGCGAATCGCGTCGTAGAACCGGCGCGTGGTCTCGGCATCCACCCGCGTCTCGACCGTGAGCCGATTCTCCTCGGCCGAGGTGAACGATGCCTTGGCAGCGCTGTACGTCTTGAGACTGCGGAGTCCGTTGAAGAGGGTCAGGCCGGTGTACAGCCCCTGACTCGAGGTACTGCTCTGAAACCGACGCACGATCTCCTGCTCGACCGGCTGGCCGAAGTCGTCGAGCCCCGAAACCGTCCGCGAGTCCGATCCCCCGAAGCTGAGCTGCGCCGTCAGCGTCGGCAGAAGCGATCCAAACCCGGCGGACACTTGCGAGCCCTGCGCGTCGAGCGAGTTCCGGGCCTGCGCCAACTCCGGGCTCCGCTCCCGCGCAATCGCGATCGCATCCTCCAGCGTGAGCCGCGCCGGAACCTCAATGCGCTCCTGAGCCCCCATCGGCCCAGCACTCAGCCCCAGCAACAACAGGCCCAGCGCGGCCCTACGGCCCTCACGCGCCCGTCGTGCCCATCGCGCCCGTCCCCTCATTGCGGCCGCCCGCCCGACTCGCGCACGTTCGCCACGATCCGGACCCGCGCGTCGTGGATCAGGGTGTAGTGCCCGTCCACCAGCACCCGCTCGCCGGGGGCCACCATTTCCGTCTCCGAGTTCGGGACGATCTCCACCAGCGAGTCGTTTGCCATCCCGGTCGTCACATACCGCCACTTCGCGAGCCCGGTGTTGCCTTCCCCCTCGAACGCGAACAGCATCGTGCGCCGGTCCCGCTCCAGCACGGCCGCCCGCGGGACGAGGATTCGATCCGGGAACCGCCGAGCCTCGAGCGACACGCGGGCGTACATCCCCGGCAGGATGCGCCCGCCCGGGTTCGGGACGACCACGGTGACCTTCGCCGTTCGCGTTTCGCGGTCCACCATCGGGTTGATCGTCGCGATGCGTCCCGCAAACTCCTCGCCGGGGAACGCCGCGAAGGCCACAGTCGCCCGGCGGCCGGCGGCCAGCAACCCGACTTCGGACTCGAGCACCTGGACCTCTACGCGGATCGGGTTCAGGTCCACGACGCTCGCGAGCTCGTCCCCCACCCGCACGTTCTGCCCCGGCACGACGAGCACCGAGGCGGCACGCCCGGCGAACGGTGCACGCACCCGAGTGCGAGAAAGCCGCAGCTCGGCCTCCCACACGGAGACCTCCGCTTCATCAAGGCCACTTTTGGCCCGGGCCACGCGCTCGCGCTCGGCGCGGACGACGGTGTCGGTGAGCTGGTCGTCGAACAGCACGAGCTCGCGGAACGACGCCTCCGAGCGGGCGTAGCTGGCGCGCGCGCGCGCCAAGTTGAGGGCGTACTCGGTCGTGTCGATCTCGACGAGGAGCCGGCCTGCCGCGACGCCGTCGTTCTCGCGAACGTGGACCGCGACCACGCGCCCTTCAACCTGCGCCAGCAGCTTGGACTCGCTCTGGGCGGCTGTCTGCGCTGCTGCCGAAACCGAGATGACGAGGGTGTCCTTGACGACGGCAGCCGCTTCGACAGGGATGGCAATGTCGGTCGAGAACGTCTCGCTGGCCGAGACGTCGGGGGCCGTGGCGGTCGTGTCCGCACCACCCTCCTGCTCGGACGAGCCGCCAAACACGCCGCACGCCCCGACGACAAGGCACACGATGGTGCAGGGAGTGGCAACAAAACGGGAGAAACGCATTCGGATAATGGCCGGTTGAGGTTCCGAAGCCTGCGGAGCGCTTCAATATCCGCATCGGGCCGGACTAGCGCCAACCGGCCACCCCGTACTAGATGCCCAACCTCCCAGCGGCGTTGCAGGCGGCTCGCGCATCCGGTGCGACGCTTCGAAGGGCCCGCGCATCTGTCGAGTCGGACTCACCCACCCTAGCCAGTGATGATTGTCATGTCCAACCCTCTCGGTATCATCGTCTTATCCGGGTTTCTCTTCGTTCCGCTCGGGCAGCTCTCGGCCCAGACCCCGCCGCGCAAACCCATCGGGAAGCCAACGGCGACCTTCCCCGAGCCGGTGAGCAATCCTGTGGGGTTCCGCGCGCTGAGCAACGACCGTGTCCTCGTCGCCGATCAACTCGAGGCGACGATCAGCGTGCTCGATTTCCGGACCGGGGAGATGATGCCGGTTGGCCGGCAGGGAGACGGTCCCGGCGAGTTCGGCCTGCCTGGGCCGCTCTTCGCCGCGGCGGGCGATACGACCTATATGCTCGACATGGGCAACCGCCGCCTGCTCGTGCTCCTACCTGATGGGAGCATCTCGTCCGCGACGGTGTCACTGCAGCACCCCTCCGGGATACCCGTCTTCCCGCGCGGGGTGGATGCTCGAGGGCGCATCTACTTCGACCTTGGCGGGATCGCCATGCCCGGACTCGAAGATATCGGGCGGAGCGGACGTGCTCCCATCCTGCGTTGGGACCCCGCGTCCGGCGGGGTCGATACGCTCGGTGTGGTCGGCGTTCCGCCCATGGAGCCCGTCGGCCCCGGGGAGGTACGCATCTCACTTGGCGGTGGCGCCTATCAGCCGCGCGACACGTGGGCCGTACTGCCCGACGGACGTGTGGGCTTGGCGCGGGCGGTGGAGTACCGGGTCGAATGGCTCGGCGCTGCCCAACCGGTGGTCGGGCCCGTGGTCCCCTACACCCCGGTCAAGGTCGGCGACGACGAGAAGAACGCCTGGGCCGACCAGATGGCGGCCAATGGGCTGATGGTCGAGATGGAGAACGGCCGGCGGCGTACCCGCCGCCCGCCGAGACCCAACATCGACCGGATGACCTGGCCGGAGATCATGCCCGCATATACTGGATCTCGCGCGGTCCTCGCGACACCCAGCGGGGAGCTCTGGGTGCGGCGCGCGCAGCCCGCCAAGGCCACGGATGTGTTGTACGACGTGTTCGACGCGCAGGGACGACGCACCCGCCAGGTAGTACTCAGCGGGAATCGGACGATCCTTGGCTTCGGGCCGAATGCGGTCTTCGTTTCGCGAACCGACGAAGACGACTTGCAATGGATAGAACGGTATGACAGCCGATAGGCTGACCGCCGAGGGCCGATAGCCGACTCGGAGCGAGTCGTTATCGGCCCTCGGCCCTCGGCCATCGGTCTTTCACTCTAGGAGACCATCCCATGCGTGCCGGATTACCCCTGCTCCTTCTAGTGACCTCCGTCGCCGCTGCCCAGAAGGTGCCCTCGACCGTCCTGACGAAACCGGACGGGCAATTCCCGGAGCCCTTCAGCAACGTCATGGGTGTCCGCGAGCTTCCCGACGGACGCGTGTTCGTTACGGATCGGCTCGAGCGCACCGTGTCGGTGCTCGACTTCCAGACCGGGGATCTCACACCGGTTGGTCGCGAAGGTCAGGGCCCGGGCGAGTACGTGATGCCCGGCCCGCTGTTCCCGTTCCGCGGCGATTCCACGCTGATGGTGGACTTTGGCGCCATGCGGGCGGTGGTCCTGGTCGGTACGCAGGTTGGCCGGACCATTTCCCTCGCCGGCACCAGCGGTCTTCCACTCATCCCCGCGGCCATCGACGGGCAGGGGCGACTGTATGGATCGATGCCCACGATGTCCCGCGGGGCGGGCCCGGGCGCCGCAGCGGATTCGGTGCCGATCGCGCGACTCAACACGGTCACCGGGGCAATCGACACCGCGGGATGGGTTGGCGCCGGCTCGGGCGGGGGCGTCGTGGCCATGCGCGTATCGGGTGGCGGGAGAATGACCACCGGTCTCCAGCCATACGCGGCCCAGGATGCCTGGGCGGTGGCGCCGGATGGCCGCATTGCCATCGTGCACGCGGACGCCTACCGCGTGGATTGGATCGACGGCAGCGGCCGCCGGACGGCCGGACCGGCCCTGCCGCACACGCCCGTCAAGATCGGCCCCGCCGAGAAAGAGGAATGGGCGGACCAGATGGGCGGCGCGACCATGATCATGCGCACGGATGGCGGTGCTTCTCGCGCGATGCGGCCCGAGCGACCGAATGTGGACGACCTCGAGTGGCCGGCAGCCAAGCCCCCATTCGAGACACGGGGTGTGCTCGTGACGCCGGAAGGTGAGCTCTGGATTCGGGTGTCACAGCAGGCGGGCGCCAAGCGCCAGCGCTACGACGTGGTGGACGGTCGCGGACAGCTCGTCCGCCACGTGGAGCTTGCGGACGATCAGCGGCTCGTGGGGTTTGGCAAGGGAACGCTCTACACGGTCCGGCGTGACGCTGACGATCTGCAATGGCTGGAGCGGTATCGGCGTTAGCCGTTAGCCGTTCGCCGTGGTCCCCGTGGGCTTTCGGCGAACGGCCAACGGCTAACGCTCAAAACCCCCACGCCCCGGACAGCGCTACGAATCGGTAGCGGTACCCGCCCCCACCGGCCGCGAAGAGGGAGAGGCCGAGCGTCGAGTACCCGGCCCTGAGGGCCAGCTCCCGGCCGGGGGCCACGGTGTAGCGGAGCTCGCCGTTCAATCGGATCGCGCCGCCGAGCTTAGCGCCAGCGCTCTTCTGCAGTCCCGGGGCGGCTTCCGCGCTCGGAGTCCAGCGCCCAAACGCCTGTTCCCAGCGCACCGGTGCCTCGACCAACAGGTAGAAGCTCGGGTCGAAGTACCCGTCCTGTAGGTCCTTTGCGAAGCCGTACATCCGGACGTTGCCACCGGCGGTGAGCATCGGCAGCACCCGCCGGTTGGCACCGAGCGCTCCGGCCGTGCGGAGGTTCGATTCCGACCCGTCGAACCGCGCGAGCGAGAACGCTCCCGTGGCGGTCCATCCGCCCATCGGCGTGCCGCGAAGATCGAGGGCTCCCTGGATCACACTGACACCGTTCTGTACCAGTTGCACCGTGGCGTCGAGTGGCTCACGCGTCACCGCGAGCGTTCCGGTCACACGCCACCATCCAGGGGACGACGCGCGGGCCCCCCACCGCACCTGGCCGCCCACGGTATCGGCATCCGATCCGCTCAAGCCAAGCGAGGCGCCGAACGTCCAGCCGGGATCCACCTGCGTCCCGGCCTCGAGGCTTCCTCCCCATGCCTGGCGACTGAACGTCGTGCCGCCGGTTTCGAAGTCCAGCCACCGGAGGTAAGCGTATGCGCGCAGATCGAGCCTCGGCTGCGGCCGGAGCCCGCCGCGGGCAAACAGCGTGAGGATACCGCTCCCATCCGAGTCGGACTCGTACGTGAAGGTGGACGCCGCACGCGGACGCAGGACGGCGTCGATCCACCGGCGCTGCGTGCGCACGTCCTGGTTCATGGGCCGAATGGATTCCGCCCGGCGCAGCACCGCGTCCGCCGCCACATCCCGTCCCTGCCAGCGCAGCGTCTGCGTTAGGCCGACCAGCGCCGCCATGTTGGCGGAGTCCGTCTCCAGCGCACGTTCCCAAGCCCGCTCGGCCCGACGCAGGTGGCCGCCCCACGCGAGTGTCTGCGCCAGTCCCGCCTGCGCGTCGAGATCGGACGCGTCCTGCGCCAGCATGGCGCGATACACCGCCGCGGCCGAGTCGAGTTGGCCATTCCATCCGAGGGAGCGCCCGAGTCCGAGTCGGGCCTCGCGATCCGATGGGTCGCTCCGCACCAGGCTGTCGTACAATACGATCGACTCGTCAAGGCGCGCGGCCCAGGAGAGGAGCCGCGCCCGGGCACTCCGCACCGAACGGTTCTCCGGCAGGATCGCCGCGAGGTTCTCGTAGGACGACACGGCCTGGTCCGTCTCGCCGGCCCAGGCAAGGAACTCCGCCCGGGCCTCGAGGGCCGGGATGTACCCCGGCGATTGGTCGAGCAGATCGTCGAGCATGCGGAGGGCCTGCGCCGGCTGCCCACGCCACGCCACCACCCGCGCCCGATCCACCTGCGCCTCGAGGTTCGGGCCGAGCGCGAGCAACTGCTCGAACAGGCGCAGGCTGGCGTCGTACCGCCCGTCCCAGGCCTCCATCAGTGCCATGCGATGCAACGCCCGGTCGTCGGTCGAGTCCGCGGCGAGCCGCGCCGCGTAAATCCGTCGCGCCACCGTCATGTCCCCCGCGCGCCACGCCCGGTCCGCTTCATCCTGTGCATGGAGCACCGTCACGCTTCCCAGCAACAGCACGACCAGCACTCCTCCGCGCCGGATCATGGTGCGCCTCCCCCATACTTCCGTTCGAGCTCCCGAAAGAGCTCCCGCATGGCCGCAAAGGCCGGCCGGCGCCTGGTCTGCCAGGCCGGCTCGTCCCACGTTTCCCAAGTGAATCGTGCGACGCCGTCCGCGGGCGTCGTCGTCCAGCGGTTACCACTCCGGGCGCCGAGCGTGATGCCGATCGCGTCGACGACCGTCGTACCGAACGGCTCCTCCCCGGCTGCGTCAGGCGCGTCGAGCAGCACGCGACGGCTGCTCGGGTCCGACACATTGAGCAGCAGCCAGGGGATGCGGATCTCGAGGGCACCGTCGGGCAGGCGCTCCCAGTCTCCATCGGGAAGCGGCCCCGGGGTGAGGACGCCGCGTTCATACCCGGCGGCGGCGAACTCCTCACCACTCCGCCCGAACCGCAGCCGGTTGGGAAGGACGCGGCCGGCCCGATAATCCCCATCCCGCCGCACGACCGGTCGGAGCGGTCGATCGTGCTCCATGGCCCATCGCCCGGTGAAGAAGCCCGGTCGTGTTCCCCCAAAGGTAGGTGTTTGCAGCCCCTCCGTGGTGAAGTCCCGCCGCACGGACCGGATGCGGAATTGCATGACCGCGGGGTCGGTAAGCACCCGCACCGTGTCATCCCGAACCGCGACCACGAACTCCAGGCCCCACGGCGATGACGGAGCACCCGACCCGTCGAGCGCGAAGGTGCCGGCGAGGCTGTCCACCATGTCGAAGCCAATTTGCAGCTCATCGACGACCGCGTCCCCGGTGGGATCGAACCGCAGCCAGAGCGCGCCGGCGTCGGCCGCGGCGCGCAGGGTGCCGTCGCCGGTCGCGAGCACCGGCATGATGCCCTGCCACGCCGCCGCGTGGTCGGCCGCGGTCGCGCCGGGAACCGCCGGCACGGGCTCCATCGCCAGAACCCCGTACATCTGTTCGGGATCGAGCCGGTTGAGCCAGAGCCGGTTACGATCACCTGGTACTTCGAAGTCGATCACGACCCAGTTCTTCTTGAACCACTCGTCCATCCAGGCGAAGAGCGCGCCGCCGGCCATCCCCGCTTCCGCGATTTCCCGCGTTAGTCGCGCGTCGATGGAGGCCATCGCGTCCTCTGAGTGGCCGCCGTGATGCCAGCCCTGACGCTGGAAGTGGGCCACCCCACGGCTGGCCGGCACGCCGTACTCGGCGATGAGCACGGGCATCCCCGGGTGATGCGCCTTGAGGTCCTCGAGGTAGCCGAAGTAGTTGGACGGACCCTCGGACGAACTCGCCCGCCCGTACGCCGGCTCGAGGTTGATGAAATCCGGGTAGTACGGGTACGCGTGGAACGCCGCGAACACCCCGGCCCGGAACGCCTCGGCGGGCTCGAGCCGCGTGGCGTCGAGGCTGACGATGTCGTTGTCGTACTCGCGAGGTCGCTCCAGGATCCGTTCGCCCTCTCGCTCGCGCCGCGCCACTTCCTCCGCCACGGTGGTCTCGGTGGGATGCGCCATGGGATCGAGCGTGGGCCAGTTCGTGTAGCCCACCGGCCGCTGCTGGCGGTAGGCATTCGTCTCGTACGCAACGATCGTGTCGAGCGCGCGTCCCAGCCACGCATCCATGGGCGATCCGCCCCGCACGGCGACGTACCGGCCCGCCCACACGGTGTCGGCGCGTCGCAGCCGGTTGAACGCCACGACCGAAAACGGCTCCCACTCGCGCCCGACGAGATAGGCCAGCACCCAGCGCGACACATTCGCCGTATAGTGGCCGCCCGCGTGCCCGGAACGGCGCGGGAGATCGGCACGGCCGTGTACGACGTCCACCACCCGGCGCATCTCGCTGAAGAACCCGGCCTCCCAGGTGGGGTCCCGGTAATCGTAGTGGGGCGGCAGCTCGGCCCACACACCGTGAATCAGCCGGATCGGCCGCTCCGGATGGGCCGTGTTGTGCGCATCCAGAGCCTGATAGAGATACGGTGGGTGAATCGTGTAGACCCGGATGGTGTTCGCGCCGAGTTCGGCCATGCCGGCAATCCACGCCGCGTACGTGACGGAATCCGGGAACTCGCTCGGGAACCGACCCGGCAGTGCCGCACCCAGGTTGATGCCGTTCACGTGGAACGCGTGCCAGCCGGTGGCCGTCAGCACCTCGAACCGATCACCGCGGGCGCGGGCCATGCTCTCGACCGTATCCGGCAGCACGAGCGGCGGCCGCGGGGGCGGAGGGAGCGCGCCCAGCCGGTCGAGAAACTCGAGGGCCGTGGCATTCTCGGGGTCCACCGCGCGGACAGCCGTGAACCCGCGCACCGCGTCCAGACTGTCACCGGCGCGCCACGCGACGAGTCCCAGCCCGAGGAGCGCATCGACGTCGGTTGGGACGAGTGCCAGGGCAGCGCCGAAGCGTGTCCGCGCCTCCGCCAACCGGTCACTCCGATACGCCGTGTATCCAAGGCCGATCTGCGCGGCAGTCTGACGTGGGCACCCGGCCAGGGCGACGCGGAACAGCGAGTCGGCATCCTGGATGCGGTTCTCGCGATAGTGGACCCACGCCTGTTCGACCAGCGGCCCGTACCCGTCGCACGCCGACTGCGCCGACGCGAGACCGGGACAACCGAGCACCAGGGCTCCGAGCACCAGCGCCCGCACCGGGGGCGAGGTTGTCACGTGGGCTCGACCACCACTTTCCCCATGTGATCGCCGTTCATCAGCCGCTCGAAGGCACCGCGCGCTTCCGCCAACGGGTGGACCGAATCGATCAGCGGCCGGAGATGTCCCTGGCCGAGGAGACGCACGATCTCGCGATACTCCTCGGCGTTCCCCATCGTGGAGCCAAGGATGTCCCATTGGTACCAGAACAGTCGCCGCACATCCACGGTGACCATCGGCCCCGTGGTCCCGCCACAGGTCACCACGCGTCCTCCGCGACCGAGCGCGCGCAGGGACTGCTCCCAGGTGGCCTCCCCCACGTGCTCTACGACGACATCCGCCCCGCGGCGATCGGTGTGCGTTCGCACTTCCTTGGCGACGTCCACCTGCGTGTGGTTGAGCGCCACGTCGGCCCCAAGCGCCCGGGCCCGGGCCAGCTTCGCGTCGCTCGACGAGGTGACGATCACGAATGCGCCGGCAAGCTTCGCGATCCGGAGCGCCGTGCCGGCCACACCACCGCCCACGCCCCAGATGAGCACCGTCTCCCCCGGACGGAGCCGCGCCCGCGTCATCAGCATGCGCCACGCGGTGATCGTCACGAGGGAAAAGGCGGCCGCTTCGGCGAACGACAGCGGTGGATGCGGATCGGGTGGTGTCGGGATGGGGAAGACGTTGGGTTCCGGCACCACGATGAACTCCGCCAGTGTTCCGGGCAGGTGTTCGCCCAGCAGTTGGTACTCCACACACAGCGAGTGCTCGCCGGCCAGGCACGGCTCGCAGCGGTAGCACGAAATGCCGGGATTGAACAGCACCGCATCCCCAGGCCGTACGCGCGTTACGCCGGACCCAACCGCATCGACGATCCCCGCGCCGTCTCCGCCCAAGATGTGAGGAAACGCGAGCTGCAACCCGGGGAGTCCACGCACGGTCCAGAGATCGAGGTGGTTGAGCGCCGCGGCCTTGAGCCGCACGCGGACGTCGAGCGCACCGCGGATCTCCGGCTCAGGAACGTCGGCCAAGGCCAGACGCGACAGATCGCCGTGCCCGGCAAGTACGAAGGCGCGCACTACGGGGAACGTGGGCGGCGGTACGCCGGGCTCGATTGCTCCTGACCCGGTTGCCGGGGCAGCTCGACGGGGGCGGCTCCCATCCGCACCAGATGGAGCCGGCGTTCGAACCGTCCGCCCTCACCCGGAATGGAAACCTCGAGGGCGATCTGGTCGCCCGCTCCCGATACGGCAAAGTCCGTCACCGGCAGGTCCGGAGGCGAGATCGCCTGTGGCGCCGTTCCCGCCGCAATCTGGTGCCGTACGACGATCGGCGCCGGCCGGCCACGCAGCGTGCGTTCCTGGACGAACGCGAGGGTGCCGTTTGGGAACCACGCGGGCTTGCTCTCTTTTGTGGGGGACACCAGCGCGGGAATCGGATTCCCGCCGTCCAGATCCATCAGGTAGATGTCGTAGTTCCCGTCCCGCGTGGACGTGAACGCGATGCGCTTCCCATCGGGGGAGACGGCCGGGTCGAGGTTCGCCCCCTGCGCGTCCGTGGTGAGCGCCCGCGCTCCGGTGCCGTCGGCGGCCATGCTCCACACCTGCATCCGCCCGCCGGAGGCCTGAACCACATACACGATCGCGGCACCGTCGGGCGTCCAGTCGGGGGTCAACTCCGCCACGCCCGGGGTATCGGTCAGCCGGACCGGGTTGCCACCGTCGGCGTCCGCCAGGTACAGCTCGTAGTTCCCGTCACGATCGCTGACGAACACGATGCG
>Ga0224505_10001512_pt1 | contig 14464 bp, 12 predicted proteins | sample SF_Jan12_sed_USG_FD_169102 | JGI IMG/M metagenome (GOLD analysis project Ga0224505, IMG submission 169102) | Sediment microbial communities from San Francisco Bay, California, United States - SF_Jan12_sed_USGS_4_1 | ecosystem: Environmental > Aquatic > Marine > Sediment | place: USA: California... | reverse complement strand
CGAGCTCGAGGACTGTGGTCTCCGAGCCCGCCTCGCCGGCGGCCCCCAGTTCGACTCCGAGGTCTGCCAGAGAGAGCGACTCCTGCGGCTTGGACTTCGCGCCCATGATCCCCTTGAGAGACGGGTACCGCGGCTCGTTGATCGCGTCGGAGACGCCGATGACCGCAGGCAGCGGGGCCGAGATGACGTCGTAGCCGTGCTCCGTCTGCCTCTTCCCGGTGATCGAGCCCGCGTCGACGGTGAGCGAGGCAACCTGCGAGATCATGGGCTGGCGAAGTCGATCGGCCACCGCGGCCCAGAGAACCGCTCCGTCGCCATCGCTCGAGGCCTGCCCGAAGAGAACGAGATCGGCCGCTTCGCGCTCGAGCGCGGCGGCGAGCACACGGCACGTTCCAAGCAAGTCGGAGCCCGCAGCCGCGTCATCGCTAACCAACACCGCCCGATCCGCGCCCATCGCGAGCGCCTTCCGCAGCGAGTCGGTCGCCTTCGCAGGGCCAAGCGATACGAGCACGACCTCCCCGCCCTGCGCCTCTTTGATCCGCAGTGCCTCCTCGACGGCGTTCAAGTCGGTTGGGTTAAGGGTCGCCTCGCCGGAGCGGTCGAGCCGTTTCGTCGCGGGGTCGATCCGCTTGTGGACGGTCGCGTCCGGCACCTGCTTCACGCAGACGGCGATCTTCATCGGTGCGGACTCTATAGAGGCGGTCTGAGGTGCCGGCGCGCTACCTGACGGCTACCCCCAGGACGCGCGACCGCTCGGGTCGACCTCGGCGATCGCTGCCTTCGTACATGAAGTCTGGTGCACCCGCGTGATCCGTGCGCACGCACTCCTGCGGCTCGCATCAGTCGGATGCAGCATCCCGATGACGAGCCCGACTCCGGAGTAGCACGCGGCGCGCACTGCCCGCGCGGCGCCCCGACACAACGCTGCAGCCGATCGTATTCCCTGAGCCCCCGAGGCGTTCGCAATCGTACGAGCGGCTCCGAGGAGACAGTTCGCGCGACCTTCGGCTGCAAGCTCGCAGAGGTCACGAATCCTCTCGGGTGCGTAACGAGCGTTCTCGGCCGCATCTCGACCGTACCCGCGGAAGCAGGCGCGAGCCCAAACTCGGAGCTGAGCGCACGCGGCGGCAGTCTTCGCGAAGTCGCCTCCGGAGAGCGTGAGGATTCGCCAACTCGCTCGCAGGTAGCACGAGTGTTGGTTGTGCTCCCCAACTCGCTCGCACGGGTACAGCGGATCGTCGTCGTCGAGCCACGGAGAACGGAAGCCGAATCGTGTATCGGTGTTCTCCATGAACGAGCCACTCGCACACGCCTTGCGGTCCCAGCCCGTTCCGAGGCGTGCGCACACCGACAGCGTCAGAGGCAGGTCGTATCCGGTCTGGATCATCAGTCCGTGGCCGAGCCCGTGGCGGCACTGGTAATCGAGGAACCCGCGGCGCCGCAAAACCCCTCCAGCGCAAAGCGAACGTGCGACCGCGACGAGATGTGCCGTGGAGCTGATGCCGAGGAACGCGCGCTCGAGAATCCCGTGGTAGTACCCGGACACACAAGTCGCCGAGCCCTGTGAGAACGTTCTTGCCACGCTTCCCCCGTATCGCTTGAACGCGGCCGAGCCGATCGTGTGAACGATTCGATGGCAGTTCTTTTCCACCTCCGGATCAGTAGCCAAGCGCTCCTCGAACAGTGCCAGGGCGGGCTTCGGGCCACGCCTGTACGCGATGTTGCCGAAGGCCTGCATGAGGCATCCCGTGTCCGCTCGGCAATCCTCGAGCGTCGTCGTATCCGGCTCGAACTCGCCCGCAACAGGATGGAACATTCCGCCGATCGAGCCCTGGGCGACGGGCAGCGGGCCTCCTTGACCCCCGGCGGAAAGCACGAGATAGGCCACCGCCACGCCCACGATCACCGGAACGGCGAGCACAAACGGCAGCGCGCGCAGAAGAGTCCCCCGTGTCGGCGTCGAGCCCATAGTCGGCTTCGTACGCACCATCGTACGAGGCCTATCGGCATCGCGGGGCCGGCCATAGAGGCTGTTTTACTAAGCCGATCGGCGAGGCGCGTCTGGTAGCCTCCCGCCCTTCGAGCGCGAACCGGAGCGCTACCTCGTAATGAGCCGCCACCGGACGACAGCACGAGCGACCTTCGTCGCACTCCTCCTCGCCGGCCTTGCGGCCGCAGCCATAACGACTCCAGCTGCCAGCGGACGCGAGCAAGGAGTTCCGCGGCTCGCCTTCCCGCTCGTCGCAAAGACCGACCTCTGGGACAACTACGGCGACCCGCGGGGAAACGGCCGTCATGCGGGGATCGACATGGAGAACCCGTGGCGCGCTCCAGTCGTCGCCGTCGAGGACGGGCGCATCGAGTACGCGGAGTCGGGGCTCGGCGGCTGCATGCTCTACCTCTACGGGCGCAGCGGCACGATGTACCTCTATATCCACCTGAACAACGACCTGACGTCCCGGAACGACAACAAGGGTGGCTGCGTGAAGGACGTCACGTTCGCTGTAACCGATGGAGCGCGGGTCTCCACAGGGGAGCAGGTGGCATGGAACGGGGACTCGGGAGACGCCAACGGCAACCCGCATCTGCACTTCGAAGTGCATCCGAAGGGAGGGACGGACGTGAATCCGTTCAAGCACCTCAAGCGTGCGAGCCACCCGCTCTTCGCCGCTCGAAAGGGCACCGTGTTCAGTCTCGGCCTGCGAGGCGAGTTGATCGCTGCCGGTGCGGGCTCGGCTACGCTCGAGGTCAACCGCGTCCGGCGATACCCGGGCGGTCGCTGGTTGAAGATCGATACGCGCGCCGTGAAGCTCACGGTTCCTCTCGGTGCGAACGTGTCGCCGTCGCTCCCTCAAATCTCGGACTCGACACTGCGAACGCTCAAGAGGCCCATCGCGGTCACGGCGTCCACACTCAAGGCGAACGCGACGACCGAGGCGATCCTCGGAGCACCCGGTGAGCTCATGCTCGGCCGCGTCTCGCCTGTTCCCTAGCGGGTAGGACGTCGAGTTTCGGGTTGGGCGGACGGCCGACCCGTTCGATACTCAGGACTATGCGCATGACCCGCCCACGTGAGAACGTTCCTATTTCCGACGCCGGGATGCCCGAGCACGTCGAGGACGGAACACCAGCGTCGGGCGAGTCAGACTTGTTTCGCGAGCTCACGTGCCGCCTCGTCGTCTGGAGCGCTGTCGCAGCTTGGACGGCGGCGCTCTTCGCGGTGGTGAGATCCGACTACCTCAGTTTCAGTCTCGCGCGCTACGACCTGGGGAACATGGTGCAAGCAGTGTGGAGCACCGCACACGGCCGCCCCCTCGAGGTGACGTTAGCCACGGGCGAGCAGGCCCCGCGACTCGCAGCGCACGTCGACCCGATTCTCGCCCTGCTCGCACCGGCCTGGCTCGTATGGCCCTCCCCGTTGCTCCTCGCCTTCGTCCAGATCGCCGTCTGCGCGCTTGGCGCTCTCCCCGTCTTCTGGCTCGCCCGCAAGCACCTCGGTTCCGAGGCTGCCGGCGCTCTGATGGCACTCCTCTACCTCGCGTATCCCTGGCTCGCGTGGAGCGCGCTCGACGCGATGCACCCGGTCACGCTCGCGATCCCGTGCTTCATGTACGCGATCTGGTTCCTCGACGAGGGAAAACTCGCGCGCTTCGCGCTCTGCGCAGTCTTCGTGCTCATGACCGGCGAGCTCATGGGCCTCACGCTCGCCTTCCTCGGGCTTTGGTACTGGCTCGCCCGCGGGCACCGCCGAGCCGGGCTCGCAATCGCGCTCGCCGGCTTTGCCTGGAGCGCGATCGCGGTCAAGGTGATCGTCCCCCACTTCCGCGGAGCGGAGAGTCCGTTCTACGGCTACTACGAGCGGGTCGGCGGATCACCGGAAGGTGTAATCCGCACGCTTCTCACCGACCCCGGGACTATCGCATCGGAGCTGGCCTCACACTCGAACGTCAGCTTTCTGCTCCTGCTCGGATTCCCCCTCGCGGGGCTCTTCTTCCTCGCACCCGGGCTCGCGGCGGTCTCGGCTCCCCAGCTCCTCGCAGTCGGGTTGAGCGAAGGAACCCTCGGAACGGACCCAAGACACCACTACACGGCGGCGATCATCCCGTTCCTCATTGCAGCGACAGCGCTCGGGCTCGCTCGGCTCGCACCGAGGATGCGGAACCTCGTCATTCTGACCTTGATCTCGCTGTCCATCGTCACGACGGCCCTGGTCGCCCCGTGGCCGAACGCCCCCTGGGCGGATCGAGTCCTCGGGGAGGCGGCCCAGAAGGACCTCACGTATTCCTATGTCAAGAACCGGTACGGCGCGCGCCACACGTCTGCGTTGCGCGAAGCCGTCGAAAAGATCCCCGCAGATGCACCAGTCAGCTCGACGAACAAGGCCGCGCTGCGCCTGTCCGCGCGCAGGTACGTCTACAGCGTGCCGATCCTCGGACGAGCAGAGTGGGTTCTCCTCGACGCCCAAGACCCGTGGATACTTCGCAAGGAAGGGCACGAAGGCGGTCTCGACGGCTCTGTCGTCCGGCGATTGGAGGAGCGCCTCCGCTCCAGCCCCAACTGGCGCATAGTGTTCAACATGGACGACGTGCTGGTGTTCGAGCGCGTACGTTGACCTCTCCGAAGCGCGTCACGCGCTTCGTGGCGAAGTAGGACCGCAGGCGGTCCGGTCGAACTCATTCACGATGCCGGGCGACCTGTCCATCCTCATGCCCGTGTTCAACGAGCGGGCCACTGTCGAAGCAGCAATCGAAGACGCGCTCACTGCCGAGCTCCCAGTAACCGGCCGCGAGCTGATCGTCGTCGACGACGGCTCGACCGACGGTACCCGCGAGCTCCTGCGCTCCCGTGAGTTGCCGCAGAACGTCAAACTCGTCTTCCACGAGCGCAATCAAGGGAAGGGCGCGGCCGTGCGCACGGCGCTGCAACATGCCGACTGCGAGTTTGCCGCGATCCTCGACGCCGATCTCGAGTACCGCGCAGCCGACCTGGCAGAGGTTCTCGAGCCTCTCGTCTCCGGAGACGCGAAGGTCGTTTTCGGGACCCGGGCCTGGACGTCTCAGTCGTCGTTCAGCTTTTGGTATGTGATGGGGAACAAGGCCGTCACGCTCGCGACCAACGTGCTCTACAACTGCTGGATCTCGGACGTGATGACGTGCCACAAGGCCATGAGCACCGAGCTGTTCCGGTCGCTGCCGTTGCGCGAGCGAGGCTTCGCGATCGAGCCCGAGATCGCGGCAAGAGTGCTCCGCGCCGGCGAGCGGATCCACGAGGTAGGGGTCTCGTATCGGGCGCGGGGCCGTGAGGCCGGAAAGAAGCTCACATCGTTCGACGGGATTCGCGTGCTGCGGACGCTTGTCCGGTGTCGCATTAGCTGATCTTCAGCGCCGCGCCTTCCAGAGCTGGCCCGAAAACGTCCGCGACTTCTCGATCGAGTAGCGGAAACGGTGGTAACTCGCGGATGCACTAAACGGGCGGGTCGTAGTGGACGATGAGGCGGTGAATGACCTGATTCGATATCTCCCACCCGCGGTGAGCAGCTACAAACTGGCCACCCGGTCGCAGAGAGCTACTGGGCCGCAATCGACGGTCGCGCTGGCCGTGAACCGAACGAGAGAGATATCCCCTTGTTAATCGAGCCGAACCGAGACATCTGACGTGGACTCAGTCGGGACAGCGGCGGTGGGTGGCACGACCAGGGCCACCTGCGCCCTAGAACGACCTTGGCCGGTCGTGATATGGATGGCGATCCTGACGTGGTCGATTACGTTGTTCGTCCAAGCTAGAGCGAACTTTCTGGACTTCAAGTATCAGCGTTACGACCTCGGAAACATGGTGCAGGCAGTCTGGAGCACGACGCAAGGAAGGTTGCTCGAGACAACATTCGGCACTGGTGAGCAAACGTCCCGCCTAGCCGCGCACGTCGACCCGATTCTCGCGCTTCTCGCCCCTCTATGGATGATCGCCCCCACTCCGCTCTCGCTCGTCGCGGTCCAGATCGCGGCGTGTGCCCTTGGGGCACTCCCCGTGTTCTGGCTAGGCTGCCGCCACCTCGCTTCTGAGAGGGCGGCGGCGTGCCTTGCGCTCGCATACCTCATCAACCCCTGGCTCGCATGGACTGCGCTCGATGCGATGCATCCCTCAACACTCGCAATCCCTCTCTTCCTCTTCTGCATCTGGTTTCTGGATTCGAACCGGCTCGTGATGTTCTCGGTTTGCGCCATCCTCGCGGCATCGACCACGGAACTCGCGGGTGTATCCATCGCAGGTCTTGGCCTCTGGTACTGGGCCTCGAAGAACCGACGCACCGGCTTGGTAATTGCGTTCGCAGGTCTTGCTTGGACTGCGACGTGCCTCAAGCTGATCATCCCTGCTTTCTTGGGAGACGAGAGCCAGTTCTACTCCTTCTATACCTCAGTCGGGGGCTCTCCCATGGGCGTCATAGTCAAAGCGGTAACCGACCCGGGTGCCATCACAGACGCACTCTTCACTCGTGGTGATCTCGCATACGTGGTGGCGCTGTCAGCGCCATTGGCAGGAGCGTTTCTGTTGTCCCCGTTGCTCGCAGCTGTGGCAATCCCTGCACTCGCCGCGAACTCGCTGTCGTCCATCGGTGGCCACATAGACCCGCGCGGTCATTGGATCGCTGGAATCCTGCCGTTCCTAGTCGCAGCCACCGTCCTGGGTCTAGCGAAGCTGCCCCGACGGCATATTGCAATAAGCGCCACGTTCGTAATGGCGTTGTCGATTGGCCTCTTTGTGGTCTTCGGACCACCCGTAGGAGCCCCGTGGCTTCAGAGCTTCTGGCCCAATATGAAACCCGACGCGGGCTACGTCACCGCCCTCCACGATGCCGTCGAGCTCATCCCTGACAATGCATCAGTTGCCGCGACAACGAAGGCCGGATCGCATCTCTCAGCGCGACGATACTTCTACAGCGTCCCGGTAACGGTGAGCGCGGAGTGGGTACTCATCGACAAACGGGATCCATGGATCCCGTTCCCGGCGACAGGTACTGAACGAACGATGGTCGGAAGGTTCGACCCCAAACTCGTAAGCGCGCAGCTCGCCCGTCTTGGACAGAGCTCGAACTGGCGTCAGGTCTTCGAGCGAGACGGAGTCTTTGTATTTCGAAGAGCAAGAGCAAGAGCAAAGACCGTCTCCGGCTCGCGACCGCCAGATTCGACCGCTAGGCCAACCGCCCGATACGGTCAGGGCGCAATCAGGCCACGACGGCGCCGCGCAGGAAGTCCACGATCTCGCTCGTCGTGGCTCCCGGCCCGAACACCTCTGCGACGCCGAGCGCCTTGAGCTCGTCCGCGTCGTCTGGCGGCACGGTTCCTCCGACGACGACGAGCACGTCATCGGCACCGTTTGCTCGCAGCCCGTCGACGATCCGCGGCACGAGCGTCATGTGGGCGCCGGACAAGATCGACACCCCAACGGCGTCCGCATCCTCCTGGATCGCGGTCTCGACGATCTGCTCCGGTGTCTGATGGAGGCCGGTGTAGATGACCTCCATTCCCGCATCCCGCAGGGCACGCGCGATGATCTTGGCACCGCGGTCGTGGCCATCCAGACCGGGCTTTGCAATTACTACTCGGATCGTCCCGGCCACATCGGCAGAATACCGCGGTGCGCCTGAACGTCATCGGCTCCTCGCCCGCGTGGCCGAACCCGGGGAGCGCTCACTCGGGCTACATGCTCGAAGCCGACGGCAGCCGCGTCTTGCTCGACTGTGGCCCCGGAGTCCTCGGCCGCCTGCGGGAGACCGCGATGTGGCCTGAGGTGGACGCGATCGCGATCACCCACTTTCACCTCGACCATTGGGGCGACCTCGTGCCGTGGGTCTGGGGCACCTTCTACCTCGCCTCGAACGGCCCAGTCGCGAAGCCGGCGCTCTGGGTGCAACCCGGTGGCGGGGCATTCTTGACGGCGCTCGGCGAGCGGCTCGGCTTCCCGGACATGTTCGAGCGCACCTTCCACTTGAGTGAATACGAGCCCGACGTGCCATTCCAGATCGGGAAGCTCGCCGTGACTGCGACACGCGTCCCGCACTACAAGCTCGAGACGTACGCCTTCCGGGTGCAGTCGAATGGCGCGGTGCTCGCCTACTCGGGTGACTCGGCCCCGTCCCGGGAGCTGGTCGAGGCGGCGCGCGACGCCGACCTCTTCGTCTGCGAGGCGACCCTCCTCCGAGGTGAGCTCGATGGTGAGCCGCGGGGCCATCTCTCGCTCGACGAGGCAGTTGAGGCATTCGAGGCATCAGGGGCGAAGCGACTCCTCGTCACGCACCGCCCACGCGAACTGCCGACGCCGGATGAGTACGAGCTCGCGTACGACGGGCTCGAGCTCGAAGTCTGACTCCGCACTGAAGACACCGCCCGCCGAGGCCGATACCCTCATGGCGTGATCTCTGTCGTCGTCCCCTTGCTCGATGAAGAGCACTCGCTCGATGCGCTGTATCGAGAGATCGCGGACGCCCTCGACTCGCAGAGCCAGCCCTTCGAAGTGGTCTTCGTCGACGACGGCTCGACCGACGGAAGCATGGCGGCACTCGAACGACTCCATGCCGAGACCACGAACGTCGTCGTTGTGCACCTTCGCCGCAACTTCGGCAAGGCGGCTGCGCTCCAGGCCGGCTTCCTCGAGGCAAATGGCGAGGTGGTCGTAACGATCGATGCCGACCTCCAGGATGATCCGGCTGAGATCCCGCAACTCCTGGCGAAGCTGGACGAGGGATTCGACCTCGTCTCCGGCTGGAAGACGCGGCGGAACGATCCGCTCACCCGGCGGGTGTTCTCTCGCCTCTTCAACTGGGCGACCGCGGTCGTGTCGGGCGTGCGTCTGCACGACGTCAACTGTGGCTTGAAGGTCTACCGCGCAGAGGTCCTACAAGGGATGCGTCTCTACGGGGAGCTCCACCGCTTCATTCCCGTGCTGGCGTCGTATCGTGGCTTCCGCGTCGCAGAGATTCCCGTCAATCACCGAACGCGCCAGCACGGACGCTCTCGGTACGGACCGGAGCGCTACCTCCGCGGCTTCTTCGATCTGCTCAGCGTCACTTTCATGGGGCGCTACCGCCATCGGCCGCTGCATCTCTTCGGAGGCATCGGTCTTCTGATGGGGGCTGTCGGATCCGTGATCCTCCTGTACCTCACGTTTCTCAAGCTGTGGGGAGAGGGGATAGGCCAACGGCCACTACTCACCCTCGGAGTCCTCCTCGTCGTGGTCGGAATCCAGCTCGTCTCGCTGGGTTTGCTCTCGGAGATGATCACGTCGCAGCACGAGGAACGGATAGACGAGCGTGAACGCATGAACCAGATCGTCGAAGAAGTCCTGCGCTAAATCGAATCCCGTGCGGGTCCTCTACTTCGGAACCTACGAACGCGACTACCCACGCAACGCCCAGGTGATCTCATGCCTCCGGCGAGCGGACGTCGACGTTCACGAGCACCACATCCCGGTCTGGGACGGCCAGCGTCACAAGCTGTCTCTCGGAATGCGCCGGGCCGCCCGGATCGCGGTTGCTGAAGCGCGGCTCACGCTCAGCTCGGCGGGCAACGCGGACGTCGTGATCGTGGGCTTCCCGGGGCACGTCGACATGCTCGCCGCAAAGCGGGTCGCCCGGGGTCGTCCAATCGTCTTCAACCCGCTCGTATCACTCGAGGACACGATGGTCGGGGACCGTGGGCTCGTGTCCCCGCGGTCCGTGGCAGCGAGCGCCTTGCGGTGGGTCGACCGCACCGCCTTTCGCGGCGCGAGGCTCGTGGTCGCGGACACCGAAGCGCAGGCGCGCTACTTCACGGAGCACTTCGAGCTTCCGAGCGAACGTGTCGCCGTGTGCTTCGTCGGAGCGGACGACCGCCTCTTTCAGCCCGGCCCTCACGTTTCTGGAGAGTTCATGGTGCTCTTTGTCGGCAAGCTCATCCCGCTACACGGACTCGAGACGATTCTCGCCGCGGCAGCGCTGTGCCCCGAGATCGAGTTCCACATCGTGGGGAGTGGTCAGCTCGACGACGTGCTCGTCACGCGACCGGAGAACGTGCGCTGCGAGCCGTGGGTCGACTATGAGAAGCTCCCCGATCTCTATCGCTCCGCGGGCTGCGCGCTGGGCATCTTCGGCACCTCCGAGAAGGCGGCACGGGTCATTCCGAACAAGGCCTTTCAGGCGTTGGCAACAGCGACGCCGCTCATCACCGCCGACACGCCTGCGAGCCGCGAGCTCCTCGAGCACGAGCGGGATGCGCTCCTCGTGCCACCAGGAGATCCGACCGCGCTTGCGGCCGCGGTTCGGATGCTCGCCGCCGATGGTCCGCTCCGAGACAGAATCGCTGCTCGCGGCCGCACCACGTACGAGGCCCACGCGACCGAGGAAGTGCTCGGCCACAGGTGGCGTTCCCTTCTCGAGCAGCTCTCCGGCTAGGGACCGGCCGACGTGCGAGCGAGCGCGAGGTAGCCGAGGCAACCTCGCTCGACGCCGACGAAGAGGCGATCGACTTGAAGCGCGATCCGAAGGATTCGCAAGGCGTTACGTCGCTCGCGCCCGTCGGTCGCCAGGGCCGCAGCTCGCCTGTCGTAGACCGCCCGGTGATATGTCGCGGACACGGGAAATCCCCAGGGTCGGAGGCATTCGAGCGTAAGTCCTGCGTCGCCGACGGCCTGCTGGAGACGAGCACGTGTGTAACGCCGAGCATGTCCGGCCCAGCGGTCGCTTGCGCCGAACCACTCCGGATGGGCCGGGACGGACAGCGCAACCACGCCACCTGGCCGGAGCACGCGAGCTGCCTCCGACAGAGCCTTTCGGTCGTCCTCGATGTGCTCGATCACCTCGCCGGCGACGACCGCGTCGAACCTGCGATCCGCGAACGGCAGGTCGGTCATATCCGCATGGAGCGCTTCTCCGCGAACGCTGTCTCGGAGCACATCGACCGCCGCCCGAGACACGTCAGAACTCACAACCTCGAACCCCCGTCCTTCGAGCAACCGCGTAAACGAGCCTTGCCCAGCTCCGACGTTGAGCACCTGTCGTCCTGGATCGGCCTTGAGAAACAGGTCGAGCAGAAGCGTCTCCCGCAGCTCGTGGCGAGGCCCGACGAACTCGGGTGCAGTGCCCCATGTGTGTTCGACGTCGGCGCCCATCGTGGCCCGGGGTCTGACCCCGATCAGAACACCGGAGTCTCGCGCCACACGCCCCACACCTCGCGAAGCGCGTCGCACATCTCGCCGAGGGTCACGTAGTCGCGCGACGCGTCGATGATCGGCGGCATGAGGTTGGCGCCTTCCGTCGCTGCGGCCTCCTTGAGCGCCGCGAGCCGCGACTCGACGAGGCCGGAGTCCCGCCGACCCTTGACTACGGCCAGCCGATCGACCTGCTTCTGCTCGAGAGACGGATCGATCTTGAGGATCGGGATCGGCTCCTCGTCGTCGAGTTGGTAGCGATTGACGCCGACGATGACCCTCTTCCCGGACTCGACCTCGGACTGGTAGCGAAATGACGCGTCAGCGATCTCCTGCTGGAAGAAGTTGTCTTTGATCGCGGGAATGACGCCGCCGAGCCGGTCGATTCGATCGAAGTACGCATACGCCTCGGCCTCGATCGCGTTCGTCATGCTTTCGATGTAGTACGAGCCGCCGAGCGGGTCGATCGTGTTCACGGCACCCGACTCGTGCGCGATCACCTGCTGCGTGCGGAGGGCGAGTCGCGCAGCCTCCTCCGTGGGGAGCGCCAGCGCCTCGTCGAAGGAGTTCGTGTGCAGGCTCTGCGTGCCGCCGAGCACCGCAGCCATGGCCTCGAGCGCCGTGCGCACGATGTTGACCTCGGGCTGCTGCGCGGTCAGCGAGACGCCGGCCGTCTGCGTGTGGAACCGCATCAGGAGCGAGCGCTCGTTGCGGGCGCCGAAGCGGTGGCGCATCTCGCGGGCCCAGATCCTGCGTGCTGCGCGGTATTTCGCGATCTCCTCGAAGAAGTCGAGATGCGCGTTGAAGAAGAACGAGAGCCGCGGCGCGAAGTCGTCGACGTCGAGTCCGCGCTCGACGGCCGCTTCGACGTAGGCGAACCCGTCGGCGAGCGTGAACGCGAGCTCCTGCGCCGCGGTCGAGCCGGCCTCGCGAATGTGGTACCCAGAAATCGAGATCGGGTGGAAGAGCGGCATCTCCCTCGAGCAGAACTCGATCATGTCGACCACGAGCCGCATCGACGGCTCGGGCGGGAAGATCCACTCCTTCTGCGCGATGTACTCCTTGAGGATGTCGGTCTGCGCGGTGCCTCGGAGCCGGTCGCGCGGAACGCCTTGCTGCTCGCCGACGCACACGTAGTACGCAAGCACGATCGCCGCAGGCGAGTTGATCGTCATCGAGGTGGAGACATCGCCGAGCGGAATGCCGTCGAAGAGCGTCTCCATGTCGTCGAGCGAGTCGACGGCCACACCTTCGCGTCCGACCTCACCGAGCGAGCGGGCGTGGTCCGAGTCGTACCCCATGAGAGTCGGCATGTCGAAGGCGGTCGAGAGGCCCGTCTGCCCATGGTCGAGCAGATAGCGAAAGCGCTCGTTCGTCTCGGCGGCTGTTCCGAATCCGGCGAACTGCCGCATCGTCCAGAGCCGCCCGCGATACATCGAGGGATAGACGCCGCGTGTGAACGGGTACTCGCCCGGGTACCCGAGATCGCGGGCGTGGTCGACGTGCGTCGTCTCAGGCGTATGGATCGGCTCGTTCTCGACGCCCGAAATCGTCGAGAAAAGCTCGTCGGAGCGCTCCGGCGCGCGTTCGTAGACTCTCTTGCGCCAGGCCCCGACCGAGTCGGCCGCGCCGCGATCCTCGGTCGTCGCCATCGCCGCGCATTGTAAGTGCGCCTTAGGGGTCAGACCCGGGGTCAGACCCCAGGCGTGTCTCATAGGGACCTGATCGCAAGAACGAGGGATGGCTCGGTGCACGCCGGGCGCCGACGACACACGCGTGCGGGTGCGGCCCCTCCTCGCAGTCCTCGTCAGCGCCAGCGCGGTTGCAGCGCTCGTGGGCGCCTCGACGACGGCAACGGCCGGCCGTGCGTGTGGCGATGCGATGGGCGACAACGGCTATGCGTACGCCGGGCACCAGGCGACCTCCACCGGTCACGGAGTCCGAGCGACCCTGACACTCGTCCGCGAGCCGAGCGTCGCATCCGGGCATGTCGCAGGCTGGGTTGGCGTCGGAGGTCCCGGACAGGGCGCGAACGGTCAGGACGCATGGATTCAGGCTGGTGTCGCCTCGATGCCGGGGATGGATCCGTTCATCTACGCGGAGATCACCCGCGAGGGGCGCGAGCCCGAGTTCATACTCCTCGAGCAGGGCGTTCCCGTAGGCAAGAGCCACCGCATTGCAGTCCTCGAGATGTCTGGACGGCGGGGTTGGTGGCGGGTCTGGGTCGATGACCAAGCCGCAACAAAGCCGGTACGCCTGCGCGAATCGTCCGGCCGTTGGGCGCCGATCGCCACCGCAGAGAGCTGGAACGGAGGCGAGCCATCATGCAATACGTTCTCGTTCCGATTCGAGCGCGTTTCGGTTTCATACGGCGGGGGCGGCTCCTGGCGTCCGTTCGTCGCCGGCCACCGCTTCCTCGACGGCGACTACAAGCTGCGCGACCTCGCGTCGGCAACGGCCGAGACGGGCGCGTACCGTCGCAGCCTCGCGAGCGACAGCGTCATTCCGTACGCGTTCGTCGCCGCGTCTGGTTCGTGACTTCGGCGCTACGAGTTCGATGGCCGAACGTTCCTGACTGCGACTGCTTTGAGCTCATAGCTTCCGGGCGGGAGGCCCATGACCGTTGGCCACGCGGACACCAGACGAGCGTCATGACAAGCACGCATGAGACGCACGCCTTCCCCCAGCGTCGCGACGTAGAGGGTGAAGCGCGGGCGCGCGCTCCCGCACCCGAAAGTCAGGGTCGACGCCTCTGGTAACGAGATCTGACGTCCCGCACGAGTCATCGCGGCGACTGACACGTCGCATCGGGTGTCACCACATCGAGCTGTGTAGGCGACCGACCCGAGTTGGCGGCTCTCGATTCTGGGAATGCCGTTCGCGCGGGCGACCGCGAGACCGAAGACCAGAACGGCAGCGCCCACGACACTGAGCCCAACGAAGCCGAACTCGGGCGAGACACGACGGCTCGAACCAAGTCGTCGGAGGAGGAGCCATAGACCGCTGGAGACGAGCGCGACAGCCACTACGCTCGCGAGCAGTGCCGGGAGCAGGAAGTCCCGCGCGAAGCCGTATCGCAGGTGACTCGACCCCGTCATCGTGCTGGACGCGTAGCCGATAACAACGCCAACCGCAACGATCGTCGACTCCGTAAGAAGACGAGCCTCTCGCACTCTCGTCGCCGCCACCGGCCGGTTTCGGGCGAGCCACGTGACGATCGCGATCATTGCCAACAGGCAGAAAGGAAGAAGCATCAGCGAGGGAAGCTGGATGGCGAGCGGCAATC
>Ga0224505_10001506_pt1 | contig 14507 bp, 12 predicted proteins | sample SF_Jan12_sed_USG_FD_169102 | JGI IMG/M metagenome (GOLD analysis project Ga0224505, IMG submission 169102) | Sediment microbial communities from San Francisco Bay, California, United States - SF_Jan12_sed_USGS_4_1 | ecosystem: Environmental > Aquatic > Marine > Sediment | place: USA: California... | reverse complement strand
CGCCTCCGTCGCGGACCGGCCGCTCGAGCCTGGGAGCGTGTCGGAGACGACGCCCGGCGGGTCCCTCGCCGAGGTACCCGACACCGCGGACGAGCTGATCGAACGCTTCGAACGGTCGGCGCCGGTCGAGGAGGTCGAGTTCGGACGGCTGGCTCCGGCGGGCGTCGCGCTGGCCGACGTGGGCGGGCTGGCGGCGGTCAAGGAGCAGTTGGAGCGCTCGTTCCTCGGCCCGTTGCGCAACGCCGAGCTGGCGGCAGCGTTCGGCAAGGCGCCCGGCGGTGGACTCCTGCTGTGGGGCCCACCAGGGTGTGGCAAGACCTTCCTCGCCCGTGCCGTCGCCGGCGAGATGGGCGCCAAGTTCTACAGCGTCGGCCTGGCCGACGTGCTGGACATGTGGGTCGGATCCAGCGAGCGGAACCTCGCCGCGGTGTTCGACGCAGCGCGCCGTCACAGCCCCTGTGTGCTGTTCTTCGACGAGCTCGACGCGCTCGGCCAGAAGCGTTCGCATCTCCGCCACGCCGCGTCGCTGCGGGGCGTGGTCAACCAGCTGCTCGCCGAGCTCGACGGGGTGACCGTTGTCAACGACGGCCTCTTCGTCCTCGGCGCGACCAACCACCCGTGGGATGTCGACGAGGCCCTCCTCCGCCCCGGCCGCTTCGATCGGCGGATCCTCGTCCTGCCGCCCGACGAACCGGCGCGCAGGGCGATCCTCGCTTACCACCTGCGGGGCCGACCGACCCGCGAGCTCGACCTGGCTGCGCTGGTGGCGTCCACGGCCGGCTACTCCGGCGCCGACCTGGCCTTCGTCGTCGAGACCGCGGCCGAGCGCTGCCTCGCCGCGTCGATGCGCTCGGGTCGGGTCGAGCCGCTGGACACGGCTGCACTGACCCGGGCGCGCGCCGAGGTTGCGCCCACCATCGGGCCGTGGTTGGAGACCGCCCGCAACCACGTCCTGTACGCCAACCGCAGCGGCGAGTACGACGAGCTGGAGCGCTACCTGCGCGAGCACGACCGCCGGAGCCGCCCCCGGTAGCGGCGCACACCCGGCGCCGATCGCAGACTTCTTCGCCGGCACCTGTCACAGGCCGGCCCGCCGCCTCGTCGAACGGGCGGAGCGGACCACCGACCGGATGACGAGAGGAAGCCGAAGATGTCGACGATCGTGATCGGAGCCGGGCTCGCCGGGCTCACCGCCGCAGCGCTGCTGGCCGACGGGGGTGAGGACGTCACGGTGATCGAAGGCCGGGCCCGCCTGGGTGGCCGGGCGACGACCGACGTGCGCGACGGCCACCTGTTCAACCAGGGCCCCCACGCCCTCTACCTCGGTGGCGGAGCGATGCGCACGCTGCGGGCGCTGGGAATCGATCCGCCCGGCGCGGCGCCCGTCACGAAGGGTGCGCTCGGCGTGCGCGGTGCCACCCTGGGGCTGCTGCCGGCCGGGCCGAGCTCGCTGGCCCGTACGCGACTGCTCGACGCGAGGGCCAAGGTCGACCTCGCCCGGGGTCTGGCGCGCGTGCGTGGTCTCGAGCCGGCACTCCTCGCCGACCGCTCGACTGCGGCCTGGCTGGGGGAGGCGTTCTCGGCCAGCGGGGCGCGCCAGCTGGTCGGTGGCCTGGTCCGCGTGGCGACCTACTGCGCCGACCTCGACCACCTCTCCGCCGACGTCGGCGCGTCCCAGCTCCAGCTCGCGCTGGGAGGCGTCCGCTATCTGGACGGCGGATGGCAGGCGATGGTCGACGCGCTCGCCGCTCGGGCCGAGCGGGCCGGAGCGGTCGTCCGAACCGGGGTGCGCGCCACCGCGGTCGAACCGGCCGGTGGCCGGTGGACCGTCGTCACCGCCGAGGGCGGTCTCGACGCCGACCGGGTGATCGTCGCGGTCAACTCGGTCGTCGCCGCGGCGACGCTCACGGGCTCGGCGAGCGTCGCCGAGGCGGCCCGCTCGGCAACCCCGGTCACGGCGGCGACCCTCGACGTCGGGCTCCGCCGGTTGCCCGACCCCGCCCGGCGCTTCGCCTACGGCATCGACCGGCCGCTGTACTTCTCGGTGCACAACCCGCCCGCCTGGCTCGGCGAGGACGTGACCCTCCACGTCATGAAGTACCTGGACACCGCCGACGACGCCGACACCGACGCCGGCGAGGTCCGCGCCGAGCTGGAAGGCCTGCTCGACCTGCTCCAGCCCGGCTGGCGCGGCGAACTGTCCACGGTCCGGTTCCAGCGGCGGCTGGTCGTGACCAGCATGAGACCCGAACCGGCGCAGGGCGGTATGGCAGGGCGACATCCCGTCGTCGTGGCCGACCGGCCCGGACTCTTCGTCGCGGGTGACTGGGCCGGATCCGAGGGCCACCTCGCCGATGCGTCGATCGCCTCGGCTGCGGCCGCCGTGCGCGCCATCCTGGCGGGCGGCTCCGGCGCGACGGGCGGGCGGCGCGGCCGAACCCACCCGGCCGCGAGCACGACGATGTCCTGAGCGCATCCCCCGAGTGGGCCCAGCGGTGAGGGCCCGACCGGGGGGTGTTCAGCGGTCGCGCAGACCCTTGCCGGCGAGGATGCGGGGTACGTGCTTGTCGATGCGGGCCTCGCGGGTCTTGGCCTGCTTGGCGTCGGAGACGTGCAGGTTGTACTCGCGCCGCCGGCCCGGGGTGAGCGCCTCGAACGCCTCGGCCAGGGCAGGGTCGGCGTCGAGACGGGCTTGGAGCTCGGCCACGAGGACCAGCTCGGGTGGGGGGCCGACCTCGAGGCCGGCCTCGGCCGCCGCCACGGCCTCGGCGACGTAGGCCTGCACCGTGGGCGCCAGCTGCTCGACGTCGTGGATCGAGGTGAACTCGATCCGCTTCGCCGAGCGCGAGTTCGGCCCCTGCTCGCGCAGCACGCCCTCGGGGTCGCGCAGCAGGGCGCCGTTGAAGAACATCAGCGACAGGAAGTCGTTCATCTCCTGGACGATCACGATGTTGCGTCCGTCGGAGGAATAGCAGGGCTTGCCCCACTTGATGGCCTCGTCGAGCCCGCAGGCCAGCAGCACGGGACGCAGGCGGCCGATCTCCTCGGGCCACTTCTGGGACCGCGCGATGTAGGCGTCGACCTTGGCGTTCACAGTCCCTCCGAGGCGATCTGCAGCCCGGCGCCCTCGCGCCGGGACGGCCGGGTTCGGCCGGTTCGGCCGGCCCGAAGGATACCGGTCGCCCGCCGCCCGTTCCGCTCGGAGCGTAGGTTGTCGGCCATGGTCATGGAGGCAGCCACGTCGATCGACATCCGTCCGCTCTCGGTCCATGCCGGTGCCGAGATCGGTGGCGTCGACCTCACCCGGCCGTTGCCCGAGCGGCAGCGGGCCGACATCCGCGCCGCGCTGCTGCGCTGGAAGGTGGTCTTCTTCCGTGACCAGTTCCTCGACCACGCCCAGCACGTCGCGTTCGCCCGCCAGTTCGGCGAGCTCACCCCTGGCCATGTGGTGTTCGGCGGCGACGCGGCGTTCCCGGAGATCTACTCGATCGCCAAGTTCCGCACCGCCAACAGCCGCGGCCCGGGCGTGATCCGGTCCTGGACCGGCTGGCACACCGACATCACCGCCGCGCACAACCCCCCGGCGGCGTCGATCCTGCGCGGCGACATCGTGCCGCCCTACGGGGGCGACACGCAGTGGACCAACCTGGCGGCCGCCTACCTGGCGCTGTCCGAGACCATGCGCGGCATCGTGGACGGCCTGCGCGCGGTGCACCGGTTCGCGCCGCCGAGGCGCGACGAGGCGTCGAGCGAGTATCGGGACCGGGTCGCTGCCCAGACACTGGTCAGCGAGCATCCGCTGGTTCGGGTCCACCCGGAGACCGGCGAGCGGGTGCTGTTCGTCAGCCCGAGCTTCGTCGAGTCCATCGTCGGGCTGTCCCCACGAGAGAGCCAGGCCCTGCTGGAACTGCTCTGGGAGCACGCGGTGCTGGCCGAGTTCACGGTCCGGTTCCGCTGGGAGCCGGGCAGCGTGGCGTTCTGGGACAACCGGGCCACGGCTCACCTCGCGCCCCGGGACATCTACGACACCGACTTCGACCGCCAGTTCTGGCGGGTGACGATCAACGGTGACGTGCCCGTCGGTCCGGACGGACGGCCGTCGGTCGCACTGGAGGGTCCGCCGATCCGCGCCATCAGCTGATCGGCGGCCACCCGCCGGGCCCGGGCGGCCGTCGGTCGCGCTCGGAGGGCCGCTTGTGGCCCGCAGTGGCCCGAATGTGGCGAGGGCCGTACCCTGAGCGCTGTGACGACGGAACGAGATCATGACGTGGTGGTGCTGGGTGCCGGCGTGTCGGGCATCTACCAGATCAAGCGGCTGGCCGACCTCGGCGTCGACGCCATCGTGCTCGAAGCCGACGACGACCTCGGGGGCACCTGGAACCGCAACCGGTATCCCGGCGCCCGGTTCGACTCGGAGAGCTACACCTACGGCTACTCGTTCTCCCGCGACGTGCTCGACGAGTGGCACTGGAAGGAGCGGTTCTCGGCCCAGCCCGAGAACCTGCGCTACCTCCACTTCGTCGCCGAGAAGTTCGACCTGCGCCGGCACATGACCTTCAACGCCCGCGTCGAATCGATGACCTGGGACGAGGACGAGCGCCGCTGGAACCTCCAGCTCCACGACGGCACGTCCTACCGGTCCCGCTTCGTCATCACCAGCATCGGGCCGCTGTCCCAGCCGACCCTGCCCCGCTACGAGGGGATGGACAGCTTCGAGGGTGAGGCGTTCCACACCTTCCACTGGCCCAAGGAGCCCGTGGCCCTCGCCGGGCGCCGGGTGGGCGTCATCGGCACCGGAGCGACCGGCATCCAGGTCATCGCCGAGATCGCCGACAAGGTCGGCGAACTGACCGTGTTCCAGCGCCGGCCCAATTGGAGCACGCCGCTGAACAACGGTCCCATCTCCGAGGACGAGATGGCCGAGATCCGCGCCCGCTACGACGAGATCTTCGCCAACTGCAAGGCCTCGCCGGGCGGGTTCGAGCACGTGCCCCGGTGGGGGTTCTGGGACAAGACCGCCGAAGAGCGCAAGGCCCTCTGGGACGAGCTGTACCAGCAGCCCGGTTTCGCCATCCTGGCTGCCAACTTCGCCGAGATCTTCTTCGACGAGGCCGCCAATCAGGAGCTGTCGAACTACATCGCCGACCGCATCCGCCAGCGGGTGAACGACCCCGAGATCGCCGAGAAGCTGATCCCCAAGGACCACGGGTTCGGCATGCAGCGCCTGCCGCTCGAGACCCGCTACTTCGAGGCGTACAACCGCGACAACGTCCACCTCGTCGACCTGTCCGAGACGCCGATCGAGCGCTTCACGCCCACCGGCATCCAGACCACCGCAGGGCATCACGAACTCGACGTCATCGTCTACGCGACGGGTTTCGACGCCATCACCGGCGGCTACGACCGCATCGACATCCGCGGTGTCGACGGCCAACGTCTGCGCGACAAGTGGCGCGACAGCCCCAGCACCTACGTCGGTGTGCTCTGCCACGGCTTCCCGAACCTGTTGATGGTGGCGGGCCCCCAGAGCGTGTCGGGCTCGTCGAACTTCCCGCGCGCCATCGAGACCGGCGTCGACTGGGTGACCGGCCTGCTCCAGCACGCGTTCGACAACGGGCTGACCCGCCTCGAGGCCCAGGCCGACGCCGAGGCCGCCTGGGTCGAGGAGGTGCAGCGTGCGCACGAGCGCATGCTGTTCCGGCGCAGCAAGGGCTGGTTCACCGGGTACAACTCGAACGTCGAGGGCCACCACGAGGGCACGGTGCGTTACCAGGCCTACTTCGGCGGGGCGCCGCGCTATGCGACGGTCATCGACCGCGCCGTCGCCGAGGGCTATCCCGCCATCGACATGAGCTGACCCCGGCCCGGCCACCCCCGGCCCGGCCAGGCCACCCCCGGCCCGGCCAGGCAGGAAGGTAGGGTCTGGGGTCGATGGACCCGAGATCGCTCCCGGTGCGCGAGCCGTGGTTCGAACGTCGCGACACCGGCGACGGCATCACGCTGGTCACCGAGCCGGCCGTGCACCCGTTCCTGCGCTGCAACATCTGGCACGTGGCGGGACGCGATCGCGACCTCGTCGTCGACGCCGGCCTCGGTCTCGCGCCGCTGCGGCGCGAGGTGGACCGGCCCGGCGCGGCCGGGTTGGTGGCGGTGGCCACCCACACCCACACCGACCACGTCGGTGGCCTGTGGGAGTTCGACGAGCGGGCCGCGCACCGCGCCGAGGCCCACGTGCTGGAGGCGCCGAGCTTGGCGTCGGTCGTCACCGAGCACTTCCCCGAGGTGTGCCTCGGGCCGTACCGGGCCGCCGGCTACGTGTTCGGCCCGCTGCTCGTCGACGCGGCGCCACCCGGGGGCCTGGGCGCCACCGTCTACGAGATCCCCCCGGCTCCGGCCGGCCGATCGTTGGTGGAGGGCGATGTGGTCGACCTGGGCGAGCGGGCCTTCGAGGTGCTGCACCTGCCCGGTCACTCACCCGGCAGCATCGGGTTGTGGGAGGAGGCGACCGGCGTGCTGTTCTCGGGCGACGCCCTCTACGACGGGCCGTTGCTCGACGAGCTGGACGGCTCCGACGTCGACGCGTACGAGGCCACGTGCCGGCGTCTGCGCGACCTGGCCGCGCGGGTCCGCGTCGTGCACGCCGGCCACGAGCCCAGCTTCGGGCCCGAGCGCCTCATCGAGCTGTGCGACGCGTACCTCGACGGGCACAGCCGCCGCTGGCGGCACCAGGCCGCGCCGCGCTGAGTCGGCGCCGGGCCCGCGCACGCCTCCCCGGCCGCGGGCGCGACCCTCAGCGCACGGTTCCGGCGGCCCGTAGCTCGGCGATCTCGGCCTTGTCGAGGCCGAGCACCGAGCTCAGCACCTCGTCGGTGTGCGCTCCCAGTCTCGGCGGCGGCCGGAACTCGGCGAGCGGGTTCTCGGCGAACTTGAACGGCGTGCCGAGCACGTCGATCGTGTGGTCGCCTTCGGGGATGTGGCGCACCATCTGGCGTTCGAGCACCTCGGGCGCCTGCAGCGCCTGGTCGATCGTGCGGACCGCGCCCGCCGGCAGGTGGCCCATGCGCCCGAGCCAGTCGGCGGCCGGGCGGGTGGTCAGGGTCCGCTCCAGCTCCTCCTTCAGCTCGTCACGATGCCGCGAGCGGGCGGCGGGGCCGGCGAAGCGCTCGGCGGCGGCCAGGTCGGGCCGTTCGATCACGGTGCACAGGTCGGCGAAGAGGCGGTCGGTCGCCATGGCGAGGTAGATCGGCTCGGTGGCGGTGTCGAAGAGGTCGATGGGCGCGGCGACGAGGTGACGGTTGCCGGACCGGGCGGGTGGTCGGCCGTTGGTCAGGTACTCGAGCCCGGCGTTGCCCAGCGCGCCGATGGCCGTGTCGAGCAGGCACAGGTCGATGAAGTCGCCGCGCCCGTGCGCGTGGCGGGCGAGCAGCGCGGCGAGCACCGCCGAGGTGGCGTGCGATGCGGTCAGCGTGTCGATGATCGACAGCGGGTGGCGTGTCGGGCCGCCGTCGATCGGTCCGGTCAGCGACATCATGCCCGACTCCGCCTGGAGCACCGGGTCGAGGCCCGGGCGGTGGGCGTGCGAGCCGTGGGCGCCGTAGGCGGACACCGAGACGTAGATCAGCTCGGGATGCTCGGCGCGCAGCTGCTCGGGGCCCAGACCCAGCCGGTCCATCACCCCGGGCCGGAAGTTCTCGATGACGACATCGGCGGTGGCCGCCAGCCGCCGGGCCAGGTCGCGGCCCTCCTCGCCGCCCAGGTCGATGCAGATGCTGCGCTTGGAGCGGTTGAACGCGAGGAACATCGCGCCCCGCCGGTCGCCCGTGGAGGAGCGCGCCCGGGTCTCGTCGCCGGTGACGGGGTGCTCGACCTTGACGACGTCGGCGCCGAGGTCGGCGAGCTGCTGGGTGCAGAGCGGGCCGGCGATGATGCGCGAGAAGTCGACGACGCGAATGCCCGCGAGCGGGGGAGAGGCTGGGGTCACGGCGGTGATTCTTGCCGGTCGAGCCGGGGCCCGCGCGCGCCCTCGGTCGGTGGAGCCGTCGGTGTCAGCGGCCGGCGGAGCCGTGGGTGTCAGCGGCCCGCGATGTCGACGAGCTGGTCGAGGAAGTGCTCCCAGCCGTCGCGGTGGGCTTCGGTGCTCGCCGCGGGCAGGTCGGTGTGGCGGAGCTGGAGCCGGGTCCCGTCACGCTCGGGCCGCATCGTCACCTCGACCCGGGTCGAGCCGGGGCGCACGGCCAAGCTGGCGTCCTCCCAACCGAACAGGAAGACCAGCCGCTCGCAGGGCTGCAGTTCCACGTAGGTCCCCGACATCACGGGACCGTCGGCGCTCATCGCCACGCGATAGATCCCGCCGGGTCGCGGGTCGAGCTCGGCTTCGGTGCCCCACCACTCGCACATGCGGTCCGGGTCGACCCAGAACTGCCACACCGTCGACGGCGAGGCGGCGATGAAGAGGTCGAAGTCCAACTGGCGGTGCGTCGCGGGTCCGGCATCGGTCATGGTGCCTCCTCGGTGTGGGGCGCGCTCGCAAGAGACGTTGCGCTGGAACCGGCCTCGGCCTCGGCCCGCTCGGCGGCGACCTTGAGCCGCTGCAGTGAGCCCTGCCACATGTCCTCGATGAAGCGCCACGCGGCTTCGAGGCCTTCGGGCCGGGCCCGGTACAGGCGGCGGTTGCCGTCGCGGCGGACCTCGACGAGCGCGGCGTCGTGGAGCACCCTCAGGTGCTGGGAGACCGCCGGGCGGCTCATCGACGAGAACGCCCGGGCGACCGTGCCGGCCGGGTACTCGCCGTCGCGCAGCATGACCAGGATGCGCCGGCGCGTCGGGTCGGCCAGCGCCCGTAGCGTGGTGTCGAGGGGTGTGGACCCGGAGGCGCCCCGTGTCGACCTGGTCCGGTGGGTGGACATCTGCGTAATCGTAGCCTTACGCAGGCACGGCTCCCGATCGGAGCCGGCAGCCTGCCCGCCCCCTCGGCGGCCCCGGTGTGATCAGAGCCGGACGTAGTCGAACTCGACGGGACGCTGGTGGATGCCCGTCGCGGGCGGCGCGACCCACCCGGCCATCCGGCCCGGTTCGGTCACGCCGACCTGCAGCGAGGCGACATGGGCCCGGTCGGCACCGTTCGGCAGCCATCGGTCGACCCCGGCGGCCCAACCGGCGTCGTCGACGATGCGACCGTCCGGCGTGACGTGGTGGTCGCGGAACGTGCCGACGTGGCGGTTGAAACCCCCGTGGGGCAGCCGCAGCACGACGTCGACCCCGGCCTCGGCGATGACCCGGTTCCAGCGGTCGACGCCCTTCTGGCAGTCGTCGCGGTAGTCGTCGCGCAGCGTCTCGTTCAACGCCGCGAGCTCGGTCACCTCGCGCTCGCCGATCCCGGCCGCGCTCGCCTCGGGCACCATGCGGGTCGTCGACTTCAACAGGTGGTCGTCGTCGCGCTGCTCCTCCTGGAAGCGGCCCTTGAGCCCGGCGGCGAAGTAGTTCGCCGCGTTGGTCGAGGTCTCGGCGCCGAACAGATCGAGGGAGACCGAGTAGTGGAAGTTCACGTACCGCTGGAGCACGTCGAGATTGACGCCGCCGAAGGGGTGCACGTCGTCGGTGTCGTGCTCGGCCATCAGCTCCAGCGTGCGCTGCACGACCCGACCGACGCCGGTGGCGCCGACGAACATGTGGTGCGCCTCCTCTTTCAGCATGAAGTCGCAGGTGCGCGACAGCGGGTCGAACGCCGACTCGCGCAGCGACGCCAGCTGGTACTTGCCGTCGCGGTCGGTGAAGTAGGTGAACATGTAGAACGACAGCCAGTCGGGCGTCGGCTCGTTGAAGGCGCCGAGGATGCGGGGGTTGTCGGCGTCACCCGAGTGGCGTTCGAGCATCTCGTCGGCCTCGTCGCGACCGTCGCGCCCGAAGTAGCGGTGCAGCAGGTACACCATCGCCCACAGGTGCCGGCCCTCCTCGACGTTGACCTGGAACAGGTTCCGCATGTCGTAGAGCGAGGGAGCGGTGCGGCACAGGTGCCGCTGCTGTTCGACCGAGGCCGGCTCGGTGTCGCCCTGCACGACCACGAGCCGGCGCAGGTCGGCCCGGTACTCGCCCGGCACCTCCTGCCACACCGCCTCGCCCTTGTGGTCGCCGAACGCGATGCGGCGGTCGGGCTCGGCCTCGGCGAGGAAGATGCCCCAGCGGTACTCGGGCATCGCTACGTGGTCGAAGTGGGCCCAGCCCTCGCGCCCGACGTCGACCGCCGTGCGCAGGTAGACGGGGTTGTGCTTGAACGCGGAGGGGCCCAGCTCCTCCCACCAGCGGAGGAACTTCGGCTGCCAGGTCTCGAGCGCGCGCTGCAGCCGGCGGTCGTCGGCGAGGCCGACGTTGTTGGGGATCTTGGCGTCGATGTCGACGGTGGCCATCGGTGCTGCTCCTCGGGGATCGGGTGTGGGAACGCCGGCCGGTCAGACCCGGGCGCGGTCGTAGTCGGGGCGCGAGCCGGTGCCGAAGCGGCGGAGCGCGCCGGCGGGGCCGACGGCGTTGGGCCGCTGGAACACCCAGTTCTGCCAGGCGGTGAGGCGGGCGAAGATCTTGGTTTCGATCGTCTCGGGGCCGACGAAGCGGTAGTTCGCTTCCATGGCGGTGAGCGCATCCGGCGAGAAGCTGGCGCGCTCCTCGAGGCTGACCCGCACCTCGTCCTCCCAGTCGATGTCGTCGAGGGCGAACGTCACGAGGCCCGCCTCGGCGGCCTCGTCGGCGCAGAGGTCCCGGCCGAGCAGCTGGCGGGCCCGCGCCAGCTCGTCGGCCCGGCCGAAGAAGCGGCTCTCGAGCCGGCTGAGCCCGTTCGACATGGGCGCGATGCCGTCGTTCGCGCCGGACAGGTGCAGCGAGGGCGGCGCCAGGCTCGACCCTTCCCAGGTGCCTTCGAGCATGTACGTCCGGTCGGCGGCGAGGGCCAGTTCGGCGAGCAGGCCGGCGAAGCAGCTGCCGGGCTCGACGAGCGCGAACAGCGACCGTGCCGACAGATCGAGCCGCTTGAGCACCCGCGCCCAGAACAGACGGACCTCGCGGGCCAGCCAGTGGTCCTCGCCCAGGACGGCCTCGGCGTCGAGCACCGCGGCGCCGTCGCCGCTGGTGCGCAGGATCCACGTGCCCAGCTCGGCCTCGTTGAAGCGCAGGTGCAACATGGCGTCATCGAGCTCGCGGGCCGCGGCGAGCAGCCAGGCGTCGGCCCCCGCCGCTTGCAGCTCCTCGCCGGTGCGCGGCTGGGGGGTGGAGGGCGCTGCGACGGTGATGGCGGCGGCACCGAGCTCGCGGTCGAGCTCGATGGTGACGAAGCGGTAGCCGATCCGCTGGTCATCGACGCTGCGCTCGAGCCGGACGAGCTCGACCCCGGTCGCGCCGTCGGGCCGGTTCGAGCGGGACGCGTGGTGGGCGGCGCGCTCGCGCACGAGCTCGTCGAAGCGGGTGGCGGGGGCGACGTGGTCGACGAGGCCCCAGTCGACCGCCTGGCGGCCCTTGATCCCCTCGGCGCGGGTGGCGAACGCATCGGCGAGGTCGCGGCGCACGTGGCGCTTGTCGACGACGCGCGTCAGCCCGCCGGTGCCCGGCAGGACGGCCAGGAGCGGCACCTCGGGCAGCGACACGGCCGAGGATCGGTCGTCGACGAGGAGGATCTCGTCACAGGCCAGGGCGAGCTCGTACCCGCCGCCCGCGGCCGTGCCGTTGACGGCCGCGATCCACGTCTGGCCGGAGTGGGCGGAGGCGTCCTCGATGGCGTTGCGGGTCTCGTTGGTGAACTTGCAGAAGTTCACCTTGTGGGCGTGCGAGGAGGTGGCGAGCATCTGGATGTTGGCGCCGGCGCAGAAGACCTTGTCGAGCCCGCCGGTGACGACGACGACCTTGACGCCGGGGTGTTCGAAGCGCAGCCGCTGCACCAGGTCGTACAGCTCGATGTCGACGCCGAGATCGTACGAGTTGGTCTTCAGCTCGTAGTCGTCGCGCAGCCCGCCCGAGGGCGAGACCGCCATCGTCACCGTGGCCACCTCGCCGTCGATCGCCACGTGCCAGTGCCGGTACGAGGAGGGGTCGACGCGAAAGTCGATGCTGGGAATGTCGCTCATCCTCGGTCCTCGGTTCGCAGGATGCAGGAGCGATGGTGTCCAGGGCCCTGCCGGCTCTGTCTATACTCTACATTCATTCTGCGCTACGTCAAGGATTTGTATCATGTTCGGGCCGGTCGCCCGCAGGGCGCCGGCCCGGCCCGTCTCAGCGCGCGGACGAGAACGCGTCGACGCCGAGTCGCTCGCGCTCGCTGGTCGTGGACTCGAGCCGGTCGGCGGCGAGCCGGGCGCCGGTCGAGTCGGCCACGCGGGTCATCATCTCGAAGTTGGCGACCACGGCGGCGGCGTCGGCGACCGCAGCCGGCGTCGCCGCCTCGGCCAGCCGCGTGCGCGCCTGGTGGGCGGCGCGTGTGTCGACCCCGACGACGGCATCGACGAAGCCGACCAGCAGCGGCCCGAACGGCACCGCCTGCTCGACGTCATGACCGTTCACCGCGTCGACCGCATCGACGGGCTGGCCTACCGCTTTGGCGCTCGCACGGAGCATCGCCACGTGGGAGGTCGTTCAATAGAAGCACTCGCGATGCAGGGACAGGCGGGCCGCGACGAGCTCCATCTGGCGGCGGTGCAGGGGCGAGTCGGGCCGCTGCCAGTCGAGCTCGGCCATCTGCGCGGTCGTCATGTACTGCGCCCCGGCGAGGCGCCACTGGATCGCATGCTCGGCCGGCACCGCCGAGAAGGCCTGCACCACGGCCGGCCTCGCGTCGGGCTCGCCGGCGACGGGCACCCAGTTCAGTTCGGCCGGCGCGACCGGCGGACTTTGCCGGCTCGGATCTCCCGGCTGCGCGGCGCGCAACGCGGGTCGGGCGAGGCCAAGCGCCGGGCCGAAGGTGCCCACGGCGAGACCGGTGGCAGCGAGGGCGGCCAGCTCGACGTAGGCCTCCGGCGCGGCGTCGAGGCCGTCGAGCACGCCCCGGTACCACGACTCGGTGGTCGTCGCAGCATGGCGGGCCAGCCGGTAGGCCATGTCGAACGCGGCGGGCGGCAGGGGCCAACCGTCGGGCAGGCGGCCCGGCTCGGTCGAGGGAGGCGACCACGGCGGCAGCGGGTCGGGATCGTCGAGCGCGGCCCACAGGGCGGCGACGAAGGCCACCCGCTGCTCGCCCGTCCACCACGTCCCCGGGCCCGCCACGTGGTCGAGCCAGGCGTCGTGGGCCTCGGCGAGGTCGGCCCGCACGGGGTAGTCACTGGCGGCGTAGAGCTGATCGGCGGCCATCGACGCAACCTACCCGCTCCCCGCGTCGCCGACGGGCGCTCTCTCAGCGGGCGCCGTCGGTCGGCTCGACGACCACACCGGCCTCGCGGAGCCGGTCGATGGTGCCACGGTCGAGCCCGAGCACCGAGGCGAGAACCCCGTCGTTCGCCTCGCCCTGGCGCGCCGGCTCACCGTGCACGCCGACCGCGTAGTCGCTGGCACGCACCGGCGAGAACGGCAGGCGGAGCGAGCCGCCGCACCGGTCGCTGACCGTCGTGAAGGCCCCCCGCTCGACCGCCCACGGCTCGTCGGCGATGTCGGCGAGCCGCTTGATGGCGCCGACGGGAAGCTTCATCGGCTCCATCGCGGCCTCGAGCGCATCGCGGTCGGGGAACGTCGCCGCCCACTCGCGGATCACCTCGGTCATCTCGGCGACGTGTTCGAAGCGGGCCCGCTGGTTGGCGAAGCGGGGGTCCTCGAGCAGCTCGGGCCGGCCCATGTTGCGCACGAACGCCGGGAACGTGGTGGCCGGGTTGCCGGGGAGCTGGGCGTAGTTGCCGTCGCCGGTGCGCACGATGAACGCCTTGGCCGGCCAGAACGTCGGGATCTCGCCCTGCATACCGCCGTTCGCCTCGATCGCGGTCCACTCCATCATCGACAACATCGTCTCGGCCATCGAAACGTCGAGGTGGGTGCCTCGGCCCGTTTGCGTACGGCCGAACAGCGCCGCGCAGATGGCCGTCGCGGCCTGCGACCCGACCGCGAAGTCGGCGTGGGACACCGGCTCGGGCTGGGGCTCGAGACCCCGCGGTTCGGCGCCCAGATCGAGCAGGCCCATCTCGGCGTGGATGATCGGCGCGTACGCCCGACGGCGCGCCGCCGGACCGTGCTGGCCGTAGCCCGAGATCGAGCAGTAGATCAGCTCGGGCTTGTCGGCCCGCAGGTCGTCGGGCCCCAGGCCGAGGCGGGCCATCACCCCTGGCCGGAAGTTCTCGACCACCACGTCCGCGCTCAGCGCGAGGTCGCGGGCGATCGTGCGGCCCTCGGCCTGGTCGAGGTCGAGCGAGATGCAGGTCTTGCCGCAGTTGACCTGAGCCCAGATCACCGAGATGCCGTTGCCCCGCACCGGCCGGGCCCGGCGCATGACATCGCCCTCGGGCGGCTCGACCTTGATCACCTCGGCGCCGAAGTTCACCAACGTCTGCGTG
>Ga0224505_10001503_pt1 | contig 14532 bp, 14 predicted proteins | sample SF_Jan12_sed_USG_FD_169102 | JGI IMG/M metagenome (GOLD analysis project Ga0224505, IMG submission 169102) | Sediment microbial communities from San Francisco Bay, California, United States - SF_Jan12_sed_USGS_4_1 | ecosystem: Environmental > Aquatic > Marine > Sediment | place: USA: California... | reverse complement strand
CGACGTTCACTCACAGGGGGAAACCTTCCTTCTCGGTGCGTCGTCGGGCTTCCTCAGGAGACGCCGAGCTTTCCCGCGACGAGGTCCACGGCCTGGCCGACGGTCTTCACTGATTCCATCTCGTCTTCGGGGATCTCGATGCTCCACTCCTCTTCGAGAGCAAGCACCGCCTCGACAAGGTCGAGCGAGTCGGCGTTGAGATCTTCGGCGAAGCGCGCATCGGGCACCACCTGCACCTCGTCGACGGCGAGCTGCTCAGCCAGCACCTTCTTCACCCTGCTCTCGATCTCCGAGCGATCGGTCATGTCGTTTCCCTCCTGCTTTCCGTTCCGGTCCGCCCAAGGCTAGCGGGCGGAACACCCTCTCGACCGCCTCAGGCGGTCAGGCCCCCATCGACCGGGATCACCGCGCCGTTCACGTAGGACGCGTCGTCGCTCATCAGGAACCGCACCACGGCCGAGACCTCCTCGAGGTGTGCCGTGCGGCCCAGTGGGGTCTGATCGACGTAGTAGGCGCGCGCCCGATCGTCGAGGTGCGATGTCATGTCGGTATCGACGAGTCCCGGGCAGATCGCATTCACGGTGACGCCCTTCGTGGCGATCTCGCGCGCCAGCGATTTCGTCAACCCGACGAGCGCGGTCTTCGAGGCGCCGTACACGGTCTGTCCGGCGTTGCCGTGCAGCGCGACCGCGCTCGAGACGTTCACGATGCGACCCCACTTCTCGCGCAGCATGCCCCGCATCGCCGCCCGCGCGCACAGGAACGCCCCCTTCACATTGGTATCCATGACCTTGTCGTAGGTCTCCATGGAGTACTTCAGCAGCAAGCCGTCCTGGCTGAAACCCGCGTTGTTCACGAGGCCGGTGACGTTGCCCGCCTCCGCGCTCACCCGGCGGAACGCCTCGGTCACGCTGGCCTCGTCGGTCGTGTCGAGGAAGACGGTCATGCCCGGTGTGCCGGCGGCTTCGAGGGCGACGAGTACGTGCTTGGCGGCCGCCTCGTCGCTGCGGTAGCCGACCGCGACCGTCCAGCCTGCCTCGGCCAGGGCGATCGAGCACGCCCGGCCGATGCCCTTCGATGCTCCGGTCACGACGGCGACCTTCGAGGTCATGCGGAGGTCCCGGCGGCGGCCACGGGAGAGGCCAGCGTCCAGCGCACGAGCGTGGCTCCCCACGTGAGCCCGGCGCCGAACGAGGTGAACAACACGAGATCTCCCTCGCGGATCGTGCCGGCACGCCAGGCACGATCGAGCGCGATCGGGATCGACGCTGCGCTCGTGTTCCCGACCTCGGCGACGTCGACGATGGCTTTGACAGGGTCGATGCCGAGCCGATCGACGACCGCGCTCATGATCCGCGCGTTGGCCTGGTGGGGGATCAACACGTCGACGTCGTCGACCGTGTGTCCGGACTTGTCGAGCAGCTGCCGGCACGCCGAGGCCATCTCGGTCACCGCTCGCTTGAAGACCTCACGCCCGTTCGGCATGCGCACGCTGTGATCGCGCGCAGCGACTGACTCGGCGGACGCCGGGGTCCGGGTGCCGCCCGCGGGCATCCACAGGATCTCCGCGGCGTTGCCGTCGGCGCCCAGGATCGACCCCTCGAGGCCGGCTGCGTCGGAGGCACGCACGATCGTGGCGCCCGCGCCGTCGCCGAACAGGATGCACGTGCCCCGATCGTTGAAGTCGAGGATGCGGCTGAAGATCTCCGCACCGATCAACAGGATCGTGTCGGCCATGCCGGCGGTGATGAATGCCGTCGCGGCGGAGAGTCCGTAGCTGAAGCCCGAGCAGGCCGCGTTGATATCGAATGCGGGACAGCTCACACCGAGCTTCTTCTGAACCCACACGGCGGTCGCGGGGAACACTGTGTCGCCGGTGATCGTGGCGACCACGATCATGTCGAGCTGCTCCGGTGCCATGCCGGCGCTCTCGAGAGCGGCGCGGGCCGACTCGACCGCGAGGTCGCTCGTCTGCACGTCGTCCTCGGCGAAGTGGCGAGCCACGATGCCCGTCCGCTCCCGGATCCACTCGTCGTTGGTGTCGACGAAGCCTTCGAACCAGGTGTTCGGGACGAGGCGCGGCGGGAGCGAACTGCCCACCCCGGCGATGGTGGCGTGGCGCGTCACGGCGCCGAGCTTACCGCGGCCGCGGCGGCATCGGGCGACGAGATCGCCACCGCGCTCGCGTCCGGCACGACCCGTTTCGCCATCTTCGTGAGCACGGTGCCGGGACCGCATTCCAGGAACGTGCGGGCACCCGCGGCTGCCAATGCCTGGGCGTCTTCCTGCCAGCGAACCGGCGAGATCACGTGTCGTCCGAGCAGCGCCCGGAGCTCGGCGGGGTCGGACACGAGCGTGCCGCTCACGTTCTCCGCGATCGGGAACGAGGGCGCAGCGAACTCGAGCTCGGCGAGCTCGTCGAGGATCGGCTGCACGGCGGGCTCCATGAGCGCGGAGTGGAAGGCACCGGCAACGTTCAGCCGTACCGCACGGATCTTGCGTTGGGCCGCGAGCGCCTCGGCTCGCTCGATCGCGGCGACCGAGCCACTGATCACCGATTGCGCGGGGGAGTTGCGGTTGGCCACGATCAGCACGTCGTCAGCGCGAGCTTCGTCGCAGAGCGCGCCCGCGTCGTCGGGTCCGGTGCCCAGCAACGCCGTCATCGTGCCGGGACTGACCTCTCCGGCGCGCTGCATGGCCTCCCCGCGCACCACCACCACGCGCAGCGCCTCACCGAGCTTCAGCACGCCCGCCGCGACCAACGCGGAGAACTCGCCGAGGGAATGGCCTGCCGCGCCCACCACATCCCTCAGCCCCTCCGCTTCCAGGACCCGGAACGCGGCGACCCCGCAGGCGAGCAGGGCCGGTTGCACGAACTCGGTCGTCGCCAGGGCGGTCTCGTCGTGAGCGGCGGCCACCAGGTCACGCCCGATGGCGTCGCCGGCTTCCTCCAGCACCGCACGCCCCGCGGGGTGACCCACCCAGGGGTCGGCCATGCCGACGAACTGCGAACCCTGTCCCGGAAACACGACCGCGATCGACACGATCCGGGAGCCTATCGAGGTTGTGACGCCCGCGTGGTTTCGCTCGGGTGAAGTTGCCACCTCAGGACCCCTCCTGTTGAATGGCCTGCGAGTCCCATCATGGCCGAGAGGATTCAACGATCTTCTTCTCCCACGTCCAAGAATCAAGGGACGGAGGGAGTGCTCGGGTTCCTTGGTCGCGACATGGCCGTCGACCTCGGCACCGCGAACACGCTCGTGTACGTGCGTGGGCGCGGCGTCGTGCTCAACGAGCCGTCTGTGGTCGCGATCAACACCCTCACTGGAGCAATCCTTGCCGTGGGTGCCGAGGCCAAGCGTATGATCGGTCGTACGCCGAGCCATATCCAGGCGGTCCGCCCCCTGAAGGACGGGGTCATCGCCGACTTCGACGTCACCGAGAAGATGCTCCGGTACTTCATCCAAAAGGTGCACAAGCGGCGTCTCCTTGCCAAACCGCGCGTGGTCGTCTGTGTGCCGTCGGGCATCACGGGCGTGGAGCAGCGCGCGGTCGAGGAAGCGACGATCGCTGCGGGGAGTCGTCGCGCCTACATCATCGAGGAACCGATGGCAGCCGCGATCGGCGCCGGACTCCCGATCCACGAGCCCACCGGAAACATGGTGGTCGACATCGGAGGTGGCACGACCGAGGTCGCGGTGATCTCGCTCGGCGGGATCGTCACCAGCACGTCGATCCGCATCGGCGGTGACGAGCTCGACGAGGCGATCATCCAGCACGTGAAGAAGGAGTACTCGCTGCTGCTCGGCGAGCGAACGTCCGAGGCCATCAAGCTCGCGATCGCCAGCGTGTTCCCGATGCCCGAGGAGCTCGTGGCGGAGATCAAGGGCCGGGATCTCGTCAGCGGTTTGCCCAAGACCATCACGATCACCGCGGAGGAGATCCGCCGCGCGATCGAGGAACCGGTCAACGCCATCATCGACGCCATCAAGACCACGCTCGACCGGACACCGCCGGAGCTCGCCGCCGACATCATGGATAGGGGCATCGTGCTCACCGGCGGCGGGGCCCTCCTTCGGGGGTTGGACAAGCGCCTGCGACACGAGACCGGCATGCCTGTGCGCATCGCCGACACGCCGCTACAGGCTGTGGTGCTGGGGTCCGGCAAATGCCTCGAGGAGTTCGAGGTGTTGCAGCGGGTCCTGGTGACCTCGTCGCGACGGTAGCGCCGTGGTCACCCGGCAACGCCCCCGCTCGACGCGGCTGTTGGTGGTCGCGTTGGTCTCGATCTCCCTCGCCGTGATCACGCTCGACTACCGACAGGGCGACTCGGGCCCGCTCGCCGGCATCGGTGGGGCAGCGAAGGCGTTCATGGCTCCGATGCAGGAAGCCGTGACGACGGCGACCGAACCGGTCGGCGACTTCTTCTCAGGTCTCGCGAACCTCCCGTCGCTCGCCGACGAGAACGAACGGTTGAAAGAGGAGATCGCCGCACTGACATCGAAGATCCAGTCCGATGGATACGAACAGGCTCAGTACCAGGGCCTGCTCGACCTGCTCGAACTCAGCCAGGCCCTCGACCCTCCGGTGGTCGCTGCGGTGGTCGTCGGCAACGGTGTCTCGAACTTCGAGTACACGATCACGATCAACAAGGGATCGAACGACGGCATCGCCAAGGATCAGCCGGTGGCAACAGGCTCTGCCGACGCACAGATGCTCGTGGGGCGCGTCGTGGCCGTGACGCCCAACTCCGCCGACGTGCGCCTCATCATCGATCGCGACTACGCGGTGGCCGCCACGATCGAGGGCACGAGGGAAGCAGGCCTGGTGACCGGGCAGGGCGATCAGGATCTGCGCATGGGACTGGTCGAGCCGGGCACCGTGGTCGAAGGCGATGAATCGGTCTTCACGCAGAGCTACGAGCTCAACGGCGAGGCCGGCCTGTATCCGCCGGGCATGCTGATCGGGCAGGTCTCGCGGTTCGTCCCCGCCGAGAACGTGACCCAGGAATACGTCGAGGTGCGACCTGCCGTGGACTTCGAGACCCTGCAGTTCGTACTCGTGCTGCAATCGAGGACCGAGGCGTGAGCCCATGACCAGACGTGTGCTCGTGACGATCGTCGTCATCGTGACCGCGCTCTTGCTGCAGTCGACCGTGTTCGCCCAGCTCAAGCTGTTGGGGGTGCGACCGGAACTGATGTACCTGATCACGATCGTGATCGCGATCATCGAGGGCCCCAACGAGGGCGCCGTGACCGGGTTCGCCGCCGGGCTCGCGCAGGACTTCCTGTTGAATCAGCCGAAAGGGATCACGGCGCTCACACTCACGCTCGTGGGATACGCGGCCGGCCTCGCCCGTCAGTACATCGTCTCGCCATCGCCGCTCCTGCCGATGATCCTGGTCGGGGTCGGCACCGCCGCGGGCGTCACGTTCTATCAGGTCGTGGCCTTCCTGCTCGGTCAGCTCCAGGAGACGTTCACGTTCGCGATCCGCGTCACCCTGCTCTCGGCGCTCTACGGGGCCATCCTCACACCGATCGTCTACCCGTTGCTGCGCCGCGTGATCGAGGGCTCCCGGCCGACGAGGGTGGTGCGCTTCTAGATGGAGCGGAGCTCGGCACGCCTCAAGGTGTTCGCGATCCTCGTGCTCGTGATGTTCGCGGCGCTGTCGACCCGCCTGTGGTTCTTGCAGGTGCTCGCCACGCAGGTCTACGCGCAGGAGGCGCAGAACAACGGTGTGCGTGAGATCCCGATCGATGCTCTGCGGGGAGAGATCTGGACCGCCGACCAATACGGCGAGCCCAAAGGCGAGCCGCTGGTCAAGAACCGCAGCAGTCTCGAGGTGCGCGTGGACAAGCAGGATCTCGAGGCCAGCGGCATGGCCGAACAGGTGCTGGGCGAGCTCTCGGCGATGCTCGACATCCCCGTGAAGCAGATCCGCTCCGACCTCGAGAGCAAGCTCTACTACGACTATCAGCCAAAGCCGATCGCGGAGTTCGTGCCCGAGGAAGTCGCGTTCGCGATCCGCGAGCGCCAGGAAGACTTCCCGGGAGTGCAGGTGCGCAACGCGAGCGTCCGCGAGTACCCGATGGGGGAGATCGCCGCGCACATGCTGGGGTGGGTCGGCCAGGTGCAGGCGGCACAGCTCGATGAGCCGCAGTATCGCAACTACGGGCCGAACGATCTCGCAGGGCAAACCGGTCTCGAGGTGCAGTACGAGAAGTGGCTCCGCGGCACCAAGGGCCTGCAGCGATACGTGGTGAATTCTGACGGCGAGCGCATCCGTGACCTCGGCGGCCGCCAGCCCACTGCCGGCAACGACCTGGTACTGACGATCGACAGCCAATGGCAGCGCGCCGCCGAGCAGTACCTCGAGGACAGCATCCTGCGGACCAGGCAGGTCTTCGACGAGGACAGCGGGACGTACTACAAGGCCGATGCCGGAGTCGTGGTCGTGATGGACGTCGAGACCGGTGGCCTGAAGGCCATGGCCTCCTGGCCGGGTTATGACCCTCGATGGTTCGTCCGGGGTCTGAAACGCGGCGAGACCTGCTACCTGGGTCTGACGGAGAAATGCGCACAGGCCGACACCGCCGCGCCGCTGCTGAATCGCGCCTATCAGGAGGTCTACCTGCCCGGTTCCACGTTCAAGCCGTTCACTGCACTCGCGGCCGTGAAGGAGGGATTCGCGAACTTCGGGAGCTATTACCCGTGTCCTTCCGAGTACGTGCATCCCAACGACGAGTCGGGCGCCTCGTTCTCGAACTGGTCGCCCGTCGACCTGGCACCGCGCACGCTGGCCGAGAACCTCATCATCTCCTGCGACACGAGCTTCTATAAGTGGGGCTCCGACTTCTGGTTCCGCTACCAGAACGACCAGCTGGGCGAGAACAACGAGCCCCTGCAGAAGGACCTGAGGGCCTGGGGGTTCGCACAAGCGACCGGGGTCGACCTTCCGAACGAGGCCAGCGGCTTCCTTCCAGACGCGGAGTGGGGCAACGATCCTGAGCAGCGCGACCTCTTCGGTCGCGGTGGGTGGAACCCTGGCGGGTACATCCTCACGATGATCGGATCGGGATACACGTCGGTCACTCCGCTTCAGCTCGCCGCCGCCTACGGAGCCCTCGCCAACGGTCATCGTTGCCGGCCGCACGTGGTCGATCGTGTGATGTCGAGCGAGGGCGAGACAGTGGTGAAGAAGGTCAACGGCCAGTGCAACCGCACCGTGCCCTACACGAACGCAGAGCTCGACTACATCCGGAACGCCCTCGCGCAGGTGCCGGTGCGTGGAACCGCGCGCCTGCCGTTCCTCGGGTTCCCGCTCTCGGAGGTGCCGGTCGCCGGCAAGACCGGCACGGCCTACAGAGGCACCCAGTTCCAGGACACATCGTGGTTCGCGGCGATGGTGCCCGCGAACGACCCGAAGTACGTCGTGGTCGCGATGGTGGAGCAGGCGGGGTTCGGATCCGACGTCGCGGCGCCGCTGGTGCGCCGCATGATCGAGAAGATGTACGACATCGAACCGGGCGGGCAGATCGTGTCGCAGACGGGCCAGGACTGATGGACGTCGTCGCAGGGCGCGTGTGGGTCGACGAACGCCGGCCGATCCGTCACCTCGACCCGACGCTGTTGATCGTCACGGCCGTCCTCGTCGTGATCGGGCTGTTCGCGATCTACTCGGCGACGAGCCAAACCCTGCGCGCCGATGGCTTCGATCCGTTCTCCCGCGTGAACAAGCAGGCCGTCACCGCCGTGCTCGGGTTGGTCGCACTGCTCGTGCTGGCTACGTTCGACTATCGGTTCCTCAAGGTCTACGCAGGGTTCATCTACGGCGCCACCCTGGTGGGGCTGCTGGTCCTGCGCATCCCGGGTCTCGCCGCGAGCGACACGGGAACGAGCAACTACATCGACATCCCGGGTGTCAATCTGCTGCAGATCAGCCCGTCGGAGTTCGCGAAGATCGGGCTGATCGTGATCCTCGCTGCGATGCTCTCGGAGCTGCGCTCTCCGGTGCCGACCGTGCCCGACCTGATCCGTGTGGTCGGCGTCGCGGGACTGACGATGCTGTTGGTGTTCGTGAACGTGGAGATCGGCACGACGATCGCGCTCGCCGCCATCACCGTCGGGATCTTGGTTGTGGCGGGCACGCAGGCGAAGCATCTGATCGCCTTGGCGGTCGGCGCCTTGGTCCTGATCGTGCTTGCGTTCCAGCTGAACGTGGTCGAGGAGTATCAGGTCGAGCGGCTGCTGACGGTCTTCGACTCCGGTTCCGTCAGCGAGGACGCCCGATACAACCTCGAGCAATCGGTGATCGCGGTGGGGTCCGGCGGCATGTTCGGTCGCGGGTTCCTGCAGGGCTCGCAGACGAATCTCGACTATGTACCTGAGCAACACACCGATTTCATCTTCACCGTCGTGGGAGAGGAGTTCGGCTTCTTCGGCTCCGCCTTCGTGCTCTCACTGTTCGCGCTGCTCCTGTGGCGAGCGATCCGCATCGCGTACCTGTCCAAGGATGGGTTCGGAACGTATCTCGCCGCGGGCGTGGCGTCGATGTTCGCGATCCAGATCTTCGTGAACATCGGCATGGTCATCGGCATCATGCCCATCACGGGTATCCCGCTGCCCTTCCTCAGCTACGGAGGCACGGCGATGCTCGTCAACTTCGTGGCGGTCGGCATCCTGTTGAACGTGCACATGCGCCGGTTCAAGTAACCGGTCGCGTCACCATCCACAGGAAGGTCGACCCCCCGGGGCCGGTCGATTCAAGCACCACGTCGCCATCCATCGCGTTGGCCGACATGCGCGCCAGCGTGAGTCCGAGACCCACACCCTGATGGGTCCTGGTGTTCAGGCTCTCCGCCTGCTCGAGGGGCTCGAAGATCCGATGCATCGCTCGAGCGTCGATGCCGCTTCCGCGGTCGACGACCCGTACCTCAGGGCCCGACGACCCGATCGAGATGACCACGGTGACCGGCGTGTCCGGCCCTGAGAAGGCGAGGGCGTTGTCCACGAGCTCCTCGATCACGCGGCGAGCGGCGGTGCGGTTCAGGCTCGCCATCGCCGGACCCTCGGGAGCCTCGATGACCACGCGCTCGTGACCTTCTGCGACCTCACGCGCGACCTGGGTCACGTCGGCCCACTCGGTGAGTCCGGCCTCGACGGCTGCTTCGAACCTGTGCACGAGCCGGGCGAGGCCGTTGGCTCGTTCGACGAGGCTGTCGAGGATCGAAGCCCGCTCTTCCTCGGGTGCGGTGCCCTTCGCGAGCGTTTGAGACATGCCCAGGATCACCGTCACCGGCGTTCGGAGCTCGTGGCCGAGTCTCGAGATCAACTCGTGGCGACGGGCGGCGCGTTCGAGCAGCGCTTCCTGCGCGATCTCGAGTTGGCGGGTCCGCCTCCGCTCTCGCTCGAGCGCTTCGGTGAGCTCCTCGATCACCGTCGGTGTCACCTCGGGCGAAAGCACGCCACCGCCCGTGAAGGCCTGTCGAACGGCGTACAGGATCTCGTCGCCGTCGCTGTCCTTCAGCACGTAGCACGAGGCTCCGGCCACGAGCATGTCGCGCACCGCGCGCTGGTCTTCGGAACCCGTGAGGGCCACGATGCCCAGCGACGGGAACCGCGCCTTGAGCTCACGCGTCGTCTCGATGCCGTCCATCTCGGGCATTCGTACGTCCATCAGCACGACGTCGGGGGCGAGCCGGTCGATCATCGCGAGCGCCTTCGCACCGTTGGGCGCCTGACCGACGACCGTCATCTCCTCGGTGTCGAGCAGCGTCGCGAGGGACTCGCGGAAGCCCTCGTTGTCGTCCACGAGGAGCACGCGCACCCGCGGGACGGTTGCAGGAAGGGTCGCCAGTGAGGCGGGGAACGCGACGTCGCTCATGCAACAAGTGTCGGCGCCGACGTCCTACCTCGGTATCCATCGAACGCCGGGTTCCCTCCGGGGGACACGGATGGGCCGGACTGGTCCGCAGGAACTAGGCCGTCGGGGTCGTTCGTGGCTCCGAACGGACCCTTCCAGGCGCGATGCGCTGTTCCGGGCCAGAGCACTGCTATGCTCAGGCCCAGACGTTCCCACCGAGGCCTTTCGAAGGGCCCGGGGGGATTGGAAGAGTCGAGGAGGCGCGCGACCGCCGCCCGGCCACATCGGCCAGGAGCGCGGACCGCGATCGCCGGACAAGGACGTACACGGGTGCGCGATCTCGCGCGAGGCCCGGCGCGCGGCTTCGGCCGCAGCGCGGGCACCGAAACGACCACTTCGCCGGGCACGGCATGTTCCATGCCTGCTCGGCTCGGCGGTCGCGTTCCGCCGGCCTCGCCGCGTCCTCTCGCATCGATCGAGAGGAGTCAACATGGATGAGGAGACCGAGGTCGCCGCGCCGAAGGCGCAGGCTGACACCGAGGTGGACGAGCGTATCGCCGCGTTCAAGCGAGGGGCGCCGCTTCCCAAACCAGCGCCCGTCGCGAAGCGGACACCGAAGGAGCCTCGCCCCACGAGGACGAAACCCGACCCGGCACCGAAGCCCCGGGCGCCCGCGAAGTCCGACGCACAGGTGAAGTCCGACGCACCGGTGAAGTCCGACGCGCCGGTGAAGTCCGACGCGCCGGTGCAGGCCGACGCCGCTTCTTCCGGGACCTCGGATGAGACGCCGGCCGGGCCCTCGAGCGGAGCTCGCCGCGGCCGGCGTGGTGGTCGCGGACGAGGCGGCCGAGGGGCGGGCTCGCGGGGACCCGCTGCGAGCGACGTCAAGAGCGACGGAGCCGGTGCGCCGCGGTCCGGTGATCGAGGCTCCGACGAACAGCCGGCCCGGCGGACCGAGGCATCGGAGGAAGGCCGAGACTCAGCACCATCGACGGGCACCGCCGGTGCACCTCGCAAGCGGAGCCGCCGTGGTGGCAGGGGCAGAGGCCGTGGCGGGGGTTCCTCCTCGTCCGCACGCATCGCAGAGGCTGAAGGCGGCGTCGACGCGTCGCCGGAGGCGCAGACCGCCGAGTCCCAGCGCGACGATGCGACCCCCGATGCGCCGCCGAGCGGACAGCGGTCGTCGAGGCGGGGCGGATCGCGCCGCGGTTCCGGCGCGAAGCCGGGCACCAACGCCGGCAGCAAGGCGAAGGGCGATGCCACGGGAAACGACGGCGGCAACGGGCGTTCCAAGACCGATGAGCAGCGCGGCCGCGGCAAGACGAAGCAGATGACGGTCGAGGAGCGGGTGGCCGCGGGAGGTCCCACACGCGGCATCCGGGGAAGCCGCAGCCGAACCGGTCGCGAAGGCAGGCGCAGGCGCGAACCGGCGATCGTCCCACCGCGTATCACCGACAAGTTGATGGTGATCACCGAACGCGGCGAGCGCGATCAGATCGCCGTACTCGAAGAGGACGTGCTGGTGCAGCACTACGTCACGCGCCAAGGCGCCACGTCGATGGTCGGCAACGTGTATCTCGGTCGAGTGCAGAACGTGCTTCCCGGCATGGAAGCCGCGTTCATCGACATCGGCCGGGGCCGCAACGGCGTTCTGTACGCCGGCGAGGTCAACTACCGACCCGAGGATCTCGAGGGGCCCGCTCCCCGTATCGAGAACGTGCTCAAGTCGGGTCAGGCGGTGATGGTGCAGGTCACCAAGGACCCCATGGGTGGCAAGGGGGCCCGGTTGACCGCCCAGATCTCGATGCCCGGGCGGTACCTCGTGTTCGCCCCCGACCAGGATCTGTCCGGCATCAGCAGGCGGCTCCCCGACGATGAGCGCAAGCGCCTGAAGTCGATCCTGAAGAAGGTGCAGCCCTCCGGTCACGGCGTGATCGTGCGCACGGCGGCCGAAGGGGCAACCGAAGAGGCGCTCGTGCACGACATGAAGCGCCTGGTCGCCCTGTGGGACGACACCCAGAAGCAGGCCAAGAAGGTGAAGGCTCCCGCGGTGCTCTACGAGGAGCCCGAGCTCACGCTGCGGGTGTTCCGCGACCTGTTCACCGACGAGGAGTTCAAAGGACTGGTCACCGACTCGCCGCGGATCCACGAGCGTGTGCTCGCGTACGTGCACGACATCGCACCCGACCTCGAGCCGAAGGTGATCCTGCACACCGGAAAGCTCCCCGCGTTCGAGGAGCACCGCATCGAGGAGCAGATCCATAAGGCCCTCGACCGCAAGGTGTGGCTGCCCTCGGGCGGGTACCTGATCATCGAGCGAACCGAAGCGATGACGATCGTCGACGTCAACACGGGGAAGTCGGTGGGCAAGACGAACCTCGAAGAGACGGTCGTGAACACGAATCTCGAGGCTGCTCAGGAAGTGGCGCGTCAGCTTCGGCTGCGCGACATCGGGGGCATCATCGTCGTCGACTTCATCGACATGCTGCTCGAGAAGAACAAGGGCAAGGTCGAGGAGACCATGAAGCAAGCGATGGCGCTCGACAAGACGCGCAGCCAGGTCTTCGAGATCGGGCCACTGGGCCTGATGCAGGTCACGCGCAAGCGCGTATCCTCTGGCCTGGTCGAATCGTTCTCCGAGACCTGCCCGACCTGCGAAGGCCGGGGCATCCTGATCAACTACGAGGCCTAAACGCCAGCAGCGGAGGCAACCATGTATGCGGTGATCAAGTCGGGCGGCAAGCAGCACAAGGTGCAGGCCGGTGATGTGATCGAGGTCGAGAAGATCGTGCACGAGGGCGAGACCGTCACCTTCCAGCCCCTGCTCGTCGTCGACGATGCCGGCGGTACCCATGTCGGCGCCGAGGCGGCCAAAGCGACGGTCACCGCGAAGCCGCTGGGGGAGAAGAAGGGCGACAAGGTCCGCATCTTCAAGTACCGGCCCAAGAGCGGGTACGCGCAGCGAGGCGGTCACCGCCAGCTCCTCACCCTGTTGGAGATCGAGGGCATCGAGCTCGCCGCGCCGACGAAGAAGGCAGCAGCGAAGAAGTCCGCTCCGGCGGCGAAGACCGACACCGCCGCAGCGTCCGATGCTCCCGACGAAGGATCGGAGGCTGACGGATCCTAGCCGGATCCGCCGCGGCGACCGACTGCTACCCTGGAGGGTCTATGGCACACAAGAAGGGCGGCGGCTCGTCCCGCAACGGCCGCGATTCCAACGCTCAGCACCTCGGCGTGAAGGCCTACGGCGGCGAGACCGTCAGCACGGGGGCGGTGATCGTGCGTCAGCGTGGCACGCGCATCCACCCGGGAGACGGCGTGGGCAAGGGCGGCGACGACACGCTGTTCGCGCTGCGCGAAGGGCAGGTCACGTTCACCGAATCCCGCGGGCGAAAGTTCGCTTCGGTCGTTCCGGCCGAGTGAGCCTCAGCGTCGGCGGGCGCTGATCTCGTCGACCCAGGCCTGGATCGCCGGTTTGAGGCTCGCCGCTTTCGTGGTGAGGTACTTCACGTTCTCACGCTGGTGACGTCGTTTCGACGTGCGCCGCATGCCGCCGAATGGACCGAGTGGACGACCCGTCGCGGTCGTTCCGACGCTTCCCGTCACCGCACGCTCGAGCGGCGGCGGCTGGGAGAAGTAGAAGGCGGTGTCTCCGCCATCTGCGTGCGTGACCATCAGGATGGGGGAAGCTCTGACGCGCCGTACCGACCTGATCTCGGAGAAGGCGACCAGGGTCTGGCTCCCCGTGGCCCGGTCGGTGAACACCAGAGCGCTGTCGGTCAGGGTGAGCACGCCTTCCCGGTCGTGGATGTCGTGACTTCGCAGTTCCACACGCCACACGGTCGCCGGGTCCACCACCGCCCCATCATCGCCTGCCGTGGTCTCCACGACCACCGTAGGCTGGCCCAATGAGCTTCGTCGACGAGTGCACCGTGTTCGTGCAGGCCGGGAAGGGGGGCAACGGATCGGCCTCGTTGCACTCCGAACCGTTCAAGCCTCACGGCGGCCCCGACGGCGGCAACGGTGGCGACGGCGCCTCGGTCGTCTTCGAGGTCTCCCGCGGCGTGCACGACCTGTCGTGGCTGGCCGATCACCCGCACGTGAAGGCGCCGGGCGGAGAGCCGGGCCGCAAGGCCAAGCGCGACGGACCAAGCGGCAAGGACGTCGTGGTCCAAGTGCCCGACGGCACGGTCGTCTTCGACGAACACGGGTCGGTCGCCGACCTCGTCGGGGAAGGAGCTCGCGCGGTGGTCGCGCGTGGCGGCAGGGGAGGGCGTGGCAACGTGGCGTTCGCCAGCGCGCGCAATCGCGTGCCGCGCACGGCCGAGCCTGGGGAAGACGGCGAAGACAAGCGTCTTCGTCTGGAGCTACGCACCGTGGCCGACATCGGGCTCGTTGGACTGCCGAACGCGGGAAAGTCGACCCTGCTGGCTCGGTTGAGCGCCGCGAAACCGAAGATCGCGGACTACCCGTTCACGACGCTCACGCCGAACCTCGGCGTCGCCGGAAGCGACGCCGAGCGATTCGTGGTCGCCGACATCCCCGGGCTCATCGAGGGTGCGAGCCGGGGGAAGGGCCTCGGACACCGCTTCCTGCGACATATCGTGCGGTGCCGAGCCCTGGTGCTGGTGGTCGATCTGTCGCTCGTGGACCCGCCGGCCGACCTCGCG
>Ga0224505_10001500_pt1 | contig 14555 bp, 8 predicted proteins | sample SF_Jan12_sed_USG_FD_169102 | JGI IMG/M metagenome (GOLD analysis project Ga0224505, IMG submission 169102) | Sediment microbial communities from San Francisco Bay, California, United States - SF_Jan12_sed_USGS_4_1 | ecosystem: Environmental > Aquatic > Marine > Sediment | place: USA: California... | reverse complement strand
CTACGCGCAGGACAACGAGATCTCATGGTACGACTGGGCCGGCGCCGACCGCGACCTCCTGGCGTTCGTGACGCGCCTCATCGCCATCCGCCGGGACCACCCCGCCTTCCGGAGGCGGCACTGGTTCCAGGACCGCCCCATCCACGGCACCGACGCCCATGAGATCAACTGGTTCGCGCCGGATGGGACGCCCATGGGCGACGAGCACTGGCACGATCCCGTCGAGCAGGGCATCGGCGTCTACATCGCCGGCACCGGGCTGGCGGACATGGACGGCCTGCCGGTGGAGGACGACTCGTTCTTCCTGGCCTTCAATCCGCACCCCGAGCGGCGGCGGTTCTGCGTTCCGGCGGCGGGCAACGGGACGACCTGGCAGGTCTGTCTCGACACGGCCGCGGCGAAGCCGTTCCCCGCCCGCGGGCGGCGAGTCGAGGCGGGCGGGACCCTGTCCGTCGCCGGCCAGTCCATGGTGCTGCTCCAGGGCCGCGCCACGTGACCACCGACCGCGCGAGGTCGCGGCGCGGTGCCGGGCCGGTGACGACCCGCGTCGTCCCGAGAGCGACCTATCGCGTCCAGATCCGCCCGTCGTTCGGCTTCCGGGCCGCCGGTCGGCTCGCCCCCTACTTGGAGCGGCTGGGGATCAGCCACTTCTACAGCTCACCGGTCCTGCAGGCGACACCGGGCAGCGAACACGGCTACGACGTGGTGGATCCGCACCGCGTCAACAGCGAACTCGGCGGCGACATCGACCATCGCGCCTTCAGCCGGACCCTTGGTCGACACAACCTTGGCCAGGTGATCGACATCGTCCCCAACCACATGGCCATCCCGGGTGCGGAGAACCCGTGGTGGTGGGACGTGCTCGAGAACGGCCCGTCCAGCCGCTACGCCCAGTACTTCGACGTGGACTGGGACCCGCCCGAGGCCTACCTGCGCAATCGCGTGCTCCTGCCGATCCTGGGCGATCACTATGGGCGGGTCCTGGAAGCGGGTGAGCTGCGCCTCATCCGCGAGGGAGGCTCGTTCATCGTCTCGTACTACGAACATCGGCTTCCGGTCGCTCCGAGAGCCCTTGACGAGCTCGTCGCCGCCGCCGGTGAGCGGTGCGACTCGGAGGATCTCGCCTTCATCGGCGGCGCCCTGGGCCGGCTTCCGCCTTCCACCGCCCTCGACCGGCCCAGTGTCGATCGGCGCCACCGGGACAAGGAGGTCCTGCGGCTACAGCTGGCGCGGCTGGCTGTCGAGCGGGCCGAGGTCGCCCGCGCCCTGGACGAGGTGGTCCAGGAGGTCAATGCTGACCCTGATGCCCTCGACGCCATCCTCGGGCGACAGAACTACCGGCTGGCCTACTGGCGGGCGGCGGGACACGACCTCATGTACCGGCGCTTCTTCGACGTCGCCAGCCTGATCGGGATCCGCGTCGAGGACCCGGAGGTCTTCGCCGACACGCACGCCCTCGTGCTGCGCTGGATCCGTGACGGGGTCGTCGACGGTCTGCGGGTCGACCATCCGGATGGCCTCCGCGATCCAGGCTCGTACTTCCGCCAGCTGCGTTCCGAAGGCCCGCGCGCCTGGTTGATCGCCGAGAAGATCCTCGGGACCGGGGAAGAGCTGCGCGACGACTGGCAGGTGGACGGGACCACCGGCTACGAGTTCCTGGCCCTCGTGGGCGGGCTGTTCGTCGATCCTTCCGCCGAGGCTGCGATGACCGAAGCCTACCGGGCGTTCACGGGCCTCGAGGACGAGCTGCCGGAGATCGTTCGCGAGTCCAAGCTGGCGGTGCTGCGGGAGAACCTCGGGAGCGAGCTGAACCGGCTGACCGGCCTACTGCTCGAGATCTGCGAGCGACATCGGCGGCATCGCGACTACACGCGGCACGACTGCCATGAGGCGCTTCGCGAGCTCGTCATCGGCGTGCCGCGGTATCGCACCTACGTTCGGGCAGAAGCGGGCGAGATCAGCCCTGCGGACGAGGCGACCATCGTGGCCGTCGCGAATGCAGCGATCGAGGCGCGCCCCGACATCGAGTCGGAGCTATTCCGGTTCGTGGAATCGATCCTCACCCTGCGCGTGCGCGGCCGCCGCGAGTCCGAGCTCGTCATGCGGTTCCAGCAGTTGACCGGCGCCGTGATGGCCAAGGGCGTGGAGGACACCGCTTTCTACCGCTATCACCGCCTGGTCTCGCTCAACGAGGTCGGCGGTGATCCGGACCGGTTCGGCGTCACCCCGACCGCCTTCCATGCGGCCAATCGCGCTCGCCATGCGCACCGGCCCGCCACGATGCTCACGACCAGCACGCACGACACCAAGCGAGCCGAGGACGTTCGCATGCGGATCCACGTCCTGTCCGAGCAGCCCGGCGCGTGGGCCGTGGCCGTGGACCGCTGGTCTGGCATCCTCGCGCGGCATCGGACGGGGGAGCTCCCGGATCGCAACGCCGAGTACCTGCTGTATCAGACGCTCGTCGGGACCTGGCCGATCGAGCCGGAACGGCTCGCCGCATACATGGTCAAGGCCGTTCGGGAGGCCAAGGTGCACACCTCCTGGGCCGCGCCGGACGCCGACTACGAGGAGGCGCTCGTGGCGTTCGCCACCGCGGCGACCCGCGACCGGGCGTTCATCGCCGACTTCGAGGCGTTCCTGGGTCCCGTCGTGGCGGCTGGGAGGATGAACTCGATCGCCCAGACGATCCTCAAGCTCACGGTCCCGGGCGTGCCCGACATCTACCAGGGCACCGAACTGTGGGACCTCAGCCTGGTCGATCCGGACAACCGCCGACCGGTCGACTTCGAACGACGGGCCCGGGCCCTCGACCGGCTCTCCGGGGCGTCGCCCGAGGCCGCGCTTGCCGAGATGGACGAGGGTTGGCCGAAGTTGTACGCGATGGCCCGAATCCTGGGGCTTCGAGCCGAGCGGCCGGAGCTGTTCGATCACAGGGCCGACTACCGGGCGCTACGGACTGCCGGCCGGCAGTCCAGGCGCGTCGTGGCCTTCTCCCGGACCGGAGCCCTCGTGGTGGCCGTGCCGCGCCTCGTCCACGGACTGGGTCGCCAGCCGTGGGGTGATGCGCGCACTTGGGCCGACACGCGTTTCAGCCTCCCACCCGGGACCTGGACGAACGTCCTGGATCCGGACGGACTCGGCGAGGTGACGACGTTTCCTGCCGGGCCGGTCCGGGTCGCGCGCCTGTTCGCCGGATTCCCGGCTGCCGTGCTCGTTCGTTCCGAGGACGCCGGGTGACGCGGCGCGACGCCGAGCCCGGGATCGTCCGCGTCTGGGCGCCGCGTGCCGGTACGGTGGACCTGGTCATGGGTCCGGAGGGATCCGAGCTCGATCGCCGCTCGCTCGAGCCATCGGGCGGGGGCTGGTGGAGCGGTCGATGGCCGGATCTGAACGTCGGATCCGACTACCGATTCTCGCTGGATGGCGGGCCGGCCATGCCCGATCCACGCTCGGCCTGGCAGCCCTCGGGGGTCCACGGTCCGTCGCGGATCGTCGACCATGCGGCATTCCCATGGACCGATGCCGGCTGGCGGCCGCCGCCCCTCGTCGACGCCGTGATCTACGAGCTCCACGTCGGCACGTTCACCGAGGAGGGGACGTTCGACGCCGTCCTCGGGCGGCTCGACCACCTGGCGGCGCTCGGCGTGACGCACATCGAGCTGATGCCGGTCAACGCCTTCCCGGGTGTCCACGGCTGGGGCTACGACGGCGTCGCCCTGTTCGCCCCGCACGATCCGTACGGCGGTCCTGACGGCCTGAAGCGGCTCGTCGACGGGTGTCACGCACGCGGCGTGGCCGTGCTCCTGGACGTCGTCTACAACCACTTCGGCCCGGATGGGAACTACACGGGCGCCTACGGCCCGTATCAGACGGACCGATATCGCACGCCGTGGGGCGCCGCCGTCAACCTCGATGGAGCGGGCAGCGATGAGGTCCGCCGGTTCTTCCTCGAGAACGCTCTCGGGTGGCTGCGCGACTACCACATGGACGGACTGCGGATCGATGCGGTCCACGCCATCGTGGACACCTCCGCGGTCCATCTGCTCGAGGAACTCGCGGCCGAGGTGCGCGCGCTCGAGGCGGACATCGGGCGTGATCTCGTTCTCATCGCCGAGAGCGATCTCAACGATCCTCGCCTCGTCCGACCACGGACGGTGGGCGGCTACGGATTGGACGCGACCTGGAGCGACGACCTGCACCACGCCCTCCACGTCGCCCTCACCGGCGAACGCCTCGGCTATTACGAGGACTTCGTGGGCCTTGCCGACATCGTCCGCGCGATGACCGACATCTACGTCTACGCCGGGCGTCACTCGATCCATCGCGATCGCCGCCATGGCCGGCCGGCCGACGGTCTTGACCCCGGCCGGTTCGTGGCGTTCTCCCAGAACCACGACCAGATCGGCAACCGCGCGGCCGGCGAGCGCCTGGTCCATCTGGCCGGCGCCGAGGCCGCGCGGGTGGCGGCCGCCCTCGTCCTGTGCGGGCCGTTCGTGCCGTTGATCTTCCAGGGCGAGGAATGGGCGGCCTCGTCGCCGTTCCAGTACATGACGGACCATGTCGATCCGGGACTGGCCCAGGCAGTCAGCGACGGCCGACGACGCGAGTTCGCGGCCTTCGGCTGGGGGCCAGAGGACGTCCCGGACCCGCAGGATCCGGCCACGTTCGCGCGGTCCCGCCTCGCCTGGAGCGAGATCGATCGCGCACCCCACGCAGCGATGCTGGCCTGGTACCGACAGCTCCTCGCCCTTCGTCGTCGTGTGCCCGGACTGCGCGACGGCGGTCGGCCCGACGTCCGATCCGACCTCGAGGCCGGCTGGATCGCCATCGAGCGAGATGGGGCCTCCATCCTCGCCAACCTCGGCCCGGCCCGCGTGACCGTGCCGTGGCGGGGCCCCGCGGAAGCCGACGCACGGCGCCTCGGCCTCGCCTCCGGTCCGGGCGTGGTCGTCGATGATGCCGGCGTGAGCCTCCCGCCGATGCACGCCGCCATCCTGCTCGACACCGTCGCGGCGGGGCCCGGAGACCCCGTTTGACACGCCGACGGAGCGTCGCCTACGGTCTGGAGACAAGGCGCGACCGGCTCGGATCCTGGATCCTCCGCGCCCTCGAGGACGACCCACGGAGGTCCACGACATCGATCAGATCGGCGCGGACGATGCCAACGACACCTCGACCGCCGACCGTTCGCCCGTCGTGATGAGGCCACCCGCCGGCGCGCAGGCGATGCCGTCGGATGGGCGTCGGCGCGCGGTCATCGAGTCGATCACCCCCAGTGTCGATGGCGGTCGCTTCCCGGCCAAACGCACGATCGGCGAGACCGTCGTCGTGGAGGGCGATGCGTTCGCGGATGGTCACGACGTCGTTCTGGTGCGCCTCCGCCACCGGCCGCCCGGCGAGCGGGCGTGGATCGAGCTGGCGATGGAACCGCTCGGCAACGACCGCTGGCGGGCCACGTTCCCCGCTGACCGTCTCGGTCGCCACGCGTTCACGGTCGTGGCGTGGACCGACGGCTGGTCGACCTGGCGACGCGACCTGCGCAAGCGCCTGGACGCGGAGCAGGACGTCGGCGTGGACCTGCTGATCGGCGCGGACCTCGTGGAAGCCGCACGCCTCCGCGCCATCGAGGTCCACGGCGACACCGACGCCGCGATCCTGGCCGAGTGGGTCGCGCGGCTGCGTGGCGATCGACCGGTGCCGGCGGCGGCGCTGGACGACGACCTGGATCGCCTGATGGTCCGCCACGCGGATCGGAGCCACGAAACGGTCCACGAACCCATGCTGGAGTTGGTCGTCGACCCGGTGCGGGCCCGTTTCTCGACCTGGTACGAGCTGTTCCCGCGATCCGCGTCGCCAGATCCGGACCGCCACGGCACCTTCCATGACGTCATCGCGCGGCTCCCGTACATCGCCGACCTGGGTTTCGACGTCCTCTACCTTCCGCCGATCCATCCGATCGGGGAGACCTTCCGGAAGGGTCCCAACAACGTGACCGTGTCCGGCCCGTCCGATCCGGGCGTCCCGTGGGCCATCGGGTCGAGCGAAGGCGGCCACGACGCCATCCACCCGGAGCTCGGTTCGCTGGCGGACTTCCAGGAACTCGTCCGCGCCGCCGACGGGCAAGGGATCGCGGTGGCCCTCGATATCGCATTCCAGGCATCGCCGGACCACCCCGCCGTCCGGGACCATCCCAGCTGGTTCCGCCATCGCCCGGACGGCACGGTCCAGTACGCCGAGAACCCGCCGAAGAAGTATCAGGACATCTACCCGTTCGATTTCGAATCGCCGGATTGGGCCGGATTGTGGGTCTATCTCGAGGGCGTCTTCCGGCATTGGATCGGCCACGGCGTGCGCGCCTTCCGCGTGGACAACCCCCACACCAAGGCGCTTCCCTTCTGGGAATGGGCGATCGCGCGGATCAAGGCCGACCACCCGGACGTGATCTTTCTTGCCGAGGCCTTCACCCGGCCGAAGGTCATGTACCGCCTCGCCAAGCTCGGGTTCACCCAGTCCTACACGTATTTCACCTGGCGGACGAACAAGCATGAGCTGGCGGACTACTTCCTGGAGCTGACGCGCCCCCCGGTCGCCGACTTCTTCGGGCCGAACTTCTGGCCGAACACGCCGGACATCCTCCACGCGACGCTCCAGCAGGGAGGGCGGCCGATGTTCCAGGCGCGCTACGTCCTGGCGGCGATGGCCTCATCGAACATCGGGATCTACGGCCCGGCGTTCGAGTTGACCGAGAGCACGCCGCGTGAGCCGGACAGCGAGGAGTACCTCCACTCCGAGAAGTACCAGCAGCGGACCTGGGAGCTGCAGGGTCCGACCAGCATCGCGCCGCTGATCCGCCGCGTGAACGAGATCCGGCGTGACCATCCGGCCCTCCAGCGCAACGCCGGTCTGGCCATCCACCGCATCGACGATGATCAGCTGATCGCCTGGTCCAAGAGCACCGACGATCGATCCGATCGGATCCTGACCATCGTCAGTCTCGATCCCGTCAAGGTGCGATCGGGCCTGCTCCACGTTGACCTGGCCGAACTGTGGCTCGATCCCGATCGTCCGTACGAGGTCGAGGACCTGATCGACGGGGGGGTGGAGCACTGGAGGGGCGGCGAGATCCCGATCACGATCGATCCGGCGGGCGTTCCGGCCCGGGTCCTGCGGATCGGGGCGCGGGGCTGATGGCGACGACGGCGCGAACCGCCGAGGGCACCACCTCCGCTCGTGCGGCGAGCAGCCGGGCGCTCGGCGACGAGGCGCTCTGGTACAAGGACGCCATCATCTACGAGGTGCCCGTTCGCGCCTACCGCGACAGCAATGGCGACGGGATCGGCGATTTCAGGGGACTGACCGAGAAGCTCGATTACATCCGAGACCTCGGCGTGACCGCGATCTGGCTCCTGCCCTTCTACGCGTCGCCATTGCGCGATGACGGCTACGACATCGCCGACTTCACCGCCGTCCACCCGGACTACGGGAGTCTGCGCGACGTCCGGCGCTTCATCCGCGAGGCTCACGCCAGGGACCTGCGCGTCATCACCGAACTCGTCTGCAATCACACCTCGGACCAGCACGACTGGTTCCAGCGGGCACGCCGCGCGGCGCCCGGGAGCACGATCCGGGACTTCTACGTCTGGAGCGACACGCCTGACCGCTACCAGGACGCTCGGATCATCTTCACGGACACGGAGACGTCCAACTGGACGTGGGATGCCACCGCCGGCGCCTACTTCTGGCATCGCTTCTTCTCGCACCAGCCGGACCTCAACTTCGACAATCCGGCCGTTCACGACGCGGTCATCCAGGCCCTCGAATTCTGGTTGGAGATGGGCGTGGACGGGCTTCGCCTCGATGCCATCCCGTACCTGTACGAACGTGAGGGCACCAACTGCGAGAACCTGCCTGAGACGCACGCATTCCTCAAGAAGCTCCGAGCCCACGTGGACCGCCACTTCCCGGGCCGGATGCTCCTCGCCGAGGCGAACCAGTGGCCGGAGGATTCGGTCGCGTACTTCGGGGACGGCGACGAATGCAACATGGCCTTCCACTTCCCGGTCATGCCGCGCATGTTCATGGCGGTCCGGATGGAGGACCGGCTCCCGATCGTCGACATCATGGAGCAGACCCCCCACATCCCCGACAACGCCCAGTGGGCGATGTTCCTGCGGAACCACGACGAGCTGACGCTCGAGATGGTCACGGACGAGGAGCGGGATTACATGTACCGCTCGTACGCCCATGACCCCCGCATGCGAGTCAACGTCGGGATCCGGCGGCGTCTCACCCCCCTTCTCGACAACAACCGCCGGCGGATCGAGTTGATGAACGGACTCCTGTTCTCACTGCCCGGCACGCCCGTCCTCTACTACGGGGACGAGATCGGTATGGGGGACAACGTCTTCGTCGGGGACCGGAACGGGGTCCGCACGCCGATGCAATGGAACGGCGATCGCAATGCCGGGTTCTCGAGCGCCAACCGCCAGCAGCTCTACCTCCCGGTGGTGGTCGATCCCGAGTATCACTACGAGGCGGTCAACGTCGAGGTCCACCAGGCGAACCCGCAGTCCTTCCTGTGGTGGATGAAGCGGCTCATCGACCTGCGCAAGCGGCACCCGGCGTTCAGTCGCGGGACGCTCGAATTCCTGGACCCGGAGAACCACCGCATCCTGGCGTTCGTCCGCCATCACGGCGACGAGTCGATCCTCGTGATCGCCAACCTGTCGCGTTTCGTCCAACCCGTCGAACTCGACCTCTCTGCCTATGCCGGCCGTGTCCCGGTCGAGGTGATGGGCCGGGTGGAGTTCCCCCAGATCGGGCAGGGGCCGTACTTCCTGTCCCTGGGCCCGCACGCATTCATGTGGTTCCTGATCGAGCCGCTGCCCGAAGGATCCGTCGGCACGGGACCTGCCGCCGCGGACGAGCTCCCCGTCCTTCCGTCCGTCGCCGCCTGGCAGGATCTGCTCGACGGCGGCGATCATGCGCCCATCGCCCCGGTACTGGGCCGCTGGATCGCCCATCGCCGATGGTTCCGCGGCAAGTCGCGCCGCATCAAAGGCCTCAGGACCCAGGACCTCATCCGGATCCCCGTGGGCGATCGCTCGGCGGTCGTGGTGGTGGTCGAGGTCTCTTATGTGGACGGCGAATCCGAGTCGTATCTCGTCCCGCTGACCGCGATCACCGCCGCCGAAGCGGCGCCGATCCTGGAGGCGAGCCCGACCGCGGCGATCGGTCGCGTTCCGCCGTCGGGCGGATCGGCCGAGTTGGTCCTGCTGGACGCCACCGCGGATCCGGCGTTCATGACCACGCTGCTCGACGCGATCGCCGCCCGCCGACGCCTTCGGGGCCGATCCGGTGAGCTCGTCGGGCGCCCGGAAAAGGGCTTCCGGGCCATCGTCGGGCGAGATCCGGCCGCCCTCGAGCCCACGCCGGTCAAGGGAGAACAGAGCAACAGCTCCACGATCTTCGGCGACCGGGCCATCCTGAAGCTGTATCGCGTCACGCAGCCCGGCACGAATCCAGACTTGGAGGTCGGGCGCGCGCTCGTCGAGCGCGGTTTCGTCCAGACGCCGGCGGTGGCCGGTTCCATCGACTACCGGCCCGATCGCGGCTCGGCCGGAACGGCCGTCCTCGTCAACGCCTTCGTCCCGAACCAGGGCAATCTCTTCGTGCACACGCTCGAGGAACTCGGCGGCTTCTTCGAGCGCGCCGTCGCGGTGCCACGTCTGGCAGACGGCGAGGGCCTTGACCCGGCCAGCCTGATCGAGGCATCCCGTGAGGAACCGCCTCTCGACGTCCGCGAGTCCATCGATGCGTACCTCGAGACCGCCCGGCTGGCGGGGATCCGGACGGGCGAACTGCACGTGACGTTGGCCGGCGTCGTCGATGATCCCGCGTTCGTGCCAGAACCGTTCAGCGAGCACTATCAGCGCTCGGTCTACCAGTCCATCAACGCGTCTACGAGGCGCAGCCTGGATCTTCTCGCCAAGCGGCTCCCCGGTCTTCCGGACGGCGCCGCTCGGGATGCGTCCCTGATCCTGGAACGGCGCGACACCCTCGACGTCCAACTCCGGACGCTGCTCAGTCACAAGTTCGGAGGGATGCGAATCCGGACGCACGGAGACCTGCACGCCGAGCAGATCCTCTACACGGGCAGGGATCTCGTGATCGTCGACTTCGAAGGCGAGCCAACGCGGCCGTTGAGCGAGCGGCGGCTCAAGCGCTCGGCGCTGCGCGACGTCGCCGGGATGCTTCGATCGTTCAACTACGCCAGCCATGGTTCCCTGCTTCGGCCCGAGATGGGTGCCGCCATCCGACCCGAGGACGTCGACGCCCTCGAGGGCTGGGTGCGCACCTGGAACCGCTGGGTCGGAGCCGCCTTCCTGTCCGGATACCGCGAGGCGACCGAGGGAGCAGCGTTCCTGCCCTCGGACGATCGGGAGTGGGTGACCCTCCTCGACGCCTTCCTCCTGGAGAAGGCGTGCTACGAGCTGAACTACGAGCTCAACAACCGGCTCGACTGGGTGGCCATCCCCATCCGAGGGATCCTCCAGCTCGTCGGTGGGTAGGTCCACCGGTACGGCCGGCGGGTAGAGCGGGGAGCTGATCGACGCCGCCCGGGACGTCGGCCGCTTGACCGTGCCGATGAGCAGAAGCCGGTGCCGCAGGGATCGGTCGAAGCGTAGGACCGATCGTCGGGCAGGCCCTCGGCCCGGCGGAGCTGGCCCACGACCCGGGGAACAGCGGGATGCGCGCGATCCTCCAGCAGCGAGGAAGGGCGCGCGCCGATCTCGCATGGGCGGGGCCCTGTCCGTCCCCCGATGCGCCCCGGTCGACCGACGTCAGCTCCGGCGACGGCGCGGGTTGACCCTGCGTCGGCTCGCGCCGTCGCCCCCCGATGTGCCGACCGGCTCCGGCGCCTCGGGAAGGACCGGCAGCTCCTCCTGGCTCTCGAGTCCGGCTCGGATGATGCGCCGCATCTCGGCGTCGACGAGGGGATCCGTCTCCACGGGCTGGTAGGCCGCGAGCCGCCGCTCGACCTCCGCGGCCGCGCGCTGGGAGGCGTCCCTGGCGCCGGCCTTGATCCAGTTCTCGCGATTGTCCCGGTCCACCACGGGGGACGGCAGGTACAGCTCCGACGGCCAGTGGGCGGTCGTGTGCTCGGCCATGATCAGATGCTGGTCCGCCATGAGCTGGTCGATCAGGGGGCCGACGGGCAGGTCGTCGCGCGGTTCGACGTCGCGCACGAAGCGCAGCGCCTGTCCGCACATCTCGTCGTCGAAGACGAGCTTGGACAGGCTGAACACGAGCAGGAAGTCCAGCATGCCGGGGCCGCTCACCGAGTTCACCCCTGCGAGGGCCGCGATGAGCGCGCTCCCGAACGTCTCGGCGCCGGCCTGGGCGTCCAGGATCGGGCTGTCCGAGAGGGCCAGGTAGGACTGCGTCGGGAAGCCCAGGGATTTGCCGACCTCCACGTAGGCTGCGTCGAGCTGGAGCGCCTCGACGGCCGCCATCGGCGACGACGCGACCTTCATGTGGAACGTGGCGGGCGCGCCCCCGAACAGGACCGGCGCACCCGGTCGGATGATCTGCGCCATCGTGATCCCGGCCAGGACGTCGATGGTATGGAAGACGGTTGCGCCGACCGTCGTCACCGGCGCGATCAGTCCCATCAGCGTGACCGGCACGATCTCGACCGGGACGCCCGCCTCCACGCAATCGATCAGGTTCTGGCACGAATCTTCGCTGTAGCGGAAGTTGCCGGTCGCCGTGATGGTGAAGATGCTCAATGGACGGGCGATCAGGTCCGCGCGGTCCGAGCGGAACAGCTGCATCAGCTCGACCATCCGCTCGACCCCGTGCTCCGTGAAGGCCCCGGACACGACGGGCTTCCTGGAGTTCGTCAGCGACATGTACAGGCGCCAGGCATCGGAGACCTGGGGCTCGATGTCGTCGTTGGTGGAGAAGGCCGTGGCCAGGTAGGCGATGTGCTGGAGGCCGTCGGCCAGACGAACGTACTCGACGAAGTCGGTCGAATCCGCGAGCCGTACCTCCCCGGTCCGATGGTCCATCCATTTCAGCCCGGACGAGCCTGGGACGAAGTGGACGTGATCTCCCCCGAGATCGGCGTGCGGGACGCCGTCCCGGTCATACAGGGTGAAGGACGACGGCGCGCTTGCGATGGCTCGCTCCACGACGTCACGCGGGAACAGGACGCGCTCGCCCCCGGCGTCAAGCGGGAGGCCGGCCGCCAGCAGCCGGCGCCGCATCTCCGCGCCGCGGATCTCCATACCCGTCTCGGCCAGGACGCGCAGGGCCTCGTCGACGATCCGGCCGATGAGGTCATCCGAGAGCACGCGCAGGTAGGGTCGCATCAGGGGCGGAACGCTACCGTACCTGGCGCGGCGATGCCGTCGCGCTTCGCCCGGCGGGACATCGGCTGGGAGCGCGGCGCCTTCAGCTCGTCGACCGACCGTGCCCGCTACAGTTGGGGCGTGATCCTCGGTGATGTCGCCCTCCTGATCGTCGCGCTGTTCGTCATCCTGGTCGGCGCGGAGCTGTTCACGAACGGGATCGAGTGGTTCGGCCGCAAGCTGGAGCTGGCGGAGGGCGCCGTGGGGTCCGTTCTGGCGGCGGTCGGGACAGCGATGCCGGAGACGATGATCCCCGTGATCGCCATCCTGTTCACGAGCGGCGACGCCGGACATGAGATCGGCGTGGGCGCGATCCTCGGCGCCCCGTTCATGCTGGCGACCCTGGCGATGTTCGTGACGGGCGTCGCCGTGCTCGCCCGAAGCCGGAACGGCCGCTCCGACGTGATGCTGGTGGACAAGGGGGTCCTCACCCACGACCTGCGCTACTACGCCGTCTGCTATGCCATCGCGATCGGCGTCGCGTTCGTGCCCGTCGACCTGTTCATCGTCAGGATCCTGGCGGCCTTCCTCCTGATCGGCATCTACGGCTGGTACGTCAAGGAGCATTTCGAGGCGGACCCGGACGTCGACGCCGAGGACCTGTCGCCGCTGCGTCTCCATCGTGTTGACCGACGCGCCCACCGCAGCGACCCGTCCGTCCCGCGGCTGCGCGTCGTCTCCCTGCAGGTCATCGCCGCGCTGATGTTGATCATCATCGGAGCGTTCTTCTTCGTGGATGCGGTCGGGGCGGTCGCATCGAGCTTCGGCCTCGACGAGGCGTTGCTGGCGCTGGTCATCGCGCCGATCGCGACGGAGCTTCCCGAGAAGTTCAACTCGGTGATCTGGGTGCGCCAGCGCAAGGACACCCTGGCGATGGGCAACATCACCGGGGCGATGGTCTTCCAGAGCGCCATCCCCACGGTGGTCGCCCTCCTGTTCGCAGGGGCAGCCTGGACGGTTACGGAGGGATCGCTGCTGGCGTTCGCCTCGGCCGGGATCGCGTTCGCGTCCGTGTTCGTGATCTTCGCCCTCGGGCGGTCGAACGAGCTTCGCGGACGGCGGTTGCTCTTCGGCGGCGTGCTCTACCTCGTCTACCTGATCCTCGTCGCGCTCCAGCTGTCCGGCGCCCTGGGCTGATCGCTCAGCCGCCGGGTCCGGCGCCCTGCGTCGCGACGACCTGCAGCACCATCGGAGTCAGGCCGGTCCGGGCCCGGTTCTGGCGCAGCACCGCCGATCCCATGGCATCCACGGCCTCGGATCGGATCCCGGACCCGTCGCGGGGCCGCTCCGAGTCGGGCTAGATGGCCAGCCGCTCGTCGCTGTCGCGTCGCGTCAGCTCGACCCGGCGGAGCGCCGGGGTCAGGTCGTCCCACGCGAAAGGGCCGGTCATCGGTCTCCCGCCGCCGGCGGCCACCAGCGCCACTCCATGGTGGCGTGCAGCGGGGCGCCCGGCTCCAACCGCCGAGGGGCGATGTTCGGGAAGTCGGGCGGGGCTGTCTGAGGCTCCACGCACAGGCCCTCGTCGCGCTCGTCGTAGACCACCCAGTGGTCGCAGTCCGATCGGATCTCCAGGGCGACGCGATCGGGCCATGTCAGGCGAGGCGCACGGCGCAGTCCCGTGAAGCAGTCGTCCCACGGTCGCGGCCCGGGGTCGGTCAGCTCGCCTGTGGGAAGGCCGTCGTCTCCGCGTCGGTACATCCGCTCCGGTTCGAATCGAAGGACGGCCGGCCCCGATGGCGGTCGCGGACTCCCGGTCGCGCCCGTCAGGACTCGGCGGAACCAGGGATGCCAGCCCAGCGCGCCGGGCATCGCCTCGTCGGCCTCCAGCGTGAGGCGCACGCTGAGGCCGTCGTCGTCGAGCGCGAACTCCTGACGGACCCGCCCGCGGAACGGCCAGTCCGGCCCGAGATCGATGGCCATCGCGTCCGGAGCGGTCACCGTCCACGGGCGCTCGAGGGCCGTCCCATGGATGGCGTGCGGCGGGAGGTTCAGGGGCAGGCGCACGTCCCGGCCGTCGAAGGTGAATCGGCCCTCGCGGATCCGGCCCGCGAACGGAGCCATCGGGTAGCAGCCCCAGCGGATGGGCCCGTCACCGTGCGTCACGAGAAGCTCATCGCCGAACACCACGAGCGAGGT
>Ga0224505_10001498_pt1 | contig 14569 bp, 9 predicted proteins | sample SF_Jan12_sed_USG_FD_169102 | JGI IMG/M metagenome (GOLD analysis project Ga0224505, IMG submission 169102) | Sediment microbial communities from San Francisco Bay, California, United States - SF_Jan12_sed_USGS_4_1 | ecosystem: Environmental > Aquatic > Marine > Sediment | place: USA: California... | reverse complement strand
GGCCACGCTCGTCACGTTGGCCTCGTTGATCGTCTACAAGGCCTTCCGGGGGCGCAAGACGCTGCGGGGGGCGGTGATCCTGAGCCTGGTGGGCAGCAGCACCTTCGCCGTCGCCTTCGCCACCGCCAACATCGCCCTGCTCGCTCGATGGCTCAACAAGGACATCACCCTCACCGGGCGGGTGCCGCTGTGGGAGAACCTGATCCCGATCGCCCTGCAGAAGCCGTTTCTGGGCCACGGGTTCGGGGCCACGTTCAACGGCTTTTTCAGCCCGGTGCACGAGGTGTGGATCCAGAACCGGTGGAATCCCAGCCACGCCCACAACGCCCTGCTGCAGATCTGGCTCGAGATCGGGATCTTCGGCGTGCTGCTCTACCTGGTCATTTACCTTCGCTCGATCAGGAATGCCACCCGGATCGTCGCTATCGTGCCCGGCCCGGTCGGCCTCTGGCCCCTGACGTTCTTCACCACCGTGCTGATGATGTCGATCACCGAGACCGGTGTCGGCTCGGAGCCCCTCGGCTGGATGATGTTCATGGTGGCTGTGTTGTCGACCTCGCTCCACCTGCAGCACCGCAGTTCCCTCGGGCTCTCCAACGACATCAGGGCGGCGGTGAGCGCCGGCTCGGCCGGCGCCGTCCGGCCGTGAGGGCCCGCAGCCGGCTCAACCCTCTCCGCCTGACTCCCCGGGGACAGCGGCCGGTGGCCGGCCCTCGCCGTAGCGCTTCGGGCCCAGCGGCTGGCGGGGCGGTCGGCGCTCGGGCTGTTCCCCGGGTGCCGGCTCGTAGGCGCCCACGGCGGCCCCGGCGTCGGGCCGGGCCCGCCCGTCGGCATCGGTCGCCAGGGCCGGCAGTCGCAGCGCCGCAACGGGCCGTCCCACCAGCGCGCTGCCCGGCGCCGGGCGGAAATCGGCGACGACCGGGTCCTCCCCTGGCAGGGTCACCAGCCGGACGCCGTCGGCGATGACCAGATCGGTTTCGGCGGCCCGGGGCACCGGCCGATCGGTCACGAACACGTTGCTGTCGGACACGACGGCCCGGGCGTTGTGCACTGTGAGGGCCATGCTTCCGGGCCGGGCCCAGGCCAGATTGGCGACGAACCGCACATCCAGGGCCCGCCCCGCCGCCAGTTCTACCGGTCCCCCTTCCAGCCCGGCGGTGCGGGCGTTGTGGTAGGTCGTGTTGTGGACCACGTCCACCCGGGACGATTCGAGCACCAGCACGGCCCGGCCCCCGTTGTTGATGATCACGTTGTCGGCCACCAGCACCCGCCCCGTGTAGCCGGTCTGGTCGGCTTGGTCGACGATGATGCCGTTGCCATCGGTGATGATCGGGTTGGACCGGAACATCGAACGGACCTTGTTCTCGTTGCGGTACACGAGGTTGCCCACGATCCGGTCATGGTAGCCGTCGGGCCCCGGGTCGGTGCCGGCATCGCGAGAGTGCCACAGGGAGATCCCGCTGCCCTGCTCCGACCCCCAGAAGCTGTTGTCGTGGACCTCGTTGCCCGTGATCTCCAGGTTGGTGGCCTCGATCGAGGTGATGCCACCCACCGCCATGCCCGCGATCGTGTTGCCGGCCAGCCGTACATGGTGGTTGCCCCGGGTCATGAGGCCCCAGCCGTAGTCGTTGTCGGGCCCGAAGCCCTCCCCCACCACGGTGAGGCCCTCCACCGCCACGTAGTCGCCCAGGATCTCGATCCCGTTGCCGGCGGTGGCCACGATCCGGGGCTTCTGGCCCGGCGCGGCGGCGATCCGGATCCACGCCCCAGCCGTGCCCGACACGCTGACCTCCACGTGTGAGCTGGTGGGCGTGAGCCGGTCGCCCCGATAGTCACCGCCCATGAGGTACAGGGTGTCGCCCGGGGTCAGCCGGTTGACGGCCACCTGGAGAGATCGCCAGGCCGAGGCCGACGTCTGGCCATCGTGAGCATCGTCGCCCGTGACGGGGTCGACGAACAGCACGTTCGGTCGGTCATCGCTGGCCAGCGAGCCTACGGCCGGCACCGCCGGCACCAGGCGGGGACGGGGGAGGTCGTCGGGAGCCATGGCCACGGTGGGCCCGGTGGCTGGCGACGGATCCTGGTCCGGCCCGTTGGGAGAGCACGATACGACGAGCAGCCCCAGTGCTACGAGGAGCAGGCCGGGTGTCGCCCCCCGGTGACGGCCGATGGGCCGGTTCCGGGGGCGTCGGCCGCGCCCCGCCGCCGTCAGGTGACGGCGCTCCTCCCGGCACCGGCCGACGGCCGGCGCCGCTCCATGCTCGACAGGAGGAACACGATGGCCGCCATCGCCACCGTCAGGTAGATCTCGCTGGCGATCGTGGTGTACACGGCGGTCGACCACTGCCCCTCGGGCAGGAACCGGACGTTGAGCCCGAAGTTGACGGCCGCCGCCGACAGTGTGGCACCCACCCGCCACCACTGGTGGCCCGAGGCGCTCAGGCAGTTCCCCATCAGGTACTGGACGCAGCGGATCAGAGGCAGGACCGACAGCATCCGGATGGCCCCGATGGCGTCGTTGTACTCCGAGCCGGCCACGACCGGCACCAGCGGGGCCAGCACCAGGAAGCCGACGGCCACCACGAGGGCCACCCCGACACCTGGGGCCAGAAGGCGTCGCAGCACCCTCATCGTGGGTCGGGTGCCGTGGCGGCCGGCCTCGAACATGTCGGCGTCGCTGGCCCGCAGCAGCACGAGCAGGGGCAGGTAGCCGAACTGGATGATACGGGCGGCGACGGTGTAGATGGCAGCGTCGGCCCCATGGCCGTAGCGGACGAGCAGCGGACGGTCCGACACGTCCACCACCGACTCCGACACCGAGTTCACGGCGAACGGGAGCCCCTCGCGCACATCGCCCACCGACAACCGGGAGAGACTGGGCCGGGCCCCGAAGTAGCGCCATATGTACCCGATGGCCATCAGCGCCCCCAGACCGAACGTCACCAGGTTGGTCACCGCCCAAAACATCAGGCTGCCCCCGCCCACTAGGGCGAACAGCAGCAAACCGGTGAGCCGGATGGCCACCACCCCCAGGCGGATCTGGGCCGAGTCCCGGATGCGCCGGGTGCCGTTGCCGATGAACACGGCGAGCTCGGTGATCCAGAAGAGGTTCAACTGGGCGATCACCAGGCTGGCGTAGACCCAACCGTTCACCGCCGGCAGGATCAGGGGCTTGGCCACGATCACCAGCAGGGCACCGATGCCGGGCCCCCACACCCCCATCGAAAGGGCACGCTGCCAGGTGTCGCTGACGTCGGCCCCTTGCGACACCCGCTTGATGAGGATGGCGTGGGAGCCGATCGAGCTGAGGCTGGCCACCGGCATCGCCACCGCCAGCACGCCGCCCATGACGCCGAAGTCCTCGGGAGGCAGCAGCCGGGTCAGGGCGAAGAAGACGAGCATCGAGCTGCCCAGCTGGAGCAACTCGACAACCAGGGACCAGCTGAGGCGGCTTCGCATGCCGTGCGGGCCGCCACCGGCCGCCACCCTGGACCGGACCGTATCGAGCAGGGCCACCGCCACTAGCGGGCGGCTCCGACCCGGTGGGAGGGGCCCATCCGGGAGCGCACCAGGGCGCGGCCGAAGTGGGCCAGGAACCGGGAGTTGGTGACGAGGTACCGGCGCCACAGCCGGCGGGGCTCCTGGCCCAAGCGATACAGCCACTGGAGACCGGTGCGCTGCATCCAGGCCGGCGCCGGCGCCAGGTTCCCGGCACCGTAGTCGAAGGCGGCGCCGACGGCCAGCATGGCGGCGTTGACCTGGCCTCGGTGGGCAGCCACCCACCGCTCCTGGCGGGGGCAACCCCGACCCACGAGGACCACACCGGCTCCCGAGCCGTTCATGCGGGCGATATCGGCCTCGTCCTCGGCCGGGGTGGCGTCGCGGAACCGGTCGGGTTGGACGTCCACCACCTTCGCTCGGGGGTGGCGCCGCTCGATCTCGGCCCGGAAGGCGTCACAGGTCTCCTCGGTGGACCCGAACAGATAGATGCCGACCCCCTCCTCGGCCGCCGCCTCGATCACCTTCCAGGTGAGATCGGGCCCGTACACCCGGTCGTCGAGGCCGGTGTGGTGCAGCCGGTTCATAGCCCAGCGCACCGGCTGGCCGTCCGGTGTGACCAGGTCGATCTCGTTCACGACAGCCCGGAAGGCGGGGTCGCCCACCGCCTCCATCAGGCCGTGCACGGCCAGGGCCGACACGGCGTAGGAGCGGTGGTTGCGGGCCGCGTCCATGATGGCGGCCGTGGCGTGCCCATAGGTCGTCACGCTTACGTCGACCCCGAACAGGTCGACCTTGGATCCCGGTGCGTCGGCCGGCCCATCCACCGGCGCTGCGTCCATCACGCCCCCAGCCAGCGTTGGGAGCCGTTCTCGTGGATGTCAGTCAGGATGGCCCGGATGTCGTAGTTCAGCTCGAACGACGGGAAATGGGCCTGGAACTTGCCGATGTCGGAGATCCACCAGATGTGGTCACCGATCCGGTTGTCGGCCTGGTACTCCCACTTGAGCTCGCTCCCCGCGATCTCCTGGCACAGGTCGATCGCCTCGAGCATCGAGCAGTTGGCGTAGCGGCCGCCCCCGATGTTGTAGGCCTCCCCCGCCCGGGGGGCCTGACGGAAGGCGTCGAAGGCCCGAACCAGGTCCACGGCGTGGATGTTGTCCCTGACTTGCTTGCCGAGGTAACCCAGCACGGTATACGGATCGCCGGTGACGGTGCACCGCATGAGATAGGCCAGGAAGCCGTGCAGGGCGGCACCCGAGTGGCCGGGCCCGGTGAGACAGCCCCCGCGAAACACCCCGGTGTTCAGGCCAAAGTAGCGGCCGTACTCCTGGCACATCACGTCGGCCGCCACCTTGGAGGCCCCGAAGATGCTGTGGGTGGAGTTGTCGAGCGTCATCGACTCGGGGATGCCGCGCTCGGCCCATTCGTGCGAGGGATCGAGCTCCCACCGCTGGTCCAGCTCCACCAGCGGCAGCCGGTTGGGGGTGTCGCCGTAGACCTTGTTGGTTGAGGTGAAGATGAACACCGCCCCCGGCGCCCGGTTCCGGGTGGCCTCCAGCAGGTTCATCGTGCCGAGGGCGTTGACCTCGAAATCGGTGAGCGGCTCGTTGGCTGCCCAGTCGTGCGACGGCTGGGCCGCGGTGTGGACCACGAGCTTGATGTCAGTGCCGTACGAGGCGAACAGGCCGTCAACGGCCGACCGGTCGCGGATGTCGATCTGGCGGTGGCGGTAGTTGGGCACGGAGTCCCGCAGATCCTGCACGGCCCAGGCGGTTGACGCCTCGGGCCCGAAGAAGTACGCCCTCATGTCGTTGTCGATGCCGATCACGAGGTCGAACGACGACGAGAACCAGCGCACGGACTGGGCTCCGATGAGGCCACCCGACCCCGTCACGATTGCGATCTCCACCCGGTACCAGCCTTTGCAGCAACAGCGCGCTCCACGCCAAGGCGCGCACCCGACAGGGTCCGAGGTTGGAGGGTAGCGAGACGGGCCCTAAACCGTGCCTCCCCGGGCCGCCCGGCTCCCCAGCCAGGCGGCGGCCAGGGCCAGGGCGCCGACGATGCCGTAGCCGCCGGATGGAGCCAGCAACCCCCGCCGGCCCGGGGAGGGGCCGGCCACCATCGGGGTGGGGGCACGCTCGAGCCGTGGTCGGCCTCCACTGCCGACGACGGGATCGTCGGCGCCCTGGCCCTGGTAGGCCAGCAGGTCGACCGGAGGATCGCCGTCCAACGGCAGGGGCAACGCGGCAGCCGGAGGCGCCTCGACAGCGGCCGGGTGGACGGCGGGCCCGATCGGGGAGGGTGTGCCGGGGGCCGAGGTACCGGCCGGCGGCAGCGAAGCGGAGCCGGCGGCCCCGGTGAGGGGCCCGGGACCGACACCGTCGGCCGGCCGCTCCCCGTCGGCGGCCCACACGGTGGTGGCCGGGCTCCGGGCCGTGGTCGCCGGATCGGCGGCAGGCTGGGCTGTGATCAGGCTGCTCCAACCCAGCCCGGAGCCCGGCCCGGCGCCGCCGTCGGCCGTGCCTCCGGCGCCGATGGCGGGGACCGGGCCCGGGAACATGGCGGCGTCGACCACCAGCTCCGACGACCCCGGGTCGACACCCCGGTTGCCGCCGGCCGCTACATTGGCCGCCCCGGAGGGTCGACCCTCGGCCACCCAGCCCCGCGCCGTCCAAAAAACGTTGTCCCGGATGCGAATGGGGTGCGGACCGAAATCCTGGGTGGCCCGGACCCGGACGGCCCGGGCGGCTGCCGGGTCGCCCCGCAGGCCCCAGATCCAGTTCTCCACCACGTCCACCCCGCCGTGGCCCACCCAGATCGCCCAGTCGTTGGAGCCCGGGGTCCCAGCCAGATTCAGGTTCCAGATCCGGTTGGCCCGCACCGTGACGGCGTCGAGCTGGCCCGGGTGGGGATTGGGCACGAGGTTCACATAGTGGGCCGAGATGGCCCCGCCGTTGAGCGGTGCCAGGTCGTGGATGGCGTTGCCGACCACGGTTATGTCCCGGGTACCGGGCTTGATGTCGATCCCCTCGGCCCCGGTCTGCGAGATGTCGTTGCCCCGGACGGTCACGTCACCGGTGGTGTCCACCCACTCCGCTCCCCCATAGCCGAGGTAGATGCCCTCGCCGTAGGTGGCCGCCGTTCGGCCGGTGAGGTCCACCACGTTGTCTTCCACCACCACCCAGGAGCTGGGGGCGTGGCTGGCCCAGTGGCCGCCGACATGGATGCCGGCGTGTCCGGCGAGGGTCACCCGGTTGGCAGCGATCCGCACCGGTTGATCGTCGCTGCCCCGGCACTGCAGGCAGCGGATACCGAACTGGGCGTTGCGTACGCTCACACCCACCACGTGTACATGGTCGGCGGCGATGACGTCGAGGGCCCCTTGCCCGCTGCTCTGGTTGCCGGGGTCGATCCACACCCCGGGGTCGGCGGTGATGACGATCGGGGCCTGGGCCGTGCCGTCGGGCCCTGGTCCGCCGCTGCCGTCGTGGCGGCCCTGGTATACGAGCCGGCCCGGGATGTCGGACCGCAGGCGCAGCACGTCCCCCGGTTGGGCCGAGGCCACCGCCAGTTCCCAGTCGGCGAGCGAGCGGACCTCCCTGGTCGTTCCCGCCCCCACCGGCGCCACGACGTCGGCCGCACGGGCGCGCCGGCCGTGGGCGTCGTCCCGGCCCGCCTGCGGCGCCGGGCCCGGCGAACCCAGCGTCAACAACATGGTGCCCAGCACGAAGCACAGCAGCAGGGCGGCGGTAGCCACCCGCCGGTGGTGGGCCAGACGAACGGCCATTCCTGGGCATCGACCACCCAGCCAGGGGCCTTGAGGCATTCGACCCGGGCCGTACCGGCCCGATTGGCCCCGCGCCGGCGGACGATCCGATAGTGTTGCCTGGTCTGTTGCCTGCCACCCCGCAGCGCTCAGGCTGACCCGCCGCACAACCCAGGGGTTTCTCAGTGACACAACCGGCACGCATCCCGGGCGCGGGGTGGTGATGGTGAGTTCATCCGGCGCGCTCGCCGACGAGCTCGAGCTGGCCGACTACCTGCGCATCATGCGCCGACGGTGGCTGTGGATCCTCGTGCCGGCCGTGGCCGTGTGCACGCTGGCCACGGCGGTCACCGCCACCCGATCTCCCACCTGGTCGGCCTCGGCCCAGGTCTCGGTCGGCGGCTCGGCCGCTCAGGAGGCGATCTCCGGAGGCGCCTCGGGTGCGGCCGGTGTGCGGGAGCTGTCCAACGAGGTCGACCTGGCTCTGAGCGACCAGGTACGCCAGGAGGTGGCGAGCCGCCTGGGGTTCACCCCCGACGTCGACATCGCCGCCGCCGAGTCGTCCGACGCCATCCTGTTCACGGCGACCGCCCCCACCGCCGAGGCGGCGGCCACTGCCGCCAACACCTGGGCCGACGTGTACGTCGAGACCAAGCGGCAGGACGCCATCGACAGCATCGACGGCGCAGTGGAAGCGTTCCAGGCCGACCTGGCCGACTTTCGGGCCGAACGGATGGAGATCCGCAAGCCGATCGATGATCTGGACGACCAGCTCGCCGGCGATATCACCGAGGAGGAACGGTCGGTGCTAGAGGGTCAGTTGGCCCGCCTCGAGAACGACCTGGAGCCCGATCTCAACGTGGTCGACGCCAAGGTGGAGGCGGTGGCCGCCTCGATCGCCGAGCTCCAGCTGAACAGCCGGCTGGCCGCCGCCGGCGCGGCCCGGGTGGTCCAGGTGGCCGCCCCACCCCAACACCCCACGAACGCCTCCATGGAGCGCAACCTCCTGCTCGGCCTGGTGATCGGGCTGATCCTGGGGGCGGCCGTGGCTCTCCTGGTGGAAAACCTGGACCGCACGATCAAAGGCCCCGACGACGTGGCCGCCCTCGGTCTGCCGCTCCTGGGCGGCATCCCCGAACCAGGCCGACCGCTGGACGACGGCGATCTCGCCCTGGCCACGCTGCGCCATCCCCGTTCGCCGGTGGCCGAGGCCTACCAGAAGGTGCGGACCGCCGTGGAGTTCGCCCTCCTGGGCCGAGAGATCAACTCCCTGCTGATCACCAGCCCCGACCAGGGCGAGGGCAAGACCACCTCGGCCGCCAACCTGGCCTGGGCCATGAGCGCCGTCGACCACCGGGTCGCCCTGATCGACGTCGACTTCCGGCGGCCCCGGATCCACCGGATCTTCGAATGTCCGCTCGAGCCCGGCCTGTCCGACAACCTCCGCTCGGGAGTGCCGCTGGACAAGCTGGCCGTGCGGGTGGGCACGCCCGGCAGCCGGAACCTGGTGGTGATCCCCACCGGCGCACTGCCCCCCAACCCCGGCGAGTTCGTGGCCTCACCGGCGTTCGCCGCCGTCATCCGTGACCTCGAACAGCAGGCCGACCTGGTGATCCTCGACGCCCCGCCGGTGGGGCCGGTGTCGGACGCAGTGTCGATCGGACGCATCGTCGATGCCGTCATCGTGGTCGCCCGGTCGGGCCGGACGACCCGGGACCAGCTCCGCGAGACGGTCGACAGCCTGCGCCAGGTGGGAGCCGATGTGATCGGCGTCTGCCTGGTGGGCGTGGCCTCGAGCGAATACGGCTCGTACTACGGGAAGGACCGCGACCGGGACAGTACCCGGCCCCCCCGCTCCCTGGAAACCGGTCGGCCGGGCGTCGACCTGACGTCCCCGCCCGCCACTTCCGGGGCCACCCTCCTGAGCCCACGACGACGCCCGTCGCGCCCATCCCCCAACGGTCGCTGAACGGGCGGAGCGGTTGCCCGCCACGGGCTTGCGGCGGGGCCGTCGACCCATCGTGTATCACGGGCGGTTCTCCCGCCTCTCCTACACGGTGGAAACCACACCGTGCAGCGGTCGGAAGCCGACGGTTGGCATGGCATCCGAGAGGCCGCCGCCGACCGCTCAGATTTCTCTGTTTTGGCTGGTGGGCAGAACCCCCCAACCCGGGACGCCCGGCGGCCCCGGTGGGGGATCCTTTGATAGAACTGGTGGTGCAGAGGCGAGCAGGCAGGGCGTGTCACTGACGATTTTCACAAGGATCCTTTCAACTTTGCCGCGACCCGCTCGTCCCCCCATGACCCAGCTGACGGCGGACGTCGGTGTGGTGACCGTCGGCTGGTTCGCCGTGCTGGTGCTGAGCAACATCACCGACACGTTCAAGCGCTCGGACGGGGCGTCGCTGCTGATGGTGGCGGTGGCCTCGCTGGTGACCATGGCCATCATGAAGCGCCGGGGGCTCTACGCCGGCCGCCCCGCCCTGCCCCGCACCGAGGAGATCTCGGCCGTGTTCGTGGCCTCCCTCGGCGGCGCTTCGGCCGTGGCCGTCCTGGCTGCCTTCCTCGACTGGCACATCGGCGCCTGGGAGATCCTGATCGGCTGGCTCATGGTGTTCGGCACCCGCACGCTGGTGCGCGGCCTGCTGCGGGCGCTGGCGGCCGAGATCCCGGGCATCAGCCACGAGGAGCGGGTGCTGATCGTGGGCACCGGCGACGAGGCCCGCCAGATCGCCGATCTCATCGCCGACCATCCCGAGTCGCGCCTGACGCTGGCGGGCGTCGTCGGCAACCTGGCCGTGGCCGAGCGCAGCGGCCTGGCCGAACACTGGATCGGCCCCGTCGGCCGGCTGGTCGAGCTCATGCGCCAGCGGGGTGCCACCGGCGCCATCGTCACCGCCACCGGTTTCCGGGGCGACCAGTTCCGGGCCATCACCCGTGAACTGTTCACCGCCGGCTACGACGTGCACCTCACCACCGGCGTGTCCCGCATGGGCCAGGGCCGCTTCGACGTGCGCTCCCTGGCCCACGAGCCGATCGTGATGATGGCCCGCACCCGCACCCGCCGAACGGAGCTCGTGGCCAAGCGGGTCATCGACATCGTGGGTGCCCTGGTCGCACTGGCGCTGTTCTCCCCGATCATGGTCCTGGTGGCAGTGGCCATCTGGCTGGAGGACCGGGGGGCGGTTACCTACACCTCCCGGCGGGCAGGCCGCCGGGGCGAGCTGTTCGCCATGCACAAGTTCCGCTCGATGGTGGCCAACGCCGACGCTCTCAAGGCCCAGATCCAGGCCGAGAACGAGCGCCACGGCCCGCTGTTCAAGATGTCGAACGATCCCCGCATAACCCGGGTGGGCCGAATCATCCGAGAGACCTCCCTCGACGAGGTCCCGCAGCTCATCAATGTGCTCAAAGGCGATATGAGCCTCGTCGGCCCCCGACCCTGTCTGCCCGAGGAGCTGGCCCTGTTCGACGACGAGCTGAAGGACCGGTCGGCGGTCCGGCCCGGCATCACCGGCCTGTGGCAGGTCGAGGCCCGCTCCAACGCCTCGTTCAACGCCTACCGGCGGCTCGACTTGCACTACGTCGAGAACTGGAGTCTCGGCCTCGATCTGCGGATCCTGCTGGCCACGGTGGAGCAGGTGGTCGTGTCGTTCGCTCTGCTTCCCCTGCGGTTCCTCCGCCGCTCTGCCAGCACCGACGGCGTCACCCCTGCCCCCCGGGCCCACTCCGGCCCTCTGCCGGCCCGGGTCCAGGCGGCTCGGGCCCGTCCCGGCGCAGTCGCTCCCACCATGGAAGATGCCGTTCCCCCGGTTCGGCCCTCCGGCCCCGCGGTGCCGACCGGACCCCTGGCCGGCGAACCGGTGCCGGTGGCGGCCCAGATCCGGCCGCCGTCGGTGTCGGTCAGCCTCGACGCTGTGCTGGCCGAGATCGGCGATGCCAGCCGGGACGACCGCCCGGACGTGGTCATCGATCTTCGCCAGCGCAGCCTGGCCCGCCGGGCGGCCCACCTCGACACGAACCCTTCGCCGGGCCCGGCCGGCCAGCGACCGCCGACGGTCGAGCGGGGCCGCACCAACACCGGAGACTGAGAACACGAAACGGCCGCCCTGCACGGGGCGGCCATCACGGTCACCCACCCCGGCGGGCGCTGGGCTTCGGGCGTCGGTTACCAGAGCTTCCAGGCAGCCTCGCCGCTGGCCCACATCTCGTTCAGGGCCGTATATTCCCGGTAGGTGTCCATACCCATCCAGAAACCGGTGTGGCGGAACAGGCCGAGCTTGCCCTCATGCGTAATGGCCTGCACCGGCCCCCGCTCGAAGAAGTGCTCCGGGTCGTCGCTCGGCACGTAGTCGAGGAACGAGCGGCGGAAGGCGAAGAAGCCGCCCGACACCCATCCGTCCGACGAGGGCTTCTCGGCGAAGTTCGTGACCATGTTGTCTTCGACGCCCAGCTCGCCGTAGCGCGAGGTGGGGTTGACGCCGGTGACGAGACCGATGTTGTCGGAGTCGGCCAGGGCCTGCAGCTCGGCCCGGAGGTCGACATCACCCAGGCCGTCGCCGTAGGTGACCATGAAATAGTCGGTGTCGATCAGGCGGCGCACCAGGTCGATGCGGCCGCCGGTACCGGTGTCGACGCCGGTGTCGACGAGCGACACCTCCCAGTCGTCGAGTGTCTCGCGGTCGAGGAAGTCGATCGCGCCGGATCCGGTTTCGATGCGCAGGTCGGACATCATCCGCTGGTATTCGAGGAAATACTGTTTGATGTCCCACGCCTTGTACCCGAGGCACAGGATGAAACGACGGAACCCGTGGGCCCCGTACAGCTTCATGATGTGCCACAGGATCGGCTGGCCACCGATGTCGATCAGTGGCTTGGGCAGGCGCTCTGACGCCTCTCGGATGCGGGTCCCCTGGCCACCGCACAAGACGATGACCGGGATATCGGATGGTTCGGGCTGGGTCATGCCGCAACCCTAGACAGGCCCGGTGGCAAAGCGGCGGCCGCCAGGCGGTTCATCTCCGTGACGTCTACCAGGGTGTATGTAAACCGCCAACCGTGTTGGAGCAGCTCAGTGGGGTCGCTGCTGACCCCAGCCTTCGGCCTGGCGGGTAGCGTCGGCGTCGGCGTTGGCGGGCAGCTCCGGCGCCTTCGCCGGCGCTGTCCAGCTCGTGCCGTTGTCACCCAAGAGGCCGGTGGTGGACGCTGCGGCCGCCGGGGGGGCCGGGGCCGCCGGGGCGGACCCTGTCCCGTTGCCGGCCGGCACCTCGGTGGCCACCACCGGGCGGCTGGCGCCGTAGGGGGCGGTCCCGTTGCCGGCACCGGGGCCCGGGCCGGGCATCACGATCGTGCCGTCGGTGCCCACCACCTCGCCCCGGGCCGAGCGACGCGAGGGGGCGGTGACCACGGGCAGGAGCTTGGCCGCCACCGGGCCGAGCTGGCGGGACAGGTCGAGCAGGGCGTCGCCCTTTTGGCGGGCCAGCGGCACGGCCAGCACCACGGCATCAGCCAGGACGGCGAACTGCAGGGTGGAGGCCAGGTCGAGCACGGGGCCCCCGTCCACCACGATGACCTCGGCCTTGCGCCGGGCGGCGGCCAGGACGGCTGGCACCGTGTCCCGCCGCAGGGCGGCCGACCCTCGGTTGGGGCCGAGACCGAGCACGCTGACAGCCGGGTCCATGGTGCGGGTGAAGGCCGACCGGCCCCGCTGGTCGATGAGCGCGCCGTCGCTGGCGATCACCGACGGCACGCCGCCGTCGGCCGTGGCGTTGAACAGGGCCGTGACCCGCGGGTCACGCACATCGCCGTCGATTACCACCACCGAGGCCCCGCCGGCGGCGAAGCGTTCTGCCATGGCGAGGGCCAGGGTGGTGGACCCGGCGCTGCGCATGGTGCCGGTGACGGCCACCACCAGCGGCTCGCCGATACGGGCCATGGCCTCGGCCCGCACGCACAGCTGGTCCACCGTCGGCACGGCCGACCGGGGAAGGGCCTGGAAGGCGGCCAGCGGGTTGCGGGCCAGGGAGCGGTAGTGGGGGAACTCCGACACCACGGGGGAGCCCAGGATCTCGCCCGCCGACACCTCGTCAAGCACCTTCGTGGAGAAGCGGGCCCACATAAGGGCCACCACCACGCCGGCCACGGCGCCGGCCAGCAGGCCGCCAGCCAGCAGGAAATTGCCCCGGGCCGGCTTGGGCTCCAGTGGCAGCGGGGCATCGTCGATGATCTCGGTATTGACCTTCAGGGTGGACTGGAGGTTCAGGTCGTTGCGTTGGCGCTGGAGATCGATCAGCTCGGCCAGGATCGTCTGCCGCTTGGACACGTTGGCCGGGTCGACGACCTCGGCCGGGGGAATCGGATCCGGGTTCTGCTTACGCCCGTTGGGTAGAAACGGTTTCAGGGCGTCCTTCAGGGCAGTGTCGACGGCGGTGAGCTCGGCCTGCCGCTGGGCGATGTCGGCTTCAAGCTTGGCCCGCTGGCTCTCGTCGGTCTCGGTGGTGGCCAGGCCGGCCACGTAGAGATCGGCGTACATCTGGGAGATGGCCTGGGCCTTCACGTCGTTGTCGGTGGTGGTGGTGATCTCCACCACGTCGGTCTCGGGCTTGTGCTCAATGGAGACGATCTGGCGCAGCTCGGCCGCCGTGATCTCCGTGTTCGACGCCTTGGTCACCTCCCCCGCCACCTGCGACGCCAGCTCCTCGCTCTGGAGGACGCTGAGCTGACCCAGGACGTAGCGATCAGGGTCGACTTGGAAGAAGTTAACGCCGGTCCGGGTGGGCGGCTGCACGTTGAGGACCGCCGTCGACTCCCACACGTTGCTGTCCGCCCGGTTGGAGGTGAGACCGGGGAGCGATCCCAGCAGCGCGAACAGCGTGACTACCCAGAACCGTCGGCGGAGAGCGGAGATGACGAACGAGAGTTCCATGCGGGAAGGAATCCTTACGGTTCAGCTGGCACCGGGACGAGGCCCGGGAACCCGACAGCGGCGCGCCCGCACCAGGGAGGACAAGACGAGCCAGGCCGAGTCTAGTGGCACCGGGTCCGTTCCCGGGATCGCCTCACGGCGAATCGTGATGGCGAGGCCGGCGCCGACGCGCCGCCCGCTCGCTGACGAGCCCGACGACCCGCCCCACGGCGATTGACCCCCGCCGCAGGAAGTACACCGGCCCGATGTGGGCCACCGGCTGGCCGTTGGGTTTCAACGACCGTAGGCCGGTGCTCCCCTCCCCGCCGGGCACGCCCCGCCGGGCCAGGATCTGGCTGAACCCTCGGCCGTACAGGTAGTGCTGGCGCATCATC
>Ga0224505_10001495_pt1 | contig 14598 bp, 10 predicted proteins | sample SF_Jan12_sed_USG_FD_169102 | JGI IMG/M metagenome (GOLD analysis project Ga0224505, IMG submission 169102) | Sediment microbial communities from San Francisco Bay, California, United States - SF_Jan12_sed_USGS_4_1 | ecosystem: Environmental > Aquatic > Marine > Sediment | place: USA: California... | reverse complement strand
CGCCCCGGCATGAGTCGCATCCATCGACGTGGGTGAGGACCATATTCGTCTGGCCTTCCGTCAACCGGCCATCGACGAACCCTGACAGCAACTCTGCATAGTGCTCACAGTGCATCTTATCTCCTCCAGTGGTGTGCCAGTTTTTTCTTTAACTCTTCCCGGCCCCGGAATATCCGGGACTTGACCGTCCCCGCCGGGACATCGAGTATCTCTGCAATCTCTTCGTAGGAAAGGCCGTCGATCTCTCTTAAGAGCAGCGCCGACCTGAATTCGTCAGGCAGCGCCTCCAGCGCCCTGCGGATATCCGCCCCCATTTCTTTCTGAAGTACTTTTTTCTCCGGCGTCTGCTCCGAGGCGCCGAATTCCAGCGGTGGGCCACCTTCGTCGCTGTCGCTTTCCCGGACCGCCGCTTCCGACATCTTCCGCTCCTGCGAGGAGCGGTAGGTCAGGCAGACGTTGACGGCGATGCGGTAGAGCCAGGTATAAAAGGAGGAGTCCTCCCTGAAGCTTCCGATGGCCCGATATGCCTTGAGAAATGATTCCTGGGCAAGGTCTTCGGCGGTGTCGCGTTCGCCTGTGAGGCGATGACAGAGGGAGATGACCTGGCGGTGATACTTCATTACCAGGATTTCGAAGGCCCCGCGATCCCCGGTTTTGCACTTTTGTACCAGCAGGGAGTCGGGGGACTGGGGTGTTTGCAATGATGGCCTCTCTCTGTTCATCGACATTTGACCGGCTCGTTTTCCGAAAGTTCCCGAAATTTTTTTTCGGGGCCGACGCTCCGGGCCTTTGTTGGTCGTAAGTCAGCGCAAATCCTTGACTTGCGCCGCTGCGTTGTTATAATCAAAAGCAACACAAGATACATGAAAAAGACGGGAGGCATGCCATGAAGGGCCTGCTTCGGTTCACAGTAGTGCTGCTGCTCCTTTCGGTGATGGTGGCCGGATGCAGCGTAAAGATCGTCCCGTCTCCCGGGGCTGCCGGTGGCGTGGATTTGCGCAGAAACCTTGCGGTCCAGGAGAAGGAAGGGTTCAAGGTGACGGTGCAGTCCATGGCCTGGGCAGGGGCGCCCTATTATCTGGACCAGTATTATACCCCTTTTTTCGTAACTGTCCGCAATGATCGGACAGTACCGCTCAAACTTGACTATGGAGCATTCTTTCTTGTCGATAACGAGGGGAACCAGTTTAATGTAGTGGCGCCGGACAAGGTCTGGGACATACTGGTGGGCAAGCGGGCGCCGATAGTCTATATGCCGTCCTCTCCCTATCCATCGTACTACTATGACCGCTATCGCTGGTATGACAGGCACCCGCTTCCCCCTTACCCCTATTACTATCCCTATTACTACCCCGGCTGGGCCTATGAGGTGCCGCCGTCCGAGGAGTACGCCTGGAGCCACTCCAAGGATATCCTCGTGGAAGGGCTGACGGAAGGGGAGGTAATGCCGGGGGCACAGGTGAGCGGATTCGTTTATTTCAAGGAAGCAACCCGGACGGGTAACTGGCTGGAGCTGGCCGTTACCCTTGAGGGGGTTCAGTTCAAATATCGATTCGATCTTTTGAGGCAGGGTGGACGTGGCCGTAGTAGCGGGTATTGATCTGGGGACAAACACGGTCCGTCTTCTTGTGGCCCGATTCGGCGATACCTCCCCTTTTGAAGAGCTCTATTCCGAACAGCGGATAACCCGTCTCGGGCAGGACCTCAGGAAAGCCGGTCGGCTGGTTCCCGAGGCCATCGACCGCACGGTGGCGGCCATCGGCGATTTCAAGGTCATGGCCGACCGTTTCCAGGTTGACCGTATGGCCGTGGTCGCCACCAGCGCGGTGAGGGATGCGCGCAACAGGGATGAGTTCATCGACCGGGTAAAGGCCAGGACCGGCTACGAAGTCCAGGTCATCGACGGCGACAGGGAGGCGCTCCTCAGCTACAAGGGCATACGGATGACCCTCGACGGCCATGCCGACAACCTCATGATCGTCGATATCGGCGGAGGGAGCACCGAGTACGTCTCCGTGGCAGAGGGCAAAATCGGCGGCTCCGTGAGCATCAACATGGGGGTGGTGCACTTCACCGACGGCTATCTCTGCTCCGACCCGCCGACCGACGGGGAGGTCGCTTCGGTGCAGAAAGAGGTCCGGCGTCTCTTGTCCCATAACGCGGGCCATATGCAGGCTCGTGAAGGCATGCGCTTTGTGGGGACGGCAGGGACAGTCACCACCCTGGCGGCCATTCATCAGGGGCTCACCGAATACGACCCGTCAAAGATAAACAACTACACCATAAGCCGCGCGGAGATCGGCCGGATGTTCGAGTTTCTGCGGGCCATGCCGATAAAGGAACGCAGCGGCGTGCCGGGTCTGGCGCCGGGCCGCGAAGACCTGATCATCGCGGGGACCATCATCCTCATGGAAAGCATGGACCATTTCGCCTCCAGCCAGCTTGTCGTCAGTGATTACGGGCTCAGGGAAGGGCTTGTCCTCGATCTCTATGAGGACCTGTCCGGTAAAGGGCCGAAGAGGAGAACAGTTTGTGAGTAACATGACCAAAAAAGAGGTCGAAACGGCCAGGAAGAAACAGCTGACGCTCATCCTCATGGCAGGGGGCTTGGTGGTCCTTTATATTGCCTTCTCGTTCTTTTTCGGCGACATGGGCCTGGTAAAGCTCTACCAGATGTGGGAAACAAAGCGCGGCCTGCAAACCGAGATACAGACCCTTAAGCAGGAAAACGAGCGACTTGGCAAGGAGGTCGAGGCCCTCAGGAACGATCCCGACAAGATAGAGGGGGTCGCTCGAGAGAAGCTCGGCATGGCCCGCAAGGGCGAAATAATCTACCAGTACGAAAGAAAGGCGCCTGCGGAATCAACGGGTGCCGCGGGAGGCAAATGAGCGACGGTCCGCTTTATATAAATTTTACCTGGCACATGCACCAGCCCTACTACAAGGACCTGGTGACCGGCGAATACCTTCTCCCCTGGGTCCGTCTTCACGCCATCAAGGATTACTACGACATGGCGGCAATCCTTGAAGACTTTCCCGCCATTCATCAGACCTTCAATATGGTCCCCTCGCTGGTTGATCAGATTCAGGACTATGTCGAAAACGACGTCAAGGACATCTACACGGAGTATACGCTCAAACCGGCGTCGGACCTGACGATCGAGGACAAGGTCTTCATCCTGCACAACTTCTTCATGGCAAACTGGGACACCATGGTGAAGGCGCACCCCCGCTACGGCGAGCTTCTCGCCAAGCGCGGGTACTTCGTTTCGGTCTCGGAGCTTAAGAATGTCGCCCGTTACTTCTCCCAGCAGGACTTCCTTGACCTGCAGGTCTGGTACAACCTGTCGTGGTTCGACCCGATCTTCATGGAGAAAGACCCTCTGGTAAAGGGGATGATCAAAAAGGGGCGCGACTTCACCGAGGAAGACAAGGCGCTGCTGATCGCCAAGCAGATCGAGATCATGGGTAAAGTGGTGCCCGTCTATAAAAAGCTGGCGGCCAAAAAACAGATAGAGGTCAGCACCACCCCCTACTACCATCCCATACTGCCGCTGCTCTGCGATACCAATGCCGCACGGGTGGCCCTGCCCGACATCCACCTTCCGCACCAGCGTTTCAGGCACCCCGAGGATGCCCGTGAGCAGATCATGCGGGCCGTGGCCTACCACGAAAAGATGTTCGGCAGCAAACCGGTGGGGATGTGGCCGTCAGAGGGTTCGGTCAGCGACGAAATGATCGCGCTGGTGGCCGATGCCGGCATAAAGTGGATCGCCACCGACGAGGAGATACTGGCGCGGACCCTCAACACCCGCCTGGAACGCGACACCATCTCCATGCGTCAGGTCGATGACCGGCTCTATCGCCCCTACCGGGTTACGTCGAAAGGGCGCGACCTTTCCATTGTCTTCAGGGACCACCACCTCTCCGACCTCCTCGGCTTCGTCTATTCCAAGTGGGACAGCTGGAACGCCGTGGAAGACCTCATCGATCGCCTGAAGAAGATACGCCGGCAGCTTGTGCACAAGCCGGGAAACCACCTCGTCTCCATCATCCTCGACGGCGAGAATGCGTGGGAGTACTACCCCAACGATGGCCGCGACTTCTTCCTCCGCCTTTACGAGCGGCTCAGCCAGGAGCAGGAGCTCAAGACCGTCACCGTCAGCGAGTACCTCAAGGAAAATCCCCCCGCCGATACACTGCCGGGAATCTTTACCGGTTCGTGGATCAACCACAACTTCCGGATATGGATCGGCCACGAAGAGGACAACGCCGCCTGGGACCTCCTCTCCGAGACGCGCGACGTCCTCGAAGAGGCCTCCCGCAACGGGCTGCCGAAAGATGTGTCGGCCAAGGCCTGGGAGGAGATATACATCGCCGAGGGGAGCGACTGGTGCTGGTGGTACGGCGACGACCATTCCTCGGCCCACGACGACATCTTCGACGAGCTCTTCCGCCGCCACCTCATGAACGTCTACACCATCATCGGTCGCGAGGTCCCCGACAAGTATAAGATCCCTATCCTGCGGGAGGACAAGGAGTGCGAGGCCACCATCCAGCTCATGGCCTTCATCAACCCCGTCATCGACGGCGAGGTCTCCAACTATTTCGAGTGGCTCTCCGCCGGCTATTTCGATGTGGCAACCCGCGGCGGGGCCATGCACCGTGTGGAGAGTATCATCTCCCATATCTACTACGGCTTCAACCTCAGCCAGATGTTCTTCCGGATCGATACTCAGGTCGGCCTGCAGGACGACAGTGTCCATGGCCTCGAATTCTGCGTCCATTTCCTCATGCCCCACCATTACCGGGTGGAGATCGCCATCAACCTCAAACGGGGCAAGCACTCCGTGAAGGCGAAGCTCTGCGAGGGGAAGAGCGAGACCGAGTGGGAGCTGGTAAAGCCCGTCACTTCCGTGGCGGCGAACGAGATCATCGAGCTTGGGTTGCCCTTTGAGGATATAAAGGCCCGGCCGGGCGAGGAGGTCCATTTCTTCGTCACGGTCCGGCGCGATAAGGCGGAGCTGGAAAAATGGCCGCCCAGAGGATACCTCTCCTTCACCGTACCCACCGAGGATTTTGAGGCCATCATGTGGCAGGTGTAAAAGGCCATATTCCGGGTTCAGTGGCACAAGCTCTTTAACCCATAGTTATCTTCATGGCGACCTATCAACGCATCCTCATCATCCGCTACGGCGGGCTGGGCGACTTTATTCTGACCCTGCCGTTGCTTGCCGCCCTCAGGGAGATCTCTCCGGGAGGGCATGTCACCTTCATGGGGAAAAGGGAGTTCGCCTCCCTGGCCGAAGGCGTCTATATCGACGCCATCGAGTCGGTCGAAAAACACGGAATCAGCACCTTTTTCATCAAGGACGGGGAGCTCGACCCCGGCCTGTCCGAGTTCTTTGCCTCCTTTGATCTCATTCTTTCCTTTCGCACCGACCACGAGGGGATCTTCGCCGCCAACCTGCGGCGGGTTGCCAAGGGGCGGGTCGTCGTCTCGTCGCCTTCACCGGATAAAACCGGCGTGCATGCGTCGGATTTTCTCCTTTCCGCCCTCGATCAGGCCGACATCGATTGGAAGCAGTTTCCCGCACCGGTTCCACTGCTCCCCTTTGAGGCGAGGGAGAAGGGCGATATCATCGCCATTCATCCCGGCAGCGGCAGTGCCGCCAAGTGCTGGAGCGTGGACCGGTATATCGAACTGGCCGGGCGGGTCGAGGGGGAGACAAAGCTGCGGCCGGTACTGATCTTCGGCCCGGCGGAGGAGGGGATACGGCATCGGGTCGGGTGGCATTTCAGCGCCTATGACAACCGCGAGATCCACGAGGTGGCTTCGTTCCTCAAGGGGTGCCGCGCCCATGTCGGTAACGACTCCGGCATCACCCATCTGGCGGCGGCCCTCGGGGTGCCCACTCTCGCCCTCTTTGGCCCTACCGACCCGGCAGTCTGGGCGCCCCGGGGCGCTCACGTAAAGGTCCTGGAGGGGGAGGCCGACTGCGCCCCCTGCACCGAAGAGGAGCGGCGGCAGTGCAGAAACAGGGTCTGCCTCGACTCATTGACGGTCGATACCGTCTATGGCGAACTGGTGAAGCTGACGGCTGAAAACTGAAGACATTTCAATATATTCATTTTACCGGTCATGGGGATGTGATATAACTAACTGTCTTTTAACAGCAATAAAGAGGCTGCGTTGAGCAAGGTAAAACAGGCTGTCAGGACAAACGAAACCCAGGGGCGGCTGAACCTTCTAAGCAGGGTCGTCGACCTTTCGGTGACCGCCGTTTCGCAGGATCAGCTCGTGAAAGAGGTCCTGGATCTTACCCTCGACTATCTGGGGGCCAGGGTGGGCTCGCTCCTCTTTTACGACGAAGGCCAGCAGCACCTCTATGTCAAGCACAGCAAGGGCCTCTCTCCGGCGCTGGCTGAGCGTATACGGATCAAGATCGGCGACGGTATATCGGGCTGGGTGGCCCAGCGCCGCAAACCCCTCCTGGTCGAGGACATCGAAAACGACCCCGTATTCGGCCGGATCAGTAACGCCAAGTATGAAACCCGGTCGCTGATATCGGCACCGATCATTGCCAAGGACCGGCTCCTCGGCGTCATCAATGTAAACAACAAGAAGGACGGTTCATCCTTCGGCGAGGACGACCTCTCGCTGCTGGTCACCATTGCCCGCGAGATATCGGTCACCCTCGAGAACTTCTACCTGCTGGAGAGCCTCAGGAAGAAGGCCGACGTCCTGGAAGCGGCCAATGCTCAGCTGGTCGACATGGGCAAGGCACGGGTCGAATTCCTCTCGAGGGTCTCCCATGAACTCCGCACCCCGCTGAACTCGATCAAGGGGGCGGCCTATTACCTCCTCAGTGCCAAGAGCTACGGACAGGACAAGCTGCGCGAGTTCCTCCAGATCATCACCGACGAGAGCAACCGCCTTATCAGAATGATCGACGATCTGCTCGACCTGTCGACACTGGAAGACAAGGATGGGCCGCTCAAGAAGGTCGAAGCCGACCTGCTCAAGATGCTTGGCGACATCGCCGCCATCTTCAGGCCTCAGGCCGCGGAGAGAGGGGTTGAGATCGTTACCGATTTCCCCCCCGCCCGCGGAAAACATGAAGGTCGACCGGGACAAGATCATCCAGCTTTTCACCAACATCATCGGCAACGGCGTCAAATATACCGGCAGCGGGGGAAAGGTAACCGTCGGGATGCGGGAGGATGGGGATTTCCTCGTGGTGACGGTGGCCGATACCGGCAACGGCATACCGGAAGAGGACCTGCCCTATATCTTCGACAAGTACCGGACGGTGGGTGAGGCGGGAGAAGGGGTGGCCCGCACGGGGCTCGGCCTCTACATCTCCCGGAAGATCATCGAGCTGCACGGGGGAGAGATTCACGTCGACAGCAGGGTGGGAGAAGGGACAACCTTCACCGTTACCCTCCAGCGGCATGACAAGGGGGACTACCAGAAGGAGTTGCAAAAGACGCTGGACCTTCTGTCCGACATGATCGCCGAGGTAATGCATGTCAAGATAACCTCCCTGATGCTCGTGGACCAGAGCACCGACGAGCTGACCATAAAGAGCTCCCACGGGCTCGACCCGACCACGGTGGCCAATACCCGCCTGAAAATCGGCGACAAGATCGCCGGATGGGTGGCCCTGGAAGGGAAACCGCTCCTCATAGAGGACATGGAAAAAGACCTCCGGATGAGCAGGCGGAGCATTTCGCAGTACAACACCAAATCGCTTCTTTCGGTGCCGATCAAGGTGGGCGACCGGGTTACAGGCGTCCTTAACGTCAACAACAAGGAGGATGGCAGCGTCTTTACCGAGGGGGACCTGGAGCTCTGCACCGCCCTGGCGGAGAGGGTGGGCACCGTGCTCCACAAACTCGACCGGTACAACAACAAGAACGCCCTCCTCAAGGAGATGTCGCGGTCGCTGGAGACGCTGGTCAAGGCCAAAAAGGAATATCCGGCGGACAGGGAGTCGACCATAGGCCTGTATATCTTCCCGCTCCTCAAGGGCCTGGGGATTTCAGCGGAGGAGGGGCGCATCATCTACTACGCCTCGACCCTCTACGACCTCGGGCTCGGCATGGTTACGGAGAACGCCCTCAAGGGGAGCGGTCCCCTCTCCGACGACGAGAGGCGGCGGCTCAGGGAGCATCCGCTGGCGGGGCTTTCGCTGATCGAGCCGCTGGAGTTCGTGGAGATGGTCAAGATGGTGATCCTGCACCATCACGAGCATTACGACGGCACCGGCTACCCCGATGGCCTGGCCGGTCAGGATATCCCGCTGGGGGCGCGGATACTGGCAGTGCTCGATTCCTTCTGCGCCATGACCCGGCCAAGGAGGTATCGTCCTCCGAAATCGGTGGAACAGGCCCTCGAGGAACTTGAGAATGAAGCCGGAACACGGTATGATCCTGCGATAGTCCGAAAATTTATTGAAACAGTCAACGCCATGAGGGAGGAGTAAGGGAGTGAGTCAGCTTGCGGAGAGAGTCAAGAATATCAAGCCGTCGCCTACGCTGGCCATCGAGGCCAAGGCAAAGAAGATGAAGGCGGAGGGAGTTGACGTCGTAGGGTTTGGAGCCGGCGAGCCCGACTTCGATACACCCGAAAATATCAAGGAGGCGGGGATCCGCGCCATCCGCGAGGGGCATACCAAGTACACCGCCGTCCCGGGCACCGACGAACTCAAGGATGCCGTCATCGCCAAGTTCAAGAGGGACAACGGGCTGGACTACAAGCGGAGCGAGATAATCGTCTCTTGCGGCGCCAAGCACTCCCTCTACAACATCGCCCAGGTCCTGTTCCAGGGCGGCGACGACGTCCTTATCCCCGCTCCCTACTGGGTCTCCTATCCCGACCAGGTGATTCTCAACGACGCCAATCCGGTCATCGTGCCGACGCGCGAAGAAAACAACTTCCTGCTGACCCCGGAGCTGCTCGCGAAGGCGATTACGCCCCGCACCAAGGCGGTCGTCATCAATTCGCCGTCGAACCCCACGGGGTCGGGTTACAGCCGGGCCGCCCTCGAGAAGATCGCCGCCGTCGCCGTGGAGCGTGACCTCATCGTCATCTCGGACGAAATCTACGAGAAGCTGGTGTATGACGATTTCACCCATCTGAGCATCGCGTCGCTGGGCGACGAGATCAAGAGCCGCACCATCGTGGTCAACGGCGTATCGAAGGCCTATGCCATGACCGGCTGGCGTATCGGCTACGCCGCGGGGCCCGAAAACATCATCTCCGCCATGAGCAAGGTGCAGAGCCAGAGCACGTCGAACCCCTCGTCCGTGGCGCAGAAGGCTACCGTGGAGGCCCTCAACGGGCCGCAGGACTTCATCCCCGGCATGATCGCCGAATTCTCCCGCCGCAGGAAGTATATGGTCGAGCGGCTCAACGCCATCCCGGGTATTACCTGCCGGATGCCGGTGGGCGCCTTCTATGCCTTCCCGTCGGTTTCGGCGCTCTTCGGCAAAAAAGTCGGGGAGAGGGTGATAAACAACTCCGGCGACCTGGCGGCCTACCTGCTGGAAGATTCGAAGGTGGCGCTCGTCTCGGGAGACGCTTTCGGTGCCGAGGGGTATGTGCGCCTCTCCTACGCCACCTCCATGGAGAACATCAAGAAGGGGCTCGACAGGATAGAAGAGGCCGTCAGCCGTCTGGCCTGAGATCGGTAACATACTGAATATACCCGGGGGCGGCGCATGCGTCGCCTCCTTCTTTTTGGAGCGTTATGAGCGACAAGCGGGAAGTCATCGTAGAGTACGAACTCAAGGAAATCGATACCGTCAGTACCTTCAAGATGGTGTTCTTCATTACCCTGGCGATAGGGGTACTCATCGCCATAATCCAGGCAGCCGCATTCCTCGCGGCGGGCAACTGGGAATGGGCCGGGGGGACACTGTTCATGCTCCCTGTCTTTGCGGCCCTTCAGGGGGCGCTCATACTGGTGGTGGCGTGGCTTTACAATCTCTTCGCCCATCGCTTCGGCGGTATCAGGATGCGGTGGAGGACGGTTGAGGATGGTACGGAGATGCAGCAGGCCCGGCAAGGCGAAGCTAGGGTCGATGATGCCACGAGCGACGTCGTACCGCCGGTCTCCGGCGCCAATTTGTCCGTGTAATACAAAAATGTAATCGGCAATATTGGTGCAATAAAATTGTTGCAAAGTGTTTCGTGGGGGAGTATAAGGAATCAATGGCGCAGGCCTAGGGTAAAACATAGTGTTTTTGTTGAGGCCTTGATTCTCCTGCTCCGCGTTTTCTGTCATTGAGCAGTATTGTTGCTGGTGTGCTGGTTTGTTATTGGAATATGTCTGGCTAAGGCGAGGTGGGATATGAATGGTAAGCGTTTCAAGAAGATTGTCCTCAGTATGCTTTGTCTTGTTATGGTTTTCTCGGCAGCCGCAAGCGCGGGTACTTTCCCGGCCCTTAAGGCAACGACATTCGCAAGAGGAGAGGACAAGCCTGTTTATGTGGATGCTCCATTTAGTGTAAAAAACCTCTTTGTTCCATATATACTTCGAGTGCAGAACGGCGGCGCCAATGGCGAGTTCGATCGAGTTTCAAGCGCCGTCATGAAGATCAACGGCGCCACAATCCTCGATTCAGGTAGTTTCAGCCAGCAAGTCGCCCTGATCGAAAAACAGGTGCCGGTTGTACTGAGCAATGTGTTGTCCCTTGAGATACGAAGTATTCCCGGCAGTGCCATGACCGTGTCTATTGACGGACAGGACGATACGCCGCCTGATCTTGCGATTGCTCATCCCATTGACGGTATTTATTTGTCTGCCCCCGTCGTCTCCGTTTCGGGTAATGCATCCGACTCAGTCAGCTGGATCGATGCTGTTACTGTCAATGGTGTAAATGCCACTCTTTCCGGCGATGCTTATACCGCACCCAACGTAGCTCTCTCCGCAGGCCTTAACACACTTACCGTAACCGCCGTCGATGCCGCCGGTAATTCAACCAGTGCAGTGGTTTCAGTGTATCTTGATTCAATCGCGCCGGTAGTGACTCTTTCACCGATCCCGGCCTTGACGCGATATCAGGTGTTGTCGGTTTCGGGCACAATAAGCGACGCAAGCCCTATATCCTCGTTAACGGTAAATGGCATTGTTGTTCCAGTGACAGAGGGTGCTTTTACCACTACCGTTACTCTTGCGGAAGGGAGCAATACAATAAATTTAGCGGCAACGGATGCGGCGGGAAACGTAGGAACTGCATCAGTCGACGTGGTCCTCGATACCACACCCCCTCTCATCACGGTACTCTCTCCATCTGACGGAGCCATAGTTGCGACCGATGCCGTTACGATAAATGGCGCGGTCGATGATGCATCAGCCCTAGTAACGGTGAACGGTGTTTCAGCGCCATCGAGCGGCTCCGGCTTCTCTGCCTCGGATGTGGCCCTTGTTGAAGGTACAAATACCATTAGCATTGTGGCCGTTGATCCGGCAGGCAATAGCAGCTCCACCATTCTTTCCGTTACCTATGTAAAGCCGGATATCACCCCGCCGACAGTAATAATTCTCTCCCCGGCAATCGGGAGCGTGGTTAATGCCGCTTCGGTTACGGTGACCGGCACCGTTGATGACCCAACCGCCGTTGTTTCGGTAAACGGTGCGGATGTACCGGTGACGGCAGGAGCTTTCACCGCAAGCATATCTCTTGTAGAGGGTGCAAACACCATAACCGTTACTGCCTCGGATGCAGCGGGTAATACAAGTACCGCCAGTACAACCGTTACCTGCGTATTAAACCACTATCCGCCCGACCCGGTTACCGTAGCGCCGCCATTGGATACGACGACAGTACCGACACTGGCTGACGCCACCGCATTTTTATACAGCGGGACAAACCCTATTCAGACGGGTGTTGCGCCGGGCACTATCGAGGTGGTCAGGGCCGCGGTGGTGCGCGGCAGCGTGGTCACTCCCCAGGGGGCGCCCATTCCCGGCGTCACGATTACCATCATGGGCCACCCGGAATACGGCAGCACGCAAAGCCGCGCCGACGGGGCCTTCGACATGGCCGTCAACGGCGGGACTACATTGACGGTGAGCTACGCGAAGGATGGGTATCTCCCCGTGCACCGTCAGGCTGATGTTCCCTGGCAGGACTACGTCATGGCAGAAGATGTAGTCATGATCCCTTACGACAGTAACGTCACCGCGATAGATTTCTCCGAGCCCATGCAGCCTGCCCGGGGCTCCGTCATTTCCGACAGCGACGGCACCCGTCAGGCAACCCTCCTCTTCCCGCAGAACAACTGGGTCACCATGGTCATGCCCGACGGTACCACCACAACCTTAAACAGCGTCAATGTACGGGCCACCGAGTACACTGTGGGGCCCAGCGGACAGGCGGCCATGCCCGCGCCCTTGCCGCCCACCAGCGGCTATACCTATGCCGTGGAGTTTTCCGTGGACGAGGCCGTTGCCGTGGGCGCCAAAATGGTCAGGTTCAGCAGGCCGGTCATCAGCTACAACGAGAACTTCCTCGGCTTCCCCGTGGGCGCAATCGTTCCCTCGGGTTATTATGACCGGGAAAAAGGTGCGTGGATTCCTTCCGACAACGGCAGGGTTATAGGCATTCTCGGTATTACCAGCGGGCTGGCCGAAGTGGATATCGACGGCAGCGGAATTGCTGCAGACTCAACCGCCCTCGCGTCTTTGGGAATAACCAGCGATGAACTGGCGCGGCTCGCCGCGCTTTATCAGACGGGGCAGAGCCTCTGGAGGGTGCCGGTCAGCCATTTTACTCCCTGGGATTTCAACTTTACTGTGAGGGCAGAGGATGGCGCCCAGCGCCCCAATCAGCCCCCTGCCCAGGCGGATGGGCCGTTGCCGTGCGAGAGCAAGCAGGGCGGCTCTATCATCTCGTGCCAGAGCCAGATACTGGGAGAGGTTCTGTACGTAAACGGAACGCCGCATACCCTTAATTACCGGAGCAACCGGACATCAGGGCGGATAGCCGGTAGCTCTCTTCGGATATACCTTAGCGGCGAAGAAGTGCCGAGTGTGCTTCGGAGGATTGAGCTGGAAATAGTGGTTGGCGGGAGGAAGTTTGCCTACACCTATAGCCCTGAACCCAATCTGATCCACACCTTTACATGGGACGGCAAGGATGCCTACGGCAGGCCTCTCCTTGGCAGACAAACTGCAACAATTTATATCGGATATGCCTACAAGGGCATTTATGTGGCAGCCGCGGGCGGAACGGGGAGCGCATTCGGTAAAGCTTCCGGTATAACAATCGGTGGGGTTTTTGGACGGCCCGAAGCTATCCTGTGGCAGACACAGAAGACAAATGTTACCGCGTGGGGCTCCACGGGGCCGGTGCAGGGGCTTGGCGGCTGGACCTTTGATATACAACATCTGTACGATCCGGTAGGCCGGGTCCTTTATCTGGGTTCCGGCACGGAGCGTAGCGCAAGTAATTTCAACCGTGTCATAAGCACTGTAGCAGGTACAGGGCAGGTGGGGTCAACCGGCGACGGCGGACTGGCCACCTTAGCAAAGTTTTACAATCCGATGGGCGTGGCAGTGGATGCCGACGGGAGTTATTACATCGCCGATACCTCTGCTTCCCGTATTCGCAAGGTCGGGCCGGACGGCATTATAAATACCGTTGCAGGTACAGGACAATTGGGATTTTCCGGTGACGGCGGCCCGGCGACGTTGGCAAAGATAAGTGGGGTGAGAGATGTCGCCCTCGGCCCTGACGGGAGCATTTACCTTGCTGATTTAAACAATCGACGTATAAGGCGGGTAACGCCAAACGGAATTATTGATACCGTCGCGGGCAACGGAGGTATCGGCTTTGGTGGCGACGAAGGCTTGGCTACCCAGGCCACACTGTATAACCCGGAAGGAGTCGCCGTATCGCCTGACGGCAGTTTCTATATTGCTGATACGCAAAACTCCCGCATTCGGAAGGTGAGCCCCGACGGCATCATAACGACTGTAGCCGGTACCGGCACTGCCGGGTACAGTGGCGACAACGGCCCTGCCACGGCTGCCATGCTGAAGAGGCCCGAGGGTGTTGCATTAGGTCCCGACGGCAGCATATATATTGTCGATACCGACAACCATCGTATCAGGAAGATCGGAACGGATGGTATTATTACAACCGTGGCCGGAACTGGTGCAGGCGGTTTTTCTGGCGATGGGGGCTTTGCCGTTCAAGCAAAATTGTCTTATCCGCGTATGTGCACCGTGAGCCCCGACGGTATAATTTATATTTCCGATGCCTACAACCGTCGCGTTCGCCGAATAACGCCGGACGGGGTCATTGCTACCGTGGTCGGCAATGGCACTATGGGCTTCAGCGGCGATGACGGGCCGGCGACAGCGGCAAAGGTGAACTATGTCTATGATATATCAGTTGGAAATGACGGCAGTTTGTATCTTGCCGACGGCAGCCAGCGCATTCGTCAAGTGAAGATGTCATCCTTGCCTGGAATCGGCAGCAATGACATCGCCATTGCCTCAGAAGGCGGCAGCGAGGCGTACATCTTCAATCCCTCCGGCAGGCACCTGCGCACGGTGGATACGGCGACCGGCGCGAATGTCT
>Ga0224505_10001494_pt1 | contig 14600 bp, 12 predicted proteins | sample SF_Jan12_sed_USG_FD_169102 | JGI IMG/M metagenome (GOLD analysis project Ga0224505, IMG submission 169102) | Sediment microbial communities from San Francisco Bay, California, United States - SF_Jan12_sed_USGS_4_1 | ecosystem: Environmental > Aquatic > Marine > Sediment | place: USA: California... | reverse complement strand
TTAATCCGGGAAAGAATATCAACCTGGGCATTCTGGCAACCCAGGCTCAAAACGGTCGCACCTGCCACGTTTGGATTATTAATGTACCCCGCGAGTAGACCACAGAGGGCCTCTGCATCCTGGCGCGTGCCGCCGCAACCTCCTTCGTGTGTGAGCAACTTAATACCATCAATATTTTTGAAAATTCTTGACGTTGCGGTATCACTTTCATTACCCAGGGGAGCAGACTTGATTGCATCGGTTTTTCCTTCGCGATAGAGTTGTACCAGCTGATGGACATAGTTTTTGTAAGCATCGTGTTTTGCAAAGCCAAGTTCTTCTTCAAAGGCATGGTGTATAACGTTCACGTTACGATTTTCACAGAAGACCATGGGGATGATTACCCAATAATTTGCTGTTCCTACCTGACCGTCCCGACGGTGGTACCCCAGGAAGGTTTTGTCCCGCCAGGGACCTGCATCAGGCCCTGTCCACTGAGTTGTTTTTGTCTTTCCAGCGAAGGCAGCAGATTTGTGCTTCACATTGTGCGTGCCGATTGCGCCTCCTGCCGGAATAGCTTCTGTGGTTTTGCCCACCAGGATTCCATACATAACAATTTCATCTTCAGGCGCCATCGCTTTCAAAACGAATTTGTGTTTCGCCTGAACATCATTTATCAGGGTTACCGTGTATCCATTGGTTGAAATTGCTTCACCGGCTTTCAGATCTGACAAAGCAACCAAAACATTATCAGCAGGGTGAATTCTTAAAAATCTGTTTGACATACCTTTAAAACAATTATCTTGTGCAACCGATTGCGCTACGCTGGGTTATCTTTTTAACTTACAAACTATTTTCAGAAAATATTGCATAAATATCAGTGGTATAATGTCAGTAAGCAAGAAAGATGTAATTGTGAACATTGAAGCATCAGGAGTTATTCCTGTTTTTTACCATGCTGATATGGACGTATTACTACGGGTACTTTCTATATGTTACCAGTGCGGTTTACGTGTATTTGAGTTTATGCAACAGCGTGACAACAAAGGCCTTCGTTTTTTTGAACATCTCGCAGAACGGCTGGACGAATTTCCAGGACTGACCCTGGGTGTGGTTACGGTGTTGGATGCTGCGATGACAGAACAGTACATAGCGGCCGGTGCTCACTATATTGCCTCACCCTTTCTGCGAAAAGACATGGGTCTGGTATGCGGAAAAGACCGCGTTATCTGGATGCCGGGATGCGCCACCTTCATTGAAATTGAGGAGGCTGAACAACTGGGTGCAACTGCTATCAATGTGCTGCCTGGAAATGTGCTGGGAGTTGATTTTATTGCAGCAGTAAAAAAGCAACATAGGTCCCTGCATTTAATCCCTTCCGGTATTACAGACTTCAAAGAAAAGGAGCTCATCAGATGGTTTGAGGTGGGAATATTGGCGCTAAAGGTAAGTACACAGGTATTCACCAAAGAGGATATTTCCGCCAAGGACTGGTCAAAAATTGAAAAGAATCTTACCGAATTATTAAGGAATATAAAGAAGGCTCAATCCATATTAAACCTTACTACTTAGCCCCAGTTCCCGAATGAAACCCATCACTACGGCAATACTTTCTTATGGCATGTCCGGAGAGATTTTTCATGCACCCTTGCTGCATGCACATGCTGGCTTCACACTTTCAACAGTTGTTCAACGAAATTCAACGAAGGCCAATATCCGATATCCTGATATTAAAATCGTCCGAGATGTCGATGCAGTAATGCAGGATGAAACCATTGAACTAATCATCGTGAACACGCCAAACGGAACTCATTATCCCTTTGCAACCCGCGCGCTGGAAGCAGGTAAGCACGTCGTTGTTGAAAAACCTTTTTCTGTTACCACGGCAGAAGCAGAGGGGATGATTGCATTGGGAAAGAAAACCGGTAAATTGCTTACCGTGTTCCAGAACAGGAGGTGGGATGGCGACTTCCTGACACTAAAGAAAGTTGTACAGGAAAAACTTCTCGGTGACGTAGTAGAGTTTGAATTGCATTACGACCGCTACAGAAACTACATTGAAGCGAATACGTGGAAGGAAGAATCCGCACCGGGTACAGGTATTCTTTATAATTTGGGTTCGCATATGTTGGATCAGGTACTGGTGTTGTTTGGTATGCCAGCCGAAGTAGATGCCCGCATGGGTGTTCAGCGGCAGGGTGGACAAGTTGATGATTATTATGATATTCGACTTCAATATGCTGGTTTTCATGCTATCGTGAAATCCAGCTACCTGGTGCGGGAACCTGGTCCTCGCTATATCCTTCACGGTACGAAAGGTTCATTCATTAAATACGGTCTTGATCCGCAAGAACAAGCATTAAAAGAGGGTAAGCAGCCCGGAAGTACGTCATGGGGATATGACCCGAAAGAATACTGGGGCAAACTCAATACTGCTGTGGGTAGCGTCCATGTAGAAGGAGTCATTGAAACCGAATTGGGAAACTACATGGCATATTATGATAATATTTACGAAGTGATTAGGGATGGAAAAGAACTGATGGTCAAACCGGAGGAATCACGCGATGGCATCAAAATTATCGAGGCGTGCGGGGAAAGCAACCGTCTTCGAAAAGCAATAAAGGTTTAAAGTAAAATAATTATAAACTAAATACTTCAATAGAAATGCAAGACAAAGTCATCACTTTCGGTGAAATTATGCTTAGGCTGGCGACGCCAGGTTATCTCAGGTTCGCGCAGACACCTGAATTTGAAGCCACCTATGGAGGAGGGGAAGCAAATGTCGCCGTTTCGCTGGCGAACTATGGAATCCCTGCTGGATTTGTCACCAGCCTTCCTAAAAATGATCTGGGCGATGCGGCCATCAGTGTGTTGAGGTCGCATAACGTTGATACGTCGCTCATCGTCAGGGGCGGTGATCGGATTGGAATTTATTTCCTTGAATCCGGCGCCGTAAGCAGGGGAAGCAAGGTGATTTATGACCGAGCCAACAGCGCGTTCGCCAGGTTGAAAAAAGGATCAATAGACTGGGATAAGGCTTTTGAGGGAGCCACGTGGTTTCATTGGACAGGTATAACCCCTGCGGTATCGGAAGGTTCTGCTGATGTATGCCTTGAGGCATGCGAAGCTGCTGCTCAGAAAGGGTTAACGATTTCCACAGATTTAAATTTTAGAAACAAACTGTGGAAGTGGGGCAAATCGGCGGGAGAAGTCATGGAAAAACTGGTTCAGCATTGTGATATTATTCTGGGAAATGAGGAAGATGCAGAAATGGTTTTTGGCATAAAGCCGGAAGGTGTTGATGTTAAGTCAGGCCACGTTGAAGGTGCAGCCTATGAATCCGTGGGCAAGCAACTGATGGCGAAGTTCCCTAAGGCAAAGAAGGTCATTATCACCCTGAGAGGCTCGATCAGTGCAAGCCATAATTCGTGGTCGGGCGTACTCTGGGACGGTAAAAAATTGATAGAGGCCCCAACGTATCAGATTACGCATATCGTGGACCGCGTAGGAGGCGGGGATTCGTTTATGGGTGGATTGATCTATGGCCTGATTGCATACCCGAAGGATGATCAGAAAGCACTGGGTTTTGCAGTGGCGGCATCCTGCCTCAAGCATACCATTAAGGGCGACTTTAACCTGGTAACTGTGGAGGAAGTTGAAAAATTAACAGGAGGGGACGCTTCCGGGCGTGTTTCCCGATAATTATTAAACACACGAAATATGACTTTTTCAAGCGATACTATTCAACAAGCCATGCGTTCATCGGGAATGATCCCCGTTTTTTTTAATGCCGATATTGAAGTGGCGAAGGCTGTATTGGATGCCGCTTATAAAGGCGGCGTGCGGGTTTTTGAATTTACCAATAGAGGAGAAAATGCCTTTCAGGTTTTCACACAATTAATCAAACATGCCGCGCAATACCCCGATTTGATGCTTGGGATTGGTACCATCATGAATGCTGAGGCTACCTTGAAATACATTGGCGCGGGAGCGCACTTTATTGTATCGCCTATTCTTAAGGCTGAGATGGCAACGGCATGTCAGAAAGAAAATATACTGTGGATCCCCGGCTGCGCAACGCTAACGGAGATTGTAACAGCAAAGGACTTGGGCGCCAAGGTCATCAAAATATTTCCGGGATCAGTTTTGGGACCTGGGTTCGTTTCGTCGATTATGCCTGTAGTACCAGGGTTGCAATTAATGCCGACTGGCGGGGTTGAGCCCACGGAAGCCAATCTTTCAGCATGGTTTAAGGCGGGGGTGATTTGCGTGGGTATGGGCTCGCAGCTGTTCACAAAAGAAATAATTGAGAGAAAGGATTGGGCAAGACTGCAGCAAAATGTCAGCGACGCATTGGCCATTATCAAAACGATAAGGAAATAAAAGCAAGGGATGAGATTTAGCAAACGGGAAATCGTAGATGTGATGATAGGTGCTGGTATAGTTCCTTTGTTTACACACGACAATCCGGACGATGCCCAACAAGTATTAGAAACAGCTTACAGCGGTGGCATTCGCGTCTTTGAATTTACAAACCGAAGAGAAAATTCTTTTGAGGTTTTCAGGCACTTGCTTTCTGTATCAAGAAAATACCCGGATCTCATGCTGGGTATTGGTACCATTATGGATGGCGCCACGACAAGAAAATTCATTGATGCAGGCGCTGATTTTATTATTTCACCGATCTTGAATCTTGAGATGGGTGGCGTATGTCGCGATCTCGATCGGCTTTGGATTCCGGGTTGTGCAACGCTTACTGAAATCGTTACGGCTAGAAATCACGGTGCGGAAATTATCAAACTGTTCCCAGCCTCTGTATTAGGTCCAGGGTTTGTGTCAGCGATTATGCCGGTTGTCCCTGACCTGCGGCTTATGATTACGGGCGGAGTTGAACCTACTGAGCAGAGCCTGGCAGCATGGTTTAATGCCGGGGCGGCATGCGTCGGTATGGGGTCACAACTTTTTACAAAGGAAATTTTAGCGAAAAAAAACTGGCCATTATTAAAACAAAAATTAGAAAATGCGCTGACTATCGCAGCGCAAGTAAGAAGTAAATAAATATATATATATATAACCCCTACATTGTGGAAAACCTAAGCAAACCAATCGGTAATTATCGCTGGACCATTTGTGCACTCGTATTCTTTGCTACTACTGTTAATTATCTCGATCGTCAGGTTATTAGCCTTTTGAAATCTGTTCTTTCGGATGAGTTAAATTGGGATGATGGCGACTACGCGAATATTGAGATAGCATTTAAGTTGGCTTACTCTTTCGGAATGCTTATTGCAGGCAGAGTCATCGATATGCTGGGCACAAAAAGAGGGTATGCCACAGCAACTGGTTTGTGGAGCCTTGCAGCCATGGGTCATGGCTTTGCAAATTCTACTTTGGGTTTTATGGTCGCCCGGGCAGCGCTTGGAATAACTGAGGCGGGGAATTTCCCTGCCGCAATTAAGGCCACGGCAGAATGGTTTCCCAAAAAAGAAAGAGCCTTTGCTACCGGAATTTTTAATTCTGGAACGAACATAGGAGCCATTGTTGCACCACTTACAGTGCCTTTTATAGCGGTAGCCTGGGGATGGAAATGGGCTTTTATATTGACCGGTCTCATCGGCTTCGTGTGGTTGGTGCTATGGCAAATCTATTACACAAGTCCGGCTGATTCTAAAAAATTAAGCAAGGAAGAGTTTGATCATATTCATTCTGACATCGAAGATGAGAAAATAGAAAAAGCAGGGAAAGATGAAAAGGTTGCCTGGATCAAGCTGCTTGGTCACAGACAAACCTGGGCATTTGCTTTGGGTAAGTTCTTGACCGATCCGATCTGGTGGTTCTATTTGTTTTGGCTGCCTGATTTTCTTCAAAGTGAATACCAGCTGAGTCTCATAGAATTAGCGGTTCCTGTGGCGGTGGTTTACCTGATCTCAACTATTGGCAGTGTCGGAGGAGGATATCTCCCCATGTTTTTCATAAACCGAAATATGCCTGCATTCAAGGCAAGAAAAACGGCTATGTTAATCTTCGCCATATGCGTTTGGCCTGTAGTGTTTTCTCAATATGCCGGTGAAACAAATATGTGGCTAGCGGTACTGGTTATAGGAATAGCAGCGGCCGCACACCAGGCATGGAGCGCCAATATATTCACTACCGTGTCGGATATGTTCCCCAAAAAGGCAATCGCTTCTGTTACGGGTATTGGCGGAATGGCAGGAGGCGTTGGAGGCATCGTGCTAACATGGGCAGTTCAGAAAAGTCTTTTTGTTCACTTCAGGGAAATTGGCCAGATAGAAAAAGCCTATTTTATAATGTTTCTGATCTGCGGAGGGTCGTATTTTCTGGCCTGGTTAATTTTACATTTTCTTGCACCAAAGATGGATCGCGTAAAATTATAGCAGGGAAAATATTGGTTTCAAGCCAGATAGTGCTACAAAAGCTGTAGCCTTTCCATACAGGAAGAGACTACAGCTTTTCCTTGGCTTGTCAATCAGATTGCTTCCGGTCCTCTTTCTCCTGTTCTTAACCGGATACACTGTTCAAGGGGAGTAATGAATATCTTTCCGCTGCCGACTAGTCCGCCGTCGTGTGCTGTCGTGGCATTTAAGATCGCATTACAGGTTGTCTCTACAAAATCATCGTTCACGGCAATCTCTAACCTGATGTTTGGCACCAGATTGGGAACAACTACCTGACCCCGGTAAATTTCTTCCGTTTTGCTTCGTCCGTGACCAGAAACATGACTGGTCGTGATTCTGGAGATGCCAGCATCAATGAGCGCTTCCCTGACCTGATCGAGTTGATTCTCGCGAATGATTGCTATTAGTAGTTTCATGCGTTAATATTTTTTTGTTCGCAGACACTGCTTTCTTGCTGAGCCGCGTCTAATTATGCATTTCTGAAGGTTGATATCCTTCATCTATTAATTTGGATTGGTCATCCCATATCCTCTCTCACCGTGGTAAGAATTGTCGAGTCCTCTCATTTCAGCCTCCGCGCTGGATCGGATAGGAACGATTTTGTTCAATACAATTAGAATCACCCATGTTCCGAACGCAGCGTACGAGATGGCAATGAGTACTGCCAAAGCTTGCACCCCAAGTTGTTGTATCAAAGTCCAGCTACCTGCAGCATCCGCAGCTTCAGCCATCCAGGATTCGCGTATGAAGAACGTTAATAATATTGCACCGACAATTCCACCAATCCCATGAATACCAAAAGCGTCAAGGGTATCATCGTAGCCAAGTCTGTTCTTCAGCAGAATTGCCATATAACAAAAACCGCTGGCCAGTATACCCAACGCCATTGCACCAACAGGCTTAACAACACCAGCCGCTGGGGTAATGGCAACAAGCCCCGCGAGGACACCGCTGACAAACCCTAGTGCAGTTGCTTTTCCCTGGTGTGTTCCCTCAATAATAATCCAGGCAAGCGCACCAGCGGCAGCGGCAATCTGTGTTGCGGTTAAGGCTTGGGCCGTACTCAATCCACTGGATATGCTGCTGCCTGCATTGAATCCGAACCATCCAACCCAAAGTAATCCGGCACCAATCATGGTCATCACTAAATTGTTGGGACGCATCGGTAAATGTGGAAATGATTTGCGGCCGCCTAAGAAAATGGCTACGACAAGTCCGCTAACACCCGCCGAGATATGCACTACTGTTCCTCCGGCAAAGTCGATGGCACCTTTCGCCCCAAGGTTAAACAGGAATCCATCACTTGCCCAGACCCAATGGCACAAAGGGTTGTAGATCAGTGTACCCCATAATGCAATGAAAAAACAATATGCCTTAAATGAAACACGTTCGGCAAAGGCGCCTGCAATTAAGGCAGGCGTGATAATTGCAAACTTTGCCTGGAACATTGAAAATACATACTCCGGAATTCCTGCATCCATGATCGTTTCGTCAATACCGGCTAACATGAAATAGTCCCAACTCCATCCGAACCATCCGCCCAACACATTCGGCCCAAAGGCCATGGCATATCCGCAAATAACCCAGAGCACTGTCATTATTCCCATAGCAGCAAAACTGTGCATCATGGTACCCAATACATTCTTAGTTCTGACAAGGCCGCCATAGAACATCGCAAGACCAGGAATCATGAGCAATACCAGCGCTACGGAAGTCAGCATCCATGCAGTAGCACCCGAGTCAATTTCGGGCATGTCCGATGCATATACTGTCGCAGGGAACATAGTAATAGCCAAGAAAGCGAGTAGTGAGCGTTGTAAAATTTTCATTGGCAATAAGGTTTAGGTTGATTGTGACTGACAGGCAAAATAGAGTACTTTGGTTTTATATACAATAGCAGAACTCCATTTGGCCACCTGTATGTGTTTCCGTACTTCTACGATATACCTTATTCGCAATCGTTTTCTAAGAATCAAATAGGTGAAAACACTAACTTGACGGCCGTTTACAAAAAGTTCTAAATATTCAACAGTATGTCAAAAAAAGAAACTCCGGAATTCATACGTGTGCCTTTGGCTGCAATGGAATCACAATTCCACCACATTTTAATGCAGCACGGGTTCGCCGATGGGAAAGCAAAAATATGTGCGGGTATATTTACGAGCAATAGCGTTGATGGTGTTTACACGCATGGCGTGAACCGATTTCCGAGATTCATAAAATACGTGCAGGATGGTCATATTAATCCCGCGAATCAAGCTATTTGCAGTAGCCGTGTTGGGTGCATTGAACAATGGGATGGACAAATCGGCCCTGGGCCTTTGAATGCTTTGCAGTGCACAGACCGTGCAATGGAAATTGCCACGATCCATGGAATGGGTTGTGTCGCCCTTGCCAATACCAATCATTGGATGCGCGGTGGAACGTATGGCTGGCGTGCAGCGCATAAGGGATTTGTATTTATCGGCTGGACGAATACCACAGCGAATATGCCTACCTGGGGTGCCGTTAGTAGTAAGCTTGGCAACAACCCGTTGGTTATTGCTGTTCCCTTTCAGCAAGAAGCGATTGTGCTGGATATGGCGATGTCACAATTCTCGTATGGGGCACTTGAATTTTACGAGATGAAAAATCAGCAACTCCCTGTACCTGGCGGGTTCTCCACGGATGGTATATTGACTACGGATCCCGGTGAGATTAGCAAGTCGCAAAGAATTTTACCCACCGGTTACTGGAAGGGCGCAGGGTTATCGTTGCTGTTGGATATTCTGGCAACAATTCTTTCAGGAGGTCTTTCTGTGGAAGGGATTTCGCAACAGAAGGCGGAATGCAATGTCTCGCAGGTATTTATTGCGATCAATATCTCAAAGCTTGCCAATTACAGAACAATAGCTTCGGCTATTCAGGGTATTATTGACGATTATCATCAATCGGTCCCCGATAAATCGGCTAAAGTTGTTTATCCAGGAGAGAAGGTGCTGGATTTGCGGGCAGAAAATACTACCAAAGGTATCCCGGTCATGAAGGCCGTGTGGGATGAAATTCAAGCATTATAAAAATTTGATTGTTAGTTTGCACAGCAATATTTTTCAAGCGGCACAAATGCATCATAGGGAATCCGGTAAACATTGTAGATTTTTGACAAAATCAGCGTTGATGTCCTAAACAGTAGCCCAGGAGGAATGAAAAAAGGCAGTAAGCACAAGAAAGGTTATTCATTTTTTCATCGTGACTTAAGCTGGCTTTTGTTCAACGAGCGCGTGCTCGATGAGGCCCGGAGAGAAACAGTTCCGCTGATGGAAAGAATCCGATTTCTTGCCATCTACTCTTCCAATCTTGATGAGTTTTATCGTGTCCGCATGCCGGCGCTTGCAGCCCTTGCGAAGTTATCGCCTGATCGTGAAAAAGAAAATTTGAATGCGGTTATTGATAAGATCAACAAGACTGTCGTGCGGCAGCAAAAAAACTTTGGATGGATAATCGAAGAACAAATTCTTCAGGCTTTGCGAGCCCAACGCATCCATCTCTTCTATAAGGAACGTTTACCAGCTTCCACGCACGCGTTGCTTCAGAACTATTTCATGGATACCGTGGCCGCCTATGTACAGGTAGTTGATCTTTCTGCTGAGAATGGATTCTTTCCGGAGAACAACAAAGTGTATCTCCTGGTAACCACGGAAGGCGGCAGGATGGATAGTGGTCTTTACATTGTCAGCATTCCTTCAGAGTCCATACCCAGATTCTATGCCCTTTCACAAGGCGATATTCAGTACATTGTGTTTTTGGATGACATTATAAAACTTTGTCTTCCCAGGTTATTCCCGCGGGAAAAGATCGTGTCTTGTCAAAGTTTCAAGATTACCAGAGATGCCGAACTTAATTTAGAAGATGAATTTGCAGGCAATCTGGCAAAGCAGATCGAGAAAAAGATCTTGCTGCGTGAATTTGGTCCGGCAACCCGATTCCTGTACGAACCAGGTATTCCAAAACACATGCTTGAACTACTTAAGCATAGACTGGGGCTGGGCACAGCGAATTTCATTAAGGGAGGGACATATCATAATTTGAAGGACCTGTCAACATTACCGTTGAAGGAACCACACTTCAATTATCCATCCAGGCGTAGCGTTGAGTTTGTAGTTGACGGAGAACTAGGATCATTATTTCAGCATGTTAAGCAGAAAGACATTCTATTACATCTCCCATATCACTCCTACAATACTGTTTTGCGGTTCTTTAATGAAGCCGCCATTGATCCAAACGTAACCAGGATTTATGTGACCTTGTATCGGGTCGCAAGTGATTCCCGCATTGTAAATTCACTCATAAGTGCTGCAAGGAATGGAAAGAAGGTTACCGTCTTCGTCGAGTTAAAAGCAAGATTTGATGAGGCCAACAACATAAAATGGTCAAAAAAAATGAAAGCTGCGGGCGTCCGTATCATTGAAAGCATACCAGGACTTAAAGTACATGCCAAACTGGCGTTGGTAAAACGAAAAATTGGTGAGAGCATTGATCTGTTCGGCATGATGTCTACCGGAAACTTTAATGAGATTACAGCGCAATATTACACGGATCACATTCTCATGACTTCGCATTGGCAGACCTTGAGAGAAACGGAAAAACTTTTTCAATTGCTGAAAAAAAGAAAGAAAAATATTCAGCAAAGCAAACATCATTTTAAGCATCTGTTGGTAGGGTTATTGAACTTGCAGGAACGATTTATAGCATTGATTGATCGTGAAATAGCGCATGCGAAGAGCGGATTGCATGCTTCCATAATTATTAAGTTTAATAATCTGGAAGATGGGGTGCTGATCGAAAAATTGTATGAGGCATCAAATGCAGGGGTGCAAATCGCTTTGGTTGTGAGAGGAATTTGCTGCCTGGTTCCAGGCGTTCCCGGCATGAGTGAAAATATTACCGTCAAGCGGATTATCGACCGTTACCTTGAGCATGGACGAGTTTTTATATTTCACAATAACAATGATCCACAGATCTACCTGGGGTCTGCAGATTGGATGATTCGAAATATTTACAGACGAATAGAGGTTTGCTTTCCTGTCTATAATCCCGATTTGAAATCGGAAATCATGAATATCGTTCACCTTCAGCTTAGCGATAATTGCCAGGCGGTTATGATCAATGATCAATGCCAAAATATTCCTGTAGCTTGTTCCGACAATGTGGCGCCAATTCGCTCCCAGCATGCAATTGGTGAACTAGTATCCTTGTCTGCCAGGAAACTAATCGTACATCCTGCCGATGCTTAGATTCAGCAACAGATTATATTTACCACTATTCATATCTTAATCTATTGGCAGGATTGCTCAATGCAGCTTTCAGTGTTTGTGAACTTACAGTGATTAGTGCAATGCATACTGCAGCAACGGCTGCCAACAGAAATGCAAAAACATCCATATCAATATGATAGGTAAATGTGCCCAGCCATTGGTCCATAAAATACCATGCAATCGGCCTTGCAATGATGTTCGCTACAACGATCAGCATGACTACCTCTCTGTAGAGGAGTGAAAGGATACTCGGTACGGAAGGCCCTAAAGCCAAATCCGAAAAATGATCACTTTGCAGTCAAAATGTTAATTTCTTGAGATGGTCCCCTAACTGTATTTCACCATCCTGGATGACCTTCGCGTAAATTCCCCGAAGGCGGAGTTCCTTTCCGCCCTTCGTACTGATAAATTTTAAAGCTTCCTCCCCGTAGCGATCCTTGAAGCTGGCGCATCCATTATGCGGCACGGCTGTAATTTCAAGTATGACCGTTCCTATAGATAGTCTTTGGCCAGGTTCTAAATTGTGAATACTTAAATCCAAATCCACAATAAGATTGTCCCCAGCAAGTGACCATTGTGATCTTGATGCTGAAATTAAATCGAGGCATCGGCTGTTCATTATCGCAACCTGGACTGTGGGGTCAGGACTGCCATCGGGTAGTGATTTCCAGCAGCCCTTCGCCCAATGATCACCTTCTACACCACCTTGTGAACTCAGCGTACAACGGTGTGGAGTCGATCGCGCTTTCTTGGCAGGTCTTGTTACAATCATTTCAAGAATGCCATTGTCTGCCGGAGAATTCCGGATGTGCGCAAGTCCGGATTCTAAAAATGATTGGGAGCGATATTCAATCATAGCACTATGCAGTTTATTCCTTGAATGTGTACAAAGATAAACCCTTTAAAAGCGTGTTGCCAACTTGACATTCACAGACCTTAGTGGTTCCTGCCGGCAAGAAATGGATTCAGATGCAGAAAGGTTGTTTTCAGCCTGAAGAAAGCCTGTACGACAAAAGCTAATTTGCCGTACAGGTAGTTTATGAACGCTATTGCCTGCCAATTTCAATCAACTTATCAATATCATTATTGATCGAAAGAATTAACAACGATGTAGCAGTACAAAAAACAGGGCTCGTAATACAATGATGTCCATTCCAGCTGCCGTCGTTGTTTTGAATTTTCAACATACGACCACTGATGTTCTCATACCAAGTTTTCCACCCATCATCTTTTCCTATAACCATACTCTCTCCGGTTTGGAGATAACTTAGGAATTCCTCACCACCATTGCTTCCGAAGCCATCCATAATGTCTGCCCGCTGTGCTTGTACTTTAGCGGACTGATATACTTCGTATGCGGTAGCGTATTTCATCGCATCGGCTTCGTCAAATCCGATTTTCTTCAGATTTTCTGCGGAAGCTGGTGCATTTTGTCCAAGGGTACCATTATGCTTTGCCTTCGAAATCTCCTCTTCTACTTTCCTTGCTTCTTTAGCACTTGCCCGAGCGGATCCGGATACAGAATATAGCATCACGCCCGCACCCATCTCGGTTTTAACATCCCCGGTTTTTGCATCGTAATTATTTTTTTGAGATTGTCGTGAGCGTTCCAATGCTTCCTCATCAACAACAGCTCCTTTTGTTTGCGCTGATTCTAACGCGTTGGTAGCAAAAGAAGATTGTAATACACCGGCCCAGCCGGCGCCTGCAATATTGCCGTTGTTATCTTGCGCGCGTTGTATTTTGGATACACAGGCATTCAGATTTCTTTGCACACTGGCTTTCAGTTTGGCGTCATGACCTACATAGTCGATTACGTTGGAAAAGAACTGCGCAGTTAGAATTACGTCAATGTTCTCACCAAGCTTGGTCTGGATCTGCGTTCCGGATTGATCTGTAATATTGAGACTACTGATTGGGGAATTTTCCGTTGCCTGTAGAAGGTAGTTCAGAGCTTCTTGGAGCTGTTGTGAATATTCACCGGTTGTAAGGGTATTGCCGCTGCGCAACAGGGCCATTGCCACCATCGCGGTAGTGGCAGGATCAGCAGCCACAGCATGTGGATCGATAATATCCTGTCGCGAATGTGTGCCAGCACCCCATCCTCCATTGCTGTTTTGCGCCAGGGCAAGCCAGGAAAGTCCATGTTCAACAGCTTGTTGAACCTTTTCAGGCGTTTTGTACCTGGAGTTTTCTTCTGAGGATTCTTCGCCCATCAACGTGCGATACACACAACCTTGGGGCGGGACGAACGGTGGAGTCTTTTTTGATGGAGTTCCCAACCTGCGAAAGGTGAACCCAAGGAACAAAATCGTGCTTACAGCCAGCACCGTCATAACCGGAAATCTTAATGTTTTCATAGTAATGTATTTTTTGTTTACAGTACGTATGATGGCGGCGAGATGAATAATCCATAAAAGAAGTGCATATATTTTTTTAGAAGCCAGTCATTAAACGAAAATTTTATTTCGCAGGGTCTTTCGCTATCTTTCACCAATAAACTGCATATTCAATGGTATCAGGTCGTGTTATTAAGATCGGCATTCCGATTATTTTACTTGTTGGCATCTATTTTCTTGGACCTAAACCAGGAGAGCCAGCTTTCAGTCTGGCGATGCCGGATGTTCCGGCAGATCCAATTGCGCTCGAAGCGTATGTCCGCAACCAGGAGGCCAAGCACATTATAAAACCCGACAACGAAGCCCGCATTATCTGGAATGATAGCAGCAGTCAAAAAACGGAGTATGCTGTTGTTTACCTCCATGGTTTCTCAGCAAGCCAAATGGAAGGGGATCCGACCCATCGACGATTCGCGAAGGAGTTTGGATCTAATTTATATTTAGCACGGTTGGCTGATCACGGTATCGATACTACGGAAGCATTGCTGCTTTATACGCCAGATCGTTCATGG
>Ga0224505_10001493_pt1 | contig 14604 bp, 16 predicted proteins | sample SF_Jan12_sed_USG_FD_169102 | JGI IMG/M metagenome (GOLD analysis project Ga0224505, IMG submission 169102) | Sediment microbial communities from San Francisco Bay, California, United States - SF_Jan12_sed_USGS_4_1 | ecosystem: Environmental > Aquatic > Marine > Sediment | place: USA: California... | reverse complement strand
TCCGATCTTCTCGAGAAGGCCGGCGTCGACCGCATCCACTGGGACGTGATGGACGGCCGCTTCGTGCCGAACCTCACGATCGGGCCCGATGTCGTGGCGTCGTGCCGCGGCTGGGTCGACGTTGCCTTCGAGGCGCACCTGATGGTCGACGAGCCGTCGCCCGAGCTACTCGGCCGCTTCGTCGACGCCGGTTGCGGGATCGTGATGGTCCACGCCGAGGCCTGCCGCCACCTGCACCGCAGCCTGGGCGCAGTCGCCGAGGCCGGCGCCACACCCGCCGTCGTGCTGAACCCGGCCACGCCGCCGTCCGCCGTCGCGCACGTGCTCGACCTGGTCGGCCTGGTCCTCGTGATGACCGTGAACCCCGGCTTCGGCGGGCAGCGCTACCTGGCCAGCATGGAACCGAAGGTCGCCGAGGTGCGCGCGCTGATCGATGCGTCGGGCCGCGACATCGACCTCGAGGTGGACGGCGGCATCGGGCCGGCGACCGCCGCCGCCGCCGTGGCCGCCGGCGCCGACGTGCTGGTGGCCGGCAGCGCGCTCTTCAACGACCCCGACGGGTTCGAGTCCGCGGTCGAACGGTTGCGCGCCGCGGCCAGCTCCACGCCGAGGACGCCGGCGAGCGCCTCTTGAACCGGCGGTACCGGCGTCGGCCGGCGGGGGCCGGTCGCTTGGGCGCGGCCCTCGTCGTGGCGACGCTCGCCGCCGGCTGCGCGAGCGATGCCGACGATCCGGCCGCGTTCTGCGACGCCGCCCCGTCGATCCAGGTCGTCACGTCCGAAGAGGAACTCGTCGGTCCGGCGGGCCCGCGTCGCGTCGAGGAGCTGCGCAGCCAGCTCGCCGCGCTCCACGAGGCCGCCCCGAGCGACATCCGCGACGACGTTGGGATCATGGTCGGGGTGATCGAACGACTCCAGGCCGCGCTGGCCGCCGAGGCCGGTGCCGACGAGGACGCACGCGCCGAAACGGCCGACGCGCTGCGCGGCCAGCTCGAGGCGTTCCGGGGGGCGAGCGACCGGGTGGTCGCCTACACCCGCCGGATCTGCAACGTGAACCTCACCGGCGAGTAGCGCCCGGTCGATCAGCTCAGCTCGGGTCGGGCACCCGCTTGGCGCGGACCTGGTCGATCATGCCGTACTCGAGCGCTTCTTCGGCGCTGAACCAGCGGTCGCGGTCGGAATCGGCCTCGACCTGGTCGACGGTCTGACCGGTGTGGAACGCGATCCGCTCGGCCATGAGGCGCTTGGTGTAGCGCATCTGCTCGGCCTGGATGGCGATGTCGGTGGCCTGGCCCCGCACACCGCCCGAGGGCTGGTGCATCATGATGCGGGCGTGCGGCAGCGAGAAACGCTTGCCGGCCGCGCCCGCGCACAGCAGGAACTGGCCCATCGAAGCGGCGAGCCCGACGCAGACCGTGCCGACGTCGGGCTGGATGAACTGCATGGTGTCGTAGATGGCGAGGCCGGCCGACACCGAGCCTCCGGGGCTGTTGATGTACAGCCAGACGTCCTTGGCGGCGTCCTGCGCCTCGAGGTAGAGGAGCTCCGCGACGATGCGATTGGCGATCTCGTCGTCGACCTGGCTGCCCAGGAAGACGATGCGGCTCTTCAGCAGCTCGTTGTAGACGAACATGCCGCCCATGCCGTTGCTGGGGCCTTCGGAGCGGGGTGTCCAGATGTCGGGGGTGGTCACGCCGGACAGGCTATCTCGCCTGACCAGCGTCCCGGGCGTTGCCGGGCACGGGCCCTGCGACCGGGTGGGCGCTAGGCTTTCCGCCCACGCCGAAGGGCCCGCGGGCGTGGCGGAACTGGCAGACGCGCTGGACTTAGGATCCAGTGGGGTAACCCTTGGGGGTTCGAGTCCCCCCGCCCGCACCGACCAGGGGCACCCGCCCGCCCCCCGAGCAGCCGATCCGCCCGCCCACCCGTCGCGTCACCGCTCTAGCGTTTCCGCCATGGACGACCGCCCCGATCCAACCACCGCGGTGACGTGGCACCACGGCGTGATCGCCCGCTGGTGGGCCAACTTCAACGTCGACGGCCCGGAGATCGCCTTCTTCCGCTCCTACGTCGCGGCCGGCCAGCCCGCCCTCGACGTCGGCTGTGGCACCGGACGACTACTGGTGCCCTGGGTGCTCGACGGGCTCGATGTCGACGGCGTGGACGCCTCGGCCGACATGATCGAGGCGTGCCGGGTGGCCGCCCGCAACGTCGGGCGCGAGCCGGCGCTGTACGTCCAAGCGATCCACCAGCTCGACCTGGCGCGCCGGTACCGGACCATCGTCTGCTGCGGGGCGTTCGGGCTCGGCGCGAGCCGCGCCGCCGACCTCGAGGGTCTGCGGCGCCTCCACGCCCACCTGGCACCGGGCGGCGTGCTCGCCCTCGACTGCGAGGTCGGCGGCTTCGACGACGATCGCTGGCGGGCCTGGCGGCCCCGACCGGCCGACGGGTCGCCACCGCCGCCCGAAGATCGCCGAGCCGGCCCGGACGGCTTCCACTACGCGCTGCGCCACCGGATCGCCGCGGTCGACCGGGCCGAGCGCTCGGTGACCCGCGAGCTGCAGGCGTGGCAGTGGCAGGGCGACGAGCTGGTCGCCCACGAGACCCATGCCCTCGTCGCCAACACCTACTCGTCCGACGAGATCGTGACGCTGCTCGGCTCGGTCGGCTTCTCCGAGGTGCGCTCGCTCGGCGGGTACCACGGCGGCGAGCCCACCGAGGCCGACCGCTTCCACGTTTTCGTCGCGACGCGCCCGGGCTGAGCGCGCGACGGCTCAGCTGGCGCAGGCGATGCAGGTGGGCGTCGCGGGAAGGGCGTCCAGGCGAGCGGCCGAGATCGGCTGCCCGCACACCGTGCAAATCCCGTAACGCCCCTCCGCCAGGCGCCGCTCGGCGGCCGCGATCTCGGCCAGCGACGATCTGGTGCCGTCGAGCAGTCCGGCGAGCTGCTGGCGTTCCCACGCGATCGTGTGCCCCTCCGGATCGTGCTCGTCGTCGGTGGCGACATCGCTCGCCGCCGCCACGATGTCATCGAACCCGCTGGTCAGGCTCGACGCCATCCGGTCGAGCGCAGCGCGCAGCTCGGACAGGCGGGTGTGCGGATCGTTCGGGTCGGCGGGCGCGGGCATGGTGCGAGGCCTCGGGATGCTACTGCCGTGCCGCGTGTCTTGGCATCGCCGCGCGGGCGGTGCTCAGCTGTGGCAGCGATGACAGCTCACCGACCGATGGTGCTCAACGCGTTCTGCATGAACACGGTGTCGCACCTGCAGCACGGACTGTGGGTGCGGCCCGATTCGCGCCAGCGTGAGTTCAACCGGCTCGACCCCTGGCTCGACCTGGCCCGGCTGCTCGAACGGGGAGGGTTCGACACGATCTTCCTCGCCGATGTGGCCGGGATCTCCGACGTGCACGGCGGCGGACCGGACGCCGCGCTGCGCCACGCCGTCCAGCTGCCGGTCAACGACCCGGCGATGCTGATCCCGGCGATGGCGACGGCGACCGAGCACCTCGGCTTCGCGTTCACCAGCTCGGTGCTGCAGACCCCGCCGTTCACGTTCGCCCGCCAGGCGACGACCCTCGACCACCTCACCGGCGGCCGCATCGCCTGGAACATCGTGACCAGCCACCTCGCGAGCACGGCCCGCAACCTCGGCTTCGACGCGCTCGTACCCCACGACGAGCGCTACGAGCGGGCCGAGGAGTACCTCGAGGTCGTCGCCAAGCTGTGGGAGGGCAGCTGGGAGGACGGCGCGGTGCTCGCCGACCTCGACACCCAGGTGTACGCCGACCCCGCCAGGGTCCACGCCATCGACCACCACGGCCGCTTCTACGACGTGGCCGGGCCGTTCGTCTGCGAGCCGTCGCCCCAGCGCACCCCGGTGCTGTTCCAGGCCGGCGCGTCCGAGCGGGGCCGCGAGTTCGCCGCCAAGCACGCCGAGGGCGTGTTCGTGGTGGCGTCGCGGCGCAACCTGCCGGCGCTGCGCGCCGACATCGCGGCGCGGGCGGTGCGCTACGGGCGGCGGCCGGCGGACCTGCTGTTCTGCCAGGGACTCACCCCGGTGGTCGGCGGCACCGAGGCCGAGGCGCACGCGAAGGCCGACGAGTACCGCGCCCAGCTCTCCTTCGAGGGCGGCGTGGTGCAGATGTCGGGCATGGTCGGCGTCGACCTCAGCGACATCGATCCGGACCGGCCCATCGACGAGCTGCGCACCGACGCCATCCAGAGCATCCTCAACGGCGTGCAACGGGCCGGTCCGGCCGGGACGCAGACCTTCGCAGACCTGGTCCGGGCGGCGATGACCGGCCAGTTCGCGGTCGGCACCCCCGAGCAGCTCGCCGACCTGCTCGAGTCGTGGCAGCACGCGGGCGCCGACGGGTTCAACATCATGCACTCGGTGCTCCCCGCCAGCTTCGTCGACTTCGTGGACGGGGTCGTGCCCGTGCTGCGGGCCCGGGGCCTGGTGCGCGACCATTACGAGCCGGGGCCGCTGCGCCAGAAGCTGTTCGGCGCCGCCCGCCTGCCCGACCGGCACCCCGACGCCGCGTTCCGGGTGCGTCGAGCGCCGCTGGCTTGATGGCCTCCGCGCACTCGTGCGCGCGGGCGTCAGCCGTCCTCGTCGAGCGCCTCGAAACCGGTCACCTCGACGCCCCACTCCCTGTCGGCCATCCGCCCGCTCGCCCGGCCCGCCCGCCGCCGCGCCCGGCGCGAACATCGCGCGACTCCCCACCCGTTGTCGCGCGACTCCTCGGATTCGGCCCCGCATCCGGGCGCGTATCGGCGAAGTCGCGCGACAAAGCGGGACGAGTCGCGCGACAACAGCGACAGCCGGTCCCGCTCCGGTACCGACCGTGGTCCGCCGAACGACCTCAGCGACGAACCTCGGGCACTCGCCACCCCACCCCAGGGGCGTCATCTAGTCCAAGCCGGCCAACCAGGTCCGGGCGTCGACCATCATCTCGATCACCTGTGAGTGGGCCATGTCGTACCCGTTGATCGTGACGTTCCACCCGCACTCCCCGAACGCGGCGGCGGCCGCGTGCGCCCGGGCCGGCGCGATGATCGGATCGCGGCTCCCGTACTGGATCAGCGCCCGCGTGCCGGCGCCCGCAGCCAGGTCGAGCGGCACGCCGTCGACCATCGGCAGCCCGCAGCACATCGCCCACACCCCGCCGTAGCGCGGCGCCCCCAGCCGCCCGGCGAGCGCGAGCGCCAGGAACCCGCCCTGGGAGAACCCGCCGAGCACGCACTGCTCGACCGCCACGCCGGCCGCCGCCCGTTCGGCCTCGATCAGCGCCTCCACCGCGTCGAGCGCGGCCCGGAACCCGGCCGGGTCGGGCCCGTTCGGCGAGCGCTCGTACCACGAAGCGCCGTCGCCGTCGTCGAGGTCGTGCAGGGCGCGTGCACAGATCGCGCTGAAGCGTTCATCGGGGTCCACCAACGGCACATAGGCGGCCAGGTGGTGTTGCTCGGCGCTGTAGCCGTGCAGGAGGAACAGCAGCCGCTCGGCGCCCTCGCGGGTGATGCGGTACGTGGTCAGACCCATGGCGGCCCATGCTGGCACGGCCCGCCCCCCGGACGCCTCGGCGGCTCCCCACAACTGATCGTCAAGGCGTGCCCCGGCGGGGTCGATGAAGCCAGGGACCACACCGCCCGAGCCCCAGAGTCCCGCCATGTCGCACTCGCCTCCCGTTCACCCCCGAGACCTCGTGAGCACGGTCGACCTGTCGCCCGCCGACTGCCTGGAGGCGGTCGACTTCGTCGCCCGCCAGGCCCACCACTACGGGATCGCCCTCCCGGTCGAGCTGCGACGAAGCCGCAACGGCGACCTCGGCCGCCACTACGTGATGTGCCGGCGGGGCGGCCCGCCCACCTGGGTCATGCATCTGGTCCTCGCCGACCGGGGCTGGCAACGCACGGCGCTCGCCCTCGGCCTCGCCCGCTACCGGCGGAACCGCTCGGGTGTCGTCGACGGGGCGGTGGCCAGCGCCTTCGTCGACGCCGTGTGCCAGGCCCTCGCCGAGGCCACCGGGCCGCGCCAGCCGATCGCCGACAACGTCGTGGCGCTACACCGCTTCGGGCTCGTGCGCGGCCTGTCGGCCTGAACCCAAGCCGCCTGGACCCCGGCCGGCTGGACCCCCGGAGTGTGCGCCTCGGCTAGCCCGGAGCCGGCTCGCGAGGAAGGCCCAGGGCCCGCTCGCCGAGGGTGTTCCGCTGGATCTCGTCGGTGCCTCCGCCGATCGACATGGCCCGGCAGTTGAGGACGTGGAACTGCCAGTAGTCGAGCTCGGCGTCGTCGCTCGACCAGGCCGGAGCGGACGGGAACGCGAGCGCGGCGGCCAGGTCGGCGGCACGGCGCCCCTGCCGGGTCCGCCACAGCTTGCCGACCGACGGGTGCGCGGCCGACCGTGCCAGCTGGCGCACGACCACCTCGCCCGCGTGGAGCGCCGCCAACTCCTGGCGCACGAGCGGCTCGCGGGACCGACCGGTCGTCGCGGCGAGCTCGGCCAGCTGGGAGTACGGGATCGGCAGGCGCCCGCTCTTCGAGCGCTGCGCGCCGCTGCCGCCCATCGAGGCGACGCCGGTGGTACGTCGCTCGTGGGCGAGCAGGGCGACGGCCATGCGCCAACCGTCGTCCACCTCGCCGATCACCCAGTCGCGCGGCGTGCGGGCGCCGTCGAGGAACACCTCGTTGAACTCGGCCACGCCGGTCATCTGCCGCAGCGGGCGCACCTCCACCCCGGCCTGGCGCATGGGGAGGACGAGCATCGTGATGCCACGGTGCTTCGGGGCGGCGGGGTTCGTCCTCGCCAGCAGGATTGCCAGGTCGCTGTGGTGCGCGCCCGACGTCCACACCTTCTGCCCGTGCACGACCCACTCGTCGCCGTCGAGCTCGGCGCGCGTCGCCAGCGACGCGAGGTCGGAGCCGGCGCCGGGCTCGGAGTAGAGCTGGCACCACACGTGCTCGCCCCGCAGACCCGGTCGCAGCAGGGCCTCGCGCAGATGGTCACCGGCGTGGTCGCGGATGGTCGGCAGCGCCATGCCCACGCCGATCGCGAAGACGGCGTCCTCGCGGGGGATCCGGCCCCGCGACTCCTCGGCGAAGATGGCCCTGGCGGTGTCGTCCGAACCTCGGCCGCCGAACCGCCGGGGGTAGTCGAGACCGCCGAGCCCGGCGTCGTACAGCGCGGCGCGCCAAGCTTTGGCCCGGGTCAGCGTGACGCCCTCGTCACCGTCACCCTGACCAGCACCATCGCCGTGACCGGCGGCAGCACCGGCACCGGCCGGGCCGGCCACCGCCTGGGCCAGCGCCGCCGGGCCGGTGCGCTCGAAGAAGGCCCGGACGTCACGGCGGAACGCGGCGGGGTCGATCGGATCGTCGGCCGGCGTGCTCATCGGGTCATGGTCGCACACGCACAGCGGTAGGGTGCGCGGCTCATGGAGCTGAGCGAACTGCCCACGCCGGCGCTCGTCGCCGAGCGCAGCGCCCTCGACCACAACATCGCCGCCATGGCCGCCCGCCGTCCCGGCGCCGAGCTGCGCCCCCACGTCAAGGCGTTCAAGTGCACGAAGCTGGCTGCCCGGCTGGCCGACGCGGGCCACCGCACGTTCTGCGCGGCGACGATCCGCGAGATCGAGGGCCTGGCCGCGGCCGGGCTGGGCGAGGACGTGCTGCTCGCCAACGAGGTGCTCGACTGCACCCGCCTCGGCGCCCTGATACGGGCCGGCACCGCCGATGTCACGGTGGCGGTCGATTCGCAGGCCACGATCGACGCGGCGGCCCGGGGTGGCGTGGGCCGGGTCCTCATCGACGTGAACATCGGCCTGCCCCGCTGCGGCTGCGACCCGGCCGACGCCGGCCGTCTCGCCGAGCGGGCCCGGGCGGCGGGTCTACACGTCGCCGGTGTCATGGGCTACGAGGGCCACCTGGTCGGCCGGCCCGAGCGTGCCGAGCGCCGCGACGGCCTCGGCGAGTCGCTGCCGCTCCTCCGGCGGGCCTGGGACGAAGTCGGTGGCGACGTGTGCTCGGGCGGCGGCACCGGCACCTACGACCTCAACGACCTCGTGACCGAGGTGCAGGCCGGCTCCTACGTGCTGATGGACACGGCCTACGCCCAGCTCGGCCTGCCCTTCCGCGAGGGCCTCGGCGTGCTGGCCACGGTCGTGTCGGTCGGTCGCTCCCGGGGCCGCACCTACGGCGTCGCCGACGCCGGCCTGAAGTGCTTCGGCATGGACCACGGCAACCCCGGCCTCGACGGGGCCAAGGTGTGGTTCTGCTCCGACGAGCACACCACGTTCGCGGCCGATCCCGAGACCGGCGGTGTCGATCCCCTCGTCGGCGACCGGGTTCGCCTGCGGCCCGCGCACATCGACCCGACGATCGCCTGCCACGAGGTGCTGTGGCTCGTCGACGGCGACGACGTCGTCGACCGGTGGGAGATCGACCTGCGGGGATGGTGAGGCCGCCCGCCGCCCGACCGGTTATTGGGGCGCGGCGGGCCGATCGGCCGGGGCGGCGAGTTGGGCGGCGAGCGCCCGCAGCGCCCGTCCCCGATGGGAGATGGCGTTCTTCGCCTCGGCGGTCATCTGGGCGAAGGTCCGCCCGTCGCCCTCGTCGGGGACGAAGACGGGGTCGTAGCCGAAGTCGCCGTCGCCGAGCGGCGCGTGGCCGATCCAACCGTTCACGATGCCCTCGGCGCTCAGCTCGCGCCCGTCGGGCCAGCACACCATGCACACGGTACGGAACCGGGCGCGCCGCTCGGTCGCCGTGCGGGCCTGCATCCGAGCCAGCGTCTCGAGCAGCTTGCCCATGTTCTCGGCCGCGGTGGCCCGCTCGCCGGCGTAGCGGGCGCTGCGTACGCCGGGCGCCCCGCCGAGCGCCACGACCTCGAGCCCGGTGTCGTCGGACAGCGCCGGCCATCCGGTGGCCAGCGCCAGCGCGCGGGCCTTCAGCCGGGCGTTGGCCTCGAGGGTCGTGCCCGTCTCGTCGACGTCGGGCACCTCGGACGGCCGGGGCAGGAGCCGTACCCCGACCTCGGCCAGGATGGGCACCATCTCGGCGACCTTGTGGGCGTTGGCCGACGCGCAGACCACCTCGATCATCCGCTCCTCCTCATCCGCTGCTCCTCGGGTCGAGCGGCGGGGGCGGGGTGGCCAGGTAGCGCCGCTGCGCCTCGACGATGCGCTCGACGCCGCCCGACGCCAGATCCATCAGCCGGTCGAGCTCGGCCCGGCTGAACGCGGCGCCCTCGGCGGTGCCCTGCACCTCGACGAAGCGACCGGCACCGGTCATCACCACGTTGCAGTCGGTCTCGGCCCGCGAGTCCTCGGCGTAGGGCAGGTCGAGGCGGGCCTCGCCGTCGATGATGCCGACCGAGATCGCCGCCAGGTGGTCGATCAGCGGGTGGGCGGCGAGCTGGCCGCCGGCGACGAGCCGGGTCAGCGCGTCGTGCAACGCCAGGTAACCGCCGCAGATGGCGGTGGTGCGCGTGCCGCCGTCGGCCTGGAGCACGTCGCAGTCGACGGTGACCTCGCGCTCGCCCAGCGTCGCCATGTCGCACACGGCCCGCAGGCTGCGACCGATCAGTCGCTGGATCTCCTGGCTGCGCCCGTTCGTGAGCGAGCGGCGGACCCGCTCGGGCGACGAGCCCGGCAGCATCGAGTACTCGGCGGTGACCCAGCCGGTGCCGCGGCCCTTCATCCAGCGCGGCACGTCCTCGGCGATCGAGACCGTGCACAGCACGCGAGTGCGCCCGAACGTGGCCAGGACCGACCCCAGCGTCATCTCGGTGAAGTCTCGCTGGAAGCTGATCGGTCGGAGTTCGTCGGCGGCACGCCCATCGGGTCTCATCGCCGCGAACCTACCGGTCCGCTACGACATCGGCGACCGGGGGCCGATCGGCCCCGGCCGCGCCCGCTCAGCGCCACTGGTGGGCCTCGACCTGGTCGAGCTCGGGGCCGAGCAGGCGGCGGCCGAGCGCCTGGAAGGTGGCGACGTCGCCGCTCGACAGGAACCGGTGTCTGCCGGGTCCGGCACCGGGGTCGCGGGCGAGCACCGATCCCTCGAGCAGGGCGCGCACCTCGAACGCGGTCTCGTCGGCGGACGACACGAGCACGACGTCGCGACCCACCACGTCGGCGATGACCCGGGCGAGGTAGGGGTAGTGGGTGCAGCCCAGCAGCAGCGTGTCGACCTTGGCCTCCACGATGGGGGCGAGCAGCCGCTCGGCCAGCACGGTGGCCTCGTCGCCCTCGGTCTGGCCGCGCTCGACGAACTCGACGAAGCCCGGGCAGGCGGCGCAGGCCAGCTGGACGGCGGGTGGTGGTGTGGGGGCGAGACGGTCGACCGCGACCTGGTAGGCGCCCGAGCCGATCGTGCCGACGGTGCCGATCACGCCGACCTGGCCGTTGCGGGTGGCCTGGAGCAACGAGCGCACGCCGGGCTCGATCACGCCGACGACGGGCACGGGGCAGGCCTCGGCCAGCTCGTGCAGCGCCGCGGCCGCGGCGGTGTTGCAGGCCACGATCAACAGCTTGATGCCGAAGCGCTCGACGAGCAGCTCGCCGATCTGGTGGGCGAAGTCGGCGACCTCGCTGAGCGGCCGAGACCCGTAGGGGTAGCGGCCGGTGTCGCCGAAGTAGACGAGGTGCTCGGCCGGGAGCAGGTCGATCACGGCCCGGGCGACGGTCAGCCCGCCGAAGCCGGAGTCGAACATGCCGATCGGCCGCTCGTCGCCGGCGCGCGTGGTGTGCACGCGGCGCGACGCTACTGCGCTCGGGGCGGCGCGACCGGGGTCGGAGCGGGTGATTCCCCTACCAGAACGACAGCGTGTCGGCCTTGGCCGCGACCTCGTCGAGGTCGTCGGTGTAGGCGCCGGTCGAGAGGTACTTCCAGCCGGCGTCGGGGACGACGAACACGATGACGCCCGAGTCGATCCGGCCGGCCAACCTGACGGCCCCGGCCATCGCCGCGCCCGCCGAGACCCCGACGAAGAGCCCGCAGTCGGTCACCAGCCGCCGGGCCCATTCGAGCGATTCGCGCGGTCGCACGACGCGCCGCCCGTCGAGCAGGTCGACCCCGCCCCACTTGTCGAAGATGGGAGGCACGAAACCGTCGTCGAGCGAGCGAAGACCCGACACGACCTCGCCCGCGGGGGGCTCGACGGCGTGGACCTCGACACCCGGCTGGTGCTCCTTGAGGTAGCTGCCGACGCCCAGCAGCGTGCCCGAGGTGCCGAGCCCGGCCACGAAGTGGGTGATGTCGGGCACGTCGGCGAGGATCTCGGGGCCCGTCGTATCGTAGTGGGCCTGCGGGTTGGCCTCGTTGCCGTACTGGTACAGGAACGCCCACTCGGGGTGCTCGTCGGCGAGCATCTGCGCGTGGCGCACCGCGCCGTTGGAGCCCTCGGCACCCGGGGTGAGCACGACCTCGGCGCCGTACAGTTCGAGCAGCTGGCGCCGTTCGACGGACACGTTGTCGGGCATGACGATGGTGACCGCATAGCCCTTGAGCCGGGCGAAGAGCGCCAGGCCGATCCCCGTGTTGCCCGAGCTGGGCTCGACGATGCGCTTGCCGGGCGACAGCGTGCCGTCGGCCTCGGCCGCTTCGAGCATGGCCCGGGCGATGCGGTCCTTCACCGAGCCGCCCGGGTTCTGGCCCTCGAGCTTCGCGAGGATGCGCACCGCCGGGTTGGGCGACAGGTTGCTCACGTCGACGATGGGCGTGTCGCCCACGAGTTCGAGCGCCGAGGCGTAGACGGTCACCTCCGAAACCTCCCGTTCAGATCGATCCGCCGGCGACGGCCGGCAGGATCGTGACCTCGTCACGGTCGGTGACGGGCGTGTCGAGCTTGTCGAGGTAGCGGATGTCCTCGTCGTTGACGTAGAGGTTGACGAAGCGCTGGAGGCTGCCGCCGTCGTCGAACAGGTTCGGCGCCATGGCCGGGAAGCGGCTGGCGAGGTCCTTGACGACCTCGCCGACGGTCGCGCCCTCGACCGCTACGGTCGACGCCCCACCTGCGTGGGGCCGCAGAACGGTCGGTAGGCGAACACTGACTGCCACGTCGTCGTCTCCTGGAGGGTTGGTGGTGCGGGATCTCCGCTTCGGCCACGCCGCCGGCCCGAAAGCCGACCAATCCGATGAGGATTCTAGCCTTTCCCGACAACCACGTCTTCTTCGTCGATGTTCCCCTCGACGATCCGCCACGAGCGCAGGCTCGGAACCCCGTCGGCCAGCGAGACGATCACGTAGTGCCAACCCGGGTCGACGGCGGCGGCCACGTCGGTCGGCGAGGGGTGGGCCGGGCTGTGCGTGTGGGAATGGACGACCCCGATGATCTCGAGGCCGTCCTCCTCGGCCGCCCGGTCGGCACGGAGGTGGTCGCGCGGGTCGACGGTGTACACCCGCGCCGACGCCGCGGCGTTGCGGCAGGGAACGAAGCGGACGACCGCCACCTCGCCGGCCGGGGCGGTCGCGTCGACACCGGGCGCGCTCGGCTGGCGGGGCGGGCCGACCAGCAGGCCGCACATCTCGTTCGGCAGTTCGTCGTAGGCGTGGGCGACGATGGCGAGCCAGTCGTCGTGGCCGATCCGCAGCACGATGCCAGCGTCGCACACCGCCGCGCTGCGCTCCCAGGCGGCGCGCCGATGCTCGGTACCATGGCGGCTTCATGGCCGACCCCAGCACCGACGCCCAGCGCTCCCGCAGCGCGGCCAAGCGCAAGCTCGTCGAAGCCCAGCGCAACAAGGTCATCGCGACCAACCGCGTGGCGCGGCGCGACTTCGAGATCGTCGACGAGATGGAGGTCGGCATCGTGCTCACGGGCAGCGAGGTCAAGGCGCTGCGCGAGTCCCACGCCCGGCTCAACGAGGCGTTCGGTCGGGTCGTGCGCGACGAGCTGTGGATCATCGGCCTGCACATCCCCGCCTATTCGCTGGCCCGCGGGTTCGGCTCCCACGACCCCGATCGCCAGCGCAAGCTGCTCGCCCACCGCCGCGAGATCGAGCGCTGGGCGAGCCTGGCCGACCAGCAGCGGCTGACGATGGTGCCCCTCCAGATGTACTTCAAGGAGGGACGCGTCAAGCTGCTGCTCGGCCTCGGCCGGGGCCGCCGCAACTACGACAAGCGCCAGGCGCTCGCCAAGCGCGACGCCGACATGGAGGCCCGGCGGGCGTTGGCGGCGGGCCGCCGCGGCGGCGGCTGACCGAACCGGAACACCGGACCTGGCGCGGCGGAGAACGCAGGCGACGACCCCGCGATCAGGCGTGATGCGCTGGGTCAGAATACCCCCGGCGGCGTACGAGATGCATGACGCTACAATGTGACTCGCATCGGTGCTGGTCGTTGGCCCTGGTGTGCGGTAGTTGACACCACGCGAGGACCACCGGCTACGACCGGTCCGTGGTCACCTTTCAAGGGGCTGATCGGTTTCGACGTTGAACCGGAAGTCGGCACGTGCGACCCGAGTTGCTCAGACTCGTAAAACGGGGCACCCAAAGAGACGCCAAGACTGACGATCTCGCCCTCGCCGTCTGATCCTTCAGACGACAAGGGGAACCAGCGACCAGCAATGGCACGCGGGGCCAATCCATCGCAGCCCGGCACCAGAAGCGAAGGAGGACGGTGGGAGAGACCACTGACGGTGCGAAAGAACACTGACAACTGGGGAAAGACCCGGCGGTAGGGCATTCGCCCACCTGACCCGGCAGGGTGGTAGCCGCAAGGCCACAACGCGGGAATGGTCGTAGCACGAACGATGACCGCTCAGCGGACGAGGGTTCGATTCCCTCCAGCTCCACCGACGGGAGCGGGTGCCGTCCGGCACCCGCTCCCGGGTAGAGAACGGTGCACGGGATGCTCGGTGGTCACGCCGTACGTTCCGGGCCGGCGCGTGGGAAGAGGTGGGCGGATGCGTTCCGAGCTCTCGAACCGGTCCGAGCACCGGAGCGAGTCTCGAGCGGAGGCTGAGGGCGGATTTCATGAGTAGAGGCGACGCACCTGTGGACTTCCTGGTCAGCTACGTGGCCGAGGATCGCGACTGGGCGGAGTGGATCGCCAGCCACCTGGGCGCGTTGGGCTACGGCTACCGCCTCCAGCATCCGCCGACGACGCCTGGCGACGACCCGTTCGCCCCCATCGTCAGCGCCACGGCAGCCGGCGAGGACGTCGTTGCGGTGCTCTCGCTCGCGTTCGTCGAGTCGCTGCGCGCCTCCGGCGCCCCCGAGGACGGCCGCCTGCGCGGTCCCGGCAGCGTCGCGACCGTCCAGATCGAGCCGCTCGTCGCCCCGGTCGACCTGCGGGCCGCGCCGTGCGCCGAGATGTACCGCCACGACGCCGACTACTCGGCGTCGCGCGACCTGCTCATCGCCATGGTCGGCCAACTGCGCCCGGGCACCGCGCCACCGGCGGCGACCGGCCGGGCCCCGCTGCCCGCGCCGGCCGCGCTCGACGAGGCGTACCCGATCCCCGCACCGCCCACGTTCGAGGTGACGACGACCGACCTCGCCAGCGCGCCCGAGTCGGCGCCGATCGAGGCCGACCACGGCCGCTCGGCCGGTCTGATGGGCACCGACTGGTCGGCGCGGCCGTGGGCGAGCGCCAACCGCGAC
>Ga0224505_10001492_pt1 | contig 14612 bp, 13 predicted proteins | sample SF_Jan12_sed_USG_FD_169102 | JGI IMG/M metagenome (GOLD analysis project Ga0224505, IMG submission 169102) | Sediment microbial communities from San Francisco Bay, California, United States - SF_Jan12_sed_USGS_4_1 | ecosystem: Environmental > Aquatic > Marine > Sediment | place: USA: California... | reverse complement strand
CTGCGGCAAACACGGTCTCGCTGGACAGCTCGTGGAACATTGCGCCGTAGCCCGGGTATACGAGGAGCGCTCCGGCGACGATGAGCGCGACCCGCGGCCCGAAGGCAAGCGCGGCGCGGCTCCAGGCGAGGACCGATGCGGCGAAGAGGACGGCTACTACGGGTTCGGCGAGTGCGCCTCCGGCCACGTCGAGCGAGAGCCCCGAAATGACTGGAGTCAGCGGCGTGCGAAACAGCATCGACCACGGCAGGAGGACGTCGCGGTCGAAGAGCTGGATGTACGCGTACAGGTACTCGTCGAGGTCGCGACCTGCCTTCAACGGCCAGGCGATCGCGCGGAAAGAGAAGACAGCGAGCCCAAGACCGAAGAGGAGTAGCGATCCCAGGCGTCTCGCAGCGAGCCTCTCGAGCCCTGCGAGTGCCCGTGCAAGCGGGTTCCCTCTGCTGGATGCCATGAACGTCGGCAGGAGGCTAGCCTGTCGGGTCGTGCGCTGGCTCGGCGAGGCATCCCGACTGGCCGACCGCGCCGCAGTCGCGGCGGAGGCGCGCTGGGCGGTGGTAGCCGTCTTCCTCGGGTCAGTGGCCGTCTGGTGGCTCCAGGCATTCGCGATGCCACTAAAGGGCGGCCGAGACTTCGGCACGTATCTCGGCGGATACGTCGAGCTCTTCCAGTCCGATCCGATCGATCTCGGCTATGTGCTCGGCCGGACGCCGATCGCTCCGATCGTCGTCGGTGGGCTGCTCGACCCCCTGGGCGGGGCGCTCGCCGAGCCTGGGGTATCGGTTCTCTACGCGATGTCGATCACGGCGTGGTTCCTCGCGGCACGCACGTTCGGCGGGCGCGCCGCGCTGGTCACGACCGCCTTCCTCGTCCTCTACCCCGGATACGGGATCCTCTTTCACGAGATCGCCTCGGACTCCGTGTTCGCAGTTGCGTTCGCAGGCTGGGCGTTGCTCGCGATCCGGGTGCTGCTGGCGCCCCGACCTGCGGGGTTCGCACTCGTCGGAGGTGGCATCGCGCTTCTCGTGCTCGTACGGCCGGGAAATCAGGCCTTGCTCGTGCTCGCTCTGCTCCCGCTCGCAATCCCGCTGACCTGGAGAGTGAGGCTGATGTCATCGGCGGCTCTCGTTACAGCTGCTCTTGCAATCCTCGGTGGTTGGGCGGTGCACAACGGACTCCGCTTCGGGGACTACACGGTCGCTCGTGGTGGCAATTCGAGGATCCCGTTCGAACGCGTCTTCCTCACCGAACGCATCGTTCGGCCCGAGAACGGGCCCGCGTCGCGCCAGCTGGCCGATGCGGTCGAGCAGAAGCTCTTGCTCGAGGAGCCGTATCGCTCATACGGGATCGGCCTCGAGGATTTCTTCTCCGATCCGAGTCCACGCATGAAGGACGATCTCGGCGTGCTCGCCAACCGGCTGCGGGGATGGGACAGTGACGAGCGCCTCCTACGCGACGCCGGCGTCGAAGCAGTTCGCACTCATCCGGCTATCTACGCGCGCGGTGTAGCGACGACCGTCTGGGATCTGCTCCACCTGGCCGTTTTCCGGTCACTGGACGAGGGGGATTCGGAAACCGGGAACGACGGAAGCGGAGACCCGACGGTCAACGAGGGTGTGACCAGCGCTGTCGACGGCCGAGCGCTTCCACGTCCCACTGAGGGCGAGAGGATTCCTGCGCCTCACGAGGGCGGCCCTACGACTCCGGACGGGAGCATCTACACCGTTTGGACGTCGCCGACGGAGAACCACCTCGTCTTCGTCCGCGCGGGTGACGAGGAGCGCTATAACGCGCTCCACCGGCGGATCGACGAGCTCTGGAGCAGTCTTCCCGACCGGCAGGGGAGTGCGTATCTCGCACTCCGATTCAACCAATCTTCCCGCTGGTTTCCGCCACCCGTCCTCTGGCTTGCGCTCGGGCTCGTCGGTCTCGCTCTGCGCCGCCCCGCGAATGCCCTGGCGCTGGCGACGCCGGCGATCGCTGCGCTCGTCCTGATCGTCGTGAACGCGCTTGCCATCGCCGCCGTCCCCCAGTACGCGGTACCTGCGGCACCCGCGTTCATGCTCCTGGCCGCCGGAGCTCTGGTCGGAGCCCGCAGAGAGACCCTCGACCCTTCTGATGGCTGAGACGACGCCGGACACCGCGCTCGAGCGCGTCGTCGTCGTCTCTCCGCATCTCGATGATGCGGTCTTCTCGCTCGGGGCGACCATTGCCTCGCTCGCTCGCCGGGGCGTCGTTGTCGAGGTGCTGACTGTGCTGGCCGGCGCTCCCGACTCCGTGGCTCCCGCTGGCGGTTGGGACCGCCGGGCAGGCTTCGCGACAGAGGGCGTCGCGTCAGCTGCACGGCGCGCGGAGGATGCGAGCGCGTGTGCCATCCTTGGCGCACATCCGCACTGGCTTCCGTACGGGGACGGGGACTACGCCCGCCACGGGACGGATGCTGAAATCGTGGGCGCGGTCGTTGGGGCCGCGGGAGGCGCGAGCACGGTGCTCTTGCCGGGCTATCCGTTACGGCATGCTGACCACGCGTGGTTGTCGTTGCTTCTGCGACACCAGCTCATCGACACGCCGCACGTGGGACTGTATGTCGAGGAACCGTATGCGTGGTGGGACCGGAAGAAGGGTTCGCCGTCGCTTCCCGCCTGGCTCGGAAAGCCGGTCACGTTCTCGCGGGTGCGCGCGAAACTGGGCGATCGGATCACGAAGGGACGGGCGATCCGGGCGTACACGAGTCAGCTCGAAGTCCTAGGCCTGCGCCGGATGGGTGGCGCAAACGTCCTGCGGCTGCTCTCGTGGGAAGTGCGAACGGGTGGGGAGTCCGTGGCGTGGGATGGCGAGCCGTCGCCCTTGTTACCGCACTAAGGTTTCACTGTGAAGCTCGTCATGACCCTTCTTGCACGGGACGAGGCCGACGTCGTCGGCGCACACGTCGCATTTCACCTTGCGGCCGGGGTCGACTTCGTGATCGCGACCGATCATCGCTCGGAGGACGGGACCACCGAGATCCTCGAGGAGTATGAGCGGCTCGGCCGGCTCCATCTCATCAGGGAGCCGGGTGAAGAGCTCCGACAGCGCGATTGGGTGACGCGCATGGCTCGGCTTGCGGCGAAGGAATACGACGCCGACTGGGTCATCAACAGCGACGCAGATGAGTTCTGGTGGCCGCGAGGCGGTGATCTTAAGGAGGTCCTTCGTGCTGTTCCCGCGCGCTACGGGATCGCGCAAGCCTTCGTCCGCAACTTCGTCCCACGCGTCGAGGATGGCCGCTTCTTCGCCGACAGGATGGTCTACCGGATCTCTCCCCAAGCGCCACTTAACGATCCTGCGAGTCCTTGGAGGCCAACTTCGAAAGTCGCTCATCGCGCGGATCCCGACGTACGTGTGGCGCGCGGGAATCACGCGATCGTCGCGGGTGACCTCCAGCCGCTTCGTGGTTGGCATCCGATCGAAGTGCTCCATTTCCCGATGCGGTCGCTGGAGCAGTACGGCCGCAAGGCGCGCCATCAATCAAAGGCGTTTGCGGCGCCGGGCTCGAGGCCTGGTACTGCCTACCATGCCAAGGCGAATGCGTTCTATGCCGAAGGCAAAGGCGACGAGTACTTCGCCTCGATGGCCGTCGCGGACGACGAACTGGATCACGGACTCCGTGCGGGAACGCTCGTTCAGGACACGCGGCTTCGTGACGCGCTCGCTGTGCTGAGAACTGATTCCGAGCGAGACGCCGAGCCGACGTTTTGGCCGGCGTCATCCGGTGCGTCTGGCCTGGAGTTTCCCAAGCCGTCCGTGATCGAGGATGTGCTCTACGCGGTCGACGCTGCCGTGCTCGGGGAGGCCGATGTTCAGCGTGCTCAGCGTCGTCTCGACGAGCTCGAGGCGCGCATCGCTCGCGTCGAGGGTCGATCGGCGATAGGCATCTCTCGACGCTTCGCGAGGCGCTTGACCAGTATGCGTCACTGAGCGGCGTGAGGTCTAACCTGGTCGATGCTCCGGTGTCGTTAGCGTTCCTCCCTAATGCGGCTCCTCATGACCATGGTGGTACGGGACGAGGCGGACATTGTCGAAGCGAATCTGGCTTTCCACCTCAGTGCCGGAGTGGACTTCGTGCTTGCACTCGACAACGGCTCGCGTGACGGCACGACGCGCATACTGGAGTCGTATGCGGCGTCCGGCCTGCTTCATCTGATTCGTGAGCCGCGGATCGACATCGGGCGGGGCGAGTCTCAGACGATGCTCGCGCGGCTCGCTGCAACAGAGTTTGACGCGGACTGGGTGGTCACGGCCGACGCCGACCAGTTCTATTGGCCACGTGGCGGCACCCTGAAAGGAATTCTCGAGGCCGTCCCGGAACGGTATGGCGTCGTGACTGCCCCTCGCCGTGTCTTTGTCCCACGGCCGAGCAATGAGCCGTTCTTTGCAGATCGGATGACGGTTCGCCTTGCACTCGAAAACCCGATCAACGACCCGGCGAGCCCGTTCCGACCGCAGTCGAACGTCGTCCACCGCGCACACCCGAGTACCGTGGTGGCGCCTGGGAACCGCGGGGTCACAGGCGGCCGACACATCCAGCTTGGCGGGTGGTATCCGATCGAGGTCCTGCACTTCCCGCTCCGCTCGCTCGAGCAAAGCGAGAAGAAGTTTGTTGCGGCGAACCCTGGGTGGCTCGGGAACGCAGTTCGCGCAAAGGCGCTCGCAGCGCACAAGGACGGTCGCTTTCGTGAGTACTACGAGGCCGTGGTTGTCGATGACGACCAGCTTGCTCGGGGGCTCGTAGACGGCTCGCTCGTCGTCGACACGCGTCTTCGCGACGCGCTTTCCGGTATCCGAGATGCGGACGGCGCGCTCTCGCTGTTGCGTGACACGGAGCGAGTGCCGTTCGAGTCGCCTTCCCTCGAAGAACAGGCAGCGTTTGGGCTCGAGCTGTCCGTTCTCAGAGATGCCGACCTCGTCCGCGGGCAACGACGGCTCGACGCGCTCGAAGTGCGCGTCGGGGCGCTCGAACGAGGGCTCGGTGGCGCCCTCGCCCGGAGGATTCGGCGGTTCGGTGCTCGGCCGGGACGGCGCGCATGAGCAGGACTCCTGCGCGGTACCCATGAGGGGGGCTCGTACCGTCGGCGTCCTCGGGTGCGGTCGCTAGCATCGGCGAGGTGAGCCGAACGGCGGAGAGGATGACCGATCCGGGTCCGGACGGCACCGCTGTCGCGCCCGACGAGAGCCGGTACGTCAAAGGACGTCGCTCACCGCGCGAGACGGTCATCCGACCGGCGCCGCGTTTCCCCCATCTCGACCTCCGTGAGTTGTGGCAATACCGAGAACTGCTCTGGCGGCTGGCGTGGCGCGACATCGCGGTTCGGTACAAGCAGACGTCGATCGGCGTGTTATGGGCGATTCTCCAGCCGTTCTTGACGATGGTCGTCTTCACCCTCGTCTTCGGGAGGTTCGCGGACTTCCCCTCGAATGGTGTTCCTTATCCGATCTTCACGTACTCGGCGTTGCTGCCCTGGACGTACTTCGCCACCTCCGTTGCGCTCTCCAGTGGGAGCCTCGTGTCGAATCGCGCACTCGTGACCAAGGTCTACTTCCCGCGCGTACTCCTGCCGCTGGCTGGCGTCGTCGTGCCGATCGTGGACTTCATGCTGGCACTCATCGTCCTCCTCGGGATGATGGCCTGGTTCGACGTCTGGCCGAGCCTCGCGATCGTTCTCTCGCCCCTGTTTCTCTTCATGGCCTTTGTCTCCGCTCTTGGCGTGGCGCTCTTTCTTTCCGCAGTGAACGTGCGCTATCGCGACGTGCCGTACGCGATTCCGTTCCTGATGCAGATCTGGCTCTACGTCTCCGGTGTCGTGTACGCGATCACCTCACTTCCAGAGAAGTGGCAGTGGGTGCTCGCGCTCAATCCAATGACGGCGGTCATCAGCGGCTTTCAGTGGGGATTCCTGGGTACCGCTGCACCCGACCTCGGCAAGACCTTGGTCAGCGTTGCGGCTGCCGGCGGCTTCTTTGTCGTCGGCCTCTGGTACTTCCGTCGTTCCGAGCCACGGTTCGCAGACACGATCTGATGGCCCCTGCGATCACCGTCGATCGTGTTTCCAAGAGCTACCGGATCGGCGAGCTGCAAAGCGCGTACGGAACTCTGCGCGATTCGACGACGGGTGCCATGCGCCGGCTCGTGCGCCGTGATCGACGGCAGCACTTCGAGGAAATCTGGGCGCTGCGCGAGGTCTCCTTTGAGGTAGAGGAAGGCGCTGTTCTCGGCGTTATCGGCCGAAACGGGGCAGGAAAGTCAACGCTGCTCAAGATCCTGACGCGAATCACGACGCCGACGGAGGGGAAGGCCGAAATTCGTGGTCGCGTGGGCAGCCTGCTCGAAGTCGGTACCGGATTTCATCCCGAGCTCACGGGCCGTGAGAACGTCTTCTTGAACGGCTCTGTGCTCGGCATGAAGCAGCGTGAGATTGTTCGCAAGTTTCCCGAGATCGTCGAGTTCGCCGGCGTCGAGAGATTCATCGACACACCCGTAAAGCGCTACTCGAGTGGCATGTCGGTGCGTCTTGCGTTCGCCGTCGCAGCGCACCTCGAGCCGGAGATTCTGCTCATCGACGAAGTGCTCGCGGTGGGCGATGCCGAGTTTCAGAGGCGCTGCCTCGGCCGAATGGAAGATCTGGGCCGGTCCGGGCGTACGATTCTCTTCGTCTCACATCAGCTTCAGGCCGTCGCTCAGCTCTGCGATCGCGTCCTTTGGCTGGACAAGGGCGAGATTGTCGGAGACGGGCCAAGCACCGGGGTCGTCGCGGCCTATTTGCAGGCCGGCCACGGGACGGGCTCGAGCAAGGAATGGAGCGATGTCGCTGCGGCCCCCGGCAACGAGGTCGTCCGCCTCCGTTCGGTCAGGGTCGTTCAGGCGGGTGTCGAAGCAGCGTCCGTTGACGTACGGTTGCCCGTCGGAATCGAGATTGGCTTTCGCGTCCTCGAATCCGGAACAGCGCTCTTCCCGAAGATCAAGGTCGTCGATCAACGTGGAACGGTCGCCTTCAACGCGCTGGACGCAAGCGACCGTTGGGTGCTTCCCGCCGATCCTGGGGAGTACGTCTCGACAGCCTGGATCCCGGGGAACTTCCTCAACGAAGGTTTCACCTCCGTGCAGGTGGCGGTCTGCTCTCTCTCGGCTCCAAGGCTGAAGCATCATCTGAGCGTCAACGACGCGGTCGCGTTTCACGTTCAGGACCCCGGCGAAGGCGATTCTGCGCGCGGTGCCTTTACCGGTCAGTGGCAGGGAGTTGTGCGTCCGCTGCTCGAGTGGACGACCGAGGAGCGCTAGCCGCTCACGTTACGGCGAAGCGCGTCGGCGAATCGAGGCTCGCGAGAGCGCCGGTGAAGTGGTAGCTGCGCTCGGTCAGCGATACGAGTGAAGCGGGCGACGAGTATGTGACGGTGGCGAGGACGCGAGGGTGCGTGGTGCTCAACCCGCCCCGATGAAAGCCCGCTGTGTCACAGAAGATCAACGTGCCTTTGGGTGCTGTGAACGTCTTGATCGAAGCCTCCGGAACGCGCTCGGCGAACTCCTCTTGTGACGGGTAGTTGTCCCCGAGCGGTTTCCATGGCCACACAGACGCATACGGGCCTTTCCCGGCGCTTCCGGGTACGTATTCGAAAGGGCCCATGCTCTCGTCCACGTCTGCAAGGTAGAGGAATGCCTTGACGAGACGGCGGTCGTTGAAGTCGCGGTGCCACCGCTGTGAGGCCACCCGCTCGGCTTCCTCGGCCTGCGGAACCGAGTACCACATGTCGGTGTACTCGAGCTTCGACCACAGGTCGAGATACGTGTTGGCGATGTCGAGCATCCGTCGAGACGTGCACGCGCGGAACCACGGATCCTCGAGGGACAACTCGACGCCGTAACTGTGGAGGCGGACCACGAACTCCTTGCCCGCCCGCACCCGGAGCCCTCCACGATCGCCCGCGAGTCCTGCCTTCGTCTCGGCCACGAAGCGGCCGCTCTGTTCCTCGATGTCTTCTCTCAGGCCGACGTCGGGGAAGAGCTCCGTAAACGCAAGCACCGAGTAACCCTCGGTTTCGAGCTCCTGGAGAATTCGCCCCTGAAGGTCGTCGAGCTCCGGTCGGTCGCCCCGGAAGAGTCGTCGACTCCGTCGATTCGAAAGGACGCGGTCGTGAAGTCGATACGTCGCTCGGACGCCCCGTCGCTCAAGCGCCGTTGCGACGTGGTTGACTCTGGCGGCGAATCGTGTCTTCGTCCTGTGCACTGCAGCCCTACGCTACCCCACGTGTCAGCGGCTATCCCGACCACCAAGCCGAAAGTGTTCCTTCTCTATCGCGATTCGCCTTTGCGGCGCGCCGCCTTGGAGACGGAGTGTGGAGACGGCGCGCGCTACAGCCTGTACGGACTTGACGAGTTCGCCGCCGCCGGCTATCGCGTCTCTCATAGCCTCGAGCCGGGCGTTCGTGTGGGCGCCGCCGCACGCGCATCCGGCGCGGTCCTCGATCGAGCCGTACGCGCGGTCGGGGGCTATTCCGGGGACTTCGCCACGGTGGTCGCATCTCGCCGGCAGCTGAACGGCGCGGATGTCGTCTTCTCAACGGTGGACACGGTTGGGATCCCGCTCGCCCTGCTCGCTCGCCGGGGCCTCGTTCGAACGCCTCTCGTCTATGCCGCGATCGGGCTCCCCGAACGTCTGGCACAGCTCCGCACAACGCGAGCCCGTCGGATGTTTCGGGATGCGTACCGGCGTCTCCACACCATCGTCGCGTACGGGTGGGGCGAGGTCGATGCTCTTCGCGAATGGCTCGGCGACGGTGGCCCCCGGGTCCTGTTCGTGCCCTTTGGCGTCGACACGACGTACTTCGCCCCGCGAGCGGGCACGACTGCCGACTACGACCTCGTCTCGGTCGGGGCCGACTCGCGCCGAGATCACGAGCTCTATCTCGCACTTGCTCGAGCTCATCCAGAGTGGTCGTTCCGACTCGTCCTGACGAGAGATGCAGCCCGTTCGCTCGGAGCCGTTCCGGGCAACGTTACCGTCGAGGCTGACATTCCGTTCGATGGCGTTCGTGACCGCCTCGCGAGAGCGCGCGCCGTCGTCCTTCCCGTGCGAGACAACAGCTATTCGGGTGCGACCACGGTGCTCCTGCAAGGGATGGCAACCGGGAAGCCGGTCGTCGTCAGTCGCACCGCGGCGATCGCGACCGGGTACCACCTCGACGACGGCGTCAACTGCCGGCTCGTGTCGCCTGGAAGCCTCACCGAGCTCGACGCGGCCGTCCGCGAGCTCCTCGCCGACGATTCTCAGGCGGCGAGCCTCGGAGCGCGAGCTCGCGAGACCGTCGAGCGGAGCCTCGGCTGGTCGCGTTACGTCGACACCCTGGGTGACCTGCTCTCGGCCGCCGCTAGATCTAGGGTCTCCGCGTGACGCTCCGCGAAGCAGTGCGCGCGGCCGTCTCCCGTATCCGTCGAGTCGCGCGTGCGGCCGACAGCGTGGCAGCCACCGAGGTAGATCGTGCTCGGCACAGGCGGGACCGTGCCGATCTCGCGCTCTTCCACGAGTTCGCGCCTCCGCCGTACGGAGGCGGCAATCAGTTCCTGCTCGCGCTCAAGAATGAGCTCGAGCGCCGCGGCCTCGAGATCGAGCTCAATCGGATCTCCGGGGCGACGACGGCGTGTCTCGTCAACTCTTTCAACTTCGACTTCCGGCGTCTTCGGCGCTTCGACCGGCCGGGCTGTCGGGTCGTGCACCGGGTCGACGGGCCGATCGGCGCCTACCGCGGGTTCGACGACGGAACTGATGACCGGATCGCTGCGATCAACGCCGATCTCGCCGACGCGACGATCGTCCAGTCGCGCTTCAGCCTCGAGGGTCATCGAAGCCTAGGGATCGAGCTTCGTGATCCCGTCGTAGTGCACAACTCGGTCGATGGGGCGCTCTTCTATCCGCCGCAGAGCCGGGAGCCGCTCTCGGGACGCAAGGTGCGTCTCATCGCCACGAGCTGGTCGGACAATCCGAACAAGGGAGGCGAAACCTTCGAATGGCTCGGCCGCAACCTCGATTGGCGCCGTTTCGAGCTGACGCTCCTCGGGCGCTTTCCTGGCAGCTTCCAGCACGCGCGCGTGCTCGCTCCCGTCGCTTCGAGCGGGGTCGCCGACGAGCTTCGGCAGCACGATCTGTACATCGCTGCGAGTCGCAACGATCCGTGTTCGAACGCGCTTCTCGAGGCGCTGGCTTGCGGTCTGCCGGTTGCGTACCTCAACAGCGGCGGGCATCCAGAGCTCGTGGGTGATGGCGGGCTTCCATTCGCCCGCGTGGAAGAGATCCCAGAGGTACTCGAACGGCTAGCTCGAGAGATCGACGACCGGCGTGCGTCCATCCGTGTTTCCCCGCTCTCGGAGGTCGCCGACCGGTACTTGGAGGTCCTCGGAGTCTCGCGATCTGCGTAGGCTTCTCCGGTGGCCGGGATCCGGGAGCGAATCGCGTGGCGACTGGACAGGCGGACGCTTCGCCGTGCAAGCCGCGTCGTCTACCAGTGGGGAGCATGGGGCAAGACGCATTGGCTCGGCGCTCAGGTAGCGAAGAATCCGCTGGATTTATGGGTTTTCCAGGAGATCGTCGCCGAGACGAGGCCCGATGTCATCGTCGAGACTGGGACGTTCCGCGGCGGTAGTGCGCTTTACTTTGCGTCCATCTGCGAGCTCCTCCGCTCGGGTGAGGTGATCTCGATCGATGTGGAGCCCATGAGCGCCGACTACCCGCTTCACTCGAGGATCACGTATCTCGGAGGCAGGTCGTCCATCGACCCGGCCGTGGTCGAGGAGGTTCAGGGAATCGTCGGCGGGCGCCGTGCCATGGTCGTCCTCGACTCCGACCACTCCCAGGATCACGTGGCTGCCGAGCTCGAGGCGTACGCCCCGCTCGTCGGCCGGGGCTGCTATCTCATCGTCGAGGATACGAACGTCGACGAAGTGCGCAAGGATCTCCCTCCGGGACCGATCAAGGCGGTCGACGACTTTCTCGCTCGGACACCCGGATTCGAGGTGGACCCCGAGCGCGAGAAATGGGTGATCACGTTCAACCCGCGCGGATACCTTCGCCGAGTGGCCTGACGGGCGAACTTCGCGACCGGCTCGTCCTGCCGCCGACCCGGCACCTCGCGCGCTGGGTGGTCACCGTCCGCACGGCGAGGTGGCCCGAGCACAGTCGACTCTTCAGTCTGGGCGATCGCGGCGGGTGGTCGGTCGATGAGGACGCCGCGCATCTGGCGTCCGCGGCTCGGCGTCTCGCTTTCGAGGTCGGGCCGGCGCGCTGGGCGCCGTTTACCCAGCGGCAGTCCGTCTTCCTCGCAAGCCACTTCGAGGCACTCGCTCCACGGTGGCTCGCCTCGTCCCATCGGTTGGGCACCGCGTATCTGCACGGGCGACCCGGCACGCCCGGGCATCCAGAGTTCGCCGCGAGCTTCGAGGCGCTCCGAGGCAATCCCGACCGGCTCTCCCGCATCCAGGTGACGCACGCCGAGATGCACGAGCTCGTGCTGGAGGCCGGGGTCGAACCCGGGCGCGTCTTTCGCATCCCCATCGGAGTCGACCTCGAGAGCTTTCCGCTCGTCGAAGCCGAGCGTCGGGCTGCGGCGAGACGGGTGCTCGATATTCGCGAGGACGCCTTCGTGGTCGGCTCCTTCCAGAAGGACGGGGTCGGCTGGGGCGATGGACTCGAGCCCAAGCTGATCAAGGGCCCCGATGTTCTCGTCAGGTCGCTCGATGCCGTGCATGCGCGCGTGCCCGAGCTCGTTGTGCTTCTGACCGGCCCTGCCCGCGGCTATGTGCAGGCCGAGCTCGAGCGGCGCCGCATTCCCTTTCAGCATTTACTCGCGACGTCCCGAAGCGAGCTCGCACGCGCGTACCACGCGCTCGATGTCTACGTGGTTCCGTCACGGCAGGAAGGCGGGCCGAAGGGCGTGCTCGAGGCGATGGCGACCGGCGTGCCGCTCGTCACCACGCGGGTCGGGATGGCTTCCGAGCTCGTCGACCACGGACGGAATGGGTTCCTCGTCGACGTCGAAGACGAGGAGGCGATCGCCGACTGCGTCGTCCGTGTCCGCGACAGTTTCGGCTTGTGCCGCGCTTTGACCGCTTCCGGGCGTGAGACAGCCGAGCACTACGCATACGAGCTTCTCGATCCGGCGTGGGAGAAGCTCCTGGAAGGGTTCGTCGTTCGCGGGGACCGGAATGGACATTAATGCTGCGCGGGTGGGTCGGTACACGCGCGCGGGTACTCGCTGGACACGGCTGCTGGCGTCGGGCAAAGCAGCGCCGGGACTCCGCGTGTCCTACGGCCACGATCGGGTCCCGGATCCCGGCGAGCGGGCCGCCGGCGGGACGGTGAAGGCGCAGAAGCTCAACGAACGCTTCCCGAACAGCCCGACGGACTTTTCCCTCCTCTACCTCGGATCGACGTGGCTTCCACGCGATCTCCGTCCGCTGCTTGCGATCGCTCGGCGAAGAAATGCGGCGATCGTGGTCAATCAGGACGGTGTCGCGTACCCAGGGTGGGCCGGTGAGCGGACCGACGAGCTGAACCGACCGTTGCGACGGGCGCTCGTGGCCGCCGATCACGTCATCTACCAGAGCGAGTTCTCCAAGCGGTCGGCGGATCTATTCCTCGGTGAGCCACGAGGAGCGTGGGAGATCCTCCACAACGCGGTCGACGTCGATCAATTCACACCCTCCCACCGGCCGCCCTCCGGCGGCCCGATCCTCCTCCTCGGCGGTGATCAGACACAGCCCTACCGGATCGAGCTTGCGCTCCGAGTCCTCGCGTCGCTTGTCCCGCGACACCCCGACGTGCAACTGCTCGTCACGGGGCGACTCGTCGTATCGCCCGATCGGCTCATCGACGAGTTTGGGCTGCAGGGACGCGTCCATCTGCTCGGCGAGTACACACAGGAGGAGGCGCCGGAGCTCTTCCGACGCGCGCACCTCCTTCTGCACACGAAGGTCAACGATCCGTGTCCGACTCTGGTCGTCGAGGCGATGGCCTGCGGGCTCCCCGTCGTCTATCCGGGAAGCGGCGGAACCATCGAGCTCGTCGGCAACGAAGGCGGGATCGCGGTGGAGCATCCCGACACGTGGGAGCGAGACGAGCCTCCCGGTGCAGAGGCGCTCGCCGCCGCCGTGAACTGCCTGCTCGACGACCTTCCCCGATATGCGGCCGCGGCGCGGGCGCGAGCCGTCGAACGGTTCGCTCTCCCACCGTGGCTAGCCCGCCATGCCGAGCTCTTTACGGAGCTCGTCGGTCGAGCGGCGTGAGTACGGCTACACGTCTGGGGACGCGTCGACCCAGATCTCACCCCAGACGAGCTGCGGCTCCCCCATCTCCCACCCTGCGGCGGCGAGCTCGGCGCGCAAGATGTCGGGCAAGTACTCGACCTCGTGCTCCGGATCGCTGAAGTACGAGAGGCCGAGCTCGCGCCGCAGCGGCACCACCCAGTCACGGTCGATCATCGGCACGCGTATCAGGAGTCGTCCGACGCGCGCCCGCTCGCGGAGTGAGCGCAGAAGCTCGACCCGCGGGCCGACGTGCTCGAGGACGTTCGAGAGGATCGCGGCGTCGAAGGCGCCGACTGCCTCGTACGCGAGCGCATCGGACTGCACGTAGGTCACGCGGGGATGCGTGAAATGCGTGCGTGCGAACTCGAGCGCCCACGCTGCGCGATCGATGGCCACCACCGTCGCGCCCGCGCGCTCGGCCACGTCATAGGCCAGCTCGCCCTTCCCACAGCCGACGTCGAGCACGCGCTCGCCGGGACGGATGCGCTCCACGAAGTAGTCGTGGTAGCCCGTGAGTCGGTGCTTGGCATGTACTCCGCCGTCGTAGTCGATAGCGCCGCGATCCATGCTGTAGTACGCGTCGCCGTAGACCTCGAGGAGCTCGCGCATGGCCTTCGAACGGTCTGGCTGAGAACGGATAGCGGCGAGCCAGAGCCGGAGCAGTCCTCGCCAGAGGCCGAACGGGAACAGGAAGCGGATGGGTCGCAGCGGGACGCGGCGTCCCGCGCCGCCGGCGATGCGGCGAATCGTCCATGGGCGCGTGCTCATCCGGCGACTCTTGTCGACGTGCGATACCCAGTGATGCGTCCCCGCAGCGTCGCGAGCTGAAAACGGGCGCGTTGCGTATCGAGGCGGACAAGAGAGACAGCCACGCCGCCGACCGGCCGCACGAGCATACGCGCGACCGTTCGCAGGGGATAGCCGTGCTTGCGGAGCAGGTAGCCGACGCTGGCTCCGTCGCGGTGCCCCAGTGGGGCATCGTCCGTTCGCACGTCGTGTCGAACGACGAAGGTTGGGTCGTACTCGATCCTCGCGTGACCGCGGACGGCGCGGATGAGGTAGTCGATCTCCTCGCCCGACGACCAGGGCTCGTTGGAGCCGAGGCCGAGCCGCTCGTCGAATGTGCCCACCCGCTCGATGACGCTGCGTCGGAGGAAGATCGTGAACGAGATCGCCCGGTTCCAGAGGTTGTCGTCGGTCAGTTGCGCCGGTGCCGTCTTCCACGAGTCGGCTGACCTGCCCGAGTCGTCCTCTGCCCTACCTGTGAGCCCGTCCAGATCAAGGT
>Ga0224505_10001490_pt1 | contig 14634 bp, 13 predicted proteins | sample SF_Jan12_sed_USG_FD_169102 | JGI IMG/M metagenome (GOLD analysis project Ga0224505, IMG submission 169102) | Sediment microbial communities from San Francisco Bay, California, United States - SF_Jan12_sed_USGS_4_1 | ecosystem: Environmental > Aquatic > Marine > Sediment | place: USA: California... | reverse complement strand
CTAGGCGGCGACGCCGCCCAGGAGTTCCTGGGCGAAGTAGACCAAGAAGGACGCCGCCACGATCCACATCAAGATCGGAATCTCCCGGGTCTTGCCACGGAAGACCTTCACGACGACATGGGTGACGAAGCCCGCACCGATACCAACGGTGATCGAGTAGGTCAGCGGCATGAGGATCATCGTGAGCAGAGCCGGCAGTCCCTCTTCGACGTCTTCGAAGTCGATGCCCTTCAGCAGCCCTGTCATCAGGAACCCGACGAAGATCAACACGGGCGCAGTTGCCTGGGCCGGGATGATCCCTGCGATCGGGGCGATGATCATGGCGAGCAGGAAGAGCACACCGGTGACCACCGCCGTGAGGCCCGTCTTGCCGCCTTCGGCGACTCCGGCCCCGCTCTCGATGTAGCTCGTGTTGGAGCTGACGCCACCGAGTCCTCCGGCGATCGCTCCGAGCGAATCGACCAGCAGCAGCTTGCCGATGTCTTCGATGTTGCCGTCTTCGTCGGCGAGGCCTGCCTGCTCGGCGATTGCCGTGGCGGTCCCCATCGTGTCGAAGAAGTCGGTGAGCATGAAGCTGAAGATCGTCAGCAGGGCGGTGAGCAACCCGAGGGTCGCGAAGACGTTGCCGAGGTCGAAATCACCCAGAGACGCAAAACTCGGCGACACCGTGAACGACTCGGGGAGGGTTTGCACGCCCAGAATCAGCGCCACCACCGTGGTGAGGAGGATGCTGAGCAGCAAGGCGCCCGGAACCTTCTTCACCCACAGGGCGATCGTGATGAGCAACCCGATGAGCGTCACCGCGGCTCCCGCACTGTTCGGGAAGACGAACGAGACGGGGACGGCGCCACCCTCGGGAGTCTGGATCAGGCCGCCGTTGACGAACCCGATGAAGAGGATGAACAGTCCGATCCCGACGCCGATCGCTCTCTTGAGGGCCATGGGCACGGCGTTCATCACCGCCTCCCGGAATCCGGCGACGACCAGGACCGTCACCACGATTCCTTCGAGCACGATCACGCCCATCGCACCGGCCGGTGTCAACCCTTGGGAGAGCACCAACCCGAACGCAACGGCGCCGTTGATGCCCAGGCCGGCGGCCATCGCCAGCGGGAAGTTCGATATCACGCCCATGGCGATGGTCAGCACGCCGGCGATGAGCGCCGTCGCGGTCGCCACGGCCACCGCGTCGTAGCCGGCGGCGGACAGGATTCCCGAGTTCACGAAGATGATGTATGCCATCACCATGAACGTGGTGATCCCGGCCCGAATCTCGGTCGAAACGGTGGTGCCTCGTTCGGAAAGCCGGAAGTACTGATCCAGCGTCCCTCCCGTTTCCACTTTCGTAGCCATCGACTCTCTCCTCTCGTGGCTCGAGCGACGGTGGGGGTTCCGTCATGAGGAGATTACGGACCGACGTCGCGTGGGGTTGTGGATACCGGGCACTTTGTCGGTGCCGCCATCAGTGCTCTTGCTGCGGGCTACCGACTGGTGTCGCCTCAGGGCTGTCACCGGTGATGCGGTGCGCGCTGCGCCTTCCGCTCGCCTTCCTTCGATCGGCCTTGCGGTCACCGCAGCAGGGGTGTGGACCGTCCGTCGACGGCTGCCAGACGAATGCGAGTTTTCATGTCGGTCAGGCGATTCGACGGGTACTCTGCGCGGTTCCCCGCGACGTCCGTCGCGCCGAACGCTGGGAGGCCGAATGTCGACGATGAACGCTGTCCGTATCCACGGATACGGAGGCTCCAATGTACTCACCTACGAGACCGCTCCCGTCCCCGACCCGGGTCCGAGCGACATCCTCGTCGCGGTCGAGGCAACCTCCGTGAATCCATTCGATGCGGCGATGCGGGCCGGATATCTGGCCGCCTTCATGCCAGTTGAGTTCCCATTCATCCTCGGCACCGACATATCCGGCATCGTGACTGAGGTCGGCTCCGACGTGACCGGTTTCGCAGAGGGCGACCGGGTCCTCGCTCGGGGCGGGATCTACCGCGACGGCGCGTACGCGGAGTACGCCGTCGTGGCAGCCAGCGAAGCGACCGCGCCGCCCTCCAGCCTTGACGCGGTCACCGCGGCCGCCTTGCCCCACGCCGGGGTGACGGCCTGGCACTCGTTGTTCGGAGTTGGCGGCCTCGAAGCCGGTCAGACGGTGCTGATACACGGCGCGGCCGGAGGTGTCGGGCACATCGCCGTCCAGCTTGCCAAGCACCGGGGTGCCAATGTCATCGGCACAACGTCACGACACATCGAATTCCTGCGAGGGCTCGGCGTCGACGAGGTCATCGACTACGCGAACGAGCGGTTCGAGGACGTCGCGCACGACGTCGACGCCGTCCTGGACACCGTCGGCGGCGAAACGCAGGAACGCTCATGGCGTACCCTCAAGCAGGGCGGGATCCTCGTGTCCCTCGTTCAGCCACCGTCGCCCGGACTCGCCGCGGAACACGAGGCCCGGTATGCCTTCGTCGACTCCGCCCCCCCGGCCGGGCCGATCATCGCGGAGTTGGCGGCGTTGGTGGATGCCGGTCACCTGACGCCCGAGGTGGCAACTGTCCTTCCCCTCTCTGAGGTGACGGCCGCCCACGATCTGATCGAGCAGCGTCACAGTCGGGGAAAGATACTGCTCGAGCCCTGACGGGTCGGTCATCTGGCGGAATGGCTCCGGAGGAGCCGGTCAATACAGATTCTCGAGCTGACGCCGCTCGTATTCGGTGTCGATCTCGTCGACGTTGACCGGCTCGGCTCGGATCTCGGCGAGAATCGAACCGCACGAGGGCGCGTCGGAATCTGCAACGTGCCGCTCGGGGTTCCACAGGTCGGATCGAATGATCGCCTTGGAGCAATGGAAGTACACCGACTCCACTGCGACCGTGATCACGGCAGTGGGAAGCGTGCCTCGGATCTCGAACGATTGGCGAAGTTCGGCATCTGTGGTGAGCCGTGCTGTGCCGTTCACCCTCAGCGTTTCGCCCAGTCCCGGAATGAGAAACAGCAGGCCGATCCTCGGGTCCTCGATGAGGTTCCGCAGGCTGTCGAGGCGATTGTTTCCTCGCCGGTCGGGGATGGCGAGTGTCGTCTCGTCGAGGACTCGCACGAATCCAGGCGGGTCTCCCTTCGGCGAGCAGTCCATCCCGCCCGAACCCACGGTGGCGATGGTGACGAACGGCGAGGCTTCGATCAGGCGCCGATACTCCGTTGTGATGGTTGCGGTCTCCTTCTCGAGCGAAGTGGCTCCCGGCTTGCCGTAGAGCTCTTCGAGTTCGTCGACCGATGTGATGTACTCCGACATGACACAATCATGGCACTTGCTCGTCGATGTAGCGCCTGAGTTCGGGCATGAACCGGGCAATGGCCAGAGCTCCCAGGATGCACGCGGCTCCACCGGAGATGATGGAGAATCTGAGCGACGTCAGCGCCGCAACGGCCCCGGCTTCGAAGTCGCCAAGACGGGGTCCGCCAGCCACGACGGCTACGTGAATCCCCGAGAGCCGGCCGCGGAGGTGGTCAGGAACCGACAGCTGGAGGATGGTCTGGCGGAAGACAGCCGACACCATGTCTGCTGCTCCGGCAATCACAAGGGCGGCTACGGCAACCCAGACCGTGCTCGTGGAGCCGAACAGAGTCATTGCCGCCCCCCAGATGATCACGGCGATGATGACTGCCCGCCCCTGGCGGTGAACCCGGCCCACCCAACCCGAGGTGAAAGCGGCGATCAGCGATCCGATACCGGGTCCGGCGTAGAGGAGACCCACGGTCGAGGCGTCGCCTCCCAGCACCTCGATCCCGAACGCCGGGAACAGAGCGGACGGCATGCCGAAGATCATCGCGTTCAGGTCGATGGCGAAGGTCGCCTGCAAGAGGCGACGCGACTTGAGGAAGGAGAATCCCTCGGCGATCGATCGGAAGCCGGGGCGGGCAGCTCCCTCGGTCGGTGGCATGGCGCCGATCCTGCGTACAAACATGGAGCCGATGATGAACGCGGTCGTCTCGACCAGGTAGGTGGTGGTGAGCGAGGTTGTCGCGATGAGGAGTCCCGCGAAAGCCGGCCCGGCGGCTTTGGACAGGTTGCCGAGGGTTTGGTTGAGAGCGAACGCCTTCGCCATGAGTGCCCGGCCCACGAGCGACGGCAACACCGCGGCCCGGGTGGGTAGATCCACTGCGGACACGGCTGCGTTGAGGGCCGTCAACACGTAGAGCGGCCACACCATCGGCTGATCGATCGAGGCGTTCCAGGCGAGTGCCGCCGCCGTCGATGCCAATCCCAACTGGGAGGCGATCAGGAGTTTCTGTCGATCAACGGCGTCGGCGATGGCTCCCCCTGCCAGCGAAACGAAGAGCGTCGATACGAATTGCACGAGCCCGAGAGCCCCAACCTGCACCGTCGAGCCGGTGAGTTGGTACAGCTGGAAGGGGACCGCCACCACTGTGATCTGGCGGCCCATCCATGAGATTCCGTGACCGCCGAAGAGCCACCGATAGCGGGGGACTTCGCGGAGCGGGGTGGTGTCGACGAGGAGGTTTCGGAGGCGCCGAATCACCGGAGTCTCGTCATGGCAGTTCGCATCATGACAGTTCGCGGGCCAGGTGAAATCGGGATCAGAGGTCCAACAGGGACTCGTGGACGCATGCGGCCACGTGGCCCGGCCCGCGGACGCTCAGCTCGACGTCGGGCACGGCTCCGAACTCGACATCGACTCGACTGTCGCGACTCTCCGCCTTGAGGACCGCTTCGGGCATGGAGGCGTGAATCCGGCCCGACCGGATCGCATCCACGACCACCGCTGCGGTGGCAGCGTCGTCGAATGCCAATTCCGCCGCGAAGGCAGAGTCTCGCTTCACTCCGGCGAGGCGTCCGGCTGCCCCCGGTTCATCCTCGATCCACCGCACGACGTCATCGACCTCCCATCCGCACCGAGCGGTTGCCACCGGGCACCGGGTATGGAACCGGCATCCCTGTGGGGGATGGGCAGGGTCGGGGACGCTTCCCTCCAAACCGGTGAACTCTTCGGCTGCGTCGACGTCGGGACTCGCGCCGAGAAGAGCCTTGGTGTAGGGATGATGCTGATTCTCGAAGATCGCCGACGTCGGACCCGACTCCGCCACCGTGCCCAGATACATGACCACTATGTGGTCGGCCATGTGGCGCACCACACCGAGGTCGTGGGTGATGAACAGGTAGGTCAGGTCGTTGGCCTGTTGGAGCTCGTGGAGAAGGTTGAGGATTTGGGCTTGCACCGACACGTCGAGCGCCGACGTCGGTTCGTCGAGGACGATCAGCTCCGGGTCGAGCGCGAGCGCTCGAGCAATGGAGATCCGCTGGCGCTGTCCACCCGAGAATTGGTGTGGGTAGCGATACAGGTGCTGCCGTCCGAGACCGACCTGCTCGAGGAGCTCGACCACGCGTTCTGTGAGTCCCGACCCCGACGCCTCCTTGTGAACCCGCAAGGGGCGTCCGACGATGTCAATGGTGAGGTGGCGGGGGTTCAGCGAGGCGAAGGAGTCCTGGAACACCATCTGACAGTTGCGCCGGAATCTCCGATATGCATCGCCCGTGAGAGCGTCGACCTTGTGCGCCGTCTCGATGTCACCGACGGACGACCCGCCGTCATAGGCCGCGAGCGTCTCGCTGTCGATGTCGAACAACACCGCACCGGCCGTCGGTTCGCTCAAACCCGCGACCACGCGGCCGAGCGTGGTCTTTCCACAACCGGATTCGCCGACGAGGCCGAGGGTCTGGCCGCGCCGGATCTCGAAGGAAACGCCGTCGACCGCCTTCACATGTCCGGCGACTCTCTGCAGTACCCCTTCTTTGATCGGGAAGTGCTTGGCGACCTCCCGAGCGGCGAGCACGACATCGCGCCTGCCGGTCTCGGTTGGGTGACTGCCGACCGACGTCATGTTGCCGCCTTCTCGTATGCGGGTCCGACCCCGCCGGGGACGGGATGATGGATGAAGCAGGCAACCTCGTGGTCGGCTGCGACGGGTGCGAGCCCGGGGTCGGTGGTCTCGCACATCGGCGTCGCGAAGCCGCACCGGGTGGCAAACCGGCACCCGGGGTCAGGGTCGACGAGCTCGGGTACCGTCCCCTCGATGGCTGCGAGCGCTCCCCGCTGGTGGGACGCAGACGGGATGGCCGCGAGGAGGCCGCGGGTGTAGGGGTGAGACGGATTTGCGAACAAGTCCTCGGTCGGCCCGGTTTCGACGATCTTCCCCGCGTACATGACGACCACCCGGTCACAGACGCGCCGGACCAGTGACAGGTCGTGGCTGATGTACAACACGGCTGTGTCGTGGCGCCGCTGCAGATCGTTGATGAGATCGAGGATGCGCGCCTGCACCGTCACGTCCAGAGCGGTGGTGGGTTCATCGGCGATGAGGAGGTCGGGATTACACGCCAACGCCTGGGCGATCATGACCCTCTGGCGCATACCCCCCGACAGTTCGTGGGGGTACCGATCCATGACGGCCCGAGGATTGGGAATCTGAGTCTCGGCGAGCGCATCGGTCACGCGATCGTCGACCGCCCGACGGAGCGCGGCACGGTGGGCTCTGAGCGGTGGCACCCGGAGCAGCCCGCGTTCGATCCAACGAGACCTGAGCGATGCCTCCCGGGCGATGAGCGTTCTCACGAGGCCGGCCCGATCGGTGAGGCCGATGTCGTCGAGAAGTTCGTCTGCACGGTGCTGGTAGAACACCTCCGCGATCTGCTCCCTCACCGTGAGACCCGGGTTGAGCGCCTTCCCTGGATCCTGGAAGATCATCGCGATACGGTTGCCTCGTATCGCCCGGAGGGTCGACTCGTCGACTCCGTTCAGCTCGACGGGGAGTTCGCCCGCACCGCGGAACTCCACGGTGCCCCCCGCGTGGATTCCTGGCGGCATCGGGTTCAGCCTGAGCAGCGACCGGGCGGTCACACTCTTGCCACACCCGGTCTCGCCCACCAGGCCGAGCGTCTCGCCTCGCCGGATGTCAAAGGAGACTCCGTCGACGGCGTGGACGACGCCGGCTTTCGACCTGAAATGGATCCTGAGATCGCGGATCGACGCGATGGGCATCGTGGACTCGGTCATCGGGCGGTCTCGGTCCGCGGGTCGAGAACATCTCGCAATCCGTCGCCGACCAGGTTGAACGCCAGAGCCCACAAGAACACCATCAAGCCCGGGAACGTGGATGCCCACCACCGGCCGGCCGAAATCCCCGCCTGACCCTCGGAAACGAGGACACCCCATTCGGCGAGTCCCGCTTCGGCGAGCCCGATGAAACTGAGCGTTGCTCCGACGAGGACGATGTGACCCATGTCCATCGTCGCCTGGACGATGATCGGTGTGATGGCATTGGGGAACACGTCGCGGCGGTAGATGTTCCAACCCGAGTCGCCGATGATTCGAGCCGAGTCGACGTACTCGTTCGCCTTCACGTGCAAGACCTGTGCTCGCATGATCCGGGCGTACTTCACCCAGAAGACCACGGCCAGGGCGAGGATGATGTTCCCGAAGCTCGGTCCGAGGACGGCGGCGATGGCGAGGGCGAAGATCAGTTCGGGGATGGACAAGAAGACGTCCACCAGCCGCATGAGAATCTCGTCGAACTTGCCACCGCGGAACCCCGCAACGCTGCCTACGAGGACTCCGACGAGCACGGTGATCCCGACCACGATCAAGGACAGCCGCAGCGAGGTCCGCGCTCCCCACACCACTCCGTAGAACACGTCTCCACCGGTGTTGGTTGTGCCGAGGAGGAAGCCGTCGGTCCCCGGGGGTTCGTTGAGCGCTCCCCAGTCGCGCGGCATCTGATACGGGTCCGGCGTGTTGGCCTCGGTGATGAGCGGGGCGAACACGGCCATCGAGATCATGGCGACGATGAGCACGAAGCCAAGCACCGTGGTCGGGTTGGCCAGCACCGACGCGCTGAGTTCGCGAACCCGCCTGAGCCGGACGCGAAGAGCGGATTCCGTTGAGGGCGCCACCGCGGGGAGCTTGTGAGGTATGTCCACCATGTTCAGTCTCCAAGCACGACGCGACGGTCGAGATAGGCGTAGACGATGTCGACGACGAGGTTGACGCCGAGGAACAGGACGCTCGTGAAGAGCACGTAGGCCATGATCGTGGCCTGGTCGCCGCGCAACACGGCGTCGGCCATCCACCTCCCCATCCCTGGCCATTGGAAGATGATCTCGGTGACGACAGATCCTTGCAGGAGGAACCCGAAGCTCAGTCCGATGACGGTGACGGTCGGGATGAGGGCGTTGCGTCGAGCGTGCCGCTTCAGAACCACCCGCTCCGCAAGACCCTTGGCACGGGCGGCGTCCACGTAGTCCTCTTGGAGCTCTTCTACGAGCGACGACCGCATCATCCGGGCGATGATGGCGGTGGCGCCGTATCCGAGAGTCACGGCCGGAAGAACGAGATGCCACAGGGCGTCGCCGAAGGCTCGCAGGTTGCCGGCGAGCAGGGCGTCGACGGTGTAGAGGCCCGTCGGATGTTCGATCGATGTGAACAAAGCGGTGGTGCTCCGGCCCACCGGGAACCAACCGAGGTAGACCCAGAACACGATGAGGAGAATGATTGCGAACCAGAAGGTGGGCATGCTTGCCCCGCTGATCGAGAAGATCCGGGCGATGTGATCGGGTAGCCGGTTGCGGCGCGCGCCGGCGAATGTTCCGAGCCCCACCCCGAGCGTGACGGCGACGATGCCGGCGGCTACCGCGAGTTCCAGCGAAGCCGCGATCTTGTCCGGCATCACCTGGGTCACCGGGCCGGCTGAGATCCCCGACCATCCGAGATCTCCTCGGAGAACGCCTCCCGCCCAATAGAGGTATTGGACGGGGAGTGGATCGTCGAGGTGGTACCGCGCCTCGATCTCGGCCACTTCCTCCTGCGACATCTCATGTGAGAGGTAAATGCCGATGGGGGAGCCGCCCACCCGTGTGAGGGTGAACACGATGATCGACGTCCCGATCACGAGGAGCGGGAGGATCATCAACCGGCGGATCAGGTACTCGCGAACTTGCATGAGTGGTGGAGGCCCGGGCGGGACAAGCCCGCCCGGGCGCTGATCTCACTTGCTGAAGTAGTTCCAGCGTACGTTGGGCCGCGGCCACAAGGGATTGTGAACGAATCCCTGGACACGGTCCCGATACGCCACTGCCACACCCTCCTGGGCGGCGATGATCCACATCGGATCCTCGAACAGGAGCCGCTGCACCTCTGCGTACAGCTCGGCGCGCTTGGTCGTGTCGGTCTCCTGGGCGGCATCGTCGATGAGGCCCGCAATCCGCTCGGGATCCTGGTAGCCGGCGCCGAAGTCGTGGATCTCGCCCCATTCACCGTCGGGGTGCGCGTACGCCCGCAGATACGCCTCGGGGTCGGCGAACGGATCTGCGTTCTTGACCCACATGGCGTAGGGGACCGGGTTGGATGCGTGGGCCTCGTCGAACTGGGCTTCCGCTACGGCCAGGACCCTGATCTGCATGTTCGGGTTGAGGCCCTCGATCGAGTCTTTGAGCACGAGTGCCGCGATCTCGAAGAGGTTGGCCTCCTCGGTGATCACCGAGACCGTGAACCCTTCATCCCAGTAGCCGGCCTCCCGGAACAGCTCCTCGGCCTTGGCCAGGTCCTGCTGGTAGACGGGAGCCGTGGGGTCGTAGCCGAAGATGCCCTGGGGGATGTAATGCGGGTTGAAGTCGCCGAAGCCGCCCAGAGCGCCGTTGAGGAACGCTTCGTAGTCGAAGGCGTAGTTGAACGCCTGGCGAATCCTCGGGTCGTGGAAGAAGTCGGCCGGGATCGTGTCTTCTTCGGGCAGATCCGTGATGTTGAGGTTCAGGCCGATGTGGATTGGCTCCAGCAGCAGGCCCTCGCTGTAGATCACGACGCCTTCGGCGCCTTCGATGTCACCGATGAACGACGGATCGGTCTCGATCATGTCGTATTCGCCAGCGCGCAGACCGAGCACCCGGACGTCGGGATCGGGGCCGATCTCGATCCGCAGGTCGAGGGCCGGCACCTGGCCGAAGTAGTCGTCGTTCTTCTCGAAGATGAGGTTCTCGTTGCGGTTCCACTCGACGAACTTGAACGGGCCTGTCCCGATCGGGTTCGTGGCCATGAACTCGTTGGGTGTTCCCTCGACGACGCCACCGTTCGCCTCGACGACCTCCTGGGAGACCACGGCCGCCACCGAGGCGGTCACGATCGAGTTGAGGAAGGCGGCGTTCGGTGCTTGGAGCGTCACCTCAAAGGTGAAGTCATCGACGGCTTGCATCGACGCGACATTGTCGTTGAGCAGATCGGCGGTGCCTTCGGGCAGGGACATGGTCATGGCCCGGTCCCAGGAGAACACCACATCGTCGGCTGTGAACGGGCTTCCGTCGTGGAAGCTGACGCCTTCGCGGAGCGGGAACGTGTAGGTGAGCCCGTCGGCGGAGATGAGGCCGTTGTCGGTTGAAGGAACCTCGGTTGCGAGTCCCGGCATCAGGTCCGGGCCATCAGGTCCGAACTCGACCAGTCGGTCATAGACCTGCAGGATCACCGCTTCTCCGTACTCGCCGGCTTCCACCTGGGCGGGGTCGAGGGAGAGCGGCTCGTCGTCACCGGCGTGAACGAACACGTCTTCCTCTCCGACATCGCCACCGGCCTCTCCGCCGGTCGTGGGATCGCTTTCACCCTCACTCTCACCGGCCGCCTCGGTGGTGGCCGGGGCGTCGGGATCGTCGGGCTCGGTGTCGGATGAACTCGTGCATGCGGCCATGATCATGGCCAGGACCAGGAGCAGCGCCGTGGCCCTCCATCTCCGTGCGCTCATGTGTTTCCTCCGTTATGTGGCCGTGGCTGTTCCCCGACCGTTGGCAATCGATTGCACGTGAGAACCCGTGAACTCTGCAATCGATTGTGGGGCGAATCCTATTGCGCACCGACCCCGCCGGTCAAGAGCGACTCAGCGTTCGATGGGGAATCCGACGATCGAACCCCACTCCGTCCACGATCCGTCGTACACCCGGACATCCGAGCGGTGGGCGACGTGAGTGGCGGCAAACCATCCGAGCGTTGCACGGTGCGAGAGTCGGCAGTAGGTCACGATGTCCGTACCGGGAATGGCCCCAACGGAGGCGAATTGGGCGTTGATACCGTCGGCCTCGAGAAAGCATCCGCTCGTGTCGAGCAGGTCCTCGTAGTAGAGGTGCCGGGCCCCGGGGATGTGCCCTCCTCGCTCGGCGCCGTGATCGAACGGCGCAGTCAACGGCGAGACCCGTTCGCCCCGAAACTCCTCGCCCGAGCGCATGTCGACCAGCACGCGATCGGGGTCTTCGAGGTGCGCCAGCACGTCGTCGCGTCCGAGCCGACTGCGCTCGTCCGGTGGTCGAGGCGAGAGGGTTCTTCTGTCGGGTGGCGACGGTACGGCGTCGGTGATGGGGTGGCCTGCCGCATCCCAGGCGACTCGGCCGCCGTCGAGAACGGTGGCCACGTGGTCGAGTCCGGTCAGCGTCAACACCCAGAATGCGTACGTGGCGAACTGGATGGTGTCGCCGACGAGGACCAGCACCGAGTCGTCGGAAACCCCGAGATCCATCAGCCTCGAAGCCATCACCTCGGGTGAGGGGAACTGGCGATCGGTGTCGTGCCAGCACAGGTCCTTCCACCAGGCATACCTCGCGCCCGGGATGTGCCCTTCCGTGAAGTACAGGGCCTTGTCGGGGCGTTGAAAGGCCACCTCGACGACGGTGACTTCGTCGAGGTGGGCGGCGAGCCACTCGACGGTGGTGAGCGGTTTCATGCCTCGGTTGTCGATCGGGGCCGAAAGTCGAAATGGATCTCGGGCTCGCGAGTGAGCGTCTTGTGGATCTTGCACGCCCCGGCTACGCGTTCGAGGGTACGGAGCCGGCGATCATCGGCATCGGTGTCGAGATCCATCACGATGTGGATCTCACCGATGCGCTCTGGATGCTCATAGGTGGTGCCATCGACATCCATCGAGATGTTTGTCACCTCGATGCCCTGATTCCTGGCGAAGGTGATCATCGTGCCGATCATGCAGGCCCCGAGCGAGCCCAGCAGCAGCTCGGCTGGTCTGAATCCGTCGCCCGGTCCACCGTCTTCGATCCTGTCGTCGACGATGAGTTCGAGGCCACGCGTCCTGATCGCGATCCTGCGGCCGTCGATCTGCTCCACCTTCACCTGCATGTTGGGCTCCTGTCAGCGGTATTTGAGTCCGGTCCCGGTATTGAACACCACGACGGTCTCGTCGCTTCCGATCCAGCCGCTCTCGGCCAGTCGCAGGTAGGCGGCCCACACGGCCCCGCCCTCTGGACAGATGTCGATCCCAGAGGCGGCGGCCAGCCTGCCGGTCTGCTCGTGCAGCTCCTCCTCTTCGATCGCCATCGCCGTGCCCCCGGTCTCCCTGATCGCTCGCAGGCAGATGAACCCACCGATGGGCGATGGCACGCGGAGCCCCCAGGCGGTCGTGTGGGCGTTGATCCACGGCTCCGTCATCTCGTCGCCCTGCTCGTACCCGCGAACAACCGGTGCGCATCCGGCCGTCTGCACGCTGACGAGCCGGGGGCGGCGGGCGTCGATCCACCCCATGCGTTCCATCTCGTCGAATGCCTTCCACATTCCCACGAGACCGGTGCCGCCTCCGGTTGGATAGACGACTACGTCCGGGAGCCTTCCCGCGAACTGCTCGAACAGTTCGTAACCCATGGTCTTCTTGCCCTCCACCCGATACGGCTCCTTCAAGGTCGAGACGTCGAAGTCATCGGGACCCCGGTTCGCCGCGAGGAACTTGCCGGCGTCGGCGATGGTGCCGGGCACCAGGTGGACCTCTGCCCCATAGTGCCGGCATTCGTTGATGAAATGATGCGGTGTGTCGTCAGGCATCGCGACGACGACCGGGACTCCGGCCCGTGCGCCATATGCGGACAGGGCGCCCGCGGCGTTGCCGGCCGACGGGGCGACGAGGCGTTGTGCTCCGAGGGCGATGGCGGCCGAGACAGCCATCGTCATGCCCCGCGCTTTGAACGAGCCGGTCGGGTTCTGCGCCTCGTCCTTCACCCACACTCGATCTTCGACCTGGAACACCGGGGTCCATCCCTCCGACAGCGTGACCGCGTGCTCCATGCCAACAGGCAGGACTCGCTCGTAGCGCCAGAGTGAAGCCACGTCGGAACGGATGACCTCCTCGGGAGGCGCGGACGGCAGGTGGAGGTCCACGCGCAGTGGCATGCCGCAGGTATCACAGACAGTGGCCAGACGGTTGTGGTCGTGGGCCGCCCCGCATTTGAAGCAGGTGAGACCCAGGACGGAGGAAGAGAGTGGCATGCGGCGACGATACGCCGTTCCCGGACTTCGATACAAACGATTGCCAAAACCCGGACCTCGACTCCTCCACGGGGACCCGATCACCTACGATCGCATCATGGACACGATGAGAGCGGTCGTGCTCGATGAGTACGGCGGGAACCTACAACTGCGGGATGTTCCGATTCCCGAACCGGCTCACGACGAGGTGCTCTTGCGGGTGCGCGCCTGCGCGGTAGACCGGTTCGACCTGGCCATCCGCGCCGGTGGGCGTGAGCGGGCGGACCTCCCGCACATACTCGGGCATGAGATCGCCGGCGAGGTTGCTCGGGCCGGGGCCGGGGTGACAGGGTGGAAGAACGGTGACCGCGTCGCCGCCACGCTGTACCTCGTGTGCGGCACGTGCCGGTGGTGTCTCCGTGGGCGGGAGACGATCTGCGAAGCGTTCCGCGGTCATGTCGGCGTGAACATCCCGGGCGGATACGCAGAGTACGTGACGATGCCGGCCCGGAACCTCGTCCGATTGCCGGGCAACATCGACTTCCCCGCAGGATCGATTCTCGCCAATGCGATCGGCACGCCGTTCCACGCGCTCACTGCCCGCATGCGGCTCGCTCCGGGGGAACGCCTCGTGGTGACGGGAGCCGGTGGCGGCGTCGGACTCCATGCCATCCAGCTCGGGTGGCTGTTGGGTGCGTCGGTGATGGCGGTGGACATCGGGGACGAAAAGGCAGCGGCGATGAGTCGGTTGGGAGCCGACGCGGTCGTCGACCCGACGGTCGACGATCTCGAACTGTCGATCCGGGAGTGGACCGACGGGAAGGGTGCCGACGCCGTTCTGGAACTGGTGGGCCCGGCCACCATGCCGTCCACGCTCGCCGGTCTGTCCAAGGGTGGGCGGATGGTGATCGTGGGTTCACACACCGGGAGCACCTGGACGATCGATCCGGGCTCGATCTACCGCAACGAGTGGGAAATCAAGGGCAGCAGGAACGTGTCTGTAGACGAGCTCGCCACGGTGGTCGACCTGGTGGCTCGCGACGTGATCAAACCAATGGTCGCCGAGGTCCGCCCTCTGGCCGACGCCGAAGAGCTCCACCAACGGGTGCGCGACGGCCGCGTGATAGGCCGCGACGTCCTCGTCCCGTGAGAGGTTGTCCCCTTGGGGGAAGGTCCCTGCCGGGGGCATGCTCAACGCGGGACCACCGTGCGAGGTGGAAGCCTTGATCCGCCGGCACTGGGACACAAGAAGCCCGACTCCCGCGTTGAGAAGCCCCCTACCCACGGCGCTTCGCTTGTGGGTCCCTTCCCCCCTCGCTCCGCTCCGGGGGACAACTGCAGC
>Ga0224505_10001488_pt1 | contig 14667 bp, 14 predicted proteins | sample SF_Jan12_sed_USG_FD_169102 | JGI IMG/M metagenome (GOLD analysis project Ga0224505, IMG submission 169102) | Sediment microbial communities from San Francisco Bay, California, United States - SF_Jan12_sed_USGS_4_1 | ecosystem: Environmental > Aquatic > Marine > Sediment | place: USA: California... | reverse complement strand
GGGAAATCATCCCGATCGAGGGGCACGACGAGAGCGGCGCCCTGGTGCTGGTGGAGCACGACGAGACCATTCGCCCGGAGACCACACTGGAAGGGCTCGCCGCGCTGCCCCCGGCCTTCAATCCCCAGGGCGGCACGGTCACCGCCGGCACCTCGTCGCAGATCTCCGACGGCGCCTCCGCGATGCTGGTGATGTCCGCTGAGAAAGCCCAGGCCCTCGGCCTTACGCCCATCGCCCGGATCAAGGCCATGACCCTGGCGGGAGTGGACCCCTCGATCATGGGCTATGGCCCGGTGCCCTCAACCAAAAAGGCGCTGAAGAAGCTGGGCCTGACGATCAAGGATATCGAGATGGTCGAGCTGAACGAGGCCTTCGCCGCCCAGGCATTGCCGGTGCTGAAAGACCTGGACCTGCTCGACGATATGGAAGAGAAGGTGAACGTCCACGGCGGCGCCATCGCGCTGGGCCACCCCTTCGGCTGCTCCGGCACCCGCATCACCGGCTCCCTGCTCACCGTGATGCAGGACCGCGACCTCACCCTGGGCGTGTCCACCATGTGTATCGGCCTGGGCCAGGGCATCACCACAGTCGTGGAGCGCGTCTAGCCGCTCCGATGCGACAACGGCGGCGGGCAGTTTACTGCCCGTCGCTGTCCTCCCCCGACAGCATCCGGTCCATCTGCAGCAGCGCCTCCTCCAGGGCGGCACTGGCGAGCCCCATTCCCCGGAAATACTCCTGGGCCATCGGCGCGATCCCGCAGCGCCCGGGCAGCGGCTGTCCCTCGTCCAGCAAACGGTAGAGGGTGGGCAGGAAAATGAACTGGAGCCACTGGGGCAGGGTCAGCGTGTCGATGCTGAAGGGCTGTTCCGAGGCCAGCGCCTCGGGCGGTGGCGGCACTTTGTCCCACAGCCCCAGCTGGCGCAGCTCGGCCTCGATGTCGATCAGCAGCTCGGCGATCCCGGTATCCAGGTCGCCGCCAGCCCCGGGATTCCGTCCCTGGGTAGCCATCAGCTTGCGGCCAGCTCGCGCCGGAACGGCGGCAGCGAATCGAGTATCGCCCGGCCATAGCGCCGGGTCAGGATACGGCGGTCCATCAGGGTGACCCGGCCGGTATCCTGCTCCGTGCGCAGCAGGCGGCCGCTGGCCTGCACCAGCCGCAGGGCCGCATCGGGCACACTGATCTCCATGAACGCGTTGCGCCCCTGGGCCTCCACCCACTCCGCCAAAGCCGCTTCCAGCGGGCTGTCGGGCACGGCGAAGGGAATCTTGGCGATCACCACGTGGCGACAGTAGTCCCCGGGCAGGTCCACCCCCTCGGCGAAACTGGCCAGGCCGAAAATCACGCTGCCGCCGCCGGCGTCGATGGCGTCCCTGTGGCGCCGCAGGATTTCCTGCTTGCTGTAGTCGCCCTGCATCAGGACCAGCTCGCGGACAGCGCCATCGATGCCCTGGAACACCTCGAGCATCTGGCGCCGGGATGAGAACAGCACCAGGCTGCCCTCGCGGGTGTCGAGCAGCCGGGGCAGCTGGTCGATCAGCGCCCGGGTGTGGGCCTGGGCATCGCCCGGGTCGCACTCCATATGCGGCACGCAGAACACCGCGTTGGCGTAATTGAAGGGGCTGGCCACGATCTTGTAGTTCGCCTCCCGCGGCGCCCCGGAATGCAAAATAAAGCGCTCGAAGGAATTGAGGGCGGTCATGGTGGCGGAGGTGACGATCACCCCGGCGGCCCGGGACCAGAGGTATTCCTGCAGGATATCCGCCGCCAGGATCGGGCTGCAGCGCAGGTCGAAACCGAACTGGCCGTTGCTGTTGAGCAGGGTGATCCAGCGCGCCTTGGGGGGCACTTCGCCCTCCCCGGTCACTGCGTATTCCTGCCACAGTCCCAGGGCGCCTTCGGCCCGCCCCAGCAGGCCGCCCAGGTTGATATGCCAGGTCTCGATGATGGACTTGTCCAGGGGGGCGAACTCGTCCTCCAGGGCCTCCTCCAGCAGCGCTTCCATCCGCGCCAGGTCCTGGGCCATCTGCTGGAACTGGCCGGCCAGGGTCGTCGCAATCGGTATCAGGCCGGGGGGCACCAGGCCGTGCTCGAGGCGCAGCTGCTGGTCATCCCGGCGCTCGTCGGGCACCAGGTCCTCGAACAGCGCCGCCACTGCCTGCTCCGCCACCTGCAGGCTGGCGGCGGCCTCGTCCATCATACCGGGCAGGCGCTGCAACGGCCGCTGCAGGGCGTCCAGGCCCGCCAGGGCCGGGGCCGCCTGGGCGAGCAGCTTGCGGCTCTCCTGCAACCACTGCACGGTGGTGTGCAGGCGGCAGAAGCTGGCGAAGTGGGACAGGGCCTTGTCCGGCAGGTGGTGGCCCTCGTCGAACACGTAGATGCTGTCCTCGGGGGCGGAGAGGATGGCGCCGCCCCCCAGCGCGAGGTCCGACAGGGCCAGGTCGTGGTTGGTGACGATGATATCCGCGCTTTGCAACTCGTCCCGGGCCCGGAAGAAGCTGCACTGGGCGATATTGGGGCAGCGCCGGCCGCTGCACTGGCTATGGTCGGTGGTGACGCCGTACCAGACCTCCTCGGCGATGGTCTCGGGCCAGTTGTCCCGGTCGCCGTCCCACTGGCCGCGCCCCAGGGCGTCCACCATGGCGGTGTACACCGGCAGCGCCTCGGCGGTGACCGGCTGGCCGACATCGTCGGGGTACAGCGGCAGCAGGCTGTCCGCGCCCTGGCCCTGGCCGAACACGCGATCCAGTTTCGACAGGCACACGTAGCGCCGCCGGCCCTTGGCCAGGGTGAAGCTGAAGTCCAGCCCGCTGTGGCGCCGGATGTCGGGCAGGTCCTTGTTGACGAACTGCTCCTGCAGCGCGATGGTCGCCGTCGCCACCACCAGCCGCTTGTTCAGCGCCCGGGCGACAGGGATCGCCGCCACGGCATAGGCGATGGTCTTGCCGGTACCGGTGCCGGCTTCGATCACGCACACCGCGGGCAGCCCGGAGGCGGCCTCCCCCGGCCCCGGAATGCGGGCCAGGGTGTTGGCGATTTCGGCGATCATCTGGCGCTGGCCCCAGCGCGGGGTCAGCGACTTGCCCTCTATGATGGCGCTGTAGGCCTCGCGGATGGCGCTCTTGAGCTCTTCGCTCAGCAAGGGGCTGGTGAGCCGGCGCGCAGCGCCAGCTTGCTCACCACCGCGTTGGCGTAGATTGCCAGCGCGTAGGGGCGGTGGGGCTCGGGCATCGCGGCGATCCGCTGCTCGAACTGTTCGCGGCTGCAGTCGCCGGGTTCCGCGGTGAGCGTATCGGGCAGGGCGGGGGCGCCCGGGTTGAGCATCTGCCAGGCGAAAATATTGGTGGGGTGCAGGCAGTAACCGGAGATGACCTGGCGGTCGACCTCGACCGCCACCGCCTCCGGGGTGGCGAAGCCCGCACCCAGGGGCGTGCCGAAGGAGACGTGGACCCGTCCCTTGTCACCGGCGATACCGCGGCCGATGGACGCCACGTCCTCCTGCTCACCTTTATGGTAGGCACCCTGGCTGGCGCGCTGGTACAACTCGTTGGCCTTGAGGGCATCGCAGGGATCGAGCTCATAGGAGATAGCAACGGGCACGATACCCAGGCCCTCGATATGCGCGGAAAAATCCTGGCTGCTCTTGTCGCGGCTCATGGCCAGCATCTTGATGATGACGGGCTCGGTGCGATCGATACCATCCTTGGCCCGCCCCTCCCGCTGGGCAATCCATACGGGGTGCCGCTCCTGCAGCAGCGAGTGCTGGATATAGTTGGCCAGGTTCTTCGATGCCGCCAGCAATTCCCGCGGGCCGCTGACCGAGCGCCTGACGATAAAGCTCTTGTTCAGCCGCATCAGGTCCGACACCCAGGGCTTGGTGAGCAGGTTGTCGCCGATGGCGATGCGCACGGTCTCGTAGCTCGACCGGTGCAACGCATAATTGATAAAGGCCGGGTCCATCGCAATATCCCGGTGATTGCTCATGTAGAGGTAGGGCCGCACCGGGTCCAGCTGCTCCAGGCCGGAGACACTGAACCCGCCGGTGCTGTCCTCGATCATACGATCCATGTAACGCTTGATAACCGCCTGCACCGCCTCGACATCGGTCGCGCCCCGCACCTCGCGGGCCAGGGCCCAGCGCACCAGCAGCCTGGCCAGCCCCGGCGCCAGGCGGGCCAGCATACCGAGCCGGAAGGCCGCCATGGTGTCGAGCAACTCCCCGTCGTCGAGCAATCGCGCCAACACCCCCGCCACTTCCTCGTCGCGGTAGGGCCGGATATCGGCAAAAGGATCGTCCAAGTAATCATCCTCAACTGGAAAGCGGCTCACGATACCCAAATTCCACCCGGTAGTCATCCGCGGCCCCCACTCCAATTCGGGCGCCCGACAATTGCCGGGCCGGGCACTGACGCCAGCAGGGGTTTCTGCTAATCTGCAGCGGCTTGTCCCACCAATACCGCACCGGAGGAAACATGGAAGCCACACACGCCTCACTGCTGATGTTTGGCGCGGCGGCCCTGCTGATCAGCTGGGTCCTGCTGCTCATCGAATCGTGGAAGGAAGATTACGCCTGGGGCCTGTGTACCTTGCTGCTGCCACCCCTCTCCTACCTGTACTCACTGGCCAGGCTCGACAAGGCCGGGCAGGCGCTGCTGCTGGCGGCTGTGGGCTGGATTCTGATCTGGTTCGCGGTGGGCTGACCCGACTGGCCGGCCCGGCGCGACCGGGCCGCACCGCCCGGCACTTCTCCAGATAAAAATATCCTTGAATATCAGATAGATACGCCATTCGGCTCCACGCTGTTTCGCATTTGTTACAAATCTTCCCAAATAGGTACAAATCCGTAACTGTTTTGCTGCGTATAACAGTAAGATAGTGCGAGTGTCGCCGGCTGTCGCCGCGCGCCACACCTGTAACTGCCCGAGGAATACCCGATGAACGCCGCGCCAAGGATAGTCGCGATAGCCCTGCTCCTGGTCGCTACCGGCAGCCAGGCCGCCAGGCCCACCAGTATCGTGTTCCAGACCCACGCCGAGACCGCCGATGGCAAGCCCTACTCCCAGTACACCGTGAAGTGCAACGACGGCAGGACCGTGCCGCTGACCGCCTGGGACGGTCACCGCAAGTGGTGCGTCGGCAAGGCCGGTGGCGGCAGCTGCGAGAAGCAGCAGATCAGCGCGGCGAAAATGGCCTGCATGGATGCCTGAGCCACAGCCCGCCGGCACCCTGCGCCCCCACCGCCCCGGTTACTCGAGGTAGCGCGAGCGCAACTCCGCCAGCTCCGCCGGGCCCAGCCCCAGCGCCTGTTCGAGATACTCCTCCAGTGAGCTGTAGTTCTGCTCGATATGGCGCAGGGCCATCGCGAGGTAATCCTCGTGTACTTCCAGCATTGGCAGGATAGCGTCCGCCACCATGTGCTCCAGCTGGTATTTGCGGCGCAGCCGATCCAGTTCCAGCTCCGGCAGGTAGTACCGCGAGGTCAGCAGGTAATCCCGCATCACCAGGTCCCGCGGGACCCCCAGCGCCAGCAGGATGATGGCGGCGGCAAAGCCGGTGCGGTCCTTCCCCGCGGCGCAGTGCACCAGGAAGCGGGCATCCGGCGCCGCCAGGATTTCCCGGAACATGCGCCTGTAGGTTGCGGCCTGGGGGCCGGCGAAATCGCGATTGATCTCCAGCATGAAGTCGAACATGGCCCCCGGATTGTCCGACTGCTGGTCCGCCTGCTCGAAAAAGCGCGAATTGCTTCCCGGGATGATCGGCAGGCTGACCACCTTCGGCCGCGGCTGCCGCGGCAGGCGGCTGAGGTCTGTCTCCTGCTCCTCCATCCGGCGAAAATCAAATACCAGGTCCAGCGCCAGGCTGGCCAGCAGACTGACATCCTGCTCGCTCAGCGCGGACAGCTGGCCGGAGCGGAACAGGAAGCCCCACTTCACCTGTTGGCCCCCGGTCGTTCGATAGCCGCCAAAGTCGCGGAAGTTGGGCGCCCCGTCCATACCCAGCCGGCGCTCGGTGGCCACCACTTCTGTCCCGAACTGGTCGCGCAGGCGAAAAAAGTGGCGGCGGGCGGGCGGCAGGCCCACCAGCCGCGCACCGGGTCGCGGCAAATAGTGGAGCTGCAGTTCGCCCTCGACGGACAGGGGCTCCACCGTGACCTCGGTGCCAGGGTCGGTCACCTGCCACTCGATGTGGTAATCGCCATCGGGCTCACGCCAGATATGGACTGCGTCGGAAATCAACATATTGTCTGTACAACCTTGGTAAATGTGCCAGGCGGCATTATGCCGGCTGCGGATCGCCCCTGTACTCGAAAACCGCCCGCAGCAGGCTTTTGATGAGATTGAGCTGATTGTCCAGGGCGGACTCGCTGAACGGATCCTGCCCCAGCAGATCGCGGTACATGGGCGCCATCGTGACGTAGGACATCACCAGGTTGTTGAAAGCCATCACCGCCCAGGGCTGCAGGCCCGTTTCCCTGAACAGGGCGATATCATCCCCCTCGATCCGGGCACCGGGCTGGAACATGGGGCGGAACAGGCGGTCGATCAACTCATTGGTGTGCGGCCCGCCCGACAGGGCCGCGTGCTGCAGCAGGCGCGCCAGGTTCGGGTTGGCGTGGTGCTGGCGCACGATGGCCTCCAGCCACAGGAATACCCTGTCGTAGGTTACCGGGCCCTTGCCCAGCTCTTCCAGTGGCGCGGAAAAGTCCTGCAGCAGCCGCTCCAGCACCGCTGCATACAGGGCCTCCTTATTCCTGAAGTGATTGTAGAGGCTGGGCGAACGAATGCCCACACGGTCCGCAACGTCCCCCAGGGAGGTGGCGCTATACCCTTTCTCCGCGAACAGGTTCTCCGCCGCATCGAGGATGCGCTCGGCGGTGGTCGGGGGCTGGTCACTTTCTGCTGCAGGAATTCCCATCGCGGGTGCTCGTTCAGTGGTGACGTTATCTGGCTCAGGCATTAATAACTAATAGGCGTTAGTGTATCCCAGCCGGCGGCCCGACTTAAGCCCTGATTGCGGGCCCGAGACAGCTGCTGCTGCGGGGGAATTCCGCCTTCCCGGCCCGGCAGGCGCCCCTGGCAGCGCAAGGCCTGCCGGTTGACAAGGGATAACCGAATGTGAATAATCTCGCCTCCTGATTTCAGACCCCTGCAGAGGTACCTAACGTGGCAAACTCACCACAAGCAAAAAAGCGCGCGCGCCAGGCCGAAAAACGCCGTAACCACAACGCCAGCCTGCGCTCCATGGTTCGCACCATGATCAAGAAAGTGAACGCGGCAATCAGCACTGGCGACGCGACCGCAGCCAGGGCTGCCTACGACAGCGCCGTGCCCGTGATCGACCGGATGGCCGACAAGGGCATTATTCACAAGAACAAGGCCGCCCGGCACAAGAGCCGCCTCAATACCCAGGTCAAGGCGCTGGCCGCCTGACCCGCATTCCAGCCAGACACAAAAAAAGCCGGCATAAATGCCGGCTTTTTTTTGGCCCTCAATCCGCCAGGCTGGTGCCGGGGAGGGCCGGATAAATTACCCGGCCTCGCTTTCCTGGCACCGCGCCCCTCAGGCCGCGTTGCTGGCCCTGGCGGCCTCCTGCTTCTCGTGCTCCGCCGCGAACGCCGCGAGCATGCTCTGCTCGTGGGACTGGGCCTCCTGGGTATCCAGCGGACGCTCCATCGCGGCCCAGTCGATGTCGCCATCGGTGGCCAGGTTCTCATAGTCGAGAATGCCCAGCTCCTCAAATTTGGGGCGGATCTTGTCAGTCAGCAGCCCGATCCGCTTGAGGTTGGGGATAACACGCTGGAACAGCAGGTTGCGGAACGTCGACATGACAAAGCCCTCCAGCACCTGCTTGCGGGCCTCCTCGACATCCCAGCCGAAGTGGCGGAACACATCCGTCGCCACCAGGCGCTCGCGGCTGACCACGCAGGCCTCGTAGGCGAACAGGGCGCGCTCCTCCCGCTCCTCGTCGGACAGGGTCTTGACGAACTCCTCCAGGTAATTGACCCCGAAGGTGACGTGGCGCGCCTCGTCCCGGGTCACCAGGTACACGACATCCTTGAGCACCGGGTCGGGAGTGGTTTCGCGGGTGGTGTTGAACGCGGACAGGGCCAGGCCCTCGATCACGATCTGCATGCCGATAAACTTCATATCCCAGCGCGCATCCGTGAGGATCTTGTCGATAATGCTCTTCAGGTAGGTGTTGATCGGGTACATCATGCCGATGCGCTGTTGCAGGTATTTGTTGAACACCTCGACGTGGCGCGCCTCGTCGAAGGTCTGGGATGCGGCGTACAGCTTGGCGTTGAGGGTGGGCGCGCAGGAACACAGCTGCGAGGCGACCAGCAGGGCGCCCTGCTCCCCGTGCAGGAACTGCGACAGGCTCCAGGAATTCATGTGCAGCCAGAACTCCGCCCGGGTTTTCTCGTCCATCGCCAGGTAGGGCGGGTATTCGTGAAGGTTCATCATCTCCGGCTGGATCGCCGCCTCTGGCCAGGGCCGGTTCCAGTCGATATCCATCTCCGGATCCCAGTTGAGCTGCTTGCCCAGGTCGTAAAGCTTCTTGATGCGATCGTCCTGTACCTTGTAATCCCAGTTATAGGCGCCCGTCAGCGGCGTCTGGAAAATCTCGGCGATGTGATCGACATCGGCACTGGTGAGCAGGTCCTCGAGGTCCGGGTTTTCCTTTGGATAGTCGGCACCGGGGAACTGCTGGATCTTGCGGGGGGCACTGTCGGTCCATTTCATTTTCATGGGGAAAACTCCGCTGTTCTACGTTGACCCCAGACTATGGGAGATCGCGGCAGGCACAACAAGGTAAAGTCTTGTCAATTTCAGGTCATTTGTGGCCAAATAGGCGGATGGTCAAAACCAGCACCCCCGCGCAGTACGTCCTGATCCTTATCGATATGGTGGAGAGCCAGGGCTGTGACCGCCAGTCCCTGCTGGCCGGTACCGGCATGGCCAGGACCGGCATCGCGAATATCGGCGCCAGGGTCAGTGACCGGGACTTCGCCATCCTGGTCGCCAATGCCCTGCGCCTGACGGGAGACCGGGCCCTCGGCCTGAACCTCGGCCTGCGCCTCAACCTCAGCGCCCATGCGGTGCTCGGCCAGGCCTTCATGACCTGCCGGGATCTCGGCCAGGTGATCGACCTGTTCCTCAAGTACTACCACCTGCTGGCGCCGGCCCTGCACCTCGACTACGAAATCGTGGGCGAGAAGTGCGTGCTGACCATCGTGAGCAGCCTGGCCGAGACACCCTTCGATTTTGGTTTTGAATTGATCTGCGGTGCCATGCTCAATACCCTGCGGGGCCTGCTGAACCGCAACGACCTGCAGCTGCACCTGGAAGTTCCCTACCCGGAGCCCCCCCATGCAGCGCGCTATTTCACGGTGTTCGGCCCGGACGTCCAGTTCGACTGCGTCACCGGGCGCATCGCCTTTCACCGGGACCTGCTGCTCACACCCCTGCCCTCCTCCAACCCGGCGCTGCGCAACCTGTACGAGAACGAGTGCGCCCGGCTGCTGGCGGACCTGGAAGAGGCCAACTCGGTGGCCGAGCAGACCCTGCGCCTGATGCGCAAGCTGGAAGGCCAGTATCCGCAGATGCCACAGACCGCGAAGATGCTCAACCTCAGTCCCCGCACCTATCGCCGCCGCCTGGCGCGGGAAAACCGCTCCTACCAGGAACTGCTGGACCAGGTGCGGGCCGAACATGCAACCCGCTACCTGCAGAACACCCGGCTGCCCCTGTCCAGTATCGCCTACCTGGTCGGCTTCAACGACGCCTCCAACTTCCGCCGGGCCTACCAGAAATGGACGGGGCGCTCACCGGCGGAGGTACGGCATGGCCACTAGCGCGCTGTCGGTCTACCTCGGCCGCGAGGCCGCCCGCCGGATCGGGCGGGAGGGCTGGTCCGCAGACCTTTTCAGCCTGCTGCTGGGGGCTTCCGGGGGACCCAAGTGGTGTATCCTCGCCGGGCTGGACCGGCTGTTGTTCGGCGACTTTCTCCAGCGAAGTGAGCGCCCACTGTCCGTTTTGGGCTCGTCAATCGGCTCATGGCGCCACGCCTGCCTGGCAATGCCGGACCCGGTCGCAGCGCTGGGCAACCTCGAGAGGGCCTATCTCGACCAGCACTATTCGAGCAAACCCGGCGCTGCCGAAGTCAGCGAGGTCAGCCGGGACATACTGCGCCAGCTTCTGGGGGAGACCGGCGCCCGGGCGCTGGCAAACCACCCCCGTATCAACAGCCACATCGTCACCGCCCGCGGCCGCGGCCCTGCGGGAGCGTCTGCAACCCCGCTGCTGGCTGCGGGAATGGGTACGGCCGCGCTGGGCAACGCGATCAGCCGACGCCTGCTCAGCCCTCTTTTCCAGCGGGTGGTGTTCCACTCCTCGGCACAGCCGAACCCGGGCCTGGCAATGGAGGATTTCGCGACCCGCTACTGCCGGCTGCGGGAGGACAACGTCGACGCCGCGCTGCACGCCAGTGGCGCCATCCCCTTCGTGCTCACCGGTGAGCGGGATATTGCCGGCGCGCCCCCCGGCCAGTACTGGGACGGGGGTATCATCGACTACCACTTCGACCTGGCCCACTACCGCGGCGAAGGCCTGATGCTCTACCCTCATTTCAGCGCCCGGGTGGTACCCGGCTGGTTCGACAAGTTCCTGCCCTGGCGCGAAGCGGCGATCGATAATGCCGACAAGCTGGTACTGCTGTGCCCCAGCGCTGAGTTCTGCGCCGACCTGCCCCATGGAAAGATACCGGATCGCTCTGATTTCACCCGCCTGCCCCACGCCGCCAGGGTGAGGTACTGGGAGCAGTGCATAGAGCGCTCAAACGCGTTGGCAGAGGAGTTCGGGGAATTGCTGGAGGGTGGCGACCCGCTGCGCGGTGCCACCGTGATGGGCTGAGCCTGCCGCGCGGTCGCCGCTCAGGTCACATGGGTGTCAAGGTAACGCTTTACTTCGCTGCGCAGCACTGATTCGAACATTGAAGCCAGCAGGCCGAGCCTGACTGATACATCGATAACGCCATCGTGAAAAGACATCTGGCCGTTTACCCCGGCGCCGGAGATGCGCACGGTGTCCCCCTCCCAGCGCGCGCGCACGCCATGGTCTCGCTCCAGCTCGGAGGCGAGACCCCTGGCAGCCTTGCGCACCTCCTCCTTGGACATGGTATAGGGCTTGGTCAGCCTGAATCCGGCCATGGGTTTTCCTCGGTCAACTGACGGGAGTATAGAACAAGCACCCGGACCGGCGCGAGGGGCAGGGGCATGGCGCGGCCATCGCAGTCGTCAGCCCCGGATAAACTCCCCGGCGTACCACTGGAGCATCGCAATTTTTTCGTCCAGCGGCCGGTCCGGTTCCATCTCATAGACGTTGCGGAACCCGATAATCACGTCGGTTACGCCAATGCGCTCCAGGGCTTCGATACCCTCCCTGCTGAAGGCGTCCTGGCCCGTGGTAAATATCCGGAAGGGCTTGTCGGCTGTGCCATACTCCTGCCGCAGTTGCTGGATGCGCTTGATATAGGCCTCCAACTGCAGCATGTCGGCGCCGGCGCACATCCAGCCATCCCCCACCCGGGCCGCCCGCTTCAGGGCCGGCTCGGCATGGCCGCCGATCAGGATCGGGGTCGGCACTGAGGGGACGGGGCACATCTTGTTGGCGGGCATGTGGTGAATCTGCCCCTGGTAGCCGAAAAACTCCCCCGTTTCCAGGCCGCGGAAAATCTCGATCTGTTCGTCCAGGCGCTGGCCGCGATTTTCCCAGGGCACGTCGCAGACCGCGAAGTCCTCCTCCCAGGGGCTGATGCCCACGCCGAATATGAAGCGGTTGCCCGAGAGCACCTGGATCCCCTGGACCTGTTTCGCCACGACCGGGGCCTGGCGCACCGCCAGCTTGTAGACAAAGGTGGCGAACTCGATGGTGCTGGTCACCGCTGCCATCGCCGTGACGCCAATCAGGCTCTCGACGAAGGGCACACTTTCCAGGAATTCGCGACTGCCGTCCTTGTTATACGGGTAGCTGGAGCTCGCTTCCTGCGGGTAGCAGATGCTGTCGGGCACGCTGATGCCATTGTACCCGGCGGCCTCGGCGGCCCGGGCCAGGGGCAGGTAGTGGTCGGGTTCGCACATTCCCACCTGGTAACTGAATCTCATACTGTATCTCCTTGATTGCCGCCGCGGGCAAGACTTCACGGCAACGGGCGGCTGCCTGAATGTTATCGTTACTCTACTTCGAATTGCCGCACGATGGTACGCAGCCGCGGGCAAAACAGTTCAGCCATGCAGCCAGCGGGGTATTTATTGGCTTACAATAGCGCCCCATGGACGACACAACCGACATTACTGACCCGACCACCACCGACCGGGCCCGCCGCTTCCTGTTCGAGCAGGCAGATATCCGCGGCGAGAGCGTCCAGCTGGACGCCGTTTTCAGCGACATACTGGCGGTGCACCAGTACGCCCCCGGGGTCAGCCGCCTGCTGGGGGAGCTCCTGGCGGCGGCGGTATTGCTCCGGGGCACCCTGAAGTTCGAGGGTAAACTTGTGCTGCAGGCCCGCTCCGAAGGCCAGATTCCCCTGCTGATGGCGGAGTGCAGCAGCGCCGGTGAGGTCAGGGGTATCGCCCGCGGCGCCGACCTCGCCACGGCAAATGATTTCGGGCAACTGCTGGGAAAGGGCTCACTGGCGATCACCGTCGAGCCGCAGCGGGGCCAGCGCTACCAGGGCATCGTGCCGCTGGCGGGGGACTCCCTCGCCCACAGCCTCGACGCCTATTTCAGGCAATCGGAACAGCTGGGCACGCGCTTCTGGCTGGCAGCCGGGGAGCGGCGGGCCGGCGGCCTGCTGCTGCAACAGCTGCCGGCACAACTGACCACAGACCCGGCGGTGCGGGAACAACAGTGGGAGCACGTGTGCGCCCTCGCGGCCACCATCGAACCCCCGGACCTGCTTGAGCTGGGCCCCGAAGAGCTGCTTTACCGGCTTTACCACGAGGATTCAGTGCGCCTGTTCGCACCCTCACCCGTGGCTTTTCACTGCAGCTGCTCCCGCGAGCGCACCCTGCGGGCGCTTTCCGCGATCGGCAAGGCCGAGATTGAAAGCCTGCTGCGCGAAATGGGCTGCATAACGATGGACTGCGAGTTCTGCAACCAGCAATACCGCTACCTGCGGGAGGATCTGACCGATATCCTGGACTCCCGGCCCCGCCCCGTCCTCCACTGACTCCAAAGGCGCGATTCCACGTGCGGCGACGTTCGCCGGATGGATTGCCATATTGTTTCGCAAAACCGCGGGATTCTGACATAATTGCCGCCCCAAAATGATACAGCGACTGCACGGACGAACCCCAGCCAGGGTCTCCGGGATCCAATCACAGGACAGATCATGACCGCAGAAATCCAGACCGCCCAGGAGTTTTCTGACCTGACGGCGGCGCAGCTGGTAGAGGAATCCATCAAACGCGGCGAGGGCATCCTCGCAGACACCGGCGCACTGCTGGTGACCACCGGCAAGCGCACCGGTCGCTCGCCGGCCGATCGCTTTATCGTAAGGGAGCCCAGCACCGAGGACAGCATCAACTGGGGCCCGGTAAACCGGCCCTTCGACGGGACCAAATTCGACGAGCTCTGGGATCGGGTTGAATCCTACCTCGACGCCCGCGACAGCTTCGTGTCCGAGTTACACGTGGGCGCGCACAGCGAACACTATCTCCCGGTGCGTATCACCACCGAAACCGCCTGGCAGTCCCTGTTCGGGCGCAATATGTTTATCCGCCCCAAAACCTACAACAACGGGCGCAAGCCCGAGTGGAATGTACTCAACGTCGCCAGCTTCGTGTGCGATCCCGAGCGGGATGGCACTCATTCCGACGGTGTGGTTATCATCAACTTCGCCCAGCGCAAGGTATTGCTGGCCGGGATGCGCTACGCGGGGGAAATGAAAAAAGCGATGTTCTCGGTGCAGAACTTCCTGCTTCCGGAAAAAGACGTCATGCCGATGCATTGCAGCGCCAACGTGGGCGAGGCCGGTGACACCACCCTGTTTTTCGGCCTCTCCGGCACCGGCAAAACCACCCTGTCAGCCGACCCGGATCGTTACCTGATCGGCGACGATGAACACGGCTGGACCAAGGGCTCCGTATTCAACCTCGAGGGCGGCTGCTACGCCAAGACCATCGACCTTAGCAGGGAAAATGAACCGGTCATCTGGGACGCGATCCGCTTCGGTGCCATTATCGAGAACGTGGCAGTCGACGAAAATCGCAGCGCCGGTTACAGCGACACGCAGCTCACGGAGAACGGCCGCTGCTGTTACCCGCTGGAGCATGTCCAGAAACGCACCGCGACCAATGCCGGGGGCGAGCCCGGCTGTGTGATATTCCTGACCTGCGATGTGTCAGGGGTACTGCCACCCATTTCCATCCTGTCCAAGGAAGCCGCCGCCTTTCATTTCCTGAGCGGTTACACCGCGCGGGTCGGCTCTACCGAACTGGGCGCCGAGGCCGGCGTACACCCGACCTTCTCGACCTGCTTTGGCGCCCCTTTCATGCCGCGGCCCGCGGCCGACTACGCCGAATTGCTGATGAAACGTATCGATGACTTCGGCAGCCGGGTTTACCTGGTCAATACCGGCTGGACCGGTGGCTCCGGCGCACCGGGAGG
>Ga0224505_10001487_pt1 | contig 14667 bp, 15 predicted proteins | sample SF_Jan12_sed_USG_FD_169102 | JGI IMG/M metagenome (GOLD analysis project Ga0224505, IMG submission 169102) | Sediment microbial communities from San Francisco Bay, California, United States - SF_Jan12_sed_USGS_4_1 | ecosystem: Environmental > Aquatic > Marine > Sediment | place: USA: California... | reverse complement strand
CTGGTGTGCCACCGCCATGCCGGTCGCGATGTCCACAGAGAACCGGAGCGCCTTCTTGAAATCCATGGGCTCGCTGTCCGGGATCTCGCCCGAGAGCGTATGCGACGGGAAGTACTCCATCGAAATCGCGTAGCAGCCCTGCAGGTACAGGAAGTCGTAAATCCGGATGACATTGCGGTGCGTGATCTTGCGCGAGTAACGCAGCTCGTGCACGAAGCGCTTCATCATCTCCTCGTCCGAGGACACGTTCGGATTCAGGAACTTCAGGATCAGTCGCTCCTCGACGACCTGGTCCTCCATCAGCAACACGGTACCGAAAGCGCCCTTGCCGATCTTCTCGATGTACTTGTAGCGGCCATCTACAATGTCACCGGGCTCCAGCTTGGAGATATCCAGCACGGGCGGCGGCTCCGGCACCGGTGCGGCGGGGCTGGCCGGCACCTCCTGCTTCGTCGATGCAATGATGCTCTCCAGCGCCTCGTTGTCGATGAGCAGCGTACGCGTGTGCTCAGCCAGCTTCTCCGCGCGCCGGTTTTCTTCCATGACCGATGCGGCGAACTTGGCGTCGAGCTCCTTCAGTGCCTTGTCCGCGATATTGACGACCGTCGGGTCGTCTGCCTGCTTGATCTTTCTCAGCACCGTGCGGATGGTCTGCGCATGCTGCTCGTCGGCGAGGTGTGAAATGGCCTTGATGGCTTCGAGCTGGACGTCGCGCTCGGGCCGGCTCAGCATCGGGACAAGCTTGTCGATGATCGTATGGTCGCCGAGCTTGGCGAGCGCACGAACGACGACGGTATCCGTCTTGGCGTTCTGGCCGAGCATCTTGACCAGCTTCGGCACAGCCTTCTTGCTGCCGATCTGCGCCAGCGCATCGACGGCACGCTCGCGAACCCACCAGTCCGAGTCGTCGGTCGCCTTGATCAGCTGGTCTACCGCCTGTTCGTCCTTGGTCGCATTCAGGATCTCGATGGCGGTGCGCCGGATGTCTTCGTCCTTGTCGTTAATGAGGGCGAGCACCGATCGCACGACCTTCGGGCCGCCGATGTCGGCGAGCGCGTCGCCGGCACGGGCCCTAACCCACCAGTCGTCGTCCTTGATCGCCTCCAGCAGATCCTTCACCGAATCGACTGTGCCGATCTCGTTCAGGACCTCTACGGCCGCCCGGCGAGTGTATTCGGATTCGTCCTTCAGGGCCGCGACCAGATGTTTCGTGGTTTCGGGGTGGTTGATCTTTATGATCACGTCCACTGCCTTGCTCTGCACTTCGAGATCCGGGTCGTGCAGCAGCCGGGTCAGTTTCTCGATGTTGACCGGGCCCTTCCGGGTCGACAAAGCGACCAGCGCGGCGCCCCGGACGAGCTTGCTGGTATCCGCCAGCTGGTTTTCGAGTACCTGGTTGATCTCGGCCCGATCGAACTTCGACAGCAGCCGGATCAGGTGCATCTTGACGACCGGGTCCTTGCCGCCCATCCGGTTGATCAGGTCAGGAATCAGGTCCTCGGTGACCACCTCCTCGATGATGGCGAACAGCTGCGCCTTTTCCTTCGGCTCGAGCTCGTAGGCGCGTCGCATCAGTTCGTGCACGTTGAGGCTCTGCTTGTGCACCTTCAGGACCTCGATCAGGGCGGGCTTGGAGACCTCCGGGTTGTCGAGGAACTCGAGCAGGTTGTTGGCGTTGTAATTGTGGCTGCTCGACAGCGCCCAGGCCGTGCCGGACACGACCCGCTCGTTCCCGTCGGCGAGACCCTCCTGGTACAACTTCAGCGTCCTGTCGCTGACCTGGCTGGCCAGGATGTCGACGAACAGCATCGTGTGGGTCTTGTCGCTCATGGCGAGCGCGTCGATCACGCGCGGTATCGTCTTCGGGCCCAGGTTCTTCAGGCGTTCGACCAGGCGCTCGGCGTTTCTCGAACTCACGTCCGACTCGCTGGCCAGCTGGCCAATAAGCTGATCGGCGCGGAATCCGCCCAGGAGGCTCATGAATCGCGCTCCCGGCGGTGGGTACGGCGGGTGCGCGGGAGCGAGGGACCGCCGTTCGCGTGCATCCCTGCCTTGCCCCCGAAAACCGCTGCTACCCGTCTGTTCGTCAAAATCAACCCGCTCTCGACCCGGCGGACGCCGGGCCATCGATCCGCGGCGACTGTCTCGCTTTGGTATCCGTACCGACCCGGTCCGATTATGCCACACGCCCTTGCTGGCCAGCCGGGACCCGGGGCGCCCCCGGCTGCCGATTCCCGCCGGCGCAGCACTTGCGCTCACCAGTCCGCTACAATGTGCGCCGGCTGGCCCCGGACGGCCCGCCATGTCCGGGAAATTTTACCTAATGCCACAGGCCGAAGTGTGACACCGTCAGCAAATTCTCAACTCAAACAGGCCCTTGAGGCCCTGGTCCTGCCCGACATCGGGCACAGGCTGGGCGAGGTGGCCCGGGTCCGCCGGGCGGAACAGGCGGGCCCTGAGGTCGAGGTCGACATCGAGCTGGGTTACCCGGCCGACTCGCAGCTCGCTGCCTATGCGGAGCTCGTCGCCGCGGCTGCCCGCGCCGCCGCGGGCGGCGCCGAACCCCGGGTCACGATCGAATGCCGGGTCACGTCGCATGGCGTGCAGCGCAACTTGAAGCCGCTGGCCAACGTGCGCAACATCGTTGCGGTGGCCTCGGGCAAGGGCGGCGTCGGCAAGTCGACGACGGCCGCCAACCTGGCGCTGGCTCTGCACGCCGAGGGCGGCCGCGTGGGGGTCCTCGATGCAGACATCTACGGTCCGTCGCAGCCGCTGATGTTCGGGCTGACGGGCCAGCGGCCATCCAGTGCGGACGGCAAGACCATGGACCCGCTGACTGCCTACGGGGTCCAGGTCATGTCTATCGGGTTTCTCATCGATGCGGACCAGCCGATGGTCTGGCGCGGCCCGATGGTCACGTCGGCCCTGATCCAGCTCCTGCAGCAGACCCGCTGGGACGACCTCGATTACCTGGTCGTCGACATGCCGCCCGGCACCGGCGACATCCAGTTGACCCTGTCCCAGCAGGTGCCGGTCAGCGGCGCCGTCATTGTCACGACGCCGCAGGACATTGCGCTGCTCGATGCCCGCAAGGGTCTGCAGATGTTTCGCAAGGTCGGCGTGCCGGTGCTGGGAATCGTCGAAAACATGAGCACGCACATCTGCAGCAACTGCGGGCACGAAGAGCCGATCTTCGGTACCGGTGGCGGCAGCCGCATGGCGTCGGAATACGGGGTCGAGTTGCTCGGGCAGCTGCCCTTGGACGTCGGCATCCGGGAGCAGACCGACAGCGGCCGACCCACCGTCATTGCAGCGCCCGACAGTCCGCAAGCCGGCATTTATCGACGCACGGCCCGGCGCATGGCGGCACGCCTCGCCAGCCAGGGTAAGGATTACAGCCACCGCTTCCCGAAAATCGTCGTCGAGGAGAGTTGATGAGCATCAAGTCCGACCGCTGGATCCGGGAGATGGCGGAGCGGCATCGTATGATCGAGCCGTTCGAGCCGTACCAGGTGCGTCAGGCGAACGGCGAGAAGATAGTCTCCTACGGCACCTCGAGCTATGGTTACGACGTCCGCTGCTCGAACGAATTCAAGGTCTTCACGAATATCGAGTCGGCTATCGTCGACCCGAAACGTTTCGACGAGTCGAGCTTCGTCAACAAGACCGGCGACGTCTGCGTCATCCCGCCGAATTCCTTCGCGCTCGCGCGGACCGTCGAATACTTTCGCATACCACGCAACGTGCTGACTATTTGCCTGGGCAAGTCGACCTACGCCCGCTGCGGGATCATTGTGAACGTCACGCCGCTCGAGCCCGAGTGGGAGGGTCATGTGACGCTCGAGTTCTCCAATACGACCCCGCTGCCGGCAAAAATCTACGCCAACGAAGGCGTGGCCCAGATGCTGTTCTTCGAGTCCGACGAGGAGTGCGAGACCTCGTATCGCGACCGGGGGGGCAAGTACCAGGGCCAGACCGGCGTCACCCTGCCGAAGACCTGAGCGGGCGTCAGCCGCCGTACTGGTACGGCTCCGAGAGTTCGCGACCGTCGAGCACGGCCTTGCCGTCGCACAGCACCAGGCGGCCGGCCGCGAGCCAGCCTGCCGCCAGCGGGTAAATGCGGTGCTCGACCTCCAGCACGCGTGCAGCCAGGCTGTCCGCGTCGTCGTCCGGCCGCACCGGCACCCGTCCCTGGATGATGCGGGGACCGCCGTCCAGCTCCTCGGTAACGAAATGCACGGTGCTGCCGTGCCAGCGGTCGCCCGCTTCCAGCGCCCGTCGATGCGTATCCAGCCCCGGGTAGAGCGGCAGCAGGGACGGGTGGATATTGAGGAGTCGACCCTGGTAGCGGCGCACGAACCGGGCCGTCAGGATACGCATGAAGCCGGCGAGGATAACGATATCCGGGGCGTATGCGTCGATCCCCTCGGCGAGCGCCGCGTCGAACGCGTCCCGGCTGTCGAAGTCCTTGTGCGGGATGCAGACCGTCTCGATACCGGCCTGCGAGGCCCGAGTCAGTCCGTAGGCATCCGCACGGTTGCTGATGACCACGGCGATGTCGAGATCCAGTGTCCCGCCCCGCACGGCGTCGATGAAGGCCTGGAGGTTAGTGCCGCCCCCGGAGATGAGGATCGCGGCCCGGCATCTGGCGGATGCCCCGGTCAAACGTACCTGACCTCGCCCGCGCCGCTGACCACGCTGCCGATTTCCCAGGCCGTTTCACCGGCTTTCTTGAGCGCCTTCAGCGCCGCTGCGGCGTCGTCGGGAGCGACCGCAAGGATCATGCCGACGCCGCAGTTGAACGTGCGACGCATCTCCGCCGCCGTGACCCGGCCCGTCACTGCCAGCCAATCGAACGCAGCGCCCTGCCTCCAGCTGTTGATGCGGATCTCGGCATGCAGTTCGCCGTGCAGGATGCGGGGCAGGTTTTCCGTGATGCCACCGCCGGTGATGTGGGCTATACCCTTTACCGTCACGACTTTCATCAGCTCGAGGATCGAGCTGACATAGATGCGCGTTGGGGCGAGCAGGATTTGTTCCGCCGGCACGCCATCGATGTTCGGATTCTCGGAGACCTCGATGATCTTGCGGATGAGCGAGTAGCCATTTGAATGCGGTCCGCTGGACGCGATGCCAATCAGCCTGTCGCCGGCGGCAATGCCACTGCCGTCGACGAGCCGGCTCTTTTCCGCAATACCCACGCAGAAACCGGCAAGATCGTATTCACCGGCCGGGTACATGTCCGGCATTTCTGCGGTTTCGCCGCCGATCAGCGCGGCACCCGCCTGCCGGCAGCCTGCGGCGATGCCCCCGATGACGGTTGCCGCGACGTCTACGTCGAGCTTGCCGCAGGCGAAGTAGTCCAGGAAATACAGCGGTTCCGCTCCCTGGGCCAGGACGTCATTGGCGCACATGGCGACCAGGTCGATGCCGATGGTGTCATGCTTGCCGAGACGCTGTGCCAGCAGCAGCTTGGTGCCGACCCCGTCCGTTCCAGATACCAGTACCGGTTCGCGGAACCGGTCGATCGGTACCTCGAACAGTCCGCCGAACCCGCCCAGCCCGGCGAGCACTTCCTTGCGCATCGTGCGCGCGACCATCGGCTTGATGCGTTCGACGAGGGCGTCACCGGCATCGATATCGACACCGGCATCCCGGTAGGTGAGGGACTTGCTTGTCATCTTGGACTTTTGCTGCTGGATTTGCCGCCCCTTGCCGACCGACAATGCCCTGGGCGGGCCTCGGCCAAACAGGGCGTGGCAATTGCCGTGAGGGCGATATAATAGTGGCAATTTCCGCAAACCACCATCGGCTCATCTTTCCCGACAGGCAAACCGGATGCTCCAATTGCCAGATCTTCCTCGCCTGATTACCGCGCTGCTCGCGCTCCTCGCCTTCGGGCTGCTCGGCGCCGGTTCCGTCCCGTCGTTCGCGATCGAGGTCGAGAACCTGTACACGGTGCAGGTGCCGCTAGACCGGTCGGATCCGGATGCGCGAGAAACGGCCTACGCGCGGGCGCTCGCCGAGGTTCTGAGTCGCATCACGGGGTCGGAGGGTGCCTCGAGCTCCGACGGACTGCTGGCGCTGTTTCCGAATCCCGCGCGTTACGTCATGCAGTTTCGGGCCGGCGAAGACGATAGCCTGGTCATTACGCTCGACGGGCCCGCGATCGAAAAGCTCTTGAGACAGGCCGGTCACCCTGTCTGGGGCAGCGACCGGCCGCTGACGCTGGTCTGGCTGGCCGTGGACTGGGGCATGGGGGACCGGGAGATCATCGGGGCGGACAGCCAGCGCGCCGTTCCGGGCGCGAGCCGCTCGATCGACCGGAATCGCCTGCTGCGCGAACGCGTGCAGGCCGCGGCGGCGCGCCGCGGGATTCCGTTAATTTTCCCGCTGCTGGACACCGAGGATCTCGGGCGCGTCAGTTTCTCGGACGTCTGGGGAGGCTTCGACCAGGCATTACTGGAGGCGTCACAGCGTTATGGCACGAGCTCGGTGCTGGTGGGGCGCGTGCGCCCGAGCGAACCGTACCGGGACCGCTGGATGTACTACTTCGGGGGGCAGCAGCGCGAATGGACGGGCGGTCCGGAAACCGCGGTCAACCTGCTGGCCGATTCGCTCGCCGAGCAATTTGCCTATGCCGGGAATGCGCCGGTCGAAACCGTCCTCCTGACGGTTTCCGGCGTCGATTCGGTGGATGCATTCGGAAATGTCCAGCGGTACCTCGACAAGCAAGCCGCCATCCAGGGGTACCGGATCGAGGCCGTGGCCGGCCAGGAGCTGCGGTTCGAGGTCCAGGTCCAGGGTGGCAGTGACCGGCTCGCCGCGGCGCTGGAGTTCAGCGGCCTGCTGGAACGAAGTGACTGGCTGGACGCCCGCAACCTGTACGAGGCACCCGCTGCGCGCCGTGGCCTCGAGTACGTCTACAGGCCGTACGCCGCGGTACCGGCTCCATCGGCCGACCAGGAACAGCCGGCCGAAAGCGCGGTCGCACCGCCCGAACTCGACTAGCGTCGCTGATGCCGCTGTACTGGTTACCGAACGCTATTTCGCTCTTCCGGATCGCGCTGGTTGCGCCGATCCTGTTCCTGATCGTGAACGGGGAACACGCGCTGGCGCTCGCCCTGTTCATGCTGGCCGGATTCTCGGACGGCGTTGACGGCTATCTCGCCAAGCGATTCGACTGGCACACCCGTCTCGGCGCGATGCTGGATCCCGTCGCCGACAAGCTGCTCATGGCAGGAACCTACGTTACGCTCGCGGCGACGTCCCTGATTCCCGGCTGGCTGGCGGCGGCTGTCGTGTGCCGCGACGTCGTGATCGTGGGCGGTGCCACGGCCTACAATTTCCTGATCAGACCGGTGCCGGGCGAACCGACGAAAATAAGCAAGGTGAACACGGTCCTCGAACTGTTGTTCGTAGTATTCGTGCTCAGCCGTGCGGGTTTCGAGTGGCCCGACCCGATCAGCCTGACGCTGCTCGGCGCGGCCGTGTTCGTTACGGTGGTCATCAGCGGACTGGACTATGTCCTGTCGTGGTCGAAGAGGGCGAGACATGACGCCGGAACCTGAGGCTGCTGTCGCTGCACGGTCGGACCGGCGGCTGAACTGGCTGATCGCGGTTGCGCTGGTCGGGTGGCTGCTTTACCAGCTGGCACCGATCCTGACGCCTTTCGTGGCAGCAGGCCTGCTCGCCTACCTCGGCGACCCGCTGGCCGACCGCTTGCAGAAGCTGCGTCTGCCGCGGTCGCTTGCGGTCGTAACGGTCTTCGTATTGACGTTCCTTGCGCTGGCGCTCCTGGTACTGCTGGTCGTGCCGCTCATTCGCAAGCAGGTAGGCGCCTTCATCGACGTCCTGCCCGGGATCCTGGCTGCCGCGGAGCAGGTGTGGCTGCCGAGAATCACCTCCCTCCTGGGGGTCGAGCCAGGCGAGGACGTCGGGCTGGCCGCTTTCATCTCGCGCTACAGCGAAATGGCGGGGAGCTGGGCGAGTTCGATCCTGACGACCGTCTCCCGTTCCGGTGGCGTACTCGCGGCAGCCGTCATAAGCCTGTTCCTGATACCTATCCTGACCTTCTACATGTTGCGCGACTGGGACATGATCCTGAAGCGCGTCGGTGCGCTCGTGCCTTCCAGGCATCGGGAAACGGTCTTTACCCTGGCTCGGGAAACCGACCAGATGCTCGGGGCGTTCCTGCGGGGCCAGCTCCTCGTCATGCTGGGCCTTGCAATCATCTACTCTGCCGGGCTGAGCCTGGTCGGCCTGGAATTTGCGCTCGCGATCGGCGTGGTCGCGGGCCTCGTCAGTTTCGTGCCGTATCTCGGATTTGTCATCGGTATGGGGCTGGCTGGCCTGACGGTCGTGATGGAGCCGTATCCCCTGCTGCGCCTCGTGGGCGTCGTGCTGACGTTTACGGCAGGGCAGGTGATCGAAGGCTCGTTTCTCACACCGAAGCTGGTCGGCGACCGGATCGGGCTGCACCCGGTGATCGTGATTTTCGCCGTAGCTGCCGGCGGGCAGCTGTTCGGCTTCTTCGGGATATTGCTCGCGCTGCCGGCCGCGGCAGTGCTGTCCGTCCTGGTGCGCTTTGCCTATACCAGTTACCTGGCGGAGAACCCGGAGGCCAGGGCCATCGTCGCCCAGGGGGACGAGGCGCAATGAGCCAGCTGGCGCTGCCGCTGAAGCTCCAGGACCACGCCGTGTTCGAAAGCTTCTGGCCGGCCGGTAACGACGCCCTGGTTGCCTACCTGCGCGAACTGGTCGCCGGCGGGACCGCGGCCGGCTGTTGGCTCTGGGGACAAGCGTCGACCGGCAAGACGCACCTGCTGCAGGCCGTGTGCGCGAGGCTCGGCAGCGCTTCGATCTATCTGCCCTTGCGCGAGCTGGTGGACACGAGCCCGGAGCTGCTCGAGGGTCTCGCCAGCCGTGCGTGCATCTGCGTCGACGACATTGATGCCGCGGCAGGGCGTCCTGGATGGGAGATCGGCTTGTTCCGGCTCTGGAACGCGGCAGTCGAAGCCGGGTCCATGCTGGTCGTCGCCGCCGTTGCACCGCCGCGGGAGTGCGGATTCGAGCTGCCGGACCTGCTGAGCCGACTCGGGCATCTGCCCGCATTCCACCTGCTGCCACTCGGCGAAGACGAGCGGCCCAGGGCCCTGCAGCTCCGGGCCAGCCACCGCGGGCTCGAGCTTCCCGACGAGACCGCCCGGTACCTGTTGAAACGCAGTCGCCGGGACATGACGAGCCTCTACGAATTGCTGGACAGGCTGGACTCGGAGGCGCTGAAGGCGCAGCGTCGACTGACGATTCCGTTCGTGCGCGACGTCATAGGTGCCCACGCGGGCTGCTGAAGGGGGCAGTCGGGGCCCACTTGCGCGGCAGCGAAAGCCGCACCACCCGGATCCGGGCAGGCGTCTCTGTGCCTGCTCCACGGGCAGGACGCCCCGATCTGCTGACGGCGGCCAGTCGTCAGGCAGGAGGCTGGGCGAGCTGCAGGGCAACTTCGGCCACACGCCGCCCGAGCGCACGGGCGATCGTGATCTCCTCGGCGCTCAGCCCGTCGGGCTTGCGCTTGAAGGTGACGTGGCTCGCGCCGTAAGGGCCGCCTCCCGACCGGGTCGATTCGACCTCGGGCACGGTGAACGGTACGCCGACGAGGAGCATTCCATGATGCAGCAGCGGCAGCGCCATCGTTAACAGCGTCGACTCCTGTCCGCCGTGCAACGTTGACGTCGACGTGAATACGCCGGCCGGCCGGCCGCTCAGGGTGCCGGCGAGCCACTCGCTGCCGGTCGAGTCGATGAAATACTTCAGCGCTGCGGCCATATTGCCGAACCGGGTGGGGCTGCCGAGTACCAGGCCGGCGCATTCCGCGAGGTCATCGCGCGTCGCATACGGCGGGCCCGATTCCGGTACCTCGGCCTCGGTTGCCTCGGTCACGGCGGATACGGCCGGCACGGTGCGTAGTCTCGCATTTGCACCGCGCACCGAATCCACACCAACGCAGACTTCGCGAGCGAGCGCGGCCGTCGCACCGTAGCGAGAGTAGTAAAGGACGAGAATGTCGCGCATCAGGGCATCAGTCCCAGCACCGACTCGGGCGGTCTGCCCACGACAGCCGCCGGTCGCTCGTCGTCCACGACGATCGGTCGTTGCAGGACCCGGGGATGCCGGGTCAGCCAGCTGGCGACGGCGGCAGCGTCGTCCAGTTCCGGCAGGTCCGCTGCCTCCCTGAATTCTTCTTCGCTGCTCCGCAGCAGGTCCCGGACCGGGCAGGCGAGCAGGCCGGCCAGTTCGAGTATGCGCTCGGCCGACGGGGGAGCCTCCAGGTACAGGACGATGGTGGGCTCTATGCCCCTTGCCCGGATCAGTTCGAGCGTCTTGCGGGACTTCGAGCACTTCGGATTGTGGTAGATGGTCAGGGACATCGGGTTCACCGGAATCTGCATTCGTTACCGAGCGCCCAACTCTAGCAGCCGCCGGCGTGCCAGTCAGGGAATAGCGGCTTGCTTGACGGCATGCAGCGGCGCCTGCTAGTTTTTTCCGGTGCGCACGAAATCAAGCCAGCTTTGGCGGAGTACTTATAGGCGAATTTGGCAGCTTACGGTCGCATTTGCCCTGTTCGCCGTCGTCGGAGCCTGCCAGACGGCGCCTCCCGTACAGGAAATGAGCGATGCCCGACAGGCAATTGCCGTCGCGCGCAACGCTGGCGCCGAAGAGCACGCAGCGGCGGAACTCGGTGAGGCCGAGAAGCACCTCGAGCAGGCCGAAAACCATCTGGCGCTGCGCGCTTACGGCATGGCACGCCGGGATGCCATGCAGGCAAAGAGCAAGGCGCTGGAAGCGCTGGCACTCTCCGAGCATCCCGACCTCAACCGCCCGCGCTGACCGCCGGGCCCCGTTCCGATCCCATGAGCACCGGCGGCCGGCCGCGATCGGGTGACGCCCGGGCTCCCGGTACCTGCCGCCGGTACAGGGTTACCGGCCGTGTCCAGGGAGTCTTTTTTCGCGCCAGCACCCGCGACGAGGCGCGTCGGCTCGGCTTGACGGGTTATGCGGTCAATATGCCCGACGGCAGCGTCGACGTCCTGGCCTGCGGGTCCAGCAACAGCCTGGACGCGCTCGAGGCCTGGTTGCAGCACGGTCCGCCGCATGCTCGGGTCGACAGCGTCCGGCGTGAGGATTGCGCGTTCGAACCGTTGCCGTCCTTTACCACGGGATGAGAGTCAGGCCCGGAACCACTTGAGGCGCAGCTTGTCGAGCACCTTGTCGGCATATTTGCGGCTGCCTCTGCTGCCGTTGTAACGACTCAGCGCCTTGACGAGGTCGTTGTCCTCCATGTCCATGTAATAGCGAAGTATCGTGCAGCCCATGCGCAGGTTGGTGTGGACATGTAACAGGTTGTCCTTCGGCCTGCCGATTTCGTTCAGCCAGAAGGGCATCACCTGCATAAGGCCTCGAGCGTCCGCGTACGAAATTGCGTAGCGATCGAAATTGCTCTCTACGTCTATGACGGCGAGCACGAGCTCAGGGGCAAGGTTGACCCGGGTAGCCTCGTAATGCACCTGGCGCAAAATGTCGACGCGCTCTGCGGGATCCGGCACCTGCCGGGCCAGGCGCGCAGACATGTCGGTTAGCCAAACCTCGGCCGCGTAATGATCCTCGAAGCTGTCCGTTTCATTAGCCGCCGCGCGCAGAAGTTCCCGGAGCGCCGGATCAGGGCTGTCGTCCGCCGCGGCGACCGTCCGGAGTGCGAGCAGGCAGAGCAGGGTGAGAGTGCGGACTGATTTCATGCGTGGAGATTCGATTGCTCGAATGTACCGCATGATATTCAGGCCCCGCGCAGCAGATCGAGAGCCGCTTCACGTTTCAGCATCTGCGATTCGGCGTCACGGCGATGACGATACTCGAGTTCGCCCGATTCGAGGCCTCTTTCGCCGACGACCAGGCGGTGAGGAATGCCGATGAGTTCGGCATCCGCAAATTTGACGCCAGGGCGCGCGTCGCGGTCGTCGAACAGTACTTCCAGGCCCATGGCACGCAATTCCTCGTACAACTTCTCCGCCGCCTCACGGACCGCATTGGAACGATGCATGTTGATGGGAACGAGGATTACATCGAACGGGGTCATCGGGTCCGGCCAGATGATCCCCCGATCGTCGTGATTCTGCTCGATCGCGGCGCCGACGATGCGCGTGACGCCTATGCCGTAGCAGCCCATCGCCATTACGGTCTCGTTGCCTTCCTGGTCGAGAACTGTCGCTCCCATGGCCTGGCTGTACTTGGTGCCGAGCTGGAAGATGTGCCCGACCTCTATTCCGCGCGCAATCTTCAGCGTGCCTTTGCCGCCGGGCACTCTGTCACCCTCGACGACATTGCGAATATCCACCGTCTCGGGTTCCTCCAGGTCACGCCCGAAGTTGACCCCGGTCATATGCATGTCCGCCTCGTTGGCGCCGCAGACGAAATCGCTCATGGGTTTCGTCGCGTGATCGTAAAAAACAGGGATCTCGAGGCCAATCGGGCCGGCGTATCCGGACGGGCTGCCGGTCGCCTCGCGGATCGTCTTCGGGTCGGCCATACGCAGCGGGGAAAATACCCCCGGCAGCCTGGCGGCCTTGATGGCGTTCAGTTCGTGGTCGCCTCTCAATACCAGCGCGACGGGTTGCGTTTCTCCCTCGACGATCAGCGTCTTCAGCGTCTGCTCGGGCCTGACATCAAGGAATTCGCACAGGTCGGAAATCGTCTTCTTGCCCGGTGTCTTGACCTTCTGCATGGTTGCCGTCGCAGCCGGTCGGCTGCCCTCGGGCGGCAGCGTGATGGCGGTCTCGATGTTGGATGCGTAATGATCCTCCTCGCTGTACGCGATTGCGTCCTCGCCGGAGTCGGCGATGACGTGAAACTCCTGTGATCTGCTGCCGCCGATTTCGCCGCTGTCGGCGTCGACCACCCGGAATCGAAGGCCGAGGCGCTGGAATATGGCGGTGTAAGCGGCGTGCATCCGTTGGTAGCCCTCTTCGAGCGATGCCTGGTCCACGTGAAACGAGTAAGCGTCTTTCATGATGAATTCGCGCGCCCGCATTACGCCGAAACGCGGGCGTATCTCGTCGCGGAACTTCGTCTGCACCTGGTAGAAATTGATCGGCAGCTGGCGATAGCTCTTGAGCTCGCGGCGGGCGATATCGGTGATCACTTCCTCGTGTGTCGGCCCGAAGCAATAGTCGCGTTCGTGTCGGTCACGCATGCGCAGCAACAGGGAGCCGTACTGGTCCCAGCGCCCCGACTCCTGCCACAGTTCGGCCGGCTGGACGGCTGGCATCAGGAGTTCGAGCGCTCCGGCGCGATCCATCTCCTCGCGAACGATTCGTTCGACCTTGCGCAGCACCCGCAGGCCCAGCGGCATCCAGGTGAAGAGCCCGGAGGCAAGTCGCCGGATCAGCCCGGCTCGCAGCATGAGCTGGTGACTGACGATTTCGGCTTCCGCCGGGACTTCCTTGAGCGTGTTGAGCCCGAATTCTGAGAATCGCATGTGTTGGTCGACCGCGAGTAAAGGCGGGCCGTATTGTAGATGCTCTCCGGCCAAACCGCACGGCCGGCCGGACGTCCGTGAAGCGAGCGGGCTGACGTGCCGGGAGTTGTGGCCGGGACCGCCATCTTGCAAACTCGCCGCTACGATGCAGCGGCCGCGACCAGCGCCAGGCGGCGGCAAGCAGCGTCGGCGATGCATGCATACGATGAGTCTCACGCACAATCTCCACATATCTCGCGAGGGCTGGCCCTTTCTGGCTGCGGCCGTTCTGCTCGCCAGTGCCAGCTGGCATTTTGCCGGCCCGGTGTTCGCGCTGCTGCCTGCCGGGCTGACGGTATGGCTTGTACAGGTATTTCACGACCCGACGCGTGCAGTGCCGGCCGTCCCTCTGGGCGTGGTGAGCCCGGTCGACGGTGAAGTTGTGACGATCGGGCCGGCTGGCTGCCGACCGCTCGTCGAGGGGGCGACGTCGATCCTGATCCGGATCAGCGCCATGGGGACCTATACCGCACGCTCCCCGGTCGAGGGCAAGGCTCTGGATATTCCCGAGGACCGGGGCCGGCCCGCGCATGGCTACGGTCATTCGGCGCTCTGGCTGCAGACAGACGAGGGGGCGGACGTCGTCATGTATTTCGACGGATATCGGTTCGGGCTGGCGCCACGCGCGATCCTCCGCTACGGCGACCGGGTCGGCCAGGGGCAGCGTTGTGCGTTCCTGCGGCTGACGAAGTACGTAGCGGTCGAACTCCCGCCTGATACGCGTATCGTCGCGCACGCGGGGCAGCGCGTCGTTGCCGGCCGCGACCTGCTCGCAAGACTCTCGCACGAGTGAGCGCCGGGCTGCGCCCGGGCGGCGACTGTCTTTGCCGACCGTGGCACTATACGCACATGCAGGATCCGACCCCCGATAGCCGACGTTTGCAGTACCTCGATGCCCTGGGCGTTGACGTCTGGCGCGAGCGCCAGCCGCCCGAGGCGACGGACGGGGCCGACGAGCCTGCGAGCGAAACGGTGCCGGCCGACTGGGACGAACTGCAGGCAACGGTCGCCGCCTGTACTCGCTGCGCACTGCACAAGACGAGGACGCAGACGGTCTTCGGCGTGGGTAGCAAGAGCGCTGACTGGATGATCGTCGGCGA
>Ga0224505_10001486_pt1 | contig 14670 bp, 15 predicted proteins | sample SF_Jan12_sed_USG_FD_169102 | JGI IMG/M metagenome (GOLD analysis project Ga0224505, IMG submission 169102) | Sediment microbial communities from San Francisco Bay, California, United States - SF_Jan12_sed_USGS_4_1 | ecosystem: Environmental > Aquatic > Marine > Sediment | place: USA: California... | reverse complement strand
CTACTTGAGAAGCTCGCCTCGACCAATCCGACCACATTGGCATGCATGCACGGCAGCGTCTGGCGTGGGGATGGAGCGCAGTTGCTGCGCGCGTTGGCCGATGCGCTATCGGTCTGAGGGATTGTGCTTTTGGCAGAGGCATGTCGCCCACGATGCCATGAAAATTTCATCGAATACGGATCCAGATAACGCATAGTTGGAGCGCAAAAGACTGGATTAGACAAAACAAGATTCTCATGGCCCAGCTAACCATTAACGGCATCACGATCGAATGTGTTCGCGGGAATATCGCAAGTCAACCCGACATGGATGCGATCGTCAACGCGGCTAATGCCGGGTTGCGAAGCGGTGGGGGAGTGGCTGGGGCCATACACCGCGCCGCCGGACCGGGTTTGGAGGAGGAGGGCCGGGCATTGGCCCCGATTCGCCCCGGTCAAGCGGTGATCACCGGGGCACATCGTCTTCCCAACCGTTACGTCATCCACTGCCTCGGACCGGTTTATGGGCAAGACGAGCCTGCTGCGGAGCTTCTTGCCAACTGCTACTTGAATGCCCTTCGCTTGGCCGAACAGCGCGGCATTCAGTCCATAGCTTTCCCGGCTATCTCTACCGGCATCTTCGGCTATCCAATTACAGAGGCGGCACGAGTTGCCATGAAGACGGTCTTGGAAGAAGTGCCACGGTTGTCTTCGGTCTCGCAGATTCGCTTCGTGTTGTTCGACGAGGAGAGTCAACAGCTTTTTGAACGTCTCCTGGATGAGTTGACCAAACACATGTCCCCCTCGCCTCAAGATACTCCTGCCGGTAACCACACTCGAGGTGCGGCCATGGCCTCTGGCCTCGGATACGGGCATCTTTCCACCTTCCGCCAGAGAACGGATGATCTGAAAACGTCGTCCGGCCAGGGTTTTGGGAACAACGGGCTTGCGCTCTTTACCGACCTGTATGAGCTCACAATGTTGCAGGCCTATTTTGAGGAAGGCATGACGGAGCAGGCGGTCTTCACGCTTTTCGTTCGTCGTCTGCCGCCACGGAGGAACTTTCTGTTGGCTTGCGGGGTCGATTCCGTGCTGGAATTTTTGGAAACCGTTCGCTTCTGCGAGGAAGACCTCACCTATTTGCACTCGTTGGGATTGTTTTCAGACCGCTTCCTCGGGTGGCTTCGAGATTTCCGTTTTACGGGAGAGGTTCATGCGGTTCCCGAAGGCACGCCTGTGTTTTCGAATGAACCCCTTCTCGAAGTGGTGGCGCCTATGCCCGAGGCTCAACTCATCGAAACGTTTGTCATGAATCAGGTACATGTCCAGACGGTGCAGGCCTCCAAGGCCCAGCGTGTGGTGACTGCCGCAAAAGGTCGGCCAGTGGTCGACTTCGGTGCCCGCCGGATGCATGGGATCGATGCGGCGCTCAAATCTGCCAGGGCGTTTTGGATCGCCGGCGTGGCGTCGACCTCCAATGTTCTCGCGGGAAAACTTTATGGGGTGCCGGTGGCCGGAACGATGGCGCACAGTTACATTCAGGCCCACGAGAATGAAATGGCAGCCTTCCGGGCGTTTGCACAGGTGTTTCCTGAAACGGTCCTCTTGGTCGACACCTACGATACGCTTGCGGGCGTTCAGAAGGTGATCGACCTGGCGAAAGCCTTGGGAGACGATTTTAAGGTCAAGGCGGTGCGTCTTGATTCCGGCGATTTGTTGGCTCTATCGAGGGAGGCGCGCCGGATGCTTGACGAAGCCGGGCTCGAGAAAGTGGAAATCTTTGCAAGTGGGGGGCTGAATGAAGATGTGATCACAACCTTGTTGTCCTCCAACGCGCCGATCGATGGATTCGGCGTGGGCACCAGTATGGGGGTGTCCAGCGATGCCCCGGATCTGGATATTGCCTACAAGCTTTCCGAGTATGCCGGAAAGGGGCGGCTGAAATTATCGACGGGCAAGCCGATCCTTCCCGGTCGCAAGCAGGTGTTTCGGATCGAGACGGATGGGCAGGATGTGGGTGACGTTATCGCTTGCGTCGATGAAAATCCGGTTGGGCGACCCCTCCTCGTGCCGATGATGCGGAATGGCCAGCGACTTCCCGAGGGAAGGTTCGATCTCACGGCAGCCCGCCGGTATGCAAAGGAACAAATTGCCCGTTTGCCCGAACGGGTACGGGCGATTACCCCTGCCGATCCGCCGTATTTGGTCGAAGTGAGTAAAACCCTTGCGGACCTTCAACAGCGAATAATCAAAGATCTGCCTGACCACGGGAAAAGCTCAGGCTAACACAATATAGTATTGAACTGTCGGTACAGACATAAAAAATCCCTCTCCCTGAGAGGGACAGGGTTGGGGTAAAGGTGAAGGTTCATTCAATAGTTAACGTGCTATAGGAATTGATGATGTTGGAGATCAACGATTCGTTGAGGCCCGGTGATGCCTTACTCATCGTCGAGATGCAGAAGGATTTCTGCCCTGGCGGTGCGCTCCCTGTTGAGGGCGGCGATGAAATTGTTCCCGTCATCAACCGCTGGATTGCAGCGGCGGTGGCTAAGGGCGTGCCGGTCTATGCTTCGCGGGATTGGCATCCTGCCCGGCATATCAGTTTCAAAGAGACCGGCGGACTCTGGCCGCCTCATTGCATCCAGGACAGCGACGGTGCGCGATTCCATCCGGAACTCGCGTTGCCCGACTCCACCGTCATCGTGACGAAGGGCGTCCGCTTTGACCAGGATCAGTATTCCGCCTTCGACCAGACGGGCCTGGCTGTTCAGCTTCGCAAGGATGGTATCAGGCGACTGGGGGTCGCCGGTCTGGCTGAAGATGTGTGTGTGCTCGCAACTGTGCTGGATGCCTGCCGGGAAGGATTCGAAGTTGTGCTCATTGAAAAAGGCACAAAACCGCTTACATCAGAAGGCGGCAAAAAAGCCCGACGCCAGATACAGGCCGCCGGCGCTCACATCGCCGAATAAAATCTGATTGTGTGTTTCAGAAATTGTCAATAACAGTCACGAGCAAGGCCTTTCATTGAGCTTGCCGGTAGTCCTGCCAACAGGTTCTTAGGGTCTTTCATGTTAACCAATCCTTGAAATACTATTCTGGTCATATTATATTGACCAAATTAGTCAGATTGATAGAAAGCGAGGAGATTGATGAAGACGACACCGGTATCAGAGCTGAAGGCGACTTTAAGTGAGCAGTTGGCGAGAGTGAAGGCCGGGGAAGAAATCGTGGTTACTGAGCGGGGGAGACCGATTGCCAAAATTGTACCTCTGTCCGGTGAAACCATGGGCCTGTCTGCCCATATGTCCGAGTTGGCCAGAAATGGGCTGATCCGCTTGGGGGCTGGAAAAATTTCAAAAGACATTTGGAAACTTCCTCGACCGAGTGATAAAGGAGGTCGGGGATTACAGGCTCTCATGGATGAACGGGACCAGGGACGATGAAGTTTTGGGATACCTCGGCGCTCCTACCCCTCTGTTTGAAAGAGCCACAAACCGAAAAGGTTCAGGACCTTGTTCGCCAAGATGGTGATCTGGTTGCCTGGTGGGGGGCGTTGATTGAGGGGTATTCGGCGTTGGCTCGTCTCCGTCGAGAGCAATTTCTGACAGGTGAGGAAGAATTGCAATCCCGGCAGGTGTTTCTGCGGTTGAGCAGTCAATGGACGGAAGTCAGGCCCAGCAACCTTGTTCGAGACCAAGCGTCCCGGGTCTTGCTTCTCCATCCCCTTCGAGCAGCGGATGCCCTTCAGCTCGCTGCCGCGCTTGTGTGGGCAGGCAGTCAAATTCCAAGCCTTGAATTTGTCTGTCTTGATCAGCGATTGCGGGAAGCCGCCGCCCGTGAAGGGTTTCAAGTTATTCCGTGAATCACGATATTCACAAATCCTCTCCCCCCCCCGACATTGTGGAGACCGGTAAGCAAGTCGTCGCGACAATACTTACATCCCTTCCAAAACATTTGCTCAAATGTACAAGTAAAACATTCTTGACATCATTCGTTCTTTAATCAAGAATCCTTACTTGCCCCCATTCGTTCGCACTCATTGACTCGAAAGTCATGACGAAATACGAACGGTTCTAGCGCACGGACCTACGCCGATTCCTGAGGTCCTGAGATGTAATCGCGGGATCTGAGGCAGGGAGAATTTTTGCGCTTCTCCGCTCAGGCAAGGCTTTTGCGTGAGGCAAGGACGAGCCGCTCAGGTAACGGGTATATGCAGAAAACAAACTTGTGTATGAAATCCTTGGTCGTGACCACGAATATTCCGCGTTTGCGGACCGAGAAGCCCGGTTGCGCTTGAAGATGCTGTCAAACATAGAGAGGAGAGTGACAATGAAATCGAATTTCAGGAATTTTTGCCTGATTATGGCCGCGGCCGCGGTGGTCGCCGCCTGTGGCAACGAGAACGAGGCGCCCGGCACGCCGGCACAGCACGCCGCCAGCGCCTCCGATGAGCAATCCAGCGGGGTCTGCAGCCTTCTGACCCGCGAGCAGGTTGACATCGTGATTCCGGGCAACGACGGTGGGAAGGAACGGGACGCCAGCGAGGCTGCCTTGCTCAAAGACGTCAAGATGGAGTTCTGCCAGTATCTACATATCGAAGGTATGAACTTGAAATTTCTCAACCTCCTCATCTACAAGGCGTCCTCGGACGAAGGGTTCAATCAGATTAAAATCGGCAAATGGGCGCATCAAGGATCGAGCCGGGAACTTGACATCGGTGACCTCGGTTTTCTCCTCGACATGTCAGAGCAAAACGAGATGATGGCGACGGCCAGCAAGGGCAGAACTGTGTTCGAGTTGAAACTCATTGCAGACGATGCACCAGCCAAGTCGGAGCAACTCATCGCCCTGGCCCGCATCGTCGGCGGGAAGATCTAGTATTCGTCGGCTGAGGGCGGGGTAAGGCGTTCGCGCAGTTGGCAATCCGTGGCACCATCTGCTCCCTCTTTTATGCAGACATCAGGGAACAGGATCGACGACATTTTAATTGTTCCTCCTCTCTTTGAGGAGAGGGTTGAGGGGAAGACATCAATAAGAAGTTAAAATACGATAGCGACCCCCAAAGGGCTCACATCTTCGGTCGAGTGGCAGGAGGGTGCTGCTGGTTCACGGCTCTTCCTGGATCGATCTTTTGACGTGCACCGTCTAACGACAGCATGCAGCCGACCGCGCTACGTGTCGCTACGGATGCCGGACGTGAGAACCGATGGGCCTTCTTGAGCCCACCGCTCAGCCGTGCACCCTGTTATGTGGGAAGAGTATGGCGCTAAACGACATTGAGCGGAAGAGAATCGAAAACCTCGTCGGCGCATTTGTCGAGAGGCTTCGGCCCCCGCCACATATTCGGCCTCAGCTTGATTTTGGATGCCGAGTCACCGGTCAAAGCATTGAGTTATTCGAGATCCGTCCACAATGGGAGAAGCCGGAAATCAAGCAGGAGCATGCGTTTGCCAAAGCTACGTATGTGCGAACGCAGAACAGGTGGAAGATCTATTGGAAGCGGGCCAATTTGAAATGGCACGGCTATGAGCCAGTTCCGGAAGTTACGGCTGTCGAGGAGTTTCTTGCTGTCGTGAAAAAGGACGAGTACTCATGCTTCTTCGGCTAGGCAGTCGGATCGTACCCTTTGGCAACAACCTGACCTTTACCACCGCTGGTATCGGCTGACCTCAAAACAGCAAAACCAAAAGTCCGGACTGTCATAGGTTTCCTATGTACGACCTCATCGAAATCCGCGATGGCTTTGGTGAACTCAGAAAGGCCTATCAGCTCGCTCCGGGTGGTTCTTCATGGCTTTAAGGCGCTGTCCTGGAAGGCGCCGAACTCTCGGGAGCCGAACTGGCCGGTGTGGATTTGGAATGCGCGGACCTGTACTGGTGCATCCTGTTTCAAGCCAGACCAAGCAGGCATGGTGCACAAGACATTCAAGAAGGGATGGGTTTGACAAGTGATTTACGGTGAGCCACAATATTGTTGAAATTTTCAACAAAGGAGATGTTTTATGGCTACCGTGAATTTCAGTGTTCCTGAAGATGTCAAAAAGCAATTTGATAAAGTCTTTGCGGGAAAAAACAAAAGTGCGGTGTTAACGCAACTGATGCAACAGGCGATCGAAGAACAGAAGCGAGCGGGACGGCGCAAGCGGGCCATCGATCAATTGCTCGCATTGCGTGAACAAGCTCCACGGGTGACGGACAAGGATATTCGTCTTGCACGAACCCAGGGACGACCATGACCACTTGGGTGGTTGACGCCAGTGTGGTGGTGAAATGGGCTCTCCCTGTCCAAGACGGTGAAACGCATCAAGAACAAGCCCTGGCTCTGTTGAAGGACATTCAGCAGGGAAATTGCCAGGTGCTTCAGCCTCCGCATTGGTTAGCAGAAGTGGGAGCCGTGTTGACTCGATTGGCGCCTAAGCAATCGATCCGCATGCTTCAGACTTTTCTCGCGATGGAGTTGCCCATGACCACGGAATGGGAGGTGTATGAACAGGCCTGTCGCCTTTCGGTGGATCTCAACCACCATCTCTTTGATACCCTGTATCACGCAGTCGCCTTGCAGTCTTCCGACACTTTCTTCATCACAGCCGATACGCAGTATCTTCGAAAAGCAGACAAGCTGGGTCACATCATTGAGTTAAAGGACTTTGCTCGAACAGGGTAACGCAGAATGGCAGGAAAGAGGCGGAAGAGTTAATCGCTCCCTGCCCCCCTACCTTGTTGACATATTTCGCTCGTTAATCAACAATCCTTCCTAGTCACCAGTCGTTTTCGTTCATGGCCACTGGTGCGGCTGACTACGGCCTAATCCGCGGTTTGAACCGGTAAGTGTTTTTTGCACCTCAGGTTTGGCAATAGAACAACGGATGGTCACGCTTTGGGAGATTTGAGTGAAGCCGAAAAATTGTGTTATTGCAAGACCGGACCCCAGACCTAACTCCCTTTGCTTGGGAACAATTGGATAAAAAAGGGGCTATTCTGGGGCTTCGTGATATGGTCCATATACTGGTTATTCCAAGAGTGGTTTATTTATAACACCCTCTTGGGCGAACCAATCACTTTAAACCTATTAGAACTTTGTATGCTGGCCATTGGCAGTAGTGTTGAAGGACTCGTCATTTTCTTTGTGCTGGTAAAGTGGAGAAAGGTTTGTGAGTAAGCAATCCCAAACAAAGGCGTTTGAGTAAGGTGCGCAAATGCAGTGATCATTTTACTTGAAACCATAGCTGAAACCGGGTCTCAACACTTGTTCTTTGCTGCGGCTAAATGGGTGGTTGTAACCGAGAAGCCTTCGCCCCTTATCCGCCGTGGACTCCTTTTTTGACCAATAGGACTGTTACGCATTTCAGCATTGTGTGGTAATGGAAAGTTCAGTGACGAAAACGCGCGGCACAATTCTTGGGAAAAGCATTGGCTTTCTTCTTGGTTTGTCGGTGCTTTTTGTATTTCTATTGTTGGGGGTAGGGGCCTATTTTTTTTCCGAATACGTTACGGATTGGCGGATCCAGAGGGCGACCCAAGCAACCCCGATTGAAATTGTGGGCCATGGTCTTTCCAGCCATGAGGTAGAGTCGTTAGGGCAACGAGTTGATGAATTTTTAAATCAAAACAACTTAGCGGAAAACTCCAACCCTTTAAGGTTGAGTGCGAATGAGTTGACTGCTTTGGTGACAGAGCCACTGCCGCGGGATGTGTCTTCAAGGATTCGGTTCGAGTTCGAGGATGGGGGGCTTTTTCTCCGTGGTAGCATCGATTTGGCTGAGTGGGGCTATGAAGGACGTTATCTAAATGGCCGCCTCTGGGTTTCTATAGACAAAATTGGTGGAAGGTATCGATTCAGCCTGGCTGACGTTAAGGGCAATCAGGGGGTGTGGATTAGCGCAAAATCCTTGCGTGCCATTGGACTACAAAATCTCACGGGGTACGCCTATCGCCACCCGCAGTTATTGCCAATTCTCCAAAAAACAGACCGCATCGAACTGCAAGATCAGGTCCTGGTACTTTTCCCCAAAACGTTAGCTTTGGAAGACTAAAGGGTCAAATATTTACCGGTGATGGATTTTGAATTTTTGGCAATGTCTTTCGGCGGGCCTTGGGCGACGATGGCGCCGCCGGATTCGCCGCCGCCTGGTCCAAGATCAATCACCCAATTGCCAAGGCATGGAATTGTACCCTCTGGCAGGGTATTCTGATCAGATGATGACCACCAAACAAAAAGTTTTGAAAGCGGTCGAGACCCTTCCTGACGATGCGTCTTTTGAGGATGCGATGGAACGCCTACTATTTTTGGCAAAGGTTGAAAAAGGCATCCAGCAGGCCGACGCCGGTCAAACGATTCCTCATGAGCAGGTTAAGCAAAAGATGTAAAAGTGGTTGAAGTAAGGTGGACTCCTCAGGCAGCGGAAGACCTTCATTCAATCGTCGAATTCATCGCTAGAGATTCTGCTCAGTATGCCCGCCTCCTGGTTGTAGATATCTTTCAAGCTGTTGACCGCATTGCTGCGTATCCCTAGTCTGGCCGGATAGTTCCCGAGTTAAATGATCCTGTTGTGCGAGAGGTCATTCTGGGCAATTACCGGCGGGTCTACCGTCTGAAAGATGCCAACCTGGATCTGTTGACGATCTATCATGGTGCACGGTTGTTAGACCCATCGAAACTTGAATAGGGGAAAAGACAAGCTTCCCTCATATTTTATGCTGGTGCTGAATTGTGGCTGCTGTCAAAGTTAACCGGCATAAGTAGATCCATACTGGACGGTGTTAGATTTAAAAGACCAGAGGTTTCAGATAGTGTCCGGTGATGGAATTCGGGTTTTTTGCGATGTCTTCCGGTGGGGCCTGGGCGACGATGTGGCCGCCGGATTCGCCGCCGCCGGGGCCGAGGTCGATGACCCAATCGGCACATTTGATGACGTCCAGGTGATGTTCCACTACCAGGACGGTATGCCCCTCATCCACGAGTTGTCCCAATACCCCCAGCAATCGTTTCACATCTTCCAGGTGCAGTCCGCGCGTCGGTTCATCCAGGACATAGAGCATGCCTGTGGTCTTCTGGCCTTTTTTTGAAGGCGGCGGGGCATTGGCCAGTTCCCTCGCGATTTTTAGCCGCTGGGTTTCCCCGCCTGAAAGGCTGGTGGCTGGTTGTCCTAACCGCAGATATCCCAATCCCAATGTTTGTAGGACCTGCAGGCTTCGTTTAAGTGAAGGGCAGGTTCCGCCAAATGCGTCCAAGGCTTGATCGACGGTCAATTCCAGGACTTCGTGAATGGCGTAGCCTTTCACGCGGATGTTCAGGATTTTGGGTTGAAAGCGTTTCCCTTCGCAGTCGGCGCAGGGTACGTAGAGGTCGGCCAGGAAATACATTTCGAGTTTTTCATAGCCGTTGCCCTGGCATCTGGGGCATCGTCCTTTGCCGGTGTTAAACGAAAAATGGGCTGGAGTGAGGCGGGCGCGGCGCGCTTCCGGTGAGGAGGCAAAGAGGGCGCGAAGGTCTTGGTAGGCTTTGATGTAAGTGACAGGATTCGAGCGGGGTGATTTGCCGATGGGTTCCTGATCGATGAGGCAGACCGATCGGAGCGATTCTATGCCGGTGAGTGTATCGAATGTCCCGGGTGCGATGGAGTCGAGTTTGAATGCTCGTGCCACGGCGCGGTAGATGGTGTCTTCGACCAAGGTACTTTTGCCGGATCCGGAAGGGCCGGTTACGCACACGAGTTTGCCTAAGGGAATCTGTACGGTCAGGTTTTTGAGGTTGTGTTCCTGGACACCGGTGAGTGTGAGCACGTGCCCTGAACCGGTTCGCCGTTTTTCGGGGATGGGTATCGACCGGTCGCCCCTGAGATACTGTGCCGTTAAGGCCTGCGGATGCTGACGAAAGGTTTCAAAGGGTGCCGCGCAGACCACCTGACCACCATGGTCCCCCGAGGCCGGTCCCATTTCCACCACAAAGTCGGCTTGTTGAATGATATACGGATCATGTTCGACTACTATCACCGTATTTCCCAGTTGCGCCAGGTCTTGCAGGATACCAGCCATCGCTTCGGTATCTTTGGGATGGAGGCCGATGGTGGGTTCATCCAGCACATATTGCGTGCCGACGAGCCTGGCGCCTAACTGGTTGGCCAGATGAATGCGTTGGGCTTCACCGCCTGAGAGTGTTCTCATTTCCCGATTGAGTGTTAAGTAGTCCAGCCCCACTGAAATCAGAAATGACAATTTTTCTTCCAGCGTTTTGAGGAGTTCCTTGCTGAGGGACTGCTCAAAGGGACTGAGGGGCAGGTGTTGGAGCCATTCCTGCAGTCTGTTGAGCGGCCAGTCTCCGACCTCGTGAATGTTTCGTTCGTGAGCCTTGATCCATAAGGCTTCGGGGCGGAGGCGGCTGCCCTGGCAGTTGGCGCACCGCTGGGGGCTGCGATAGCGGCTAAGGAACACCCGCACGTGCATTTTGTAGCGTTTGCCTTCCAGGTATTGGAAAAAATCATCGATGCCTTCAATTTTGCCGGCGCCCTTCCAGATGAAGTCTCGCCCGGTTTCTGTGAGCGAGTGGTAGGGTGCGGCAGCGTCGAATTTTTTGGCCTTAAAGGCTTTGAGCATTTGTTGCTGCCACCAGACGTTTGACGGTTTCGTCCAGGGTTCAATGCATCCCTCCGCCAGTGATTTGCCGGGGTCGGGAATGATCAGCGCCTCGTCATACCGGAGGACGTTGCCGAACCCTTTGCATTCAGGACAGGCCCCAAGCGGATGGTTGAAGGAAAACGTGATCGGCCGGGGAGGAGCAAAGGTACGTCCACATCCGGGGCATTGCAACGTGGAGTGATAGGCCAATCCATGGGTGTCGGCCACGGTCGCCCTGGCTCGCCCTTCGCTCTCGTGAAACGCGGTTTCCAGGGCTTCGACCAGTCGACTGCGGGAGTCGGCGCTGAGTACGACGCGGTCTACCACTACCAGGAATTCCTGGGGCATCGAATCCGGTAGATCGTCGGAGTTGAGGTTGATCAGGTGGTCGTTGACCATCACTCGGACAAAGCCCTGCTTCAGGAGCCCGGTTTTCATGGAATCCAGTGCGTCCGGGTGGGGCGTCGTTTTTGGAAACATGACGAGCGCACGAGAATCCGGGAACTGGTCGAGAAGTTCCTGAGCGATGGTGGTGGGATGGTGGGCCACGGCTTCCTGCTGACAATCAGGGCAGGTGGGCCGTCCAATTTTGGCAAAGAGCAAGCGCAGATAATCCGAGATTTCACTGGAAGTCCCCACTGTCGAGCGGGAGGTGCGGATCGGGTTTTTTTGTTCCAGAGCGATGGACGGGCGGATGTGGGCGAGGCGGTCTACATCCGGCCGTTTAACGCGATCCAGGAACATGCGTGTATAGGAGGACAGCGACTCCACATAGCGCCATTGGCCTTCTGCAAAAAGGGTGTCGAAGGCCAAGGAGGATTTGCCGGATCCCGATACCCCGGTGATAACGGTTACGGCGTTGTGCGGAATGCTGAGAGAAATGTTTTTTAAATTATTTTGCCGTGCCCCCTCAATAATCAGCTCGGTCTGCGGGGAACGGTGGGCTGGCGCCGACTTCTTGGTGGACATATTCGGAATGGCCGGTAATTCGGATAGAAAAAAAGATGATTCATGGTTGTACCGTGTTCACCCTCTTCTCGCCAAGTGGCTGCAAGGGAAGAAATGCACCCTCAATCGGTTACGGTAAATTGCGAGGAAGAGGCCCGAGCTTACAGGCGACCGAGGGTGTCGCCAATCCAGACGGCCGAAAGCCCTACGATCACGTGGAGCAGGATGTTGGCCGATGTTTTGAAAAACTCCCCGTCTCTGAGCAGAGCAAGGGATTCGAAGCCGAATGTGGAATAGGTCGTGAATCCACCGAGCACTCCGATAAAAAGAAAAACTCTGATGTCCGCTCCTAATAGATTCCGGGACTCGGCCAACCCATGGAGTAGCCCGATCAAAAAACAGCCGAGGATGTTCACGGCCAAGGTCCCGATTGGGAAGGCGAGGGCCGGACTGAGGCGGTTAAAGAAGCCGGCGACCACGAAGCGGCCCACCGAGCCTAAAAAGCCGCCCACACCAACCCAGAGAAGTTGCGGTAATCCGTAGGGAGTCATGGTGGTGAGTCAGCTAGGCGATTTTCCTCAGGATGCAGGTTGGATGCAGGTCGTCGTGGAGCAAGTTGAACATTGAGCTGTTTATGAGAGTCCTTGGCCTTTTTTCTGGAGAGTTTTTGAGGCCTTTTTTCTAGGAGATTCTTTTCGTGCGGCTCCTTTGCCAGGGCCCTTGGTTGTCTGTGGAAGGCGGACATTGGGGTCGGCCCAGAGCGCGATTCCTCCCAGGAGACCGGCCGCGTTGGAGACTATCGTGGCATGAGATGGCAATGCAATAGTCACCTTTTTGGCATTGCCTCCGCCTATGTAGAGATGGTCGAAATTGATCACTCGATCTAATAGCTCAATGGCTTTGCCGAGACGTAGGTTCCATCTTTTTCCCCCCACCTCTTTCAGGGCGCTGGCACCCAATTGGACTTCGTATGTTTGCCGCTTTCTAAAGGGATGGTGGGCAATTTCCATATTAGGCACGAGGTGGCCATTGATAAATAACGCCGTTCCAAACCCGGTCCCCAAAGTAATGACGAGCTCGACCCCTTGCCCTTTGATGACTCCATAACCCTGCACATCCGCATCATTCGCAGCCCGAACCGGCTTCTTAAGCTGTCGTTTCAGTTCTTGAACAAGATTGGTTCCAGGCCAGGATGCATGCAGGTTTGGTGCTGTTTTAACTAGGCCCAGATGAATCACGCCGGGAAAGCCCACTGACACTCGATCAAACCGGCCAAGACTTTTGGCGATTTCCGAAATAATCGGCACGATGGCTTGGGGAGTGGCGGGTTGCGGTGTGACAATTCTGATGCGCTCCGTCACGGGTTGACCGGACTGATTGAGCAGGATGCCTTTGATTCCCGACCCGCCTATATCAATGGCGAGGGTGATGGATGAGTGGGAAGCCTTTGTCTTTTTTCGTCTGGGAGTCATTACACGTTCTCCTCGAAATTGGAAAAGTTCCGAATGGTTATCATCTAGCCTTGCCTGCCGTTATACACCTCTCCGCCGTTTTGGACATATTGTTGTAACACAGAGGATGCGTTGGTCCGCCCAATATCCAGGGTCACGGTGATCCCGCGCTGCTCAAGTTCGGTAACCCAATTGACAGGCTTGGGACCTTCATCAAACCCTACGGCTTCGGCATCGCTTCCCCGGGCACCACATACGACTTGCCGAATGCCGGACCAGGAAATCGCCCCCAGGCACATACCGCATGGCTCGCAACTAGTCACCAATTCGTGAGAGGGAAGCCCGATCGCTCCTAAATCATGGGATCTCACAGCTTGCTGCGCCATCATGATGGCAACGATTTCAGCATGGGCGATTGAACTCTTTGATGAAAGGACGAGATTTACGCCTGGCCCGACCAACTGTTGAGTGTCTAAGCGGAAAACCCCTGCTCCAAATGGTCCACCTGTTCCATATTCTATGTTGAGTTGCGCCAGTCTAGTGACCAGTTCCATGCGAGCCTCCGGGGTCGGATAGGTTTCCGGTTGCTGTACAAGATATTCGGTGATCCAGCCTGGTAACTCAAGGCGAAATGGTTGAAACGGTGTCGGATGGATGCTCATCTCAGGTGGTCAATGGGATTGATTGTTCTAGAGTAAGAAGAGAGCAGTTTTCGGGTTCCCCTGTTTCTATAAAAAACAACCCGAGGGGCTAGTCCCGTAAAAGGGAGCCCCTCGGATTATGTGGCATACACCACGGAAGGTAACCCTCATGTGTTGATTGGCCCATCAGTAGGCTAGTGACGAGTTTCTCGTTTATGGTTTGGCCGAATCTTTCAGATGTGAAGGTGACTTCCCTCTTCTTACTCACTTCCAAGCTGATGAGTTTGCCTGATCGCAAATGCCCTTCGGCATGCTTGTGTTGGAGTCGGGAAATGATTCGGCAAAAACGAGAAGGCCCGTCAGGAGGCTGAGGCGGGATTCGCCGCCGATGGGCCAACAAAGTCCGGTGGAGTAAGGTCGTCCATGTGAGACCCCCTTTCCTCTGTACGGTTTGAAAGGAGCGGTACGCTCATGTTCTCCTTTCATTCATAATCGACTTTCATGAGCGTGAGAGTAATGCTACGCTCGTGAGAAAAATCTGTCAATAGGGTCTATCCATGCATTGATTCAAGCGGGAGGGACGATGCGCGAATTTACTCACCGGGTGATTCTCATCACCGGGGCGTCTTCTGGAATTGGCAAAGCCCTTGCCTGTGCGTTGGCTCCGCACTCGCCCAAACTGGTTTTGGTCGCGAGAGATCAGGCACGGTTGCAAGAGGTCGCTCTCATCTGTGAAAGCCTGGGTGCGTCCGCACTGGTGATTCCCACCGACGTGACGGATTCACAAGCCTGTTCGGCCATGATTCAACAGGCTGCTTCGAAATTTTCCCGGATTGATGTTTTGGTGAATAATGCCGGCATGTCCATGTGGTCAACTGTAGAGGATGTTCAGGACATGCGTCTTTTTCAACAGGTGATGGCGGTGAATTTTTTCGGGAGCGTGTACTGTACAAAATTCGCTTTGCCGTTCTTGAAGAAAACACAGGGCCGGATTGTTGCGATCTCCAGTGTGGCGAGTTTGACGGGGGTGCCTTCT
>Ga0224505_10001485_pt1 | contig 14675 bp, 12 predicted proteins | sample SF_Jan12_sed_USG_FD_169102 | JGI IMG/M metagenome (GOLD analysis project Ga0224505, IMG submission 169102) | Sediment microbial communities from San Francisco Bay, California, United States - SF_Jan12_sed_USGS_4_1 | ecosystem: Environmental > Aquatic > Marine > Sediment | place: USA: California... | reverse complement strand
TCACCCCTGATCCGGCGGCGCGGGCCGGTGCTCTTCGTCGTCGTGGATTGCCTGCGCCTCGACCAGTGGGAGGTCCTGAAGGGACTCGTGACCGATCGCTTCGACGTCGAGGCATCACACTACTACGGGATCCTCCCGACCGCGACTCCATATTCACGCAACGCCATCTTCAGCGGCCTCTTCCCCCTGGAGATCGCGCGCCGCCATCCCGAATGGTGGGGCGAGCGTGACGACGAGAGCCTGAACCAGCACGAGGCGGAGTTGCTGACGGAGCAGCTCCGCGAGCTCCACGGCGAGACGATCCCGGTGCGGTACGCGAAGGTTACGACCGCGACGGACGGCGAGGAGATGCTGCGCCAACTGCCCGGGTGGCTCGCCCAGCCGGGCGTGAGCGCGTTGGTCTTCAATTTCATCGACCTGTTGACGCACGGTCGATCGGAAAGCGCCATCCTGTACGAGGTGGCCCGCGATGCCGCCGCGCTGCGGAGCCTGACGCAGACCTGGTTTACGGATTCCGCCTTGAGCCGGGCCCTCCGCGAGGCGGCACGCCGGGGCGTGCCCGTGCTGCTCACCACGGACCACGGGTCGATCCACTGCCACACGCCCGCCACGGTCTTCGCGAAGCGCGACGCGACACAACACCTGCGCTACAAGTTCGGTGACGACCTGCGGGCCGAGGAGGCCGAGGCGGCGATCACGGTGCAGGACCTTCCGGCATGGGGGCTGCCGAAGGGGAAGCTGTCCACCCGGCTGCTGCTCGCCACGTCCGATCGCTTCTTCGTCTACCCCACCAAACTGCGCGAATACCAGGCACGCTACCGCGGCGCCTTCCTGCACGGCGGGGTCACGCCGGAGGAAATGATCGTTCCGGTGGCCCTCCTGACGCCCCGCACCGCCGGGTGACATGACGCGGGCGTTCCGCCTGCTTGGCTGGCTCCGTCCGTACCGGGTGGGGTTCACCACGGCGCTGCTCCTGGGCCTGCTCGCCGCGCTGGTCGAGGGCTTCACGTACGCCCTCCTGATGCCGTTTCTCCGACTCCTGTTTGGCGCCGGCGGCGCGTTTCCCGAGGGCGCCACTCCGCTCGAAGCGGTTCTGCGGGCGACCATCGGGGGGATCCTCGGCGGTGCGCACGGCGGATCCGGGCTCGCGTTGGTCCTGGGGTGTATCGCGGCGGCCCTGCTGGTGAAGAACGCCCTGCTCTATGGTGCGGGATACTGCGGGCTCGTCGTGCAGGAGGGATTCGTCCGCGATCTGCGCGTGGCGCTCTACGAGCATCTCCAGCTGCGGGCGCTGCCGTTCTTCCGGGCGGCGCGCGGCGGGGAGCTCGCGGCCCGGGTATTGAGCGATGCTGACCAGACCCGCGGCGCCCTGCACGCGTTCGGACAGGCCCTGCGCAGCGGCGCGGCGGTCGTGGTCTACCTCGCCATGCTGGTGGCTCTGTCGTGGCGGCTGGCACTCGTCGCGGGGGCCGTCATGCTCGCCGTCACGCTGGGCATGCGGCCGCTGCTCATCGCGGTGCGGTCGCGATGGGCGCGTGTCGTGGACTCCCGCGGCTGGCTTGGCGCGGTGACCGTCGAGACGGCGGCGGCGGCACGAGCGGTGAAAGCGGCGGCCGCGGAGCGGCAGGAAGCGGATCGGTTCCGGGCGGCGGCGGAGAGCGTTCGCACGGGCGTGCTCCGCGCGGAACGCGTCGCGCTGCTCGCGAGCCCCCTGGCCGAGACCGTGGCGGCGGCGGTGCTGCTCGGGATGCTGGTGCTCGTCGGCGGCGAAGGTCGACTGCGGCCCGAGGTGTTCGTGACGTTCGTGGCGCTCGCTTTGCGCATGCTGTCCCCCATGAAGGTGGTCGCGCACTTCCCCGCGCAGCTTGCCGAGGCCCTGGCGGCGGGGGATCGGTTGTTCGATCTGCTGGATCACCCAGCGGAAGACGTGGACGAGCCGGGGGCCCTGCCGTTCCCGGGCCTGCGGCAGACGATCGAATTTCGGGACGTGTGGGTGGCGTACCAGCAGGAAGAGTGGGTCCTGCGCGGCGTCACCCTCACCGTGCGCCGTGGGGAGGTGGTGGCGCTGGTGGGGCCGTCCGGCGCGGGGAAGTCGACCCTGGTGGACCTGGTCCCGCGGTTCATCGACCCGGTGCGCGGCGCCGTCCTCATCGACGGGGTTCCCCTCACGACCTATGATCGCCACTCGCTCCGGGCGGCCCTGGGCATCGTCAGTCAGGAGACGGTGCTGCTGCATGAGACCGTGCGGGCCAACATCGCGTACGGCGACCAGGCGGGCGCCACGCAGGCCGAGATCGAAGCCGCGGCGCGCGCCGCCGGGGCGGACACGTTCATCCGGCGGCTTCCCGAGGGATACGACACGGTGATCGGCGAGCGGGGGACGCGTCTCTCGGGTGGCGAGCGCCAGCGGCTGGCGATCGCGCGGGCGCTGCTGCGCGATCCGCCGATCCTGATCCTGGACGAGGCAACCGCCCACCTGGATGCCGAAGCGGAGCGAGCGCTCCAACAGGCGATGGCACGGCTGTTGGCCGGGCGAACCGTGTTCGTGATCGCCCACCGCCTGGCCACGGCGGCGCGCGCCGACCGGGTGGTGGTGCTCGACGACGGGCGCGTCATAGAGGAGGGCGCGCCCGACGCGCTGCTCGCCGCCAGGGGGCGGTATCGGCGCCTCGTCGACCTGCAGGACGTCGCGGGCGACGGTGCATCCCCCGCCGAGCTAGGCGGGGGGGTGCGGTAGCGGGGCCTCGATGCGGGGCTCGAGCTCGAGCACCGCAATGGCGGACGTGGGGCACTGCGTGACGCAGTAGCCGTCGACGGGTGACCACACCGGCGTCGGGTCGGTGGCGACGGCCTTGCCCTCGTCGTCGAGGCGGAACTGGCCCGGTGGGCCGGCCGAGACACAGGCCCCGCACCCGACGCACCGATCCCTGAGCACCTCCACCCTCACTCTGCGGCGGGGATAGACGCCAACCGCATCCGGTCCGGGAATCGCGTTGGGAGCGTCCAGCACGGCGTGGGTCGCCCGGAGTCCGGCCTCCACCAGCTCGCTGTTGTGTCGGAAGGACAGCAACTCGACATGCCACACGGCCGGTCGGACCAGCAGTAGCGGTGGCCGGGTCCAGGCACGGAGCGCGACGTCGTCCATCCGCTGGATGCCGAGCTCGATACCGCGCGCGAAACCCGCGGCAAATCCGAGCCGCTGCACCGCCCGGTCCTGCCGCGCGCGGGCGCTCACATCCACCGCGATGACCAGATCCCGATCGGGGCGCGACGCCGGGTGGACCGGCAGATTGGCCGCGGCCGCGCCATCCACGAAGTAACGGTCTCCGATCCGGTGCGGCGGGAGAAAGCCCGGCATCGTGCAGGAGGCGATGACCGCGTCCGCGACGCGGACGTCACGGAGGCCGGGGCTCCCCCAGAACACCTGGGCGCCGGTGTTGATGTCCACGGTGTTCACGAGGAGCGGGCGCGCCAGGTCGTCGAACGTCGCGTCGCCAAGGAGCCCCCGGACAAAGTCGGCGAGCGGCTCCCGCCGGTAGATCGCCGGCGCGCGCAGGCGCCGGAGGGCCATGTCGCCGTGCGCAATGCGGAACAGATCATCGCGCTGGATCTGGTGTGCCAACAGGCGCAACTCGTCGGTGGCGGCGCCCGCACACCACGCCGCGCCGACCAGGGCGCCGACACTCGAGCCGATCACTTCGGCGGGCACCAGGTGATGGTCCTCGAGCGCGGCCAGCACGCCGACGTGCGCGAGTCCACGGATCCCACCACCACCCAACACGAGCGAAACCTGCCGCGACCGCATCACAGTCCCCTTGTCCGATCGTCCGGAAGCTACGAAGCAACCACGTGGCCGCCAGCATGCTAGCTTCCGCGCATGGTGCCCGAGCTTACGCGCCTCTGCAAGATCGAGTTCCCGTGGACGCGCGACCGGATCTACCTCAACAACGCGTCCATCGGGCCCATCCCCGTCCGGACCCAACGCGCCATCGATGGGGTCGAAGCAAAGCGGGGTGATCCGGCGCAGTTCACCGACACCGAGCTCCCCGTGATTCTGGCCCACGCGCGCGAGGCCGCCGCCCGGCTGCTGCACGCGTCGACGACCGAAATCGCCCTCGCGCCAAATACGAGCTACGGACTCAACATGGCGGCGCAGATCCTGCCGTTGCGCGCCGGCGACGTCGTGCTGGTGCCGGATGGGGAGTTCCCGGCGAACGTGTACCCCTGGATGCTACAGGCCCGTCGGGGCGTGCAGACGGAACTGGTGCCGCGGACGGCACAGGGGTGGCCCGACGAGGGCCGGCTGTTGGAGCGCGTGGCCGATCCGCGCGTGCGGGCCGTCGCCGTGTCGTTCGTTCAGTTCGCGACGGGCTACCGCATCGACTTGGATCGGCTCGGAGCCGCCTGCCGGGCACACGGGACGTTTCTCGTCGTGGACGCCATTCAGGGACTGGGACAGTGTCCCCTCGACGTGAGCCTGACACCGGTGGACATCCTGTCCTGCGGGGCGCAGAAGTGGCTCCTCGGCCCCTGGGGTTCCGGGTTCCTGTACGTGCGCCACGAGCTCGTCACGGAGCTCGAGCCCGCGTTTGCAGGCTGGATGGCGTTCCGTGGGACCGACGACTTCACCCGGCTCACCGACTACGATCCGACCTTCCACGAGGATGCCCGGCGGTTCGAGCTGATCACGCTGCCGTTCCAGGACATGGCCGGCATGACGGCCAGCCTCGGGTTGTTCGAGGAGGTTGGGATCGCGACCGTCGCCGAGCATCTCCGTGCGCTCCGGATTCCGCTGCTCGAGGCGGCGGCGCGTGGACGGTTTGCGGTCGTGTCACCGACGGACCCGCCGCACGACTGTGGCATCTGGTGTATCCAGACGGCTGACCTGCGGGGGACCTACCGGCGCCTGCGGGCCGCCGGCGTGGTGGCCTCGCTCCGGGAGGGGAGCATTCGGTTCTCCCCCCACTTCTATACGACGCTGGACGACATCGCCCGGGTCATCGAGGTGCTCGATCAGTGACCACCGATTGCGTGTTCTGCCGGATCGTCGCGGGTGCGGAGCCGGCAACCCTGGTCTACGAAGACGAGCGAGCGATCGCGTTCCTCGACCTCCATCCCGTGCACGCCGGCCACACACTCGTGGTGCCACGCCACCACGTGACGGATCTGCGGGAGTGTGACGCCGACCTCGCGGCGCACTTGTTTGCGGTGAGCGCCCGGCTGGCCCCGGTGGTCACGCAAAAGACGGACGCCGACGGCTTCAACATCTGGACGGCGGCTGGCCGGGCCGCGGGACAGACGGTGTTCCACCTGCACCTGCATGTGTTGCCCAGGTTCTTCGGCGACGTGTTCGGGCCGCGGCAGCCCAACAGCAAACCCCCGGAGGCCACGCGGGGCGAGCTGGAACGCGTGGCCGCCCGGATCCTCGCGGGGGAATGATCAGTCGGAAGGTGGGGTGAACAGGAAGCTGGACTTCTTGCCCCGGGACACGAGGTAATACCCGCCCGCCAGCGGCGTGCCGGCCGTGGCGGTTTCCGAGACCCGCTGTCCGTTCACGGCAATCCCACCCTGCGCCAGCTGGCGCCGTGCGTCACCCCGTGACTTCACGAGCGTAGAGCTGGCCACCAGCTCGAGCACGGGCGTGTCGGCCGTGATCGCCGGCGGGAGGGTGATGCTCGGAAGTTCGGTTGCCAGCAACCGCCAGGTATCGGCGTGCGCCTCCCCCGGTTCGAGATCCCCGAACAGGATACGACTCGCCTCGGCGGCACTTACGGCCGCACCGCTCCCGTGGACCATCCCGGTGACGTCCGCCGCCAACGCCCGCTGCGGTGTTCGGGCTGACGGGTCGCGGGCGTGGTCGGCCAGGAACGCCGCGATCTCGGCCTGCGGTCGCAACGTGAACATCCGGAGGTAGCGGTCCACGTCTCGGTCGTCCGTATTGATCCAGTACTGGAAGAACTGGTACGGCGACGTGAGTGCGGGGTCGAGCCACACGGCGTTGCCTTCGGACTTGCCGAATTTCACGCCCGCGGCCGTCGTGACCATCGGGGCCACGAGCCCGTGCGCGTCCGCGCCCGCCACCCGCCGGATCAACTCGATGCCCGCGGTGATGTTCCCCCACTGGTCGCTGCCGCCCACCTGCAGCTCGCACTGGTGCCGCCGGTACAGCTCGAGGAAGTCGTAGGCCTGGAGCAGCATGTAGCTGAACTCGGTGTACGAGATGCCGGCGTCCATGCGGCTCCGCACCGACTCCTTCTGCAGCATGTAGCTGACCGTGAAGTGCTTGCCGACCTCCCGCATGAAATCGAGCAGCGCGGTCTGTCCCAGCCAGTCACGGTTGTCGATCAGGACGGCGCCTGCCTCCCCGGAGAAATCCAGGAAGCGCGCCAGCTGCCCCCGTTGCCGCTCGACATTGGCGGCGACGTCCTCACGGGAGAGCAGCGGGCGCTCGGCGCTCCGGCCGGAGGGATCCCCAATCATGCCGGTGCCGCCCCCCACGACCACCACCGGTCGTCCACCCGCACGCTGCAGGTGCGCCAAGAGCATCACGGGCACCAGGTTGCCTACCTGGAGGCTGGACGCGGTGGGGTCGAAGCCCGCGTAGCCGATAATTGGCCCGCGCGCCAACCGCTCGGCCAGCCCCGGAGTCTGGTCCTGGAGCAGGCCGCGCCATGCGAGTTGGTCGAGCAGGGTTCCGGTCATGGGCGTGCGGAGAGTTCGCAGAACCGTAGCGCAGGTCCGCGGCCGCGTAAAGCGCCGTGTTGGCACGCCCCTCGGGCACCGCTACGTTTCGCGCAATGACAGGCGCTCCGCGCAAGCCGTGGTCCGAGCATCGGTGGGTCCAGTTCCTCCGCCGTCCCGACGTCCAGTGGAAGCTGGCCGTGAGCGGCGTGGTGTGCCTGGGGTTGGGGCTTGGGGTGGCGTGGGGATCGTGGACGCGGGCGTGCGCGGGGAACAACTGTCCCTCGATCGGCGCCCTCGACGCCTATCGGCCCAGCGAGGCCCTCAAGATCTACGCGGCGGATGGCCGCCTCCTGACGAGCCTCGGGACCGAGCGCCGCACCGTCGTGCGGCTCGAGGAACTCCCGCCCGCCCTGCCGGCGGCGTTCATCGCCGTTGAGGACAAGCGCTTCTTCGAGCATCACGGCATCGACTACCGTCGAATCTTCGGGGCGGTCCGGGCCAACGTCGTCGAGCGCCGGTTCGCGGAGGGGTTCTCGACCCTGACGATGCAGCTGGCGCGGAACGTGTTCAGCGACAAGCTGCCGAGTGCCAAGGAGATCCGGCGGAAAGTGCGGGAGGCGCGAGTCGCCCTCGAGCTCGAGCGCACGTATCCCAAGGAGAAGATCCTCGAGCTCTACCTGAATCAGACGTTCCTCGGTGGGAGCTTGTACGGCGTCGAGGCGGCGGCGCAAAACTACTTCGGCAAACCGGCGGCACGCCTGAACGTGGCGGAGGCCGCACTGCTGGCAGGCGTCAACCAGGTCCCCAACTACTTCGATCCGCGGCGGCGCCCGGACCGCGCCCTGCGACGGCGCAACATCGTCCTCAACCTCATGCGGGATCAGGGCTACCTCACGCCGGCGGAGGCGGAACGGTGGAAGGCCTACCCCATCGAGATCAGCTCACGGCAGGATTGGGGGGAAGTCGCCCCGTACTTCGTGGAGTGGGTGCGGCAGCAGGTCTACGCGCGGTTTGGCCCGGCCACGTTCGAGCGCGGATACCGGGTCTACACGACGCTCGATCTCGACATGCAGCGCGCGGCCGAGCGAGCGCTCGAAGCGCAGCTGCGGGCCATCGAGGCCGGAACCTTCGGGTTGTACAAGCACCCGACCTATCAGGAGTACCTCGACGCCGGCGACCCGCCCGGGGATCACAGCACCACGCCCTATCTCCAGGGCGCGCTCGTCACGCTGGAGGCGGCGACTGGGTACGTGCGCGCGATGGTGGGCGGGCGGGACTTCGAAGATTCCAAGTTCAACCGTGCCACGCAGACCCGACGACAGGCGGGCTCCACGTTCAAGCCGTTCGTCTACGCCGCGGCCATCCGCGCGGGCATCCCGCTCAGCCACATCATCGACGATGCGCCGGTCAGTCTCACGCAGCCCGGTGACAGCATGCCATGGGAGCCGCAGAACTTCGAAGGGGACTTCCGGGGTCCCATGACGTTGCGGCGGGGGTTGATGCTCTCCCGGAACCTCGTGGCGGTCCGGCTCGGCCTCGAGATTGGCGTGCAAGCGGTCCGCGGCGAGGCCCAGCGCTTCGGGATCTCGACGCCCATCCCGCCCTACAACTCGATGTTCATCGGGTCCGCGTCGGTGATCCCGCTCGAGATGGTCTCGGCCTATACGGCGTTTGCCACCCTCGGCACACGTGCGGCGCCGGTCGGGATCCTCCGTGTGGAGGACGGCAACGGCGACATCGTGTGGGAGCCGCAGGTGCGGTTGGATCGGGTCATGGATCCCGACCGCGCATGGCTCATCACCAACGCGCTCACCGACGTCGTGAACCACGGCACGGCGTATCTGGCGGTGCGGGCGAACGGCGGGTTCCGGCTGCCGGCGGGCGGCAAGACCGGGACAACCAATGACGGCACCGATGTCTGGTTCGTCGGGTTCACGCCCGAGCTGGCAACGGGGCTCTGGATTGGTCTCGACCAGCCGCAGAAGATCAAGGCCCGCGCCGCGGGGGGCGTGCTGGCAGCCCCGGCGTGGGTGGCGTACATGTCGGACGTCTACGAACGCCGGCCGCCCCCGCCGGACTGGCGTCGGCCGGACGGGCTCGTCGCACGCGAGATCGACAATACGACGGGGTACCGGTTCACCCCATTCTGCCCGCCCCAGACCCGCGACTTCGAGTGGTTCATCCCCGGCACCGAGCCGCAGGAGTATTGTCCCATCCACCCGCCGTTCCGGACGGGCATCACGCGGCATGCGCCCGCGGCGGCAGGCTACTCGCGAATGAAGAGCGGGAAGACCGGGTACTGAGCGAGCGTGTCCAGCACAGGCTGGACGCGAGAGATGCCCGGGGTGACCAGGTAGACCGCATGCCGCGCCCCACCGGTGCCGGGCACGGCCCCGAGGGCGAGCGCCTGGCCATCGGACGCGAGGTGGTACGTGGACTCGACCGCGAAGTCGAGCTCCGCTGTCGGGTGCGCGGCCGGTGCCAGCAGGGCGCGGTACTGCTCGGTGAGCAGCGTGCCCTCGATGTCCGGATCCACCACACCCACCAGCAGCGTGTCGGGTCCCTCCTGCGCAACCCGTCGGACGGCGATCTGTAGCCCATCCGAACCCCACCGTGGCCACCCGAAGATCAACCGGTTGGTGAAGCGCGACACAGCCAGTCGCCGGGTCTGGGCCGAGGCGAGCGGGTCGAGTGGGATGACCGTGGCGAGGATCGAAATGTCGGTGAGCGTGATCAGCGCAATCCGCTCGCCGTCCGGGCTGAAGGCGGGGGGGAGTACGGGATCGGCGCCGGCGAGCGAGAGCGTGTCGACCCGTCGATTGGCCCGATCGTACAGGAGCAGCGCCGCCGTTGGTGCGTACGAGACGAGCGCCACCAGGACACCGTTCGGCGAAAACGCGGCCAGCGAGAGGGATGCCGGAGCAGGCTGAATGATCGTATCGATCTGGTCGGGCTTCCCCAACGTCACCAGTGTGATGACGGTGCCATCGATCAGGACCGCGGTTCCATCGGCGGGGTCGATCCCGATCGGCACCATGCCGCGCGAGGCGTCGGCAAACGTCCCCGCAGCGGACCCATCCGTGTTGAGCAGCGTGTTCTCACCCGTGTCCTGGTGATGGACGAGGAGGGTGCGCACGCGCGTGTTCGCGGGGTCGGGCCCCGGGTCGGGGCCGTTCGCATCGTTCCCACACCCGAGGGCGGTTACCGCCAGGGCAGCGAGGGCGAGGGGGGTCCACGACTTGGGCATCATTTGCTAGACTAACTGAACCCCCAACCACCCGCAACGAAAGGCGCGCCATGAAGGCGCAGCGACACGCCGCGATCCTCACCCTGGTCCACCGGCATCGGATTGCCAGCCAGGAACAGCTGCGCGCGCTGCTCCTCGAGGACGGGGTCGAGGTCACGCAGGCGACGCTCTCGCGTGACATCCGGGAACTCGGGCTGGTGAAGGTCTCGGATCCGGAGGGCGGCGCGCACTATGCGCCCCCGGCAGCGGCGGACACCCCGCCCCCGTCCCTCGCGCCGCTCGTCGCGACGCTCATGCTGTCGGCGGAGGGTGTCGGACCGCTGCTCGTCGTACGGACCCCGGCGGGCAGCGCCAACGCCCTCGGCAGCGCGCTCGACCGCCACGCCTGGCCCGACGTGGTCGGCACGATTGCGGGGGATGACACCCTCCTGGTCATCGCCCGGAGTCCCGCGGCGCGCCGCCGGGTGGCCGCCCGCCTCGCCGGGCTCACCACCGGGGGTTGACCCGCCGGCCCGGCTCCGTATGTTTATGCACTCTATCGCATAAACATACGGAGCGGACATGGACGGCCTGATCGTATTGTCGTACTCGGGTGGCCTCGATACTTCGGCCATCGTGCCCTGGCTGAAACAGACCTACGGGGCACCCGTGCTGTGCTACTGCGCCGACGTCGGCCAGGGGGGCGCGGAACTGCTCGGGCTGGAGGAAAAGGCCGTCCGCTCGGGCGCGGTGGGCTGCGTCGTCGAGGATCTCCGTGAGGAACTCGTGACGGGGGTCATCCTCCCCACCCTGAAGGCCGGGGCCGTGTACGCCCGGACCTACCTGTTGGGCACCTCCATGGCGCGTCCCATCATCGCGGGCGGGCAGGTCGCCGCGGCCCGCCGGGCGGGGGGCCTCGCGCTGGCGCACGGCTGCACGGGGAAGGGAAACGACCAGGTGCGATTCGAGTTGACGTTCCAGGCACTGGCGCCGGATCTCCAGGTCATCGCACCGTGGCGCGAGTGGAGCTTCCGGGGACGGGAGGATCTCATTGCCTACCTGCACGAGCAGGGGATTCCGGTTCCCGTGTCCGAGGCCAAGCCGTTCAGTCGAGATCGGAATCTCTGGCACTGCTCGCACGAGGGGGGAGTCCTCGAGGATCCGGCGACCGCGCCGCCGGCGGACCTCTTCCTGCTCACGACCGATCCCGCCATCGCTCCGGACGAGCCCGAGGAGTTGGCCATTGGGTTCGAGGCCGGGGTGCCCGTCAGCGTGGACGCGGTCCCCTATGGACCGGTCGAGCTGATCGAGTACCTCAATGACGTGGCCGGGGCGCACGGGGTTGGTCGGGCCGATGTCGTGGAGGATCGGTTGGTGGGGATGAAGTCGCGCGGCATTTACGAGACACCGGCCGGGACGGTGTTGCGGGCGGCGCATCGAGAGTTGGAGCAACTGGTGCTCGACCGACGCACGCTCGCCCTCAAGGACATGCTGGCCTCCCGCTATGCCGACCTCGTCTACGAGGGCCGCTGGTGGACCCAGGAGCGCGAGGCGCTGGACGCCCTCGTCGACGTGACACAGCGTCAGGTCACGGGGACGGCCCGGGTCCGGCTGTTCAAGGGGCAGGCCACCGTCATCGGGCGGGAGAGCCCGTTCTCGCTGTATCAGTCGCAGTACGCGACCTTCGAGGCCGACGCCGTCTACAACCACGCGGATGCGGGCGGGTTCATTCGGCTCTTCGGACTGCCGGTGCGGATCGGGGCCGAAGTGCGTCGCCGAAGCGCGGCCGACCTGCCGGTCGCCTGATGGCGTCCCCAGCCCCGCCGAGCGGCGGGGACACCCCAGGGGACTCCGGCACGCGGCCGGGGTCGGCGCATCAGATGTGGGGCGGGCGGTTCCAGGGTGCGCCTGCCGAAGCACTGGAGCGCCTCAACTGCAGCCTACCCGTTGACCAGCGCCTGTGGCGGCAGGACGTGCAGGCCGCGGAGGCCTGGGCCGGTGCGCTCCGACGGGCCGGCATCCTGACGGACCTCGAAGCGGCAGATCTCCGACGGGGGCTGGGACAGGTGGCGGAGCGGCTCACCAACGGGGCTGCCGACCACGCACCAGACGAGGACGTGCACTCGCTGGTGGAGCGGCTGCTGTACGAGGAAGTCGGCACCGTGGCGGGGAAGCTGAATACCGGCCGATCGCGGAACGATCAGGTCGTGACCGACCTGCGCCTGTGGCTACGCGACGCGTTGGCCGCCGTCGACGCGGAGGTGGCCGCTCTCGGCCGGACCCTCGGGGGTCGCGCGGCCGAGGGCATCGACCTGATCCTCCCTGGCTATACCCATGGGCAGCGGGCGCAGCCGGTGCGGTGGGCCTACGTGCTGCTGGCCCACGCGTGGCCGCTCGCCCGTGATCGCGAGCGGCTCGTGGCCGTGGCCACCCATCTCGAAGAGTGCCCGTTGGGGTCGGGTGCCGTCGCCGGATCGGGGGTCGCCATAGACCGAGACGCGCTTGCGGCGGAACTCGGCTTCCGCCGCCCGAGCCCGAATGCGCTCGACGTTACCGGCGACCGCGACTTCGTGGTCGAGGCCCTCGCAGCCCTCGCGCTGGTGGGAGCCCATCTGTCCCGTCTCGGTGGCGAGTTGATGGTGTACGCGTCGTCGGAGGTGGGGTTCGTGCGATTGGCGGACGCGTACTGTACCGGCTCGAGCCTGCTGCCCCAGAAGCGCAATCCCGATGTGTTCGAGCTCGCCCGGGCCAAGGCGGGCCGGATCCTCGGCGACCTCACGGCCATGCTCGCCACGCTCCGCGGGCTCCCGGCGGGATACAGCAAGGACCTCCAGGAGGACAAGGGCTGGCTGTTCGATGCCGTCGATACCGTGCTGCTCACGCTGCCGGCCGTGCGTGGGGCCCTCGAGACGCTGACGCCGCGGGGCGACCGGATGGAAGCCGCGCTGGATGACGGCCTCCTCGCAACCGACGTGGCCGACGGCCTGGTCCGGCAGGGGGTCCCGTTCCGCGAGGCGCACGGGCTGGTCGGTCGCTTGGTGCGCGAGGCTGAGCGTGACGGTGTCGTGCTTCCCGCCGTCGCGGCGGCGCGAGCCGCGGCCATCCACCCGGCGCTCCCCGCCGTGCTCGCGGAGCTGGGAACGTGGGAAGACTCCGTCGAGCGGCGGGGAACCATGGGCGGCAGTTCGCGGGCTGCGGTCGCGCGCCAGCTCGAGGCGCTGGCGCGCGCGTTTGCCGCTCCATGGCCGCGGAGCCACGTGCCCTGACCGTGACGCCGCGGCGGCCCCTCCCCCGCTTGCGACACGTTCGGGCAACCCGGTAGACTGCATGCGGTCCACGACGAATGCTCGCGCGCGATGCGGGCGCGGGCGTCGAGGGGTTTCATGCACCTCCGCTGCCTGGCACTCAACGCCTCGTACGAGCCGCTCACCATGGTCCCGGTGCGGCGTGCGCTACGGCTTGTCATCGACGGGAAAGCCGAGATCGTCGAGGCGGATCCCGGACGCGTGATGCGCAGTGCCACGGTGACGGTCCCGCGACCGGCCGTGATTCGCCTCGTGCGCTTCGTGCACGTCCCCCGCCGGTTCCGGCGCCAGGTGACCAACACGTTCCTGTTTGCGCGGGACGAGTATCGCTGTCAGTTCTGTGGGCGCACGGGTGGCCAGCTCCGGCATCGCGAGTGTCTCACCCGCGACCACCTCCTGCCGATGTCCCGCGGCGGGACGAACGACTGGACCAACGTCGTGACGGCCTGCTCCTCGTGCAACACCCGGAAGGGGAACCGGCTGCCGGACGAGTGCAGCATGCAACCGCTGCGACCGCCCATGGAGCCGCACTTCGTGCACCTCACGTGGGCCGTGCGACGTCTGACGCCCGTCCAGTCCCGCTACATCAGACTGTTCTACGGGGCCGACACGCTGGAGACCCTCCAGGCGCTCTGAGGCGACGGACCGACGGAACCTCCACCCGTCGATCCCCCGATCCCCCGATGAAATCCCACACCCACTATCTCTGGTTCAACACGAAGCGCCGCCAGGAGATCATCGATATCACCGAGGCGGTGGCCGAGCAGGTCGAGGCGGCGGGGGTGCGGGACGGCATGGTGCTCGTTTCCGCCATGCACATTACCGCGTCGGTCTTCGTGAACGACCACGAGTCCGGTCTGTGGCAGGACATCCTGCGCTGGCTCGAAGACACGGTCGCGCCTTGGGATCCGGCGCGGTACCGGCATAATGAGACCGGGGAGGACAACGCGGCGGCCCACCTGCGCAGCGTGACGGTCGGTCATGAAGCGATTGTCCCGATCACCGACGGCAAACTCGACCTTGGGCCCTGGCAGCGGATCTTCTACGGCGAGTGGGACGGCCAGCGCCGCAAGCGCTTGATAATCAAGGTCTTAGGGGAGTGATCGTGGGAGCGGTCTCCCGCTTCTCCCGCTGCGCCCGTCATTGAGCATTCCCATAAGTCAGTGTAAATTCAACGGTTCCCCGAATTTATCGGGGGAGGTTCTTGACGACGTACCACCTTGCTGAGCGGTTCGCGGAATCCGTCGACCGGTTCGGGACAGAAGAGTGTCTCGTGGCCGGGAGGCGCCGCGTGACGTACGCACAGGTGGACGCGGAGGCGGCTGCTCTGGCGGCCGCCCTGCGTGATCTCGGGGTGGGCCCCGGCGATCGGGTGGCCGTGGATTTGCCGAATTGGGGTGAGTGGATCATCACCCTGTTCGCGGTCGCTCGGCTCGATGCCGTGCTCGTCCCCGTCAATC
>Ga0224505_10001484_pt1 | contig 14688 bp, 19 predicted proteins | sample SF_Jan12_sed_USG_FD_169102 | JGI IMG/M metagenome (GOLD analysis project Ga0224505, IMG submission 169102) | Sediment microbial communities from San Francisco Bay, California, United States - SF_Jan12_sed_USGS_4_1 | ecosystem: Environmental > Aquatic > Marine > Sediment | place: USA: California... | reverse complement strand
ATAAGAAAAGGCGTACAGTTTATACTGCGCGGGTACACCGACCCTGGCGTCCATGAGATAGCAAATGAGAGATCGTCGCTCATACCGTACCAGCGAGGTGTACCCCCGCCCAACCGCCACGCGTCTCCTCCAACCTCACCCGACCTCATCCCTCTCAAGAGGCAGTTCGACCGGCTCACGACTATAGTCGCTCACCTTGCTCCTTCTTCACAGAAGCTCGATAATGGGGCATGGAATCGCCCCAAATGTTCTCGGGCCACGTCATCGGCCTACTCAAATCGTACATGCGCGACTTGGTTGATCAGGCTGAGCAAGAGAAACAATCTCACGAACAATTTGGCTTTACTCCCGATCCCTACCGACCAGACCAGGCGCTTTCAGATCTGCTGGCCTTGCTCGATGACCGTATCGAATCGGAAGGGATACAGGTGGGCCTGCCGGACAGTTTTCTCCATGCCATGTGGGAACTCTGTAACGAGGCCCTCTCACCAATCTCGGACCGAGTGTGGATGGAGGGCAATCTTAGCGGCCAGAGCTCTAGCAAAGCGAGAATGAGACAGCTGACCTATCAGGCACTGGTCAATTTTATAGAGGCTCGTTCAGAAGAAGGGCATTAAGTCTTGGGGGCAAGGTTTTCGCCCATACTTTATATCAGGCACAATGCCGTCGTTCATGACATCCTGTATCCCATCATGAGAAAGGAATGAGAGGAATGGTTTCAAGACACTACTGGCTGATGAAATCTGAGCCATCCACATTCTCTATAGACGATCTCGCACGATCCCCAGGCCAGACCACCAGTTGGGATGGAGTTCGAAATTATCAAGCTCGCAATTTCATGCGCACGATGGCGGTCGGTGATCAGGTCCTGTTCTACCACAGTAATGCGGATCCTCCCGCGGTTGTGGGGATCGCAGAAGTCGTCAGGATCGCGTATCCTGACTCCACACAGTTCGATAAGAAGGACAAGCATTACGACCCGAATAGCAAGCCCTCCGAGCCGAAATGGGATATGGTCGACATCAAATATGTCAGGGCATTTTCCAATCCATTGGCATTGGACGACTTGCGAAGAGATCCCAAACTCAAGGCAATGGTCCTGCTGAAGAAAGGCTCTCGGCTCTCAGTTCAGCCCGTCACCTTGGGAGAATGGCAACACATCCTGCATCTGGCGAAACACTGACTGCTAAGCACCTTAGATACTGGCCTTGCCATCGTCCATATACCGATGTTGCCAGTCCAACCAAGCATGACCGAGCTCGTGGGCAAGAATATATCGGCGGCGGGTCACTGGAAGCCGTTTTCGCACATAAATGGTCTTCGTCTCATCGTCCCAGATCCCATCAGCATTGGGATCACGTTTGTCCATCTCTGCATCTGACAACTGCCGAACCGAGATCCGGTAGCCAAACGGCAGGATAACCTGATTGGGAATTCGGAGCATCTTTTTTCGCTCTCGCAACATGGTCCCCATGATCCACTCCCTCTTCCTCCTCCTGGTGGATTAGCCTACCACAAGCAGGCAGCATCAGTGTTAGCAATGTTCTTCTGTACTATCAATGCCTTGCGAATCCATGGCACCGCAAGCAGCTGCGAAAACTTTTAGACCTTCTACAGCGTCAACCCTTTTCACCAGACAGGGGAATTGTGTATGATCGATGCATGCAGTCCCCTTTGAACCAAGACATCTTAACCCCCTGGCCGACATGGGTCCCCCTTGTCGGTGTCAAGATTCGAAACCGCGGGGAAGTCAAGAAGTTGGGGTCGAATGGACTGCCCTTGTCGCATGGCGAACCAGTCTTACTTGAGGCCGACGGTGAGGTAACCTACGGCATCGTCTACACCGAGCCCTACGCAGCCCCATTTACTCCACCTATGCGCGCCATGAAATCCGTCTTACGCAAGCCAGATTCGGAGGAGGCTGAACTGATTGCTCGACTTGAACGCCTGTCGGAGGAGGCGGCTGGGTATTGCAAAGTAAAAGCCGCCGATCTCAACATCCGCCTTAAACTGGTCGAAGTCTATGGGGCTATGGATCGCCGGCAGCTCACCTTTGTCTATACAGCTGACGACCGCGTTGATTTTCGGGAGCTCGTGCGTGACCTTGCACGGCGGTTTGGCGGTCGAATCGAAATGCGCCAGGTCGGCGTCCGTGAAGAAGCCAGGCGGCTGGGTGGGATCGACACCTGTGGCCTGGTCTTGTGCTGCGCGTCGTTCCTGACCGATGTGAAGCCGGTCACGGCGAAGCAGGCCAAGAAAATGGACCTGCCGATCGATGATCCGCGGCTACTCGGCGTCTGCGGACGGCTGAAGTGCTGTCTTATATTTGAGATGATGGACGCCCAGGGAAAGATTCTCCCACAAGCGCATCAACTCATTACTCCGACAAGGCCTGATTCTCCTTCTACACCAATACTTCCTTCATAGTCGCGCCCCACTCCAGAGGTGGGTTCGACCTCGTCCCCATAAATATCTGAATCCTTTTTGAGGAAATTGCCTCTCATGGCTATTCGAATGAAAAGGTCATACTCTGCCTGCAAGGGCCGGGAAGGGATTTCTTAAACCTAGGAGGCATTTGTGATGAGAAAAGGATTATTAGCCGTTATCGCACTAGCAGCCGTTGGATGCAGCGGGGTTGCCATGCAGCCAGCCATAAGTGGAGAACCGACAAGCCCGGCAGTCGGATACGATATTCATGTTCAAGCACCGCATATGATGGCAGACGGCACCCCAGGCGGCCCATTCCATCATTACTGCAAGGGGATCTCGGACAAGATCCTTCAATGTCTCCTATTTGAATCTACTGATCCAAAGGCACCCCTAGTTGGGGTCGAGTATTTCGTAGCCAAGGACCTGACCAGAAAGTTACCAGCCATTCAGTGGCACCGCCATTTCCACGACCATAAGGTAGAAATCGCAACGGGACGAGTCCAAGTGCTTGATATGCCGCCTGATCAGGCCGCCAAGGTTGCGGAGGCTGCAGCAGGGACGGATGGTGTGATCTACCACCTGTGGCAACACGGGCAGGAATTCCCCGATGGCACAGTGAGCTATCCCCAGTCCCTCGGACATAAATTCCCTGGATACTCCGACAAGTAGGAGTAGGTGCCCAAGACCAGCCCCGCTCTCAGAAGGTCGGGCTGGTCCCGGCCCCTGTCGCCACAACAGCGGCTGAAAGGAATCCATATGTGCCCATGTCTCTTGCTTGCCCTGATCCTAGCGACCACGAACTCCCTTCCCTCGGGGGCCTTGGGGGCAGACGACGCTGTACTCAAGCCGCGCGTGCCGGCCGACCAAATCGAACAAGTCAGGACCTGGAAGAATCCCCTGCCCCTCACGCAAGAGTCCATGGAAAAAGGCAAGCAGCTCTTTGAGGGCAAGGCCTTCTGCCTCACCTGCCACGGAAGAGACGGCAAAGGACTCGGGGGAGATATTGAGCCAGGGACACTCAAAGGCCCCTTACCTCGCAATTTTACAGACAGGGATTGGCAGGCCACGAGAACCGATGGTGAACTCTTCTGGATCTTAAAGAACGGCAGTAAAGGCACCGCGATGGCGCCGTTCATCCCGCTTATCCTCACAGAAGAAGAGGCCTGGCAAGTCCTACTCTATGTTCGATCGTTCGGCCAGAGCAGGAATACACCGTAAGAGCAATCTGCTTGTCCGGAAATCTCTGGCTAGCCCAGAATAGCAGACATCGGCGGGACAGCACTCTACGATCGAGCGTCAGCCGGCCGAGACGGTAGGTGGTCCTGCATGAGCGATTGGATGGTCTCCCCCACCAACGCCCGTTCCACGGCAGCATCTCGACGACGTAAGAGTGCTGATACTGAATCACTGGCATCGAGGTGGGGCACAATCCAGGGCGGCGTTCCATTGCGAACCGAATCCAGGACCTCTTTCACGAAGATCAGGTCCGGTGACTTGATCAGGCTCACACCTTCAGGTTGCTGCAGCCGACCGACAAAACCATTTTCAATGAGCCGCTCGACTTCTTCCTCTACCAAGGACAAGGGCAGATTCACTTCGCCCGACAGCTCCGGGAGCGTCAGCGGGCGCTCACCCTTGAGATAGCGATGTCCCAACACCCGCAATACTTTCAGCGCCAATTGCTCACGGAAGAGGTATGTGCCTTGATCCCAGAGCAGGCGGGACAAATAGGCCGTGGGGTATTGATAGAAAAAAGAGAACTGCGCACCGATCAACACGATCATCCAACCGGTGTACAGCCACAGAAGGAACAGAACAAGCACGGCGAAACTCGAATAGATCGCACTATAGTTGGCGGAGGCCGCCACGAATTTCGCAAACGCCTCCCCTGCGATGATCCACAGAGCGGCAGCGGATACCCCACCGACTGCGGCAGATCGCACCTGGACATGGGTATTAGGAATGACCTTATAGAAGAATGTAAATAGGCCGCAGAGCATCACGAACGGAATGATCTCACCGCTCCACACCAGCAACGTCCCGAACGGCTCCATTTGCAAGAGATACTGGACCAGCGTATGGCTTTGAAGCGACGCCAATAAGCCGAAGGCACTCATGACGAGCACCGGTCCTACAAGGACCGCGCTCAAATAGTCGGCAAACTTCCGCTCCCACGTACGCCCCTGCTTGACCTGCCAAATGACGTTCAAGGCTTGTTCGATCTTGTCGATCAACGAGTACGTCGTATAGAAAAGCCCGGCAATGCCCACCACTCCCAAGACACTGATCTTGATGTTGTCGACGAACCTCACGATCGTGGCCGTGACCTCATGACTCTTCGGGCCCAACGGCTCCAATAGCTGAGCCAGCATCGGTTCGATCACGTGGTGAATATCAAAGGCCTTGAGCACTGAGAACGTCACGGCAAGAAACGGAACCAACGACAGCAACGTCGTGAAAACAAGACCGGCCGCACGCGCATCGAGTAGACGATGACGGAACTCGAGGCCGACAGCAGTAGCCAGCCGAATGACTTGAGTGACCACTCGCCGAGTCCATGACATGGTCGTCAGGTCCTTCGTCCAGAGGTCCTGTTTTTCACATGACGAGGTGCGTGTGGAGTCGGCCATAGATCCTGCTGCTCCGAGCGGAGCACTCTCAACGTTTGGTGCAACGACGGACGCGGAGAAGAATAAGTACCGAGAATGTCAGAATACCATCCCAGGAAGCATTTCCCAAGGGCCGGGTAGATGAGACTACGAATTGAGCGGGTTTGATATGGCGTGGAATAGTACGGACTACCTGTACCTGCTCTTACTCATTTGAGGCCAAGCCAATACCGCTGCATCCTACTCAGACCTCATCCTACACCTAGATTGCAGTCTCCTCATTTGATGCCCCTGACCCAGTGTGATACCGTTCATACTCTGATGCCAGACTCGCCTTCCTCCTTCACAATTGTCGATGTTCCCGGCGCGGTGCCGCTGATGGGCCACATCAGTACGTTTAGACAGCGCCCGTTAGAGTCTCTGTCGGAGTGGTGGCGACACCACGGGGATGTGCTCCGCTTTCGACTGGGCCCAAAGACCTTCTATTTGTTGAGTCATCCCGATCTCGCCGAAGAGATCCTCGTCAAACAGTCAGAGCGTTTCGTAAAGGTCTATAACCCTGAGAAGCCACACGGACTTGCCCTGGTGTTAGGGAACGGCTTGGTGACCAGTTCTGGTGAGGTCTGGAAGCGGCATCGCCGCATCATTCAGCCGATTTTTCACCGATCTCGCATGGCCGCAATGGCCGATCGTATGGCTCAGGTGGGCGAGCAGCGCCTGGCAGCGTGGAAAGGGCGAGAGGGAGACACGATCGACATTGCCGCAGAAATGATGCAGCTCGCTCTTGAAGTGATTTCACAAACGATGTTCACGACCAGTATGACCCAATACACCGACCGAGTCAGTCACGCCCTCCAAGTCAGTATCAAGTACGCCTTCGACTCGTTCAGCAACCCCCTGTCCCCTCCGCTGTGGGTGCCGACCGCTCGTAACCGTGAATTTCGTTCAGTGATGCGGTTCATGGACGGGCTGATGTATGGACTGCTCGCTGAACGGCGCCAGAGCGGTACGCACCATGATGATCTGCTGGATCTGCTCCTTCAGGCTCGTGACGAAGAAACCGGTGAGGGACTCAGTGACCAGGAGCTGCGCGATGAAGCCTTGACTATCTTCGCTGCGGGCCACGAGACCACCGCCAATGCGCTCGCATGGACCTGGTACCTCTTGGCGACTCACCCCGGGGCGGAGGCACGATTTCATGAAGAAGTAGACCGAGTACTCCAGGGACGAACCCCAAACGCGGAGGATCTTGACCGGCTCCCCTATACCCGTGCCATCTTTGAGGAATCACTCCGGCTCTATCCACCGGCTCCGGCTGTCCACCGCAAAGCCACGACGACTACGACTGTCGGAGGGTTGTCACTGCCGGAAGGCGCATTCGTCCTGGTCGGCACGTATAATCTGCACCGGCATCCAGATTTTTGGACCAATCCTGACCAGTTTTTTCCGGAGCGGTGGCTGGATGGTGGGCGGCCACGTTCTCGTTACGCCTACATGCCATTCGGCGCGGGCCCGCGCACCTGTGTGGGGCTCCATTTTGCGTCCGTTGAAGGACCACTGCTACTGGCCCTGATCGGCCGTCGTTATGACCTCCAGCTGGCACAAGAGAAGGTCGAACCCTACCTCATGGTCACCTTGCGACCCAAAGGCGGCCTCAAAATGAGGCTTCAGCCTCGGCGGGTACCGGTGGGAGCCGTTCATTAACCTCACCTACATCGCTTTAATGCCCGGCACCCTGGAGAATGGGACGAGCGGGCTCAGCCATGTGTAGGTTCAAATAGTCACCCACGTATTGGCCTCCTTCACTTGCAGGCACAGGTTGCGCGCATACCGCGTTTATGGCTCAACTGCGATCAAAGGTTTGCGGGAAGGATGACTGGGATGACGTGCATCGGGAGGATCGCTGAGTCGGACCGAGAGGGGGGAGGAAATGACTGGCCATTCTCCCTTGAGAATGTTTTTCGTCTCATCCCCAATAAACGCCAAATAGCTGTAACGATCATAGTGGGGTACCTTGCGACTCAAGCCCGGGATCGCCATCGCGGTCTCTGTGGCAACAAACCCAATTGGATTGAACGGGGGCGTTGCGGCTCTAGATGTGATCACCACACTCCCTGTCTGGCGGACAATACGAGTGGCGTTGATAACCAAATCCTTCTCGGTCAATTGAACAGGCAACGAGGTGAGCGAGCGCTCCACCTCTCGCCGAAAACGATTGTTCCAACCCAGCACCCACACTGCCCGATCCTGAGGCAATGCCTCCAACTCATGATCGAGTCGAATCTCGGCGTCCGGCATCGTCGCCTTCCAGGCGCTCGCCAAGCGACGGTAGCCGTCAAGCAACTCTGGCGATTCCTGGCCTGGAAGAACAAACAGTGCGTGCGTATCACCGAAGGCTTCTGACAGCGTGGCGGGAAGTTCGGCACGGTCGAGGCGTCGGAACACATCGAATTCTGGATCAATGTCCAGCCGGATCGGGCGTGAGGCCACGGTGAGGGCAAGGTCCGTTTCGCGGTCGTTCATCACAATCGGCTGCATCTGCGTGTGGTCCTCTCCCTCGGCGGTCACAAACACGGGGACGCGAAGGTGATATGGCGTACCGCCCTGAACCTGTTCGAGTCGAGCCCGAACCTGGTAGGTCTTGCCTTGCTGCTCGACGCGTACGTTCTTCACTTGCAAGACTGGGGCGCCAGTTTGTTGCAGCCACTGAGCAAAGAGTGGCCGAAGATCCGAACCGGCGATTCGGGAGAAGGTATCCGCCAGGACAGAGAAGGAAACACGTTTGAAGCGGTTTTCCTGATAAAACACTCGCAGGGCATCGATAAACTGCTCATCTCCGAGTTCCAGACGCAACATATGAAAGAACATCAAGGTCTTCCCATAGCCCACCGCCCTCGTCACCGCATTATGCCGCTCCCGAAATGTGCTGATCGGGAAATCTTGGCTACCGGTTACATAGTCGGCATAGTGTTTCAGTGTCGTCCGGCGATAGCTCGGTCCCTCCCCCCGGTTCTCGGCCATCAGGTGATCGGCTAAGTACGCCGTCAAGCCTTCACACCAATTGCCTCCCCGGTAATCGACGTAGACGCCATTTCCCCACCAGTTATGGAGGATCTCGTGTGGGTAGGAGGAGGTGAGAATAAAGGGCAGCCGCACGACCGTTGAGCCCAGCAGGGTAAACGACGGCATGCCATAGCCAGTCTCCCAAAAATTCTCAATCAGCGCAAACTTCGGATAGGAATAACGGCCGAGCAACGCTTCGTACATCCGCACGTAGGGCCCCGTCCGGCTCAAATACCTCTCCGCGAGGGCCTGGTCCTGACTTCTAAGGAAGGCATAGGCCGTGAAGTCTGCCTCATCGCGGGCGTACTCGACCCATTTGCCGCCAACCAAATAGATCTCGTCTTGCGGGGTGTCCGTGTGCCAGATCTGGTGCCTATGATCCCCCTCCGGGTATTCACGTCGCTTCCCTTGGCTGACAAAGCGAAAGCCATCCGGGCCTTCAACATCCAGCGTAAAGCTGAGAAAGTCCTGATCGTCAAATGTGGGATACCAATAGCTTGAGCCGGAGAGAAACACACCGTCCGAGGAGATCACCCCCGCACTATCTTCGGCCGTTCGCCCGTAGTCGTCTCCCGCCGCAATAGGGGGCTGATTGATCTGTCCCTCGTAGCTGAGGGTGAAGATCCTGGCCCCAGGGGGGAGCAAGACGCGATAGCGCGTCACCGGTATCCGGTCGTCTTGTGGCGTGTAGCGACCTGTGGGATCGATGGAGGACGGACGGACATTCGTTTCCTCCGTGGTGAGCATTACATCAGGGGTTTCAATACTGACGTGCAGCTGGCTATGTAGGAGGAACGTTACCGCCTTGTCCCGAGCCGTTGAGAACGTGACGGTATCCCGGACGCGGAGAGTATGGGCAGCCGGAACCAGAGTGACCGCCATCTGATGGTCGATGTGACTTGATCCCTTGCTGCTGAAGGCCGCCGGTGCAGGAACCACGACGACGGAACAGCATAGGACCAGAAAAAAGAAACCGGCTATTCTGATATTCAGTCGTGGCACTAGCATCCTCCCCTCAAGCCCGAGCCTCTTGAGGAACGGCGGCACAACATGCTTGAAGGGCCACAAAATATCTCCTCTGGTATAGCTTCGGGAATACCCATGCGGAAGAAATCATGGGCGAGCGAAAAACTATTATTCCGTGACAGATCTCATCCGGCCGTCGGCAGGAAGGAAACGATTGGCAAATGGTCGATTTTGGTGGGCCGTGTAGGGGTCGAACCTACGGCCCGCTGATTAAGAGTCAGCTGCTCTACCAACTGAGCTAACGGCCCCACCGGGTATTGAATTGTCGCTGCGACCACAAGAGGCGGTTTGGTGCGCCTGACAGGATTTGAACCTGTGGCCCTCAGCTCCGGAGGCTGATGCTCTATCCAGCTGAGCTACAGGCGCTCCCGTAACCAAGGGTAGACACCTTAGCATAGGCAGAAATAGACTGTCTAGGCCGAGACCGGCTGCGATGAGATCTCCGCTACGAACGCAAACGGGAGTAGTATTTCTTCTCCTTCAACCTCTTGCTGGTGGCGCAAGGCCTCGAGTTGTTCCGCTTCCAACGCAGCCAAGTGATTCTCCTCCCCTCGAAGGGCTTTCGAGAGTCGGATCAACGGCACCGCCGTTTGCACCGCACAGGCACCATCAACAAGGCCCTCGTCCTCAGGGGGAATCCCCATGGATCGGCAGACGAGCGGCCGAAACTGGTAGATCGCACAGCCACCGTCACTCTCTAACGCAGGGCAAGGCCAGGTAGAACATTCCTCGATCACCTGTTCGCACTCCCGCTCTGGCCATTGGTCGACGTACCGATTCCCCAGCAACTGCGGAATCTCCGTCGTCAGTTGGAGAACCTGAGCCGCTGCAATTTCCACGATGCGCTTTCGTTGAGAATCTGACAGGGCGTTCAATCCTTGCTGGATGACCTGCTCATCAAGAAGCGTGACTGGGAAAATCCCCACACAGCAATGGGCACAGCCCCGGCAACATGGCAATTCACCAAGCAGGGCAGCATTCGCACGTTCAAACCATCGTGCAGTGTGTTCAAACAACGGGTAGGTTCGGCAGGTCAGTGACTGCGCCACATCAACTCTCGGTCGGGATCGACAGATCGACGATCAATTCTCCTTTGGGAGAATAGAACCCCTGCCGATCGATCTGCACAATGCCATTGCACTGTTCTTGGTAGAACTCAAGAATCCAGCCATTGAAGTCATAGCCTTCATCAGTCACATCCTGTTCGCCCATGCGGGTCGTCAAAATAAATCGGGATCGGCTGACATATTCCAACGCCAATTGAGCTTCCACATCGGCGTACGCCGTGAGGATATCCAGAAATTGTTTCTTTTCCTGCTCATAGACATCTCGATAACTGCCTCGATCGCGAACGCAAAAGACCTGAATCGGCATCCGATCCTGGTGATAGCCCAACGCGACTTGAACCCAGGCCCATTCCTGAAGCATTCCCTCGTCCAGATTGCTCGGGAGGATCGGATTCTGGCCTCGAGACCTGAGAAACTCTATCAACAGGCCGAGGGGGGGCGAGTTTTCCTTTTGACAAAAGACTCGGGAATAGAGAAAGTTGTCAGGCTGTTCAGAAGAGGAGCCTGACGTACCTACGGATAATATAGGAAGGTCTTTACCCATCTCACCTGGTCCTCGGTCAAGAGCCGTTTACGCTGGCCATGAAGTCCATCCAGCCCTACTGTACCCTTCCGTTTGCAGGATACGCAAGGGGCCGTGTACGCAATTCTGCGCGCCAGCCGCGCGTTTTTCTCGTTGACAGTCCTTCGACTCTTGGCTACACTCTCGCCGACTTTCACGAAACGAGCACGAACGAACATTCAGGCGCTCCCAATTTCTCTGGCGGAATGTTTCTGTGCACGGTGTGTCACACGGATCATAAATTTCTTTCATTCCTTACCCTCAAGGAGGTTTACGAATGGCAAAATCAATGACGAAGTCCCAAATTGCTGATTACATCGCCGGGAAAGCCGGCATCACGAAAAAAGGGGCGGTCCAGATTCTCGATGATCTGGCAGCCTTAGCCTATCGTGAGGCTAAGAATGTCTTCACCGTACCTGGTATCGGCAAGCTGAAGCTGGCTAACCGCAAGGCACGAATCGGGCGTAACCCTCAAACCGGTGCAGAGATTAAGATCCCCGCAAAGCGAGTGGTAAAATTCCGGGTGGCGAAGGCAGCCAAGGACGCGATTCTCGGCAAAAAGTAATACGAACTCCTGTCTCGGGGTTGCGGCAGCGCGTAATCGGCCGAAGGTCTGGCTATCCGCTGCATGTGGTTTCGTCTCATGAGGGGGTCAAGGCCATTCTTGGCGTTGATCCCCTCGTGTTTTGAGGCCACTGTCTCCTAAAGATGCGTGGGCCCCAGCCCGCTCCCACCCATCCCATCATGTCCGATGAGACGAATAGCATCGCCATCATGCACCAGGGAATCTTCGCTCGCGATTCTCTTATTGATGGTGACCAGCACTTTTTTCTCGCGTAAGAGTTGCAAGAGATGACGCAGTCGAACCCCCTGCCGCTGAATCAGCTGTCGAACGGACAGAACCTGATCGATTTCACAGGCGAGATCACACTCCCCATCCGTCGTTTGGAGTTGTCCGGTCAGCACAATCGTCACCATCTCCCGCTGCCCCCTCAAACAGTTGACTCGCTCGGCATCCACACGGATAATGAACGGATGCCCTCTCTCGATGTCGATCATCCAGGAATGCCTGAACTGCAGTTCGTCTTATTCGTGTCCGCACTGTGTACCGCCGATCTGGCGACCATCAATGTATCGAAAGAACTTCGGCAGACCATTTTTGATCGCTGCTGGAGACTACTTCATACCGAGCCGCCCCCAACCAACCCCCAAGAGCGTGTCCTCGATCTCCGTGAGGGGACAGAACTCACACTTGAGGCCTGTGCGTCCACAATCCGATCTCTACTCCAGGAAGCCAATATTTCCACTGTGGTCTGGGACCATCCTGTCAGTCCTCCGCGCATGAATAGCACACCCGAGGCGTTACCTTTGATCGACCGACTTGAGCGATTGTACCCTGATACCTCTCAAGGCGTCGATCCTTCACTCCGCCCCAAGCCGGGACCAACTCCTGAGCCGGAGTAGGATGATGCCATGCGCCTGACTCCTATTGAGATTCCTGGCGTCCTTCTACTCGAGCCAACCGTGCTGACTGATCATCGTGGAGCGTTTGCAGAAACCTATCACGAGAATCGGTACAGAGAGATAGGCATTACGGAACATTTCGTCCAGGATAATTATTCCCGATCCATTCGGAACACCCTCCGAGGCCTTCATTTCCAGCATCCTAATGCTCAAGGTAAACTCGTCATGGCCCTGGAAGGCACGGTCTACGACGTGGTCCTCGATATCCGAAAAGGTTCGCCCACGTTCGGTAGGTGGTATGGAATGGTGTTGTCCGGCTCCACCCTTCAGCAACTGTACATTCCCCCCGGATGCGCTCATGGCTTTTGCGTCACCAGCGAGACGGCCTGCTTTCTCTACAAGTGCACAGCCTACTATTCCCCCAAAGACGATCGGGGGATCCTGTGGAATGACCAGGCTTTAGGAATTTCCTGGCCCGTGACTCACCCAATCCTCTCACGAAAGGACCAAGATCACCGTCCACTTGCGGCCATGGAAGGAGAGCTGCCGCTCTACACCCCTTTGGGTGAATGAGACTCCGTTACGAGCAGACTCACCCTCAGGACTTCAATAGTCTGCGATCAATTTCAGCCACTCAGACTATCACGGCAGGCTGGCGGCGCCCCCTAGTGACAGCACCGCTCTAAATGTGGTATCCATTCAATCCTGGCCTTCGCGGTTACGTCCCCATCGTCTAGCCTGGCCTAGGACATTGCCCTTTCAAGGCAGTAACACGGGTTCAAATCCCGTTGGGGACACCACATTCTTTATAGCCTAAACATCTGGAAAGCTCCTCAGGATCAGACAGACCCCTACTCATGATCCAGCGACAGGACCTGGTGTGCAGAAACACATGGCTGCTAGCTTGGGCCATAAGGAACGCTATCTATTGCTGTCGCATCTTGATATAATAAAAATGTTTCATCGCGTCAGGCCTCGCATGAAACGAGCGCAAGACGGCCTATTACCGATGTTGTTCCTACCGAGATCGTGATCGGAAGTCTAATCTGAGCCCCTTTACTCATTACTTTCTTGGGTCGCTCCTTCCTTTTGCGAAGTCCCCCTCGCGTCATGGACAATGTCATCATTACAGGAGGACCCCATTATGGGTTCGAAGCTTTACGTCGGTGGGTTACCGTATTCAGTGACCGAGCAGCAGTTGACTGACACATTCGGGGCGCATGGTACGGTGGCCTCGGCAAAGATCATCTCGGACAAGTTCACGGGACAGTCGCGTGGGTTTGGTTTCGTGGAGATGTCCTCAGATGCTGAAGCGGCCGCGGCGATCACGGCGCTGCATGGCACGGAGCTGGGTGGCCGCACGCTCACAGTCAATGAAGCGAAACCAATGGAGCGCTCTGGCGGGGGTGGTGGTGGATTCGGTGGCAGTGGCGGCCGTGGTGGAAAGCGCGATCGCTGGTAAACGGCTCGCGCTGATCCAAACGCCAAAAGAATCTCCGGCCCAGACCGTTCCGATTCCCCTCCTTGAGGGCATTATGCGGCGCGGGCCGGAAGTTCTCCAGAAAACAGAATGCTGAGATGAGCCAGAGACGACATTGGGAAGGTTCACATTCCGGTTGGGGGACACCACCTGCTGTTGTTCATAGACAGCGACACACATGGAACTGTCTCCCGCCGTTGGTTATCCCGATTCCCATTGATTTGCTATTAGCAAACCCAATCCTTTGTCTCCGATGTCTTTTGGCTGCGTGAGCCCTCAGCGTAAGGCTACCCTGGTCTCTGAGACCGGCTTAACCCTCGAATGCATGGCTACATTTGTGGCAAAGAAATTTCGCTCCAACTGTCTCCTTCCACTCATCAAGTTTCTTACTATAGTTCTTCGTCTTCAATCTCCCATAGCCCACCCAGACCCCCAGAAAAGCAAGCGACGAGGCGAGCTCCGCGACAGCCATCTGCGATTCAGAACCTTGGGGGGGGCCCATGCTGAGCATGACTGCCGCGTTCGCCGGAATACCGAGCAGAAACCCCTGAAGATAGGCCCAAGGGGCTCTGGGGGGGTGATATGATTTAGGGAGATTATTGATCACCTTGTTCGAAGCGGCCGTTCGGATAATATCACCGACTCGTTGAACTTTCTCAGCGTTACAGCTTGGACAAACTCGTTCGCTAGACATCGGCCCTTCTCCTCTCTCCTCAATTCCACGTACCGTCCTACAAGCAACTGTCTACCCCAGAACACGTGTAGAAACGATGACTCTCCTGACGCAACCACGCCCTGTCATATCTTAAAGCTCAGTACTCCTCGTCCCAAGAAACGACACGGCCCGGAACCCCTTGGGGGAGTTCCGGGCCGCTCGATCCGACTGGTCTCTAGACTACTAGTACACGCTCTTGGCGCTCTGCACCTGGGCCGGGAACGGATCCAGGATGCTCTTCGGCGCGTTGTTCCAGATCACGTCCGCCAGAT
>Ga0224505_10001482_pt1 | contig 14719 bp, 9 predicted proteins | sample SF_Jan12_sed_USG_FD_169102 | JGI IMG/M metagenome (GOLD analysis project Ga0224505, IMG submission 169102) | Sediment microbial communities from San Francisco Bay, California, United States - SF_Jan12_sed_USGS_4_1 | ecosystem: Environmental > Aquatic > Marine > Sediment | place: USA: California... | reverse complement strand
TGTTACCCCAAACAGGAGGAAGATAGAATTGGCTCCCCAAACGTACCAGATTTCGAACTCGTCGGGAGGGCCCGCCCGAGATCTGGTTCCGGATTCTACACGTCGCCCCAGACGGCCACAGCGTCAGTCCTGAGGCCGAGTTGCTCGAACAGACGGTCGAGATCGCGTTGGGGCCCAAGGGCGCGTTCGAGAACGGAAGCGTGGGCACGCTCACACGGCGCGTCACCGCCGACCGGATCGTGAACGCGGCAGCCAAGGCGCGGCGGTCGGCCAAGCCCTCCAGGACATCCCGGACGCCCCGAGTGGTCGAACTTCTCCGCAAGGCCATCGAGTGGCAAGGCCTCCTCGAGTCCGGCGAGGTCGCCAACCACGCCGCCATCGCCCGCCAGGAGGGCATCACCCGTGCCCGGGTGACCCAGGTCATGGGCCTGCTTCGCCTCGCGCCCGAGATCCAGGAGCACGTCCTCTCCCTCCCCGACATGGTCCGTCGGCCGGTGATCACCGAGCGAGCCCTGCGCCCCATCGCGCAGATCGAGAACCCCAAAAACCAGATGGCCGAATTCCAGGAGCTCGTGGCGCAGCTCCCGTAGGGCACGCTGCGATCATCGCAGTTCCAATTCGAGCACGTGGCTCTTCGGCATCCCGTCCCATGTCCGACCGTCGAGGACGCGGCCATTCTTCTTCTTCTGGACGCCGCCCCACTGCTTGAAGAAGAAGGGGACGCCCGCTGCGCGGCACTGCTTCCGAATCTCCCTCACCCACTTCGCCTCGATGGGACGCGCGCCGGGCCCACTTTCCCCACCGACGATGACCCAGTGGATGCCCGCGAGATCCAGCGTTCCCAGCGGGCCCAGCAACGGTTCAAGCGAGAGGAACCTCACGGCGGCCGGCACCTTCCGAAGGTGGTCGGCCCGGCAACGGTACTTGGCGGTCTCAATCGACACGCCCATCCACACATTCGGAGGCCAGATCAGATCGACAGCGAGCTCAGCCAGTCTCTCCGACCGCTTGGTGAGGATCTGGAACGTGTGCCATGGCGCCCTCTCCATCGTGCTGAATACTTTCTGGATGAAGTCGGGAGGGACCTTCTCGTGGAAGAGGTCGCTCATGCTGTTCACGAAGATCGTTCGGGGCTTCTTCCATGTGAGGGGGAGCTCAAGCCGATCCGGCCACAGGCGGAGGTCGAAACCCTGCTCGTAGGGATGACCTGGAATGCCGCGCCAGCGCTCGGCGAAGGTCTCGGCATAGCAGTGCTTGCACCCCGGGCTGACCTTGCCGCAGCCCGTCACGGGATTCCACGTCGAGTCCGTCCACTCTATGGCGCTCTTCTCCGCCATAGGTCACCCCTTTCCCCCACCATGCTTGCCAAAGATGTCCTCCACAATCTTAGCAGCTACGGGCTTCTGCGAAGCAAACAGCAGGTAGTAGAGCGTCGCACCCTTCGAGTTGCGCATAGCCAGCGCTGGCGAGACGTGCTTGAATCCGGCGACCTCCTTCAGCCTATCGCGGAACGCGCCGACAACAACCTCATTTCTTGTCTTCTCTTCCAAACCGAAGAGGTTCCCCTGGGTGGAATAGGCGGCGTCCCGCCACGACTCGTCACCCCAATAGCGGGTTAACCGCGCCACCTGTTTCGGATCGGCTTTCTTCGAATCCCGGAACAGCACATTGCGGTTCATGTCGTGAATCGGGAAATTCAGGAATACCTCTATCGAGCGCATCTGCCCAGCCGTCTGAATCACTTGCCAGTCCAAATGCAGGCCGTAGGGGTCAAGGAGGCACAGCGCCCGACGGTAGTCCTTGAAGTTCACGGTCGGAAACACCTTCGAGAGAAGCACGTCATTACAGTCGCCATTGTAGAATCTCACGGTCGACGGGTCGTATGGCCCGGTAGACCGGCTCATAACCATCTCCTTTAGAGCCTCAATGTTTCCCCGATCAAGATCGATGAAGTGATACGCGGTGAAGGCCGGTTCAACGAGTAGGACCGATGTCGGCGATCCCCAGACGAGTTCCCCAGTCCCCTTAGCCTGATGCACCCCAGACCCGGAGAAAGCGTCGATGTAGATATGTTGCAGTGGCGGCTGTTGCTGAGCGGCTAGGATCCTGGAGTATGCGGATGCGTAATCCCGCAAGATGTCTAGCTTGACCTCGGACCAGATCCCGATCTTGCTCACATCTCTCCTGCTTCTTGCCATCGGATCTCCGCGATTCCTGGCCGTTGAGACGAGCGCGCCAGCCGGGCGTCACTCAGCCTCGAATCCGAGGCTGGTGAACTTGAGCGTTCTGCTGTTTTCCGTCACGGTCCGTACAACCTGATCGGAGGCACCTGCCGGGAGTTTTGCCTCGATCTCGAGGGTGACGGTTACTTCTGAGCCCACCTGTCCTGCCAGATGCGCGATCACTTCGTCCGCTATGCGGCTTGCATCGCGTCCAACGCGCTCCGGATCGAGCTGAACTGTGCCGTGGAATCGACGGCGATGTGGTTCCACGGCCGTACTGCTCCCCGTGCCAGTGGCTCCGGAAGGTGTCCCTTCTGACCCGGCAGTCGTGGTGCCCCCTCCAAGCTTGTCACCGGTCCCGCCTCCTGACGTTGCTGTGGGCACCTCGGCGTCCAGCTGTCGCCGGGCCAGATCCGGCTTCACGAGCAACCCCACGGTGTCTGCAGACAACAGCACAACCTGACCACTGCGCAGCCCGAGGTAACGTCCTGCCCCCTCGTCGTAGCTCTCGGCGTATGCGAACGTGTCGGACTGCCACGTGAGCAGGGCCACGCCGTCGCGGATCGCCTGTACCAGGACTTCGGGGCCGGCGATCCGCGGCAGGTAGAGGTAACGTGCGAAGTCCTCCACGAGCAGCTTCACGGAGACATGGTCGCCGCGCCACAGTGGTACTTCATCGAGATGCTTTCGGAGGATGGTCGAGCCGAGCGAGGTCACCAGCAGCTCGTCGCTCCGGAGCCTCTTGCTTGCCCGCACAGCAAGCGCGTCGCCACCAGAAAGGCGAATCGCCTGCCAGATGATCGGCGCCTGGGGGTTCGCCTGCTCCGGCACCAGAATCCACTGGTACGTCTCCGGCAGACGTGCCGTTACCGCACCGTCAGCCGCCTGCTTCTGGGTCTCGGCCTGCCGCACCTGGTGCGGGTCGAGGTTGAGGGCCTCCTTTTCCACCACGATCGACTTCCACGCCAAGAACCTGCGCACCGCTTCGTCGAGGTCCTGCAAGCGGACCTTGTCGGCCACGAGGAAGACTAGCGTATTGCGATAGAGGCGCGGTGTGTTGCCGCGCGACTCGATGATCGCCCGCGCCGCCGTCTCGGCCGCGCTGGTGGGCTCCTTCGCGTACGGATGCTCCGATGGCAGCACTACCAGCCGGGCGTCGAGATCGTCGGGAACGTCAGCGCCGGAGCGCGGCAGCGGGTGGATGCGTGAGAAGTCGCCTGTCTTGCGCAAGTCGACGCGCAGCCGCTCGTCCAGCTCCTGCGCCACCTTGTCGGGATCGCGCTTGAGCTGCTCGGCACGATCCTCCGCGAGCTTTGTGACCGTCGGCTGAGTGGCGTACCAGAAGCGCGGCCCGTCCTGATAGAGATAGGTCGCCGCGGCCGCCAGTCGCCGCAACGCATCGCCGAACACCGCCGGTGACTCGCCCGGCATCACGCAACCGAGCTTCACTCGACGATCCTCGAGCCCGCGGTGTGCTGCGGCCGCTGTGGGCGCCGAGCCGAGGTAGATCGTGCGGGCCACCCGCCGCGTCGCGTGCAGCTTGCCGAGATTGGGCTGCTCTGCGTCGATCTTGAGTGGCAGCGAGCTGGGCCCATCCACGTCCTTCTCGATGATGGGTGCCCAGTTATCCGAAAGGTAGCGCGTCAACTCAGACTGCACGCGGGCATCATCGATGGGTACCGTTGACGGCAGGATGAGGGGATTGCGGTCGCCCTTCTCCCACAGACTATGGATCACCGCCGCCATCAGGCGCAGCACGCCGCGCGTGCGCTGGAACTTCAGCAGCGTCGACCAGTCACTGTAGAGCCGGTCGAAGATCTCTGGGTGAATTGGGTAGGCGGCTTGGATGCGCTTCTCGTAGTCGCCACCCCTGCATTCGGGCGGGAACTCCGCGCTCTGAGCACGATAGAGATCGGAGAAGGCGCGCGCGGTCACGTCGCGGTGTTTGAAAACGTCGCCGGGGAGCGGCTCGAACAGCCGCCGTCGTACTATCTCGAAGCCCTCCTCAGCGGTCGCCGGCCGCCAGGACGATTCCACACGTCCAACCACGTTGCGCAATCTTTCCAACGCCTCGCGTCCGCGGATGCCACCCACTTCCGCGTCGTCGGCCTGCGTGTGCGGTGAGCCCTGAGTATCCGACGCCGGAAGCGAGATCACGAGCATGCAGTTGCCCGCAAGCTTCGCCGATTCTGTCAGCGCTTGAGCAAATGTGAACTGGGTCTCGAAACCGCCGGCAGGCAGATCGCTTTGATCATGGAGTTGGCGCGCATAGGCCACCCACTCGTCAACCAGGATCAAGCACGGCCCGTATTCCTTGAAGAGCTCGCGCAGCACGTCGCCCGGGTTCGTTGCCTTCTCGTCGTCGGCCTTTACGCGTCCGAACGCCTTCTTGCCGCCGAGCTGCCAGGCCAGCTCCCCCCACAGCGTGCGCACCACGGTGCCGTCCGGCTTTGTCACGGGATTCCCGGGCGAGATCTTGTTCCCCACCAGCACCACGCACTTCGCTCTGGGCAGGCTCTTCACGCCCGCTTCGGCCAGCACCGCGTCCACGCCCGCCAGTTCGCCCGGGTTCACTCCGGAGAACATGTGGTAGAGGGCCAGCATCGAGTGGGTCTTGCCTCCGCCGAAGTTCGTCTGGAGCTGCACGACCGGATCGCCGCCCTTGCCAGAGAGACGCTGGACTCCGCCTACGAGGAGGCGTTTGAGGCTTTCTGTGAGGTATGTGCGGCGGAAGAACTCTTGCGGCTGCTTGTATTCCTCCGAGCCTTCTCCTAAATGGACCTGCCAGAGGTCGGCCGCAAACTCGGCCTGCTGGTAGCGCCCGCTCGCCACGTCCGCGTGGGGCGTTACGATCTCCCGCCAGGGCTTGAGCGTGCCGGTCGCAGATGCCTCGATCAACGAGCCGCCGGCCTTGCGCTTCTCGCTGCGCACCTGCTCATCGAAGGTAAGCCGGCGCAGTTCCATCTTCATTTTGCCTACTTCATCCGCCTGCGGGGCCGAGACCGCGGTGAGCAGCCGAGCCATCGAATCCAGCGCGCGATCGGCGTCGTCGCTTGAGAACGGCTCCTGGTGCGCCCATTTGTTTCGGCAGTCTCGCAGTTCCTGCACCAGTGAGCGTTCGGCGCGACCGAGCGTCTTGCCAAAGACCTCGTTCCATGCCTCCCACATGAGCTTGAGCAGTGCTGCCACGTCCCAGTCCGCAACCGGCTTCTTGCCGACCGTCCGGTCGTCAGCGAAGTAGCGGCGCGCCGCCTCGGCGGCCTGCGATTGGTGCTGACTCTTGAACTCGCGCTCGACGTAGGGCGCCAGTCCGCCCTGGAGCAGCTCCATCGCCTTGCCGACGCGATCCTGGTTGCTGATGGCCATGGACTACTCCTCCGTCTCCTTAAACAACCCGCCTTGCTCAGGTTTCGGTTTCCCACCCTCGCGGGCTAGCCGGACAATCTCGGGCCAGCTCTGGACGAGGCCGTTGTATGCGAGCGCCTCGGCTGCGCGCTTCTTGCGCTCGCAAACAGTGTAGAGGCGGTACGCAAGCTCACGAGCGAGCTCCGCCTTGGCGCCGAGCTTGTCAACTAGCCCAGCAGCTGCGCCTTCGCCCCCGCGGGCAAGCACGCGGATCAGCTGGTGCACGATTTCCCACGCGGTAAGGCGCGGGTCAGTGACCGGGTCCCACTTACTGGAAAGCTCCTCCGGGCGGAGCAACCGCACTTTGCCTCGCTTAGATTCGAGGATCCCGGCCTCGACCATTCCGGCAACGCTCGTGTTCTTGGACTTGGAGAGCTGTTCGGCCACGCCGTACTCACCCTCGGCGAAGCCTGACTGCTCGAACCACGTCAGCGCCCAGCGGCTGTCAGCGTCGAAGTCGCCCTCCTGCTCTGCCAGCGCTTCGTCAAGGGTCTGGTTGATGAGCGCCAGCGCCTCGCGCACGGTGATCGGCTTGCCTTCGGCGTCGAGCACCTTGGCGTAGCGGGTGTAGACCGCCATGCCCGGCCCTATGGCCGCCTGCGCGAGGTCCACCGGCGCGATGTTGCCGCGCTGCAGGTGGGCAAGCGCCACGGGCAGCTCGGCCTTGAGCGCGGTGACGAACTCGCGGCGCGTCGCCACGGACGCATCAGCTGAATGTTTACGACAGACCAGGATGATGCTAGAGGCAAGGGCGTTGGTGCCGAGGCCGACCGAACGAGTCCCACGCTCTGTGCGAATCGGCCACGTGCCGCTAATCGCGAAGCCGGCGCGGATTACTGCATCGAGGAAGGTCTCCCATCCAGTGCTAGCGGTGCCAGCGTCGCTCTCATTCTCAGACTGCTTAAACGCATAGTAGATGGTGACGGGGAAGGCAGGATGCGCCTGCTCGGCGAGACGATGCATTACCCGCGTCATGCCCTCAAGGAAGAACGTTTCCGCTTTCTCCTTGCTGCCGTGGCGGTACGGCGTCGCGACAAGTTCCTCGGCCTTGGGAACTGCGACAGTCGCGAAGAGGTCTGGAAACACCGACCGCAGCGAGCGCCGTAGCCACACATAGAAGAAGTCCGAAAGATCCGCGTAACCGATGTTTCGGTATCGCCTGACGTGCAAAGAGGCCTTATTGTGCCCTGGTATGCGAAGGCCTCCAACCATCGACGTCTTCAACGACATCCGCTTCCAGTCCTACAACAATCAGAGCGAGTACACCTTCGCGTCGTGTCCAACATCGCAGGTCGTTGCGACCACACCGGCACGATCGGCGAAGGTCTATTGCCCGACCGATGTGCGCTTCAACGGTGAGAGCTACCCGGCCTCGCTCACCGGTGAACTGACCGTGTCCTGGTCGCACCGGAATAGGCTGGGATCGTGGAGCTACGCCGATTCAGGCAAGACTGCCTCGCCCGAGTCTGGTACCGAGTACGACATCGAGGTCTACGGGGAGCTCGGAACGCTGGTCCACACGGAGAGCGGGCTCACCGGCACTTCATGGACGTACCTGGAGGCCGACGAGATCGCGGAGTCCGGACTTGGGCGGCTCAACAACCACCTGCGGGTGGAGATCCGGACCTGGGGCGCGTCCCACAGCCACGCGGCGATCCGGGAGATCGCGTGGGAGTTCGATCGCGTGTAGAGGGCTTGGTCTGTCTGTCTCGGTCGCCCGGGCGCCTTCAACGAGTCTCCGGAAAAACCGGAGGCGGTTCACCCGATCCCTCGCTACGGGCTGACAAGCAATTACTCCGGTTGGCACTTCTCAGCCAACATGAACAACACGCCCTTTGCTGGACACTCACTTCAAAACCGTCATCTTCTTGGTATCCGTAAACGATCCGGCAACCAACTTGTAGAAGTAGACGCCGCTCGCCACCGGTTGCCCGTTGTCGTTCCGGCCATTCCACTTGACCCGGTAGACCCCGGGGTTCCGTATCTCATTCACAAGGTCCCGCACGCGCCGACCAGCAACGTCGTAGATGATCAAGCTGACGCCGGCTCGTGACTCAAGAGAGTATGCAATCGTCGTTGAAGGGTTGAAGGGATTGGGGAAGTTCTGCTCAAGGCGATTGTGGTAAATGCGCGCGATATTCGCTTCAAGAGAGCGGCTCACGACTGAGCGCAACTCAGAAGCAACTAAGTTGCCACCCCTATCTCTAACCAGCACGTCACCAACCACGAGCGCAAACCCGTCTTCACCTATATCCAACGGCTCACCTGCCAGAACGTCAAACACAAGTCTCCCTATCCGTGTCGTCGCTCCGTCATATGAATCAAGCACCAGGATCCCGAAGAACAACTCCCCCAGTCCGTCTCTCACAACCGGAGCAAACAACACATCTCCAATGTCCGAGACTGCGCTCTGCCAGTCCCGCAATTCGAGAATATCAAGACCCGTACGAAACGACAATACGCAGGCCTCAATGTTTGAGAATCCCTCCAGTGTCATGTCAACGTACAAACGCCGCTTCTTCGCGGTGACGTACTCCTCCGTGAAGTGCAGAGACACTACCGCATTTGATCGAAGGCGCTTCTGTTCAGCTGGCGCGGCGACAAGCGTGCTACCATGGTCCCAGTGAGTCCCAAAAGCGCCGAAGTCGCCCGATGAGACAAGCCCGTCATTGTTGAAGTCGTAAGCGTAGTTGTACGGTTTCGGGGGCGATTGGTAGTGAGCACCAAAGGCCGCAAAATCGCTCATACTCACAATGCCGTCGGCACCCCACCCACCCGGGTTAGCAGTATCTGGCGTTCGCACATCTATGAAGGCGGTACTGACGAGCGCAAAGCCGTTGATTCGAACTAGCAGCGCATCTTGACCGTGTCCACCAAATTGACTGTGCGCGACGGTAGTTATGAAGCTCGGGGACGATGCCGGTGCGTCGGCCGCGAGCACGCCATCCCCGTCTTCATCGAACGCACGAAGCGTGTCGGCTCCAAAGGGCGGTGTATCCAGCACGATCTCAACTGGCTGAATCTCGCGCGTAATTGTCGCGTCGTCTAGGTCCACTGTCACAACTAGTGTTGCACCATCTCCCCCGGGGCACGCAAAAGCAGCGCTAGGAGAAACGCTGACCGCCGCATCCGGCACGCAGCCAACTCCGTAGGCCCCTATCTGAACCCCTCCGGACACAGCTGGAATACATGGAGAGAAAGCATAAAGGTGGAGGTCTGATGGTAGAGAACAGAACGCAGGATCCTGTGATATGTTGGCATGACTTAGCACCCAATCATTGTCCTCTGGAGTATTACCCCAAAGGTCGCAGCTCTGAAGGCGATAGCGTGCAGCATACCCAGACAAGACGGCGGACAAAGGCGCGTTCCGCGCGACTATGGAGTGTTCAATGAGCACCGACTTTGACACGCCTGAGATACCAAACAGCTTTACAACCGTCCCGCTACCAGAAACGGCCGAGTTTGCCGCCAAGGAAGACCCTATGATGCGGGCACCTGACTCCTGGCCTGCCAACGTACCTCCGCCGCTCGCAGCTACGTTGCTAACGAACGCACAACCAGAGAAGAAGGGTCGATGGCATGCAGTGACCCATAGTGCGGAGCCACTTGACGCCGTATTTCCAACGAACTTACAGCCAAGGAACGACGGCTGGACCTGCGTAGTGTCTAATGGCATGCTGTACTGGATCCACACCGCGCCGCCATTCCCGACGGCTACATTATCAACGAATTCGCAGTTGACGAAGGAGCCTGTTGGATGCAGCGAAGAAGTACCAAGTATGGCCACCGCGCCGCCGTCAGCAGCGCGGTTCCCAGCAAACAAACACTCATGAAAGCCCGGCGATGATGCGCCGTCCACCCGCACTGCTCCACCATACGTACTCTGTACAGAGCAGTCAACAAACTCGCAGTCGACAAAAGTCGGGGATGAATCCCGTACCAAGACCCCACCCGCACTCGGATAATAGCCCGGGGCATGCGTGAAGCGAATACCTCTGACGAGGAATGGGCCCACAGCATCATCGAGCTTGAGCGCGTACCCTGCGCCCTGCCCGACAATTTCTGCCGCACCGCTCGCAGCGACGATCGATACCATCGATTTCCCAACAACATTCTCCATGTATGTGCCGTCAGTGACGCGTACTGTGTCTCCTGCCTCGGCAACATCCATAGCTGCCTGGATAGTAGCAAAACCAACTGTCGACACATCTAACACTCTATGGTGTACAACAACCGGACGAACAACTGCGACGCTATCAATCCCGTCGGTAACAACCAACTTAAGCAGATAGTCGCCCGAGGGAACAGCACCCGTGTGCCATGTTGCAATGGCGTCCATCGACACTGGACAGGCTGGAGTGCCATCCGCACAGAGGGCAAGGTACTCTACGTACTGCTGTGACCAACTGCGGGGTTGACGTGTGGGTGACCACTCGACCCGGTACGACGCTAGCGAGCTGAGCACCTCTGGCGGGTCAGAGATCGCAACGCTCACATTGTCGCCAACCGAACCGACCAAGGTCGTCGACGAACTCACCGTATCCATAGGGATAGGCTCACTAACTGCGCAAACTGGAGCAGCGCCAACGGGATCTCGAGCGAAGTCGAAGGCCATGACATTGCTAACTCCAAGCCCCCGAACCACCGCCGCTATTTTTGTCCCATCCGGTGCCCAGCTAACTCCCGGTGCAAGAAAATCCAGTTCATGAAGGCCCGCAACAGGCAATGGTGTTCCGGACGCTGCTGGTAAACCGTACACGCCATACCATAACTTCGTCCAATCTTTGTACAGCACAAGCAGTTCCTGCCCATCGGGCGACCAATCGACACTCTGAGCCGCCCACGCCGATGGATCTAACTGGGTCTCGACCAATGTCAGCGACCAATCACCTGTGTCATATGTGAACAACCTCGCATCTCCATTGTTCACAAGCCAGGCGCCGTCGGGCGAATACGCGTGCGACGAGACTTCCTTGAAGGGTTCCGCTAGCGAAACGATCTGCGGAGGAAACTCAAACTCGCCGTCAATCATGGGTATGCCGCGCAGGACGGTCCGCCCCTCCACCCGACGATCCAAGTAGCTTAAGTGGCGGCCACAAGGATCCCAAGCTGGATTCCGGTCCATCGCATAGTCATTCGGTGGTACAAACGTGAGACCAATCTGGTTCGAACCGTCTGAATCCATCATGCGCAGTGTGTGGTCGTTTGAACTGTTCCTCACCGACCACGCGACCTTCGTTCCGTCCGTTGAGTACGCCGGGTCGCGATGCCACTCGCCAATCCCCGACGAGAGGGTGGTTACCGTCCCACTCGACCAATCGAACCGCTTGATCTGACCATCGCCTGAGAACACAATACTGTTCCCGTCCGGCGACCAGTCCGGATCCGCCGCTTCAGTCTGGGTAATTAGTAGGCGTGAATTCGGCGTGACCCCCACCACGACATTCACCGTGCGAGTGAACTGATTCCCCGTGAACGCATCGGAGATCCTCGCCACAATCGTGTACGTGCCGGGTACCACGTACTGGCCCTGCCAATTCGTACCGTCCCACGCTTCGTAGTGCAACCCTGGGAACACGTCGATCTCGTCACAAAGGGTTGATATAGTACCGCCTAAGGAGTCCTCAACCCATACTGACAGCTTTCCGCCTGCGGTTATCGTCATTCGAGCGATACTGTATTCCAAGGGCACCTCAATACGAGTCGGCGAAGCGGCAATCTCCTCGATCGTACCGAAGAAATGGAAGAACTCAACGCCACCAACACTTGAGTATGTGTTGATCACCGTCAATTCATTCTCATAGAGCTCAATGTCATACATCGACGGATCGGTCCCAACGAACGAATCGAATGTGGACAGCACTGCATTGAGGCCCCAATCCAACTGGAGCAGCATCTTCCGGGTCGAATCAAGCACGAACACGCCGGTATTTCTTGTTCCAGCGTCCACCTCGATGTCGCACAGCCCGGAGAAGCCAGGCCAATCAGACGCTACAGAGTTGGTGGATATCGGTACGCCTGGGAGGTCCCACATTGACTTGGACTTCTCCCAAGTGACGTGACTGCCACTGGTATCCTCCACATAGTGCAGCCTGACGATTCGATGATTTCCCCGATCTGCGACGTAAACCAACGCCTCCTTCGTCACATCATCGATTGCCACGGCAGTCACCGCGTATGGAAATCGAAACTGGTTGCTGCCGCTTCCTGGCTCCGGGCCACCGACGGCCCAGAGAACCTCGCCACTCGGGCGCATCCCGATGACACGATGGTTGCCTGTGTCCGCAACCACAAGCATGTCGTTCGACATCAGTCCGTCGTTGACGAGCATGCAATAGTCGATGTCGTGCGGATTGTTGAGTGGGCCGTATGGTGTCGCTCCCTCGCCCGAGTATATGTCCCCCTCGCTCATCATGGGCCAATCCCCGATATCATACCGCATTCTCCGGATCCTGTTGTTACCTGAGTCCAATATGAATACACGACAAGTGCGGATTCCTGTGACCGGACTGGCTGTGACTGACTGAGGGCTTACAAGTGCGTCGAGACCCGATGGTGCGTATGTGTAGATGTTCTCTGGCAGCCCATTGTCGAGCCGAACGCAGCGCACAAGGCCGAGCGCCTGGTCGAGAACGAGCATCCCTTCTGTCGTGAGTCCCGGCGACGTCTCAGCGGCAACTCGACATCCTGCCACAGGATGTTGAAACAAATTGAACTCCTGGTTGAATGCCTCCCTCGTTTTCTGTCGCTCCACCGACTCGTTGAGCACGAATGTGCCCGCAACAAACTGCTTGCGCCCGATCGCGGCACTCGCTCGACCAACGCTGATCGTTATGCAAACAGCAAAGGAAACCACAACTGCCGCATCCCGACCGATGCGGGACGTGTGGTGTCGTGTGCGCATCTCCTCCGCGCTCCTATCTCTCAGCGACCGAACATGGCTGCGTCGGCAATCGCACGATGTAGCTCCTGTGGACGCTGGTGATACTGAACAACAAGGGGTAGTGAGTGGGCAGACACGAGGCGGACGTCCTCGAGCATCACTCGCGCCACAAAGCGCTCCGGAGACTCGATTCTGAGCGTTTCCTCCCCTTTCCTAACAAGATTCCAGATCAACACGCAACGAACCTCAACTTCGTCGGCGCCGATGATGGTTGCTGATCGCTTTGCTACAACCAGAACCGGATGTTCCGGTGATGTCGTTACGCCGTCTAACATGTCGAGCAACGCTGCACGGGCGTCTTCCTCCGAGATGGCCGGCATGCTCGGGGATACCAGACGCGCCGCCATCCTAAACAGTCCGGCGTTCACGAAGTACGCGAACTGGTCGACGCACGACAGCGCCTGCCGTTTCATATTGGCCTCCCTGGCAGGTTCGCCATACGTCGCATTGCTCATGGAAATCATGACACAAACGAACACAATCGCCCCATATAGCAATCGCCTTGCACTCACTGTTCGCTCCAGTTTGACAGCATATCTTCCACGGGGACGCGGCGATCTCGGCCGGCGTTGCACCGCTTCAGCCACGCATAGAACGACGCGTCGGGATCTGGCGTGAGCTTGGACGCAGTAAGCACGAATGGTAGATTCGTCCATAGCAGCGGATCGCCACCCATGAGCGGTTGTATAACGCTTGCAGCCTCCTCACGCATACCCGCCCGCAAGTACGCTTTGGCCAGAGTCAGCCGAGCCTCTTCCGTCCTGAACATGGGAGAGTCGGTGACCAGCGGCAGAAGCACATCAATGGCCGCAGCTGCAACGGTTGGGCTCTCAGCGATCGACGAGGCATATAGCATACGCCCCAGGGCGTAGCGTGCATGTGGCACCATCGTGTTTCCCGGGTATTGCTCGATTGTACTAGCCAAGCGTGGCAAGTCCTTTCTCAGCAAACCGATTCCAGCCTCGCCTTCCGGATCTGAGTGCCAGACCGCCTTCAGCACAGCTCGTTCCGCGGGGGTCGGCGCTCGGACAACGACATCGACCGTGTTAGACCTCCATAGAGGCTGTCCGTCCGAACTCCCGAGGAGGCCAGGAAACTCCGACCGAGAATGAAAGACCGCTCGCAGGCGATACGTGCCTTCCACTGGGAACGTCCAATAACTATCAATAGGCGAGCCTTTCATACCATCCTCGGTAACCGTACGATTCGTCTGCGTGGGGTAATAAAATAGTTGCACGCTCTCACCCGGGTTGAGCCTCGCGCCCTCGAACCTGCTGTCTGAAACACGGGTTACATATCGCCGAACGCTCTTCAAGCGGCGCACTTGCCCGCTTTCGCCCTCTACCTCAAAGTAAATGAACAACATCTCGTCCATCGTCAGCATGTCGGCGGGCGGGATATTCATCACCACCGGGGCGTCATTCGTAATGACTATTGTTGCTTTCAAGGGCTCGTGCAAAGCGTATGTTCCCTTGTCCATGTGCAACTGAATGTTCAAACCATCCTCGGCGACGGACGGCGTGACAGCCAAAGCAAGCACCCAGAGAAAGACCGTCCTATTGAGTAGTCTTCGTAGTGTCATAGAATGCAACCACCTGCGGGTATGTACAATGCCTTGTGTGCCCGTGTGACTTCTTCAAAGGTAGTGCATACACGGCGTTAGTCACCCACGTTTCGAACGCCCTGATGGATTCAGGATTCGTTGTCTCGATCGCATTGACTTTGCCAACGAATGCTGCTGCCCCGGGCGGTAAGTTCATGACACACCATTCACTGGATCCTTGATGAATAGTATCGAAAGCGTCCTCGATTCCAAACGCGTGAGAAAGCTCGTGCGCAAGCACGTGATCCATCATGCGACCCGTATCAACAAGTTCCTCAATCTCTAGGTTGCTCTTGTTTGTCTTCACGTACGAGTACGTATCCTTCCCGAACTTCACGCAAGTGCCAGCATAAATATATGAGACTACAATGGTACCTGTCGACACGCACGGGCAATCGCCATCGTCCTCCGCACCATACGTAACGTACGTCTCGCCGAGAGCGGGGAACATGGGTGCATTGTATGAGTCCGGGAACTTGTACCAGTCCCAGTAAGAAGCTGCTTGGTCGTACGCCGCAACTAGCACTCCAATGAGTGGCCTAAGGG
>Ga0224505_10001481_pt1 | contig 14719 bp, 14 predicted proteins | sample SF_Jan12_sed_USG_FD_169102 | JGI IMG/M metagenome (GOLD analysis project Ga0224505, IMG submission 169102) | Sediment microbial communities from San Francisco Bay, California, United States - SF_Jan12_sed_USGS_4_1 | ecosystem: Environmental > Aquatic > Marine > Sediment | place: USA: California... | reverse complement strand
GAGACGCGTGGCGGTTGGGCGGGGGTACACCTCGCTGGTACGGTATGAGCGACGATCTCTCATTTGCTATCTCATGGACGCCAGGGTCGGTGTACCCGCGCAGTATAAACTGTACGCCTTTTCTTATCGTACGCAAGACCCAAAGATGGCCTTAGAGGGAAGTCCATTTGGAGGTACAGCTATTAGCCGGTAGGATCTGGCGTGCTTAAGAGACAAGGTCGAAAGGGATGCAGGAAGGTACGGGTGAATGGGTTGCCAGACCAGGGGGATGCTCAGCGGCACGGTTGTCGGACCCCAGCTCTTGATTCGACGCACACACGCATATTACTTTCTCAGTGCGAGCAAATGAAAGAGAAGGATCCTATTCACAGCCGGTCTATGTGATGATTCCAGAACCAAGTGAACGATTCGAGATTTCGCTGAATACATCAGCTGGCCAGATTACTACGGCTGTCGATGTGCCGACCGGGTTTGTTCCCGTGACGTCCATCGTGCCTCTCATGAGACGGTTAGGGGAGGAGACTCAAGCTCTTGAAATCACCCGGTTAGCCGAAACGGGGAGCGTGCCTACCTGTCAGAAGGGCTGCGCTGCTTGCTGCCGGATGTTGGTTCCCTTGTCTGCACCAGAGGCTTTTGCCGTCCGTGACTGGGTTCGCTCTCGTCCGGCCGAGCAGCAAGCTCAGATCATTGCTCGGCTTGCGGAGACAAAAGTTCGGTTGCTCTCTCACGGGATCTGGCAACGCCTGTCCGAGTTATGTGAGACCGCTGATCAACCTGGCGATGATGTTCTTGATGAAATCAATCGGAGGTACTACGCCCTTCGGCTGGCCTGTCCGTTCCTGGATGAAGAAGTCTGTACAATCTATGACGAACGCCCTGCAGCCTGCCGAGAACTGTTGGTCACCTCTCCCGCTGATCGGTGCGAGGACCTCATCGTGAATCCTGTGGATACTATTCCCACACCCTTGCGGATGAGCACCGTTCTGGGGTTGTTGTGGCAGGATTTGACCGGCACGTCGACACGGTTGATCCCACTGCCGGTGGCCTTAGACTGGGCAGAGAACCATGTACGATCGTCTGAACAAGAGTGGAAGGGGACTCAGCTCTTCGACCAGGCATTGGATAAGGTGTGGAGATTTTTGAGCCAGTCATGTTCTGGTGATCGCGGGGCATCTGGCAGCTGATCGTATCAGCCGCTGGAGCCTCTGTAGGAGGAGAGAAGATATGCAGAAGCCGGTTGTGGTGTGTTTAGACTTGGAAGGTGTGCTTGTTCCTGAAATCTGGATCAATGTTGCGCTCAAAACCGGGATTGAGGAGTTGAAGATGACGACCCGGGAGATGCCCGATTATGACCAACTCATGAAACAACGATTAGGAATTCTTGACAAACGCGGCCTGAAAATAGACGAGATTCAAGCCGTCATCAGCAAGATGGGGCCATTGGATGGGGCTGTTGCCTTCTTAGACTGGCTCAGAGAGCGTAGCCAGGTCATTATCTTATCCGACACGTTTTATCAGTTCGCACAGCCGCTCATGCGTCAGCTGGGTCACCCAACCCTCTTTTGTAATCAGCTCGACATTGACCTGGATGGGCGGATCGTGAATTATCACATGCGGATGCAGAATCCCAAGAAGCATGCCGTCGCTTCGCTGAAGGCCCTGAATTTCTTCACCATGGCCGCAGGGGATTCGTACAATGATATCGGGATGTTATATGAAGCCGATAAGGGGGTTTTCTTCAGGCCGCCTGACCCCTTGCAGAAAGAGTTCCCGGCGTTTCCCGTGACACAGACCTACGGAGAACTTCAGGACTGTCTGGTGAAAGTGGGGTGCTTTCCCACCTGAGGTCTGTCTGTTCGTAGAGCTGGGCCGGCAAAAAGCTCGGGCCATTGACGGTCCAGACGCTGCCTCAGAAGTTGATCCAGAGCTGGGCATAGGCCCAGTCTTGGCCAACCGCGTTGCGTCCCAGGTTATGGGAAATATAGGGACCAGGAAACAGATGCCCATAGCCGCCTTGAAAAGCGACCATGCCGTTCATGAAGAAATGGGTCCACACGAAACTTATTTCGTCACCGATATGGGTCACGGTGTTATCAGGACGTGAGAAGACATAGACCCCTTGACTTGCGCGGTACCAGTTATCTCTGGCATTCGCGAGGTGCAGATTCGTGTACCACACTTCGATATGGTCGTCCGGGGTCAGACGCGCTTGGAAGTTACCTGAGAAGCTCATCATGTTCTTCCACGCCATGACATCCATGTATCCCATATGGATATGATTTGTGGGGAAGAAGTTTTCAAAGGTGTTCGCTGTTCTGCAATCCCCATAGGCGCCGTTTAATGTGCAATTTGCTCGACCGTCCCCGGATGCATAGTCAAAATTGAAGGCAATACGTGGTTTGCCTGGCAAGTTAAACGCGGTATATCCAATCCAATTTCTGGTGGCCCAGGCATTGATGTGGAGACATTTCCCCTCGCCGCCGGGATCACCGCAGAGGCCGCTAGCACTGGCAGCGGTATCTCCCATCTGCCCGAATTGATAGACCACCTCGCTTGATGCATCAAAATAGCCCTTTTTCATCGCGACTCTGGTCCCAAGTGTATGGCGGGTCTGATTGCCGTGCTTTGGGGTACCCAACCCTTGTCCGGAAATGTCTCCCCCTCCGAGATTATTTTTATAGTAGACGTAGAAGGGTTCAATGAGGAAACCAGGGACCGCCTTGATTTGGTTATAGAGAATAAATAAGTCGGCGTCACCTGCCCCGTTCTTCGCCTGCCCTGTTCCAGTGATGTTGGGGTTTCCGCTTCCGAGGGGGGCTCCCTGAACGAGGTCTGTTTCTGCCGTCCGAAACCAGCCTGCGTGGGTATCCATGATGCTGTGGCTGTACTGTACCATCACACCATCAAAGGAGAAGCCTGTGTTGGCCCAGTCAAAGTGACCGAAGAGGCTTTGGTCGCCGAAGACGATATATTGACGACCAGCTTTGAGTCCAAGTCCCTGTATACCGGCAAGGTTTCGGATGAGCATATAACCGGCTCGTATACCCAGTGAACAGACGGGTCTTCCCCCGGCACTGGGTGTAGAACCGCAGGTGTGAATAATCGGGTCTCCATTACCGCCTCCACCTCCCGCACCGACTGGTGATCCGTTTCCTCCCCAGGTGCGGGAGTCAATGAATTCGAGGTAAAAGTTGATATCGGGGGAGAGGTCGTAGCCGATTCCCAAACGAGTCATCTGCTGGACGAACTGGTCATTGGCAGTTCCAGTAATAGAGGTAAGACCAGATGTACTTAGGGTATTGCAATTACCGCCGGCCCCGATTCCTCCCCCGAAACAGACATTGTTGCGGAACTCAGGGCGTACTCGTAGGTCGGCTCGCATCCAGAGATTCTTCAGGTCGAAGTTGCGGCCTATTTTTGGATCGAATGGCTCGTACGACTCCTTTTGGGGAATGCCTCGCCCGATCACGATCGGATTCGTGATTTTTTCACCTTCCGGGAGTTGGAATGCAGCCTGGGCTATCGTATGACCGGCGATGAGACTCATCAGTGTCACAACCTGTACGAAGGCTCTCTTCCCATGTCCGGACTTCTTTAGTGTTTTCATACCCTGCGATTGCTCCATCATGCGTTCAGGTAGCCCGATTCCAACAAGGTCTCTCATCGTCATACGGATGGATTGTTGCCTTGATAGCCCAAGAGGGGGGGCACCCTACTCTAATCTAAAGGGGTGAATAGCAGGGTCAGGCTAGACGACCATCGTCACGAACATCTTGGTGAGTGAGAACCTAGGAGGTGTTGGGGTGTCGGCTGTTCCTCTCCTTATTATGGGTGATCAAAGGGGTTGTACTCCCGTTCCGATCAGACGGCGCCAGATGTTGGCAATGATGCTGGACCCGTCTCAGCCGGCTTCGGTGCGGCCGTGATCTCTTCTTCGGCTTCTTTTAACGAAGCTTGAAGGTCTTGTTCGACCATTTTGACTTCCTGCTGAATCATGTTGAGTTCCGGCTCGACAGATTTGCGAAGGTCATCGGCCGTATCTTTAAATCCTTTGATGGCTTTACCGACTTGACGACCGACCTCTGGGAGCTCTTTCGGCCCAAAGAGGAGAAAGGCGATGATCAAAATTATCAGGATTTCACTTGCACCCAGTCCAAACATGGTTGGCTATTGCGATACTTGTCCGACGGCAGCCCGTCATGTATTTATCCACCCGGATGGGTGGGTTGTTAGCCTTGTTTCATCTGACTAGGTTGGGTGGCTGCAGATCTGGGCGATGCAGCAGCTTCAGATTGAGGCCCCACTTGAGTGGAAGCCACAGGCTGAGACCCGCCTTGCGAAGGCGGTTCCCCTGGCGTGACATCGATCGCGTCGGCCTCGTGAACGGACTTCTTGAACCCCTTGATCGCTTTGCCGAGGCCCTCTCCTAATTGAGGCAGTTTCCCTGCCCCGAAAATGATCATCACAATAATCAGGATCAGGAGTAATTCCATCCAACCAAATGAGCCGAACATGATTTCCTCAGGCGAAAGAAGGCCGATTCACCTGCCGATGGCATGACGGCCAAGCAGGGGAATCCGGGATTAATATGTCCAAAGGCTATATGAACATTCAGGGACAAGTCAAGAAGAACGGTTCGTCCTACGAGTGTGGGAAGAGTTGAATGATCCCGCCACCTAGGACGTCGTCACCATCGTAGAAGACTGCTGATTGCCCGGGGCTGAGGGCTCGTTGAGGTTGGTGGAACTGGATGTGTAGAGCGGTTGAGTTTAAGGGTGTGAGCGTCGCTCTCGTAGGAGGAGTGGCATAGCGGACTTTCACGTGAACCTCTTGATTGTGGCACATAAAATCTGGAGCAAACAAATTAAGGTCCGCGACGGTGCATGCTGAGTGGAGCAATTCGTCAGGCCCGAGGACAACCGTATTGGTTGCCGGATGGACCTGGTGCACGTAGAGGCGGTGTCCGGCGGCAATGCCCAGGCCTCGACGTTGGCCAGGCGTGTAGAAGGCGATCCCGTCATGTCGGCCGAGTGGACGGCCCTCCTGATCAATAAATAATCCCGGTTTACGTGCAGTCGGTGCTTGGCTCTCGATGAAGGTTCGATAATCCCCATGACTCACGAAACAGATCTCCTGGCTCTCCTTGAGTTCGTCCACCGGCAGGCCCAGCGCCTCGGCTTCTTTCCAGACAAGGGTTTTCTCCAGGCCTCCCATTGGAAAGAGGAGGCGAGGTAACCATTCGGCGCGTAGACGATAGAGAAAATATGTTTGGTCTTTTCGAAGATCGGCTGATCGCGAAAGGGCGGAGAAACCTTGGCGGTCATGCAAGCGAGCATAATGGCCGGTTGCCGCATAGTCGAAGCTTCGTTGTAGCGCGAGGTCGATGAGGGTATGAATCTTCACCCGTTCATTACAACGCACACAGGGGTTGGGTGTCGTGCCGGCGGTATAGCCCTCGACGAAATCATCAATGACGGCGTGACGAAATGACTGGCGCGCATCAATGACCTCGTGGGAGATCCCAAGAAGGTTTGCAACATGCCGCGCGATGCCAATCTTGCAGCAGCCTCGTTCTTGCCATTTCTTTGATGTGGCGACCGATTCGTCTTCATGTTCCCACACCTGGAGGGTGACGCCATGGACGTCATAGCCTTGGCGTACGAGCAACGCCGCCGCGACGGAACTATCGACGCCCCCGCTCATCCCTAAGAGAACCGACTTGCGACTCATAGAACCCACATTGTACCGGGGGTCTTGGGGAAAGGGCTAGTCCACATTATTGATGTTCGGCGATGGCACTCTGGGATACACCGCCGTGGTCAGCTCTGTCGTCCGTCTTCCGTCCTTCGTGAATCGTGAAGCGAAGACTGGTAGAGCATAGGTAGTCATTTTGTGCGAGATACACCTCGCACTTCATGAGATAGCAGTTTTAGGAGGTTCGTTACGAAGGGGCATGAAGAATGACGGCTAGAGGTTGGTTGAACGGGCCTTTCCTCGATAGGTTGTGGTGTCATGAACGTTTTTGAACGGAGACTCTTCCTCCACCCATTTATGGGCACCCATATCGCACATCCCATGGAAATGAGCGCCATCCTCGATTGAGATACCGGGTGTACGGATATCGCCGATGAGGATGCCAGGTTTTTGGATTTGTATTTTTGCGGTGGCTGTGATGGTGGCGTTGACTTTACCGCTAGTGATCAAGACTCCAGCTGAAATCACCCCTTTTATAATGGCCTGCTCACCGATAATGAGGGTTCCGCTGGTGTTAATTTCTCCGTCCACTCGCCCGTCGATGCGGATGGTGCCATCAAAATTCAGGATGCCCCTAAAATCGACACCCTTGCTGAGGAAGGTAAAGTTTTCATTGGGAGTGGCTTCTGTGCCCTGTTTTTCTCCGATGGCCCACATGAGCGCTCTGTGCTCCTTAGTGACAAGACCGTTGATGAGATGGCGGCACAGGTGGTGCCTGAGCGAGCGGGTTCCCGAGAGTCTGACCCGTGTTCCTCGCTCACCACTCCGTGTCGTATTCCGTTAAACCGTGATTCTCCGAACTACGGGCTCGGTCCCGTTGCTAACGGCATGGAGCGGGGTCTCTTTGTGAACCGGACGAGCCTGTTGTTCCATCTCCAGCGTTCCATTGAACAAGACGCCTTCTTCCATCGAGAGCATCGGAGTCATGACTCCACCGTTGATCACGGCCGGCGCTCGGAGCTTCATCTTTTCTCGTGCGGTGATATCTCCCGTGATTTTTCCCTTGCACACAATTGTACCGGCTGTGACTTTGGCATTGAGAATAGCGTCTTCACCAACGAGCAGGATGCCATCCGTATGGATTTCCCCCTCGAGGGTTCCATCAATCCGAACGGTCCCGTTATAGGTAATGGTTCCTTTAAAAACGACTCCTTTACCGACGAAGGCGCTGACGTCTTGGCCGGTTTCGGGGCGTGGTGAATCGAGGGCCGAACCCATCGCATCGAGGTCATTCTCATCTGTGCGCCTACCATCTTGCTTATCTTTCCACATACGATCGCCTCCTCTCACAATGTGGCCGGCCCCTGCCAGAACATTCCGTGCGGTGCCGTTATGTCCCCTATCGGTCGGTTTGTGGGAGATATTTAGCGGTTGAGGTGAAGTGAGGAAAATATTGCTGTTTCGGTGGGGAGCGGGGGCTTAATCGCTCCTCTTAGCCTAAGAGGGCTTCAACCACACCATCAAGTTCTTCGGAGGAAAAGTAATGGATCACGAGCTTTCCTCCCTGACCTTGAGAGTGGAGTGTCACTTTTGTTCCGAGACGTTTTTGCAATCGGTCCTCAAGATCCCTCCATTGTGCGGTACGAGGGGCCTTCGTGGTTGGTTTTTTGCCGATAATAGACTGCTCCACGAGTTTCTCTGTTTCCCGAACAGACAGGGTTGAAGCTGTTACCAGTCTTGCTACCCGGAGTTGCTCTTCTGGAGTGGAGAGACTGAGGAGGGCTTTAGCATGACCGGTGGAAAGGGTTCCTTCTTCCACAAGAATCTGAATATCGGGTGGGAGATGGGTCAGCCGGATAAAATTGGCTACAGAAGAACGATCTCGTCCCACCTTGGTCGCGACAGCTTCTTGTGTGAGGCCGAACTCTTTCATCATTCGTAAATAGGCGCGAGCTGTCTCCATGGGGTTTAAGTCTTCACGCTGGAGATTCTCCACAAGAGCCAGGAGTAGGGCTTCCTGATCCGTGCAGTTCTTGATCACGGCTGGAATGACGGTAAGACCGGCTTCTTTGGAGGCACGCCAGCGTCGTTCTCCGGCAATTAACTCGTAGACCCCATCGCCCTTCCGGCGGACCATAATGGGCTGAATGACGCCGCTTTCTTTAATGGAGGCTGTCAGTCCATCGAGCTCTTGCTGAAGGAAGGTTTGCCGTGGCTGGTAGCGATTGGGCACAATTTGGCCGACCGGGATTCGTTGCACGTCGGCCGCGTCTTCGGCCCTGCTCAATCTGGCGGGAGGCAAAAGAGCGTCGAGTCCCTTACCGAGGGCCTTTTTCTCCATGGGAAATAAACTCCTTAGCTAGAGATACGTATGACTGTGATCCGGACGATGCCATGTTGTATAAGATTCCGGGGCGACCGTAACTCGGCGCTTCCGCGAGTGCGACATTGCGGGGGATCACGGTCTGGTACACCTTATGCGTGAAATGTGCGCGCACTTGGTCGGCCACTTGCCTGGATAGACTGATTCGAGAATCGAACATCGTGAGGGCAATCCCCTCGATCTCCAGGTTTGGATTATATGATTGACGAACAAGATCGATGCTTCCAATGAGTCTGGTCAAACCCTCCATGGCATAATATTCACATTGCACGGGGATGAGCACCGAATTGGCCGCAGTGAGCGCATTGATGGTCAGAATACCAAGCGCTGGTGGGCAATCAAGAAAGACAAAGTCATATTTATCTCGTAGATCAGCAATAAGTGATCGAAGATGGCCTTCACGACCATCGAGATTAGCAAGCTCAACCTCAGCACCGGCGAGGTCAGCATTGGCTGGCAAGAGTGAGAGTCCAGAAACTGTTGTTTCTATTATTGATTCATGAATCGTGCTGTTCCTGACAAGGCAGCTATATGTGCTCCATTTCAAGGTTCTTTGGTCAATTCCAAGGCCACTTGTCGCATTTCCTTGTGGGTCCATATCAATCAACAACACAGCTTTTCCCTCAAGCGCTACCGCTGTTGATAGATTGATGGCAGTAGTTGTCTTTCCAACTCCGCCTTTTTGATTGGCAACTGCTATAACTCTTCCCACTGGAAAGCTCCTAGGCCAAATTATGTTCCACGTGGAACAGTAAGAGGAGATAAATTCAAACGATGTGAATATGCAGAAATGGTCCGAGATCCATGATCATGGGGTAGTTCAAATGTGTATTCGCTGTCTAAAACCCAATCACGATGAACCGAATCTCTATCAAGGGGTCTTGCCGAATAAATGATCGCCTTGCCATCTTCATTCAGAAGATCTTGTGCCGTAGAAAAGACAAGCGATGGATTGAGTGCTCGGGTCGTAATGTAGTTGAAAGCCGTTGCCTGAGGACGTGCATGACTAAATAATTCCACGGTCCCATGAAAAACATCAACGCCTTTTAACCGTAAGAGGCCAAGGAGAAAACGCAGAAAAGATATTTTTTTTTGCACTGGTTCGACTAATGTTAGGCACAGATCTGGCCTGAGTATTTTTAGCGGAATTCCAGGAAATCCGGCACCGGTACCAATATCCAAGATATGAGATCCTGGTTCGATATTCACAGCTTTCAGAACGGCTAACGAATCTATGAAATGTTTAACAATAATTTCTTCATCTTTGGTAATTGCAGTAAGGTTGAATGATTCATTCCAGGCCTGTAATTGCTTCAGATATACGAGGAATAGTTGAGTTTGCTCTGGATCAATCGATATGCCAATCTGTCTTGAGTCTTCTTGGAGGAGATGCTCGAGTGCCCCACGTTGTTCCACGTGGAACACTTACGCCGATATAGATGGGAGGTCAATAGAAAAGGTGCCCATCGAGAATTCTCAGGAAGCTAGGAGTAGCCCTGGTGATATTGACGTCTGCATTTTTCAATTGCAACAAGAAGCAGGGAAATAGCGGCAGGGGTGATTCCTGAAATTCGTGATGCCTGCCCGACAGTCTCTGGTCGAATGCGAGTGAGTTTTTCACGCACTTCCCGTGAGAACCCAGAGACCATGTCGTAATCAAACGAACTGGGTATCGATTTTTTCTCGAGTTTTTTAAATTTCTCAACCTGCCGGACCTGCCGCTGTATGTACCCCTCGTACTTAATTTGAAGCTCCACTTCTTCGGCGATATCGGCATCAACCGGTTGAATATCAAATGTATTCATAAGATCAAGATAGCGAGCCTCTTGCCTTCGAAGTAGCTGGGCCATAGATTGAACAGAGGAGGCATTTTCGAGATAGGTACCCTTAGTTCTCAAGCTAATCTGCTCGGAAAGTTGAGGTCTTGTATGCTGTAGGGCTGAGATTTCAGCCTCAATCAATTGCTTTTTGCGTAACACGTTTTCATACATGGATTGAGAAATCAGCCCAAGTCCATGCCCAATCTCCATGAGCCGAAGATCGGCATTCCCATGGCGGAGAAGCAATCGGTACTCAGCTCTCGACGTGAACATTCGGTATGGCTCATAGGCATCTTTGGTGATGAGATCATCGACCAGGACGCCGATGTAGGCCTGGGAGCGATCCAAAATAAACGGTGGACGGTCCTTAATTTTAAGGACCGCATTAATGCCGGCGACCAAGCCTTGTGCAGCAGCTTCTTCATATCCAGAAGTCCCGTTTATCTGGCCAGCGTGATAGAGTCCTGCGACGATTTTAGTTTCAAGCGTTCGGTAGAGTTGTCGAGGCGGGAAATAATCGTACTCGATGGCATAGCCAGGCTTCAGTATTTTCGCGTTCTCTAACCCTGGGATGGTCTTAAGTATGGCATCTTGGACATCAACCGGTAGGCTGGTTGAAATACCGTTTGGGTAAAACTCGTTCGAGTCCACCCCTTCAGGTTCAAGAAAAATCTGGTGCCTTTGTTTATCGGCAAAACGAACAACCTTGTCCTCAATAGATGGACAATAGCGAGGACCAGTGGATTCGATCACCCCGCTATACAGAGGAGACCGATCTAAGTTTGCTCGAATTAGGTCGTGTGTTGCCTCTCCTGTATAGGTTAAGTGGCAAAGGACCTGCTTGGTGGTGATCGACTTGGTACGATAAGAAAATGCAGGAGGTGGTGTATCTCCAGGCTGGGGAATCATGACAGAGAAGTCGATGGTTTTCCGATCTAGGCGGGGAGGCGTCCCGGTCTTCAGCCGGCCGACTTCAAAACCAAGGTCCCGCATGCAATCAGAAAGGTGTTCGGCCGACGCTTCACCTGCACGCCCTGCCGGGAAATGTTGCAGGCCGATATGGATAAGTCCCTTAAGGAAAGTACCTGAAGTTAAAATAACCGCGTTTGCTCCGATGGTCTCGCCGGACCCTGTGACAATTCCGGCAACTATTCCGCCCTGCACCAGTAATCGATCAACGACCCCCTCGGTCATCGTTAGTAGGGGCTCCGATTTGAGCGTTGTTTGCATCGCCTGCCGATACAACGCCTTGTCACACTGGGCCCGCAAGGCACGAACGGCCGGACCTTTGCTCGTATTGATAAATCGAAACTGGATACCGGCTTGATCAGTCGTACGCCCCATCTCCCCACCAAGCGCGTCGATTTCTTTCACAAGATGCCCCTTGGCAATCCCACCGATGGCCGGATTGCACGACATCTGTGCGATGCGACAAAGGTCCATCGTCAACAGTAAGGTGGTCGCACCCATCCGCGCTGAGGCAAGAGCCGCCTCGCAGCCAGCATGTCCGCCTCCAACTACAATGACGTCAAAACTGTGTGCCACGCTGTTTCCTTACTTGCCGATACAAAATTCAGAAAAGATCCGTTCCAATACATCGTTTGAGGTAATGGTCCCAATAATCTCGCCTAAGGCATCCGCCGCATCATGGAGATCAACTGACAATAGTTCAGCCTGTGTGCCTTCTTGGATGGAAGACAACGCCTGCATAACAGCCGTGAAGGCCTGTTCCAATGCGACACGATGACGGGTGTTTGAGATGACCACCCCTTCGTCCGCTTCAAAAGACGCGGTGAGAAACCGAGAGGTGATGGCCATCTTGAGTTCCTCAAGACCTTCACCAGTTTTAGTGGAAACCGGGAGAATGCGTTGGTCTAAGCGTTCTGCTAAGGTACTACAAAGCGATAGCTTGATAAGAGGGGCCAGTCCATCGATCTTGTTTAGCACAACGAGATGCTTTGGGCCACACACAGGGATAGGGGAATTCGGAATTCCACTCTTCTGAAGTTCTATTGCATCGACCACGTAAAGAATCAGGTCCCCTTGCGATTGGGCGTCCTTGGACCGCCTGATTCCTTCTTGTTCAACCACATCTACCGTATCGCGTAACCCTGCAGTATCCACCAATGTGATAGGGAGACCGCTCCAGATCACTGCTTCTTCAATCAGATCGCGCGTTGTTCCTGGAACATCTGTAACAATCGCCCGATCGTCATGAATGAGACTATTGAGCAAGCTTGACTTTCCCACATTCGGAAAGCCTGCAAGTATCACTCGTATTCCGTCTCGTAACGCCCGCCCGGTCTGGGTGGTATCCAGCAACTTTTGTATCTGTGCCGCAGTATTCCTGAGACCAGTGATCAGTTCATCGCGAGACACGAAAGAAATGTCTTCGTCTGAAAAATCGATCCCGGCCTCGACCAGTGCCTGTAGCGATAGAAGACCAGTGCGGAGTTCCTGCACATAACGACCCAATTCTCCACGGAGTTGCCGCTGCGCGATGCTAAGGGCAAACTCCGACTTGGCCTTGATGGTGTCTAAGACGGCCTCAGCCTGAGACAGATCTAAGCGCCCGTTCAAGAATGCGCGCTTCGTGAATTCGCCAGGCTGTGCCAATCGAGCCCCAGCTACGACACAGGCCTCACACACGCGACGTAGTATCGTCATGCTTCCATGGCAATGGAACTCCACCACATCCTCTGCCGTAAATGAGTGCGGCCCTTTCATGTAGACGACCAAGCCCTCATCGATGATGCGCTCCTGCATCACTGATCGCGCAGAAGAACTGGTTGGCTGAGGACAAGGAGCCGAGATGATATCCGCGAGATGTAGTGTATGTGTAGGGAGCGTGTCGAAGACTCTGTTTGTGCGCAGCCGCACAATTTGTGAGGCGATGCCTGTGGCGTTTGGGCCACTAATGCGGATGATCCCGATGCCGCCCTCACCTATCGGCGTCGCAATGGCGCAAATTGTATCCTCAGACGCTCCATCGATAGGCATGATTCACCATAGTCGTGACTCCTAATTGTCTGAGGCAGGACCGAAGTGCGTCATTTTGGACTGTTTGGCTCATCCGTACTCAGGGCAACCGATCGGTTCTTAAAGAAAAACCGATCCGTGACAAACTGCTGGGTGATGGACAGCACATTATTGGTCAGCCAGTACAGCACTAGCCCGGCAGGAAAATTGATAAAGAGAAACGTCATGACCACGGGCAACATCAACATGACCTTTGCTTGGGCGGGATCCATCGTGGTGGGCTGAATCTTTTGCATGACCACCATACTGACTCCCATGATAATAGGGAGGATGTAATAGGGATCCTGAACGGAGAGATCGGTAATCCAGAGGCCTAAAGGCGCTTGGCGAAGATCGATCGTCATATAGAGAATATTGAATAGAGACACAAACACCGGCATTTGAAGGACCATCGGCAGACAGCCCCCCACGGGATTGACCTTATGGTCGCGATACAATTTGATGAGCTCTCGGTTCAAGCGGTCACGATCATCCTTGAATTTCTCCTGCAGTGCAGCCACCTTTGGTTGGATCGTCTGCATCTGCTTCATCGAGGAGTAACTCTTATACTGCAAGGGGACAAATAACAGTTTGATCGCAACGGTCAGTAGAATAATCGTGATACCGTAATTGTGAGTGTACTCATTGATCGTACGAAGCACGGAGAAAATTGGCTTCGCGACCGCCCTCACAATGTCCCAGCTACCGAACAGAAACCATCCGAAATCAATCGTATCTTCCAGTCGGATATTCAAACCTTTGAGGAGGTCAAACTCCTTCGGTCCGGCAAAGAGTTGCAATGCGAGCGGTGCGCCAGATGGGTCCACGCTCATGCGAACACCGGTTGAGACGAGCTTTTCGCCCTGTTTCATGGGCCAAGCGGAAGCAGTCCCCTTTGGAATGAGGGTGGAGATGAAATACTTGTCCTGCAAGGCAGTCCAAGCCAGGGCTCCCGTACGCTCCGTGTCAGTCTCAGGGGCGTCCGTCTCAAGTTTATTGTCAATCAACGAGACGGTCCCAACAGAACCGATGAATCCCTCACCCCACTCCACCACGCCGAAATTGGTGCCCAACTCAATCTTCACAGGCCCTGTCGGTCCCTGTGGCGTCATGCTGATATCGACAAGGTAGCTGTCGACATGAAAGGTCAATGTTTTCTCGAGGCGTATCCCGGAACCGGAGTTACTATAGGAGAACGTGATATGGCCAGTCGGGTGCTCCTGGTCCAAGGTCGTAAAATCTTTCTCCACCTTGTAGAGGCCATCCTTAAACTCCTTCGTCAGCGCTGCGTCATCCGTTGTGACGGTGAGCGGCTCAGCAAACTTGCCCCCTTGGCGAACCAGTTGGACAAAGGCCTTCCCATCAGAGCTACTGCGATATCGCTTCAGCTCCCAACTCGTCAGGACGGCTCCTCGAGAGGTGAACTTGGCACGATAGAGCTCTGTCTCGATCTCAACTGTTTCTCCAGAGACGGACTCCATACGAGCGGATGGTGCCTTCGAAACGTCACTCTGCAGAGCGCCATGCGGTTCCGAAGTTTTTGCAGTCACAGGAGTTGACGGCTCGCTTCCGGAACTAGTCAAGGGAGGAGCGGTCGCTTCAGCAGGGACTGATTCCGCAGGATCTGAAACAGTTGGTGGCGGTAGCAGGCCCAATCCTTTGAGCGCATACTCATAGCCAAAGACAATTGCAGCCGAGAGGACTAAGAAAACAACGAGGCGCTTTTCCATGTGGAGATTATACTTTCGTTAGTGTGCGGCTTGTATGACTACCTGACAGGATCTTCCCCTCCCGGATGGAAAGG